>Ga0209093_1000513_pt1 | contig 21249 bp, 25 predicted proteins | sample SidtaG_4_FD_187450 | JGI IMG/M metagenome (GOLD analysis project Ga0209093, IMG submission 187450) | Marine algal microbial communities from Sidmouth, United Kingdom - Sidmouth_Male1 metaG (SPAdes) (version 2) | ecosystem: Host-associated > Algae > Red algae > Unclassified | place: Sidmouth... | reverse complement strand
GACCAAGTACGTCCCCCGCGTTGAAACGCAACGGAGACACCGGCGCCACCTTCAAGGGGCGCAAACGGTCGACATATCGACGGAACGCGTCGAAGGAAATCGCCGAATCGGTCGCGCGCCCAACCGCACGGGCGATGATAGGCGTCGCCTCCGACATCGTAAGCCCATCGGCGTCACGCACCGAGGCACGAAGCTCCTCCACTTGGACGTACCAGGCACTTGTCAGCGCGGCCGCCGTAGTCCCACGAGGGACGCGGTCCTCCTCCAACCGTCGCACCGGCTGCGAGCCAAACAAGGCAACCGCCGAGTTGTAGGCTGCGTCGGAAGACCAGACCATCTCGGTCGCCGGGGCCCCTTGGTCCTCCGCACGTGCCGACACGTCGCCACGGGACGCGACCGCCATGGTCCAAGGATCTTGACGACTGGGCCCAGGGCCCCCATGGCCATCACCTTGTCCACCGTGGCTGCCTTGGCCACCCGCCATCGGCAAGCCCGAAGGGGTAAGCCCGCCACCTGGGGCAGGACGCCAGTCGAACCCCCGACACGGGTTGCTCAGCACGAACCCGTAAAGAGACGAGTCGTCCAACTGGACACGAACTCGGCGTACCGCTCGGCTCTGTGCGTCACTAAGGACGACGTCCTTGACGACAATTGTCCACGGGAAGACGTCCATGGCCTTGACCAACTTGTGGAACGAAGCCAACATGGCTTGGCCGCCCGGCCCGACCGACATCTTGTCGAGCTCGAGCCCCAGCATGCGCTTGATAGCCTGCTCGTGCAACCAGACGAAGATCTCGTCCGTCATAAGGGTGTGAACCCACCCGGCCGCCAAGAAGTAGTAATACTCGCAGTTGACATACGCCCACGCGTCGTTCATCTCGTCTTGCAGACGATGCGCCAAGTACGTCACCGCGTACGGCACCTCGGCCCAGACCCCCCGGTCACGCCACCACTCCGGGCGCTGGGGAAACCAGCGCGACAGGTCAAAGTACCGAGGGGCACGAACGACGCTTGAACACCAAGCGGTGGGGATGAGACCGCGTGAAGTCACGATCGCGGCATCATGCGCCCGCCGATGGGCGCTGGGATAGCTCAGAGCCCGGAAGGGCGAAGGCAAGATCGGCGGAGGCGCCGGGAACTTCTCCTCCACCTCCCGCACGGGTTCCTTGGAGGCCTCCACGAGGCGGTCGAGGTAGTCGTCCATCCCCGCCTCTTGGGCGAACGGCACAGCCTGCTCGTCGGACATCGACCTGCATAGGAAGACGGCCTCCGGCCAAGCCCGACGCAGACGCCCGAAGTTGTTGGCAGCGACCTCGAACGTCCCGCAGTTGGGGACCGGGAAGAGCAACGCCCAAGCGTAAAGCCGACGATGGAACATGTGCAACGGCACACCGAAGCGGATGATCTCGTTGGCAAACGCCAAGACCTCATACGCCTGGCGAGGCTCGCCCTGGTTGCCGAAGTTGGCATCGCCATGTACCTCCGCAAGACGTTCATCAACGTGGGTGTTGGGCTCCGACACCATGATGTCGATGAAGCCCGGCAGATCGCTCCAACGGCCTTGTTCAATCCGAACTAACGCCAACCGGCGGTTGGCTTGGGCCGCGCCAAGTAAGACGTCGTCCGCCGTTTGGAGGATCCCGCGGCGCGAGCCCATAGCCGGAGGGCTCACGTAGGTGCGGCACACCGGTGCCGGGCCCCCCGTCATGAGGGGCATCCGGTCCTCGGTCCAACCGACCACGTCATGGACCCCGCGGGCATCGCCCCCTTGTCCGCCGCCGCCGTGGGCGCTGCCACCTTGGTCGCCCCCGCCGCGGTGGGCATCGCCCCCTTGTCCGCCGCCGCCGTGGACGCTGCCACCTTGGTCGCCCCCACCGCGGTGGGCATTGCCCCCTTGTCCGCCGCCACCGTGGGCGCTGCCACCTTGGTCGCCCCCGCCGCGTTGGGCATCGCCCCCTTGTTCGCCGCCGCCGTGGGCATCGCCGTCATGGCCGCCCCCGCCGCGGTGGGCACCACCACCTTGTCCACCTTTTCCTTGGGCGTCGCCACCGCCGTGGTTGGCCCCGCCGCCTGCCGGAAGCGGCAAGGCCGACGGGCCGCCCCTGGCACCATCCCCACCCCCCTCGGGCGCCCCGCCTACCGGCGCTGCGCCCACGACCAAGCCACCGCCCGGTGCCCCCGTCGACTCGGCCGCGTCGGCCATATCGACATCGCGAGGGCTACGCGAGGCACTTGCCATCACTCCTTGTGGCTTTGAGCCGGCGCCCCCCCACAGGGGAGCCGAAGAAAGTGCAAAGGCCGATGCGCCGCGACACCGTCCGCAAGGGCACGGCGCGACCGACCTGGTGACCAATGGGTCCGCCGGCTGATAGTCCAAGCCGCGGGCCAGACTCCACCGTGGCTACAAGCCGGACCCCCGCCCCTCCACTGGCCGTACGTGAAAACACGCGCGTGACCCCCCCACGCCGACGGCGAGACGGTGAAAAGTTACCGCCGCGCCGCACGACGAAGAGGGCACACGGCCAGCGAGGGACCCAAGGGTCAAAAGTGCGCAAGCGCTGGTCACCAAGACGTGCTCCTCACCCGATCAGGCTGTGAGACCGGTAGCCTAAGGCTTGAGGAGACGACCCGCGTTGGGTTGCGCCGACCGCGCCGGTATATATACCGACGCGGTGAGCTTGGCCACCATGAGCTGCCCCCACTGGAGCTCCTTGCTCGGGCCTGGCCCTCTGCCTCAGAAGGGCCGGATCGGGCACCCCCGGTTGCACACCCCCCGCCCACGGGCGTACGGCGCACCCGCCCACGCACTCTGTGCGGCGTGCACCCCGCCTCAGCCACATTCGGCCCCTCCCGGCCCCGCTGCCGACTGGCCCGCGACCCGCTCGCACCGCTGTGCGGCGCTCGCCACGCCTCGGCGCCACCCGGCCCTCCTGGCCCTACGCCCACAGGCGCCCAGATGTTGCGCCTCGCGCGGGACTGTAACGTCCCGCGTGTAGCCCCCTGGGCCGGCCCCCGCTTTGGCGGGACGCCTTCCGACCCGTCCGCGCGTCAATCGCGGCACCTCGGTTGGCTGTCACCTGTGGCGTTTGTGGTGGCGGATCGCCTGATCGCGCCCTCTCGCCGGGACGGCTCGAATCTCATTACGGGGGTATGTAGCATATCTCCTGGTCAACTGGGATTCGACCAATTGTGGCCCCCTTAACTGGTTGGTGTTCATGAGGAGGAATGAACCAACTTGTGGCTTGCCCTTTGGGGGGTTACTTCCGTCTTGTATATCTGTCTTTGTTTATCGCTTCACCTTTCGGCGGTTTACTTCGATCCTTCGGATCGCCCGGTCGATCGACCCCGCCCCTCTCTTTTCATCACATTAAAGCACCGTGGGCCCGGGACTCGCCGTCGTCGGCACTCCCGGTTCCCCATCGGATGTCATCCAAACAAAGGTTCTTCTTCCTCGTCCCCTGGACGATAGTGTTCTCTTTATTGCGTGACTACGGTCGGTCCTAACTTACTGGTTAACTAACCAACGTCATTAATCCCACACTCTGGATGTTCTCAGCGCGTTCCTCGACACGTGGGTCGTCAGTTATGGGTTACCCGACTCAGTGCTGTCGGATAACGGACCGCAGTTCGCCGCCGTACTATGGCAAGGCGTGCTGAAGATCCTGGGGATTGACACCAACTATGCAACCCCTTATCGCCCCCAGACTAATGGGCCGGTTACGGTTCAATAAGATATTAGTTAAGCAATTAACACACTACGTAACTGAACATGTAGTGACTTGGTCGAGGTACTTAAGTCTCGTAGTAACGGCTTATAATTCTCAAGTCCATGGAAGTACTGGTCAAGTTCCATTTGCCTTTGTAAGTTCTCGGCGACTAAGTCCGGTCGCCATTGAACGACTTACCGAGGACCGGGAGGCCGGAGAGGTAGTAAGTCCCCGCCAGACGAAGGAGAAGTTCCCCCGACGCCTGGACTCCTTGGTCCCCCTAGTACGGGAGATCATGGAGAAAGCGCAAGCTCGGTACAAGCGAGCCTTCGACAAACGCGTTCAGTCACGACGCGAGTCACTCCGAGTTGTAAACTGGGTCTACGTGAAGTCACACGAGAACCACGGGGGAAAGCTCGTCTTCAAGACCCTGGGACCATACCAGGTTTTGAAGACGGATAGGCGTCCGCTCACCATCGAGAGTGACGATGGGATCCGTACCATTAATGGGAACCATGCCACTCGGGCCCCGGAACCCCCGGAGGGTGACCCGGCATGGGCCCGGGCCCTGGCCGCATGGCAGGTCCCTTCCCTCCCCTCGTCGGCTATTAAACCGCTCGAGGCTGTCTTCGACCACTTTGTCGGACAGGGGTATGATGAGCATGAACGCCTCATGCTCAAGGTGCGGTGGTTCGGGTATGGACCACGCGAAGACACCTGACACTACGTGGAGGACCTTCCAAGTGAGAAGGTTCGGCAGGACTGCCAGCGACACAAGCTTCCGTTACGTAGACCAAGTGCTAACAACGAACCCCTAGTACAGGGTGGAGGGGGAGAGCCTCCCCCTACCTACTAACTAACTCCCCCGTCCACGGGAACACTCCCCCAAGTCGGGGAGGGCCCGGACACTAAGAACACAAGAACATGCATGCCCTCACAGTCAAGAGGCACGACCGGCCCAACTGGGGACCGGCCGGCGACTCCGTCACCCAACGGGACCCCACTATACGTCCCGGTCGGGGGACGGCGGAGTGTCGCCACGCGCATACCCCGGGTAGTGGGCCCGGGGCTGCGGCTCAAAGGGGTACTCGTGCGGCGGCCCCCGGGACGACGGGGCCGACCCCCACCCCGAGCGCGGGGCCCGACTCGGCCCTGCCCCCGCCGAGGGATAACCTCCACCCCAGGTGGCATGCCCCGCGGAGGCGGCGGGCTGCGAAGAGGAGGGTCCAGCATGACCCCTACTCCAGTTGGCCGGCCCAGCCGACGCGGCGGGCACGGGAGGCGAAGGGTAAGTATAACCCCCGCCCCAGTAGGATCCCCCGCTCCCCCCGACGGGGTCCGACCAAGGGGGAACACCAGTGGAACCTCCCCCTCCACCGGTAGCCACGGGCGCCGGGCGTACCCGGCGGCCGTGGGCCTCCAAGCGCGTGGCCATCTGATACCCGATGGCCTCGGGGGTCGTGTCCACAAGGAACTGCTCGGCCGCCCCCGAGGGACGGGACGGGGAGTCCCGCAGTACGGCCCTCGCCCCCCGGACAACCCAAGTTAGGGTGTCCACAAGGGAGGCCACGATGGCCTCCCCATGAGCGGTCCGCAGCGTCACCGCCGCACTCGGGAAGGTGGACGCGAGCGCCTCGGCGCAGGTGTCGGGCACCGACCCCCGACTCAGCCCCAGCCCTGACTCAGGCATGGGGTTGTAGGGCAAGCCCGGCGGGGAGAAGGTCGGTCGACTCGCCGACCCCGCCCGGGACAAACGACGACTATCGCCCCCGCGAGCCGGGGGGCGTTCAGCCACTCCTCGGGTGCGCTTACGTAGCGGCGGGGTTGCTGCCCCCGTCGAACCCCAGCCACATGGAGGCGGGGGCGTGGACGGCGTCACCCCGGGAGCGTAGGGGTAAGACGCATCCCCCAGACCCTCGCACAACGCGAGCCGGCCCCCCACCAGGCGTTTGGTACCGTGAACAAACGCCCGGGGCACCCCTTCCTCCTCGTCCTCAACGACTTGGCGGGCGACGTAGGGAGTCACCGCCTCCCAGTCCAGTGACTCGTGGAGGGCGACGAGCGCGTCATAGTAGGACCCCGCCTCCGGGCCCGGCCCCTCCGCCAAGCCGCGGAGGCGAACCAGGTGGCCCACCAATCTGGGGGAGAGGTGCCATAGGTACCCCTTCGTACGGACGGAGGCGTACCATACCCCCGCCACCTCGACCACCCACTGAGTGGCGAGGATGGCCGCCGCCGGGGTAGTCTCCCCCCGGCGCAGGACCGTGCCAAAGTAGGCCACGATCCGCGGCATCCGGGCGGGAAATCCGTGTGGCTTGTCCACCTCCGGCCACCAAGTAGGGGTCGGGACGTAGTAGTCCTGCCGATTCGGGGCGTGGATCTGGGTGCTCTCCACTTGAGACGCACTCACCAAGATCCCCGACGCCTCCCGCACTCGACGCTCGGCGCGTACGTCGTGGTGGTGGACATGGGGGTCCTTCTCCCCCAAGTATGGGGGCGACAGGCACGCCCAGTCCCACGAGACGACGGGGGTGACATCCTCCACTGTCGCCTCGTCCATGGTGCTCTCCAAGAGTGCCGCTACTCGCGTCACCACGGAAGCATCCCCCGCCTCTAGTAGGGCGGGTAGATCGGCCGTCACCCCGGCAGGTAACTCACAATGTGCGGGGTGCCGCTGCAGCCAACGCTGCCACGCCGGCCCTTGCTTGGGGATGGCGATGGCCTCGTAACACGCCTTCAACGCACAAGCCCCCAGCAGTGTGGGGGCCAGCCGGGGGTGCCACGGCACCAAGGGCGCCCCCGCTCCCCCCGACGGGGCCGCCCCACCCCCAACCATCGGGCGAGGCAACCGCGGCACCGGGGGGGGGTCTTGTTCCATCGGGTCATCCTCCACCGGCGGTTCCGGGGCGGCCGGAGGAGTCACCGGCCGACTCGGGGGCAACGGCACCCCCGCGGCGGCGGCCGGGGGCGACTGTCCCCCGTCCTCCGACGTCCGCCCGCCGACACTTGACGGGCGGGAGACCGACACCGACGCCGAACCGGCCGCCGACCCTGACTTGGAGCGTCGCGGGGGCGGCGGCCGTTGCGTCGCCACCCCGCCCCCACTGGGGGTCCCCCGACTCGAGGACGAACCCCCCGCGAGGCGCGCTCGGCGGACCGCCTTGCCCTTGGCCTACCCGGCGCCGCTTGACTTGGCTGCGCCGGGCGACGCGGCCGCGGCGCTTGACTTTGCCGCCGCCGCCCCGACGGCAGGCGCCCCGCTTGACTCGGCGGCAGGCGACCCGGCCGCCAAACCCCGGGACTCCACGGTGCCCGGAGCAGGGGCCCCGCCGCTTGTCTTGGCCCCCGCTGTGCTCGAGCGGCGGCCCGACCCCGCGGCCGCCGCCACCGTCGACGACTCCGCCGCCCGCCCCACACTCGGGGCGGGTGCACCCTCCTCCGCCGCCCCCCCCGGGACCAACGGCGACATACCGCTCCGCGGCCGTAGACCCAGGCCGCGGGGTGCGGGGGTGGTCGAGGGGATGGGGGGGACCCCGGTCCTAGCAGGGACCCGGGGCCGAGTGAGGGGGATCGGGGATGGGTAGCGAGGAGGAGGGTGGCCGGTGACACGACCGCAAGTGGTGGCCGTCTCGCCGCCCGCCCCCTCTCCCGCTCCCCTGCCCCCAATTATATGGTCCCCTGTGCACTATCAGGGCGCCCTGCCACTCGGGGCTACGCCCCAACACGGGGAGCGGCGCACTCGGCTGCTCCCCCCGTCCCAGGCCGCGCGGGGCCAGTGCCCCCGCGCACCAACTGGGGGCGGCCGCCCCTGAGGCCGGGCGGGACAGCACCCCTCCCCGCCCCACACTGCGACGGGCGCGACGGTCCGCCCCGTCCGGCCCGACACCCGCCGCACCCCGGGCTCTCCCCCGGGCCCGCCCCTGGCTCTTGGGGCGGGCCTCCACGCCCCTGGGTCACCGGGACGGTGACCCCTTGAGAAGGGGGAACTGTGACAGCATGACTGGCTGTCATGGCCCCGGAGCTCGGCCCCCACGCAAACACGTGGCGGCCAGCCGATCCGGCAACGGGTCGGGCGGGACTCAACCGAATCCCGTCCGGCACCCGGCCCTTACAGGGCGAATACGCCCAAATTCCGCATATTCCGAGTCGTTTCGGTGGCGATCCACTTGTGATCACCCCGTGGCTCACCGACCACAACCGCGATCTCGCGACTTCTCTGGGACTAGTAAATCCCAGGGCGGGCCCCCAGTTAAGGGCCTAACTTTGTGTAAACCCGACTTGGGACACTGACCAGCATTACACCGCGCGCCCGACACCGGGGCGTCGCGACGGTGTCACGTAGCACCCTTCCCCCGCCCCAACTCAAGGCGGTGTCCGAAGCTTCGACCGTCCTCCGCTGAGACTGGCCCCATGGGCCCTGAGGGGAGGGTTTCTGAGGGTTCCCTGAGGGTGTCTGAGGGGATCTTTCCTGAGGGTTGGAGGAGGACGGACGGGGTGTGGAGAGGGTAAGAGGGCGAGGCGTGAGTGTCGCCTCGAGGCCTTCGACCTGGGCAAGTAATCTTCCGGTCACACAACTCGTGTTTGTCGCTCGGGGTGTCTTCCCCCGGTCGCGGCCGTGCGTGTGTGCTCTTCAGGGTTTCCTTCCGGGGCGGATATTCCCCGACAGGACTACCCGGCGGCACGGTCTGGCCCGCCTTCCCCCCGACTGGTGTGGGTTGGCTGGGCGTGCTGTCACACTGCTCGCCTCCATTTCGTGGGCCCTGTGGCGGCCTGCGGGTTTTGGCAAGCCCGCGGCGATCATGGCGCCCTCGACCGCCACCACTATCGCCGTGGAGCCTCTTCGCCTGCTGAATTCGACGATGGAGGTACGTGAAACGACCGCGCTCTCTGTGTATCTCTGAGTGGGAGCTCTTGTGTGGGTCGCCGGGGGGGCGCACGCTTGTGGTGGGTGGGGCGTACGTGCGGCTGGTGAGCCGCCTCCAGACCCGCCGACTTCTTTAAGGGACCTTTGCGACTGAGGCAGACCAGGCTCTGACCATCATCCACGCCTCTGGTCCTTCCGTACCCGTGTGACTCCTGTGCCCGCCGGTGTGCTGACATGGTCGTCCCCCCTGGTACCCCCTGCCCCTCCGCCGCCGCGTACACTCTCCCAATCCTCCCTCGTCTGTCTGGCGGGGAAGCCGCCGCCGCCAATGCACTGCGACCTCCTCTAGGCCAACATCCGGGTGCGGCGCCTCTAGGTCGGGCGCCTCACCTTCCCGGCGGTGGTGTCGCCGAGCAGACGACGATGCTGCCTTTTCGTGGTCCCTCGGCGCGGCTGGCGCCCGTTGGCGGGTCTGCCAGGGCCTGCTTGTGGCAGCCGGCCAGCCAAGAGCTGAACGGTGGCCATGGGTTCTTTTCCGGCACTTCTTTCATGCAAGAGCCGATGGGGGGCAGCCTGTCGGCGGCGTCCCAAAGGCCGCCTCTAGCTTTTTCTCTCCCGCCACCCGTGCTCCAAGACGATATCAGAACGGGCCTTGGCGAGGGGCCGCCGCTTCAACCGATGGTGATGAACATGCTCCCGTCTGGTCTCGCCCATCCGCAGTCACGGGCTGTCCACGACATGCGACGGGCGGCTCCCCCGTCGGGCCACGCCGGGGCGCCTCCCCCTACTGTGGGTCGTCCCATGTCTGCCCCTCCCGGCGCCGTTCCGAACCAGACGCCACTGGTTGGCGACCTTCCGGAAGGAGGTCCGCCGCTGGAGCGGTCTCTATCGGCGTCCTCCCTAACGGATCACGACGATCTCACCGACTTTGCGGCTGACGTGGCTGCCCTGGCGGCGTCTGGGAATGGCCGCCGCCGCCGACTGCCGCTCAGCCCCGTTTCCCGACGCGTGTCTCCTACATTGCATACGGGACAAGGGCCTTCCTTCGCCGATGGGCGCGCTGGCGACAGTGCCGGCAATGAGCACGGGGACGGCGACGCCGGCGGGCACATTGCTGTCGGTTGCGGCCGTGGTCGTGGAGCCGTCGCCGGTGGGCGCGGCGGCGGTGCTGGAGCGGCCGATCTCGGTCACGGCAGAGGCCGTGGAGGCTCCGCTGACGCTGCCGCTCGGCGGGGCGGTCGCGGTGGTGGTGTTCGTGGCAGCGCCGTCGGCGGTGGCAGGGGTGGCAGCCAGAGCGAGTTGGGTGGATTTCCGGCAACTGCTGGGGACGACGAGCACGGCGCGGCGCCGAGCCATGCGCTGCCGCCGGCGGGTTCTGGTCGTGGCCGCGGTCGTGGTCGCCGTGGAGCGGCGGCGACCGGCGCCGCGTCTCGCCCGCGTACGGTTGCAGGCACGGATGCCACCGTACTCGCGGGAGTGATGGAGGCGGAGACGAACGGGGCGCACTCGACGCAGGACCGCTTGCTGTACGCCTTGGTCTTGGACATGAAGGCGATGCGCGCAGACGCCGCTGCATACCGGGCCAATACGGCGAGCGTCAAGGTCAACAGCGAGCTGGCCGTGGGAAAAGTTGACGAGTGCTTGCAGGCCCTTATGGACATGCATCGGGTGCACGCCTCTGTCGTGCTGCGCCTGTCGGCTCCCGAAGAGGCGATGGCGGTGGTGGTCTCCAACTCGGCTAGTGGCTCGTCGATGACGGCACCAGCTATTTCGGCGGCCTCACCTCAAGTTCTCCGACCGCTGTGGGCCTTGCGCAAGCAGGTATGTTTCTCTCTCTCTTATTTTCTTTCCTCCAACATTGTCCTGGAACGCCGCGGCAGTTGCCGTCGATGGGACCCGGCTTGGAGACTGACGACTGCGCGTGTGCATGTGGATGTTCCTGGTGCTCTGGTATGCAACGTCCGTCTCCACTTACCCCGTTTGTGCCTCCCACCGTCGCAGAAAGAGGTGCGCCGCCGGTACTCTGGCACAGTCATTTGCGCGACGACGCCAAAGGACGGCAACCCGGACGCCAACGACCTCTACTGGATGTCTGTGCTGGTCATCCATGAGCACCCCGTTATTACCACGATGGAACAGGCAGTGGAGTTTGGCAACACGCCCATCTGGCTCAAGGGCCGCTTGTGCGCCTCAAATCCGGCCAAAGCCGACCTGCGCGTCGTGTTGTTCGAGTACCTGCGGCGGCCGGTGGCGGCCTGGCACTTTGAGTCCCAGGCAATCATCAGCAAGATCTTCATCAACCGTATCTGCGTGTTGCTGAACTGTGGCGACCAGGTACGGGAGGGCTGTAACCAAGGCCAGTGGGTCATGGAGAGTATTGACGCGCAGGGGCTGCTCTACAACGACAAGCTCTTCAAGAATGCCAAGTGCAAGGACGCGTGTTTGATAGCCCTCCACGGCTGGCTTGAGTGGGGACTGTACCTCGACAAGTTCTACACATTTCCGACGGAGGTGAACGGGGAGGGGACGTACAAGGTGTACATGCACATATACGCGTTTTTCATGGCCAAGGTGCGTTTCATTTGCGTTCTGTGACCGTTGAGGCGCTTCGAGCGGCGGGCTTGGTATTATCTTGTGTTCTCTTGTGTGTTTTTGCCGCTCACTGTCGATTTTCTGACCAAGCTCTTTCTATTGCATTGATGGTTTCCTACATGGCTGCGTTGCACAGGTGTACCTGACGCTGCGGCGCATTGCCAAGCACAAGCCATTCACCGCCTCGGCTGGCAATGTGGATGGGGGCTTTCGCAATGTCCACGCGTGTGTGGCGATCCTCATGGACCGCTACCTCCCTCGCACCGACGAGGCCGAAGAAGGCCTGCAGCTCTTGGACGGGACAGATGCCAACCGGGGCATCACCGCAGGTCTGCCAGAGTCGGACCTGACGGAGACGATGGAGCAGATTGACGTTGCGCGGCTGACCCCGGTGCCCGATGAGGAGGGCGATGGGGGGAGTGGGGGGGGTGATGCGGAAGGTGGCGGCGGTGGTGGGGCTGACCTGGACGCGGATGGGCAGCTGCTTCCAATGTGGGACCTCGAGGAAGAGACGCACGACAAAGACGGCGATCAGCAGTGAGTACTGCCGTGATTCCGTCAGTTGCTGGCTGCTCGCCTCTTGTGATGTTGCCTCTGCCCTGCTGCTGCTGTTGTATATGCTCCGCGACGCCCGCCTGCCAGTTCGGCTCTGTCTCTCGTTTGCTCTTGTTTTTTGTTCTTGCTGTCTCGGGAGCACTGTTCTTGTGTTTGCATTCTTCCGTGGTTCTGATCGGACCATAGAGACAGCAGTTGGATATCTTTCTTTTCTCTCTCGCACTGCATGTTTCGGAGCGCCTGCTCCGATTTTTGCCGCAGGCGATTGTGCAGCTGCCGGCGGCTGTTGTCTGGTGTGGCGACTGTGCTGGCAGCGGCTGCAGCGGCCGGGTCGATGGCGGCCGGGGCAGCCGGGGTACCTGCGACAGAGATGCCATTGACGGGTCGTGGCGCGGCCGGAGCTCGCGGCGCGGCACGGTCAGCCAGGGCGGCACGAGCGCCACAGGCGGCAGGGGCCGCGGCCGTGGACTCGTCGCAGGACCCGGGCAAGCGGCGGGCGGGTGGACGGGGATTGTGGTGGCAACCGGTCGTGGGCGGTGGCGGCCGGCTGGTGCCGTCCGGGCGATCGTGCGTAGTTTGTCCCACGCATTAGTGCGGCACCTACACCAAACCGTGTGCTAACCAAAGACCCCTAGCTGGACAAAAGTATTATACACTATGGTGCGTGTCCCAAAAATGAGATATCCCAGAACTTTTTTTTTTTCGAGGCCCATCGGCTTTCTGCAACGGTCCACTCGTGTAATGTGGACCTCTCGGTCCCACTGTGCTGCCAGAAGGGCTCCTGACTGTACGCGGCGATGCGGCACCTTGTCACATGTCATCGGCATAGCTGTCATTTGTTGCGGCCTCGACAGGTGACATTCACGCCCCCCAATGAGATGCACCCATACTAGAGAAGACGTCAGCTGTCACGACGAGAAAGAACAAAAGGCGACCATCTTAGCAATAAAGATGTGAAACAGACCGCCATGTAGCCCCCAACGAAGAAAAAGCGATTTGGGACACCCCTCATCGAAGCCCCAGTTAGCAGATCACCTTAGGCGTTGCAAATCGGTAACCCCAAGAACCTGAAAAAGACGGGTTCCAAGATCGTGGTTTACTAAGAGGTCCACTCGACAGGGCGCACAGGCATGCATTAACGAGCTGTCAGCCAAGAACGCCTCGGGACAGGCTCTTTCCATGGAGGCCAGTCGAGAATTTTCCTGTTCCCCACCGCGCATGGCCCCGTGCAGTGAGGTGTCAGTTCTCCAGAAAACGAGCATGTCTCATTTTTTGGACACGCACCATAGCACTAGAAACAAATAGAAAGCACTTGACTAGCGGTTTTAAGTTGATGGTAAGTGACACTAGGCTGTAGCGTTCAAGTCCTGAGTCTGTGGGAAATACACCTGACACAAGCAATCAGGGCCCCGTGGCAGTGCCGCGAGGGCCGCCAAGGACCGCTGCTCACAGACCTCGGGATGGCACATGCCGGGGCAAAGAGCAAGGGCCTTTGCTCCCATGACACTCTCGGCCTGTTCCTCTTGCTGCCTGCAGAGTGGGGGTGGGCGCCCATCAATATCCGATTGACCCGTCTATCAGTCTGCGCTGATCGGCCCATTGGATTGCCCATTGGATGCCCTTGTTATTAGGTGGGCACAAGTCTCTGATGATGGCACCGACGCGACGACGGGTGGGCGGGGCTATGGCCACGTCGGCGTGATCGTGGACGACCCCGTCGCGGCCGTCGGCGCGATGAAGGCGGCGGTCGTCAAGGTCACCCGCGACGCGGCGCCCTTCCAGGACGTAGGTGTCCTCGGCTTTGTTGCCGACCCCGACGGCTAGCTCGTGGAAATCATCCAACGAGCGGGCGCCGGCGCCGGCGGCGCCGCCTCTGCCGGCCCGCCGACCGGCATGGTCGGCCCCGACCCGGTGCCCGCGCAGACCATGTTGCGGGTGCGGGAGCCCGCCGCGTCCCTTTCCTTTTACCGGCGCCTCGGGCTGACCTACTTGACCGCCCTCGCCTTCGACGACTTTTCCCTCCACTTCCTCGGCGCGCCGCCGGCGGCGCCGCCGGTGGTGACCGTGGGTGGCGACTACCGCCCCGCCGGCGCCGCGTGGCTGTGGGGCCTCCGCACGCCGACCGTCGAGCTGACGCACAACCATGGCACGGAGGCGGACGCGGGCTTTGCAGGATACCACAATGGCAACAGTGAGCCCAAGGGGTTTGGCCACCTCGGGTTCGTTGTAGGTCACTTGGCGGCGGCGGTGGAGGGCCTTCGCGGGGAGGGCGTGCGCGTCGTGCGGGAGTCGTCCCCGTTTCGAGACGCGGGCGTGATTGCGTTTGTGGCCGACCCAGACGGGTACCTCGTCGAGCTGATTCAGCCGGCGGGGGGGGAGGGCATGCCGTACGCCAATCTGGTCTAGGGCGGTGCGGGGCGGTCGGCCAGCGCTTGCGTGGTGGTGCTGTTGCGGCTGGGTGGGGGTGGTGTGGCCTCTCGTCTGCCACCCGCAACGCAACGTGCGGGCGCGTGCGGGCGGGGCGCGGAAGCACCCTGGCCGTGGATGGGGGGCGGGCGGCGCCCTGCGCCCCTAGTGGAAGGTCCCCTGCGTGGGTGCGTCGGCGGGGCTCTGTCGGGAGGTGGCCACGTCGGACCGCCGGGTCCGCACGCGTTCTTTTCTGGTCGACCGCCTGCGGCTATGTCTGTTTTTATCCTTTTCGTGCGTGCCGCGCCGTCGCCCCTGTGAAGGTGGCCGGCGCGCCCCCGTCGCCGGGGCAAATGCCCCGCGTCCACAGTGGGCATTGGCCGCCGCCACCCCGCCCCCAAGATCGGCTAGCGGTGGCGGTGCCGTGGCTGTCGGGCGGCGTTTCTGGTGCCGCTGGCGAGTCAGCTATTGGCTGCGCGCGGTAGACGGCATACGGTCGGGGAGGGGGGCGTGGTGCGCATGTGCGTGTGGGCGAGGCTGAGCGCAGTCACGTTGGTCGTCCACCGCCCTCGCGGCGTAGGCCGCCAGGGTGCCATCGACACTTTTGGGGAAAAAGAGCAAGTCTCTTAATTCCCGGCCTGATCGTCGTGGGCGGCGGCTCCGTATCGCATGTCGTTGTGGGCTTCTCGCCCGTCGCCAGCTCCACAGGACCCTATCCACGGCAGCTCCGAGCAACCGAATCACCACTGCTGGGGACAGCTGCTGCCGTCATGTCCGTTCCCACCCCCCACCCCGACACAAACGCTGCATCCCATCAAGGAAGGGCCGCGCGCAACCGCATTCTTCTTACACGCAGCTCACGCCCCCCCAGCGAGTCTTCGCCGTCAGTGCCGCCAACGACGTCCCCGCCAACGCGGCGTTCGTCCCCAAGCTGCCACATGCCGCCATGGGTGCAGCGCGGCCAGTCCCCAACTGTCCCCGTCGAAGGGTTCACGGAGGCACCCACCGCCATTGTGGGGGCCATCAATGCCATCACTCAATCCCGTGCCCCATGGCGCGCGTACGCCCCCAAGAACTGCACCGCCGCTGGCAGCATCACTGGCGCTGGCCGTGGCTGCACCGCCGACGCCAGACGCCCGCCAAGAGCGGCTCCCCAGTGCGCCATCCACATGGACAGTGCAGCGTCCTCCGTATATGGTCAGTGCAGCGTCCCCCGTGTCTTGTAGGCGCCCGTACAGGTGCTCGAACGCGAGGAGGGCGGTGTGGTGCGCCGCGACCACGCGAGGGTCGGTCAGGAGGCGCTCACCGACAACGAGGCGGACGGGGTCAGCGACGACGAAGGCGGCGCGGGAGATTCGGCCGAGAAGGTGCTGCCGTCAGGCAGGCCGCAATCGTTCACCAAGCTCGACAAGAACGGCCCGACGTGGCCAGGTAGATCATCCCGAGTCAACACGATGGCGCGGTCCATGAGCGCCGAGGGAGCATTGCGGCGGTCAGAACAAAAGTTGCGGCCTCGCGAGCGATGCGCAGCAACGACGTAGATGGCGCGCCCCAGCACAGTGGACACCGCTCGTACGACGTCCTTGACACTGGCAGAGGTGGGGGGGAGCATACTCCACATGGCCTCCACAAACGACTCAACCTCAGCTAGGTCGTCCGGGGTCGTCACAGTTTTTGACATGACTGCCAGGGCGCTCTCCGCCTGCTGCTTCGCCTGCTCCATATTCTTTTTGGCGACCTCGCTCGGGATGTTCTTGTCCATGTTGCCGCGCTCACCCTTCCAGACGCCCGCCACCCTGCGAGCACAAGCCACGCCACCGAAAACGTGATCAGCAGGGTCGCAGCAGGCGGCCAGGACAACCGCCGTCGCCAACCAAACCTGCATCGATTTGACCACCGCGCACACACTCCCCCAGGTCAGGCTTTCATTGACCGCCGAGTGCTTGGCTTGCTGACAGCGGACCCACATCTTCCCGTTCTCGTCGACGACAAAGCGCACGGCGTCCACAGCAGCAGCGTTGACCTCGGTCCGCCACACACACTGCATCAGCAACACGTCGTCGAGCAGGTACCGATGCATAAGGGCAGCGAGCAGCCGCTGGTCCACCGCCGCAGGAAGATTAGTCGCGTCAAAGCGCACAGCTCGAGCCAGGTGGCCAAAGTGGGAAGTCGAGGGGTACATAACAGACATCCCCTCCACCGACGCGGGGCTGGCTACCAGCGAGCGGGCGTGCGGAAGAGCCACCTCCAGGTTAGCCCAGATGACCTCCCAAGACTGCCACTGTGGAGTGGTTTCGCCTGGTGGCGTCTTCATGTTTTTTAATGCTCGAAGGAGCGGAGAGCCGTCGACGCTTGGATCATCCAGCGCCCACAAGACGTAGACGGGTAGCTGGACGTCGAAGGAAGCCCCCCCTCGAGCTTGGATCAGGCCTTTTCGACGAATAGAGTCCCAGGTTGGTCCAGGACTCGACCCCCTGCGGGCTGCAAAGCCAGCGAGGCCCGTGGCCTTGACGCGCAAACCAAACAGCGCGTGAGCCAAGACCACCTCAGCCCAAGGGTACAACCAGACCTCCGTGTAGGTCAGACCCCCAGTCTCTGCAGCCCGCGTGAGCAACGCAGCAAGCGAGTCACCAGCCACAGCAGCCTTCAACTGGGCATGGAGGTAGATAGCGAACCGGGCGTCGGATCCGACAATCGCAGCTAAGGACGCCGCTCGCGCACCGACAAGGTCGTCGCCGTCTGCTGCTGCCTTGACCAGGGTCCCGTCCTTGTTCAAATGAAGCCCGTGGTCCAAAGAGAGTCGCCGTAGTGTCTGCTGAAGCAACTGAGCGACCGGGAAGGGAGGTAGCAGGACCGCCTCTACTGCAAGCCGCTTCGACGCCGTCGTCTCCCCATGCGGTAGGAGCACATCCAGGCTTGGCATCAAAACGCGCCCATTGACCACGTTGGCCAGCTCGCAGGCCTCCGAGCGGAAGGCGCTCGATGCATCGGGATGCTTATCGTCCTTCTTGTAGACCTCGGGGCAAAACGAGTCGCACTTACCCAGCTCGTCAATGACAAGGAGGAACGGCCTTTGCAGCGTCGGTTCGCTGCACCGTCGCCGGAGGAGGTCCTTTAGAGCAGCTCGGAGGACAGCAGGCGTCAGTATTCCTGCCTTCACGGCCTGAGAGCACTTGGTGACGAGACGCTGCCACTGCTCGTCCGCCGCACCAGCGTCGCTGAGGTCCGCCGCTGCAAAGAAAAGGATGCGCAAGTGCAGGGGGATAAACTTGCCGCCGGAAAAGCGAGCCAGCTCCCCGTCGCCCCCCGACTCCACGAGCTGCCACCGCTCGCTGTTGAAGTTGAGGCCGAGCACCACCAGCTCGCCCAGCCACTTGACGGTGGCCTCCGTAAAGACCGGGCTCGACATCCAGCCGGAAGGGCGCGGAAGGTCCGAGGCTCGCGATGCAGCCTCACGCAGGTGAGCAACCGCACGCTTATCTCCCGCTCGTACCTTGTCGGCAGCTTCGGCTAGCAACCGACAAAAATGAGATTTGCCACTGCCAGGAAAGGAGGTCAAGTACAGCATGCTAAGCCGAGGCAGGATCGTGTCCTTAGAACCTGCCGGCCCAGGCGAGCGTGAGCCAGCATGCTCGAGGCCACTCGACGCGGAAAACACCTCCTTCGCCTTGGAAAGGAACTGGCACAAGACCGCCCAATCATCGAAGTCGTCCAAGCGCTCCTGCGGCTTCGTCATGAAGAGGTTGTCCCACGCCTGCCGCGGCACATTGGCAAGGTTGATGCCGACCCCAGCAAACAGGTCCATGACGCTGAGCGTAGGTCGCTCCTGCACGACAAGTAATGCCTGCTCCACAAGCGGCACATGCGTCACCACCACAACGCAACGGCACACAACAGCAACAAGAAGTTTCCACGGGGCTAGTAAGCCGAAAGATCATGGGGGTGCACAAGTGTCAAAGAGAGACATAATGGACCTGAAGGCCAACTGCAAACCCAACAAGAGAAAACGATAACTGTGAACACATACCTTGTTCTCGACGCCAGCTGCAACAGCGCCTCGCTTCTCAATCAGGCTGCCAACCTCGTTGGTCAACTCGTCAATCTGCTTCCTGATGCTGACCTTGTCCGCCAAGAGGTCCGCCTGCAGGGCTGGGTCCAGGTCAGGCTTGTGGAGCGCCGCCCGCAACAATTCATTTTGCCGATTGAGGGCCGCTCGGTTCTCCTTGGCTTTGACAATCTGCTCCTCGACAGTAGCCGTGGCAGAGGCGGTGGGACGGTCGAGCGTCGTCGCGGCCGCAACCGCCGCCTCCCCCGCGGGTGCACCCACCGCCCCGGGTGTTGGCGTCGCGACGGCGGCGCGCTGGGCAGCCGGACAGGGCGGGGAGGCCGTGGCGGCCGCCTCTTGCGCCAGGCTCGTCAGCCGCGACGGCGGCGAGCCGCATAAAGGTGCCGGGAGGGTCGTGGAAGACAACGACGCAGCCGCGGGGGGCGGGGTGGAGACGCGTGCACGTTTGGGGAGAGGAGGTGACTCGATGTCGGCGGTGGCAGCGGCGGCAGGGCGGTCGCCGGTGGGTGGCGGCGCCATGGCCGCACGAGGGGGCGTGGGGGGGGAGCGGGGGTCGTCGGCGAAGACAAAATCTCCATCCGACCCCCACCCAACCCCATCCCCCATCCAAACGGCGTTTGGATCGTCAGACACCTTGTGCCCCCAGATGAACTCGCATTTCTGTTCGGTTCTCGTCCGGGTCACATCGGTCGGATGATTGGAAAATCGTTTGTCCTAGCAATCGGGTCTCGTTCGCCAAACGAACCGCGATTCGTCAGAGAAAACGTTGTGCACCAGACAAGGAGAGGGGGCATTTCCCTGGCCTTTAGGACGGCCCATGTGCCATGCGCACACCTACTCTAAGCTTTTGAATGGAAGAGGAAAAGGAGGAGAGGGGCTACTTAAATATCCGGTGTTAAAAATCGGAACACTGAAATAGATGCTCTGAGCACCCCGTGAAGGCAGGTGGAAGTGCGATTTTCTTGTACTTTGACGATCTGTTTGTGCGGATGCCAGTATCTTTCTTGCCGGCCACTCCAGCACGAGGTGGTCATGTCGAAACAATCGCCAGTCACCGTGCAGGGTCTGAGAAAAAACCACAGCAGTTCTTTGGTCTTGCTGATATCGTTTGTTTGTTGATGGGACCTGTGATGTCCTTCTGCTTTCGCCCGTCTTTCATAAGCTAGATGAAATACTAATTTAGTTAGGACCATCGTTCTAACGTTGTGAAATCCATGAGATTTACCCATGAGTACATGTCAAAGTATATTGCAATTGTTGTGGTTGTTAAAAATAGAGAACGGATTGCACTGGATCCACTGATCATCAGGATCACAATTACGCTTGCGAGTGTCGGGTGTTGCGGCGCTACCTGTCGCTGCCGCCTGTCGCGCGACTCGGATTGCGCGGCGATGCGCGGAGGGGCAGGCGACATCGCGTCGCAGGGCATCGGCCGTTATCTCACCATTGCCAGCGCAACTTTTGGCGGCGCGCAATCAGCGCACGTGGGATGGCCGAATGGCAGCTGAAAGGCAAAGCAGCATGCAAAAAAACGCATAGTAGCAAAGGGGCACGAAACTAACGCGGCGCGAATGCGAGGGGTAGCAGGCAGCCTGGGGAGTGGGCCAGCACGCGGCGTCAAAGTGTCCGTGCACGCTCGAGGCCTCACGCTCTCACAAACTGACCGGAGATCCCGGAGCCGATCCGCGCGCGCGGCCGGGGTGGGACGAGGGGGGGCGGGACAGCCCGGGACATCTGTGTCTGCCCCGACATGGTGGTTCCTCCAGGACAGCAAGGACGACCGCTTCCACAAGATGCTCCCAACTATGTATTTCAATTTCATTTTCGTCATAAACGTCCTTCGCAGAGAGGAAGTAGTAACTAAGTACCCAGCCTCATTGCATGCCAAATGTCTTCCTAGTAAAGCCAATACCAAACTTGACCTCTTCACAGACGAGCGCGGACTCGCGACAGCGCAGGGGTCTTGCACGGATAGATTATGCTCGTACGACATTTAGTGCGTGCGCGTCCTGTGGCGGACTGCTGGACACCGTATTTACGTCCTTATAGCAAAAAAGATGACAACGGTGGAAAGTATCAATCCTGGCCACACGCCAAAAAATTCAACCGTGCGGCACTCTCAGCCTTTCTGACACGAACGTGGCGGGTGCCCTGCAAGTACATCGGATAACATAAGTGAGATACATGGTCTGGAGTGAAGTGGACGTGCAGCTCGGAAACAGGCGCGAGCCCGGCTGTACTGGCGCTGTGGTTGAGTACCGTTGGACAATACATCTGCGGGGTGGGGGGAGCGAACCGGACGCTACGCTGGGGGGGCCCGAGAAATCGAGCATGGTGGGTGTACCAGAGCAGACCAGTCGTATTGTTAACACGTGTAGGTAACAACAACGGTGAACACGATATGCGACCTGAAAAAGGACATGAAAAGTTAGTAGCATGCAATGCTAGGGCTTCAAGAAAGGTTCAATCCGGAAAAGGTCATGAAAGCGATGAAATTGTTCATACCACATCCGAGGCGGATGTTTGCATGGCCCAGAATAATCACCCGTGACGCATTCCTGACAAATCGCTGAAAGCGATGGCTGAGAGCCGTTCTCAAGGAGCGATGCATGCCTATCGCTGTAACATTCACTTTCAGCGACTGGCCAGGGATCGATCTGGATATCCGAACTTAGGTGTGCGCATGGCACGGGGGCCTTTCGGACAGGGTGCTCCCAAGGTGTAGTGTCACCAATAAAGAGTTAAAATACAGACTTACGTGTTGATTTTGGCGTGGGGGCCCTCCTGATTCTGTGTGCAGCGATGGAAGCCGGCTGATCAAAAAAACGAATACAGTTACTCTTTAAATGCGTCTTGAGCACTGCTGTACATACTTCCAGTCTGAACTTTATTGCGCTTCCCAGAAAAAGTGGATCACCATCTACATCCGCCATGTAGCATATCTCCTTAATATTTGGATATTGGGCCCGGTAGCCCCCCTGACTGGTCAGTATTCACGTGGAGGATTGAATTGACTTGTGGCTCGCCCTTTGGGAGGTTACTTCCGTCTTGTATATCTG
>Ga0209093_1000511_pt1 | contig 21262 bp, 8 predicted proteins | sample SidtaG_4_FD_187450 | JGI IMG/M metagenome (GOLD analysis project Ga0209093, IMG submission 187450) | Marine algal microbial communities from Sidmouth, United Kingdom - Sidmouth_Male1 metaG (SPAdes) (version 2) | ecosystem: Host-associated > Algae > Red algae > Unclassified | place: Sidmouth... | reverse complement strand
CGTGTTGACCGTCAATAACGGAGGAAGGGGGGATGGGGTGGGGGGCGCCGGGGGGAGGGGGACGAGGGAGTGGCGCAAGGAGAACGAGCTCCCGCGACCCAGTGGGGGGAGCGAGGGGGGGGGCGGGCGGAGCGGGTGGTAGGGTGCGGGAAGGGGACGAGCAGACCCGGAACTCGCGTCAGAGAGCGCCGCGCGGCGCGCGGCCCGGCGCACCGTGGCAGCAGTGGCGCCAAACAGAGGGCAAGCACCGCGGAGAAGGTTCTGCTGTCAATACGGCTGGTCTCGCGCCAATCCTGTCAGGGGCAGACCCAAGAAAAGGCGGTTCCAGTGGGCTCTTGGGATGCATATGCTATCGCCATATAAGTGTTGGAATTCTACTAATCGCACGGACTTGTAGTTTAGAGCAAAGCGCCGAAAGCAAGCAATCGTGTGCACAATGAAGATCCGCATATGACCCGGCCTTCTGTGCGTCGTCTGGCTGTGCCTCTCACAGGCCGTCCAAAAGAACAGCGACACTGTACGCTCTGCATCTCACTCTGGAGCTTGTCCATAGAAGCAGCCTGGGGCACCCTTGGAGCTGGTATCATAGCCAGAACAAGCTAGGACAGCCCGGTGGCGCTAGTTGGTCTAGCCAGCCTCCACACTGTTTATTTCGTTCGCAATTGTCTGCTGAATAACAAGCCGTTTAGGTTGTTTGTGGTACATATAGTTGTTCGAGGCCGCTGGTTGGGCAATCGCGGTATGACTGTCGCTACCAAGCATCACAGCCGTGCAGACGAGCGATCACGAACACATTGGAACCGACGCGTGCTACGAAGCAGCACTCTACCCTGGGACACCAGGCATGCGGAGCCCTCCAATTCTGAGTGAGTGCTCGCCTCATACCATGATGGAGCCGGCGCATCGACGGTGAGCGGCGCACTGTGCCTCCTCAATTTGACGAGTGCCACTCGACGAGGCGTTTAACGTCCCCTCGAAGGAGGCCCAAGGGGATCACTGATCCGACGGTGAGATCGCGGATAAGACAGGTGGAAGGCAATAGGACGCACCTCTGACGCATTGGCTTGAAAAAATGAAGCCCAGGGCAGGGCGTTGGGGAGTGCACCTCACGGCCACCAATGGGGCAGGCACTCCCCACAAAGGGCTATGGCCGAGGGGCAGCGGAGCGCAAGGCCATCGGCTGGAACGCTCTCTGATTCGAGTTGTTGATAGGGTCTGGCTCAGGGACCGACGTGGCGCAAACAGCGCCCCCGCCAGCAGTGACGGGACGCGCCATCGGTAGGACGGATGGGCGCACCATGCCGATCGTCTGTTCCCTGTCTGGCGGCAGTCTTTTATCGACCGCTCCCGCTAAGCGTTGGTGACGTGGATGTGGTTGGGTGACGCAAGACGCTATGCGACAACCTCCTCAAGCCCCACGGACGGAAGCCCCAGGCCAGTGCTCAAACTGAACGCCCAGCGCAGGCCCAATCAGTGCCCCTCCCGCAACCTGGATTCGACGACCATAGGCGGAGCATCAACGAGGCGACGTGCCAAGAAGGGCGGGTGCCGCGCCTGCTACAGACCGGAGCGGAAAGCAGGCCACTTGCCACAGCGATCGCGACGGCAGAGCTGCCCCTTCAAGTTGGCCGGCGCGTCGTCACGCCCTACGTGGCATCCCCGCTCCGCGCGGGCAGGCCGACGCGCCGGCGGCCACCGCGTCGACGGCCGCACCGCCATCATTGATCCGGCGGTGCCCTCAAAGCGGCAAGCTGCGGGGCCGCCCGGCCACGGTGGGCACCGCTGGTCAGGCGTCTGCAACCACTGTGAGCGGCGTGGGGCACCACCACCACCACCACCGGCCCGGCCACCAACAGGGCGGCGCGCTCGCCCGCCCCGCCCCCACCACGCTGGGTGGGTGGAATTCTGCCCTTCCAATGCGACCGCCTGGAACGAAAAAAAAAATAGGCAGCGCCCTGGTCCGAAATTAGGACGCCAGGGCGCTCCCTGCGATGACGTGGGTTTTCTAATCCCCAACCAGGAGCCCCACGGCGCCTCTGGGAGGGGGGTGCCCGCCCGGTTAGCGCTAATTGGAGGCCCAAATTCGACACGACTCGCAGCGCTGACGTGCACAGCGGCTGTGCCATCCGCGTCGACCTCGAGCGCAGAGGCAGTCGCTCCGGCTACGCGGGCGCGCGCTCGCCCTTGTTTCCGCGGCGGCAGGCACGGGCGACCACGCAGCGGACGCCAGGCGGGGCGGCGCCGGGCGGGGCGGCGCCGGGCGGGGCGGCGCCGGGCGGGGCGTCGCCGGGCGGGGCGGCGTCGGGCGGGGCGGTGCCACCGCCGGTGGCTGCGGTGGCTGTGCCAACCACGGCGGCGGCAGCGCGGCGGCGGCGGCGATGGCGGCGCAGGCATCGTTGCCCGCCGCGCACGGGTGGCGGCGGCGGGCCGGGGGCCGCGGCGACACGCGGGCGCGTCGCGCCCTGCCATGCCCCCCCGCCCGTCGCACCTGCTCTTTGGGCAGATGGGGCGGCGGCGGCGGGCGTCTGGCGGCGGCTCGGCGGTGCGCCGCACACGCAGACGCACCCTTTTGACACCCGACGGCCGGCCGGGGAGCGGGGCATGTCGGCGACGCCGGTCGCCGCCACGGGGCCAGACGGTTGGTGCGCGCGCGTCCCCGTCCCGACCACCACCTGCCGACGATGAGGCGCCTCCGTCGTGCGCACGGGCGTTGGGGGGGGGAAGCGGCGACCGCCCGACCGGGGTGGGGGGGGGGTGACGCCCGGCGGGCGGCTGGCGGGCGGCGCGGTGGGTGGTTGGCGGCGGCGCTCCTCGGCGCGGGGGTGCTGGCCGCGTCGGTGGCGGCGGTGGCGGCGGCGGCGCGGGGCGGCGGCGGTCGCGGCAGCGGCGGCGGTGCCGGCGGCGGCGGCGGCGGCGGCTTTGGGGACAACGATGGTCCCCTGTCGCTGGCTGGCGGCCCAGCGCTCGGCAGCCGGTCGGCCGTTGGCCTCCCCCCGCTACCATCTACCGGCGGCGGCGTTGAAGCGCTCGACGCCGAGGCGGTGCCCCCCCCTCCCGTGGGCCGCCGCGGCCGCCGCGGCGGCGTGTCGCGGCGCGGCAGCGGCCACGTCAATGTGGTCACCCTCCCGTCGGCCGTCGCCCGCTGGTCGCCCGGCGGCATTGAGTACCCCGGCGCCGCCTCGAGGTCCGTGTTGCTCGTCAATGGCACCGCCGAGGATGCGATTAGCTGGACCTTTTTCGCAGAGCCCAACCGCACCCTCGATGACTATGTGCTCGTGCAGCGGAGCAGCGACCCGGGCGTCCTCCACGCGACCGAAGACACAGAGGTGGCGCCGGTGAGCAACGGGGACGGCATCTCTTTCAACGCGACCGTTGCGTTTGCGTTTGACCGCATGCCGGGGGTGACGACGTACGCGTGGGAGCTCCGCCGCAAGGCCGACAACAGCCTGTACGACGCCCACTCGGTGTCGTTTGTGGTGGCGGGGTTGGCCATTTATGGCACGTTGCCGGGCTCGTCGACGCCCGTCTTGTACACGGGCACGGACAATGCGCTCGACGTTGACTACAAAGACCTGCTTGGCGATGGCAACCGGACGCTGTACGCGTTTGCACAGTACCTCAACGGCACCAACTCGACGGCCGCGCTCGGGCCGACGTCGGAAAGTGTCGGGGGGGATGGCGGCGGCACGGGGGGTGGCGGTACCGGCGGCGGCGGTGGTGTGGACCCCAACACCCAATTCTCACTAGCCGACTTGACGTCGACCGTCACGGCCAACCGCAAGGTTATTGACCATGACCCGACCAAGTGCGGCGCGACTGCCGGCAATCTTGCCGGCAACAGCCGCGTCGACGTTGACGACGGGTGCGGCTTTGCGTTTGCCGCGGACGGGTCCACGGGTGCGGTGCTCTTTGGGTTGGCCTTTAACGAGTACCGCGCCGGCCCCGTGGTGGTGGCGTTTGAGTGGGACCGCTTCACGGCGGGCTCCGAATTTGCGGGTGAGCTGTACACGACCACCCTCAACGTCAATGTGCGGGGCAACCCGCCGGTCGTCGTCACGGCCATTGACGAGGACGTGCCGCACTCACCGGCGGGCGGGGAGGCCCTCACCGTGACGGTGTTCAACAGCGTCAACCGGCCGCTGCAGGCGTTTCGGGTGCCGGGCGCGGCGGCCGACTTTGTGCTCCGCAACGGGTCGGTGGTCATCCACGGGGCGCCCGACTACTACGAGACGGCGGTGTTTGAGACGGCGCCGGGGTCGGGCAAGAACTTGTCGTGGCTCCTCCTGACGGTGGAGCCGGACGGGGGCGACGGCGCCGCGGCGGGTGGTGGCGCCAACGGCTCGGCGACGGCGGGCGGCAACGGCACGACGGCAGATGGGGGCAGTGGTGCGGCGCCTGACAACGGGACTGGCGGTGGGAGCAACGACGTGGCCATTGGGGGGTCGAGCATCCCGAGCGCGGCGGTGGATCGCACACGGCCGCCCTTCCGCTTTGACTATGCCGGCACCGACTTGCAGTTTGCCGACGGCTCACCGCCGTCTGGGGACGTGGCTGGCGGCTTCAACCGGACGCTCGTCGGCAAGTTTACGGGCTGGGACCCCAGCCGCGGCGACGCGGTGCTCTTCTCCAGCGGGTCGCTGGACCCGTCGTGGACGGTTTCGTGGACCGAAGAGTCGCTGACGTTTACGGTGCCGCCACAGCAGCAGGTCGGCAAGGGCCTCGTGTACGACATCTCGGTGGTGATGAATAGTGTCTTCTCCAACGCCATTGAGTGGACGTACACGGCGGGCCTGCTCAACGTCAAGATCGTGCCGTTTGGGACGTCCATGGAGGTGCCGGCGGGGACCAATGCAAGCAACACTGGCAGCGCGCCGCGGGCGGTGCCGCTGCACGTAGTGCCCAGATGCGGGGACTCGACATACGTTGCCATCGTGCGGGGTGCCAATCCGTCGGAGCTCTCCTACCAATGGTACCTGCGCAACGGGGCCGGGGTGGACGTCCTCGGCCTCACCGCCACGAACCACTCGACGCTGGTGGTGGACAATGCGTGGTTGGCGACGCTCGACTCGCCGCACACCCTGTCGCTTGAAGTCAAGACGCTTCACGGCGGCGGGCGAGCGGGGTTGGACCTCGTCCGCCGCAGGTACACGCCCATTGGGGTCACCTTGATGCAGCCCGAGACGCGGACGGTGGCACACCCAGAGGTTGGCCTGCGGGTCATTGCCAGGGTCCAACTGCCGTCGTGCTACGAGGGGATGCCCGAGGTGCTCTACGACTGGACGTACGACCGCGGAGACGGGACGGTCATCTCGGCGCGCATGTCGTCGAGCAACCAGTCGATGGCGTCGGACGCCGGCGTCACCGCCGCCCGCCTTGGCCGGGAGCTGATTGTGCCCCAAGCGGACCTGCTGCCCGGCGTCCACGACGTCATGTTGTTCACGTCGATCAAGGACGACCCCGTTGTGAATGGCACCGCGCGCATTGCGGTCACGATCAACGCGTCTCCTCTGGTTCCGATGATTGGCAGCGGCGCACAGCGGGTGCAGTTGTCGGGCAACGAGTCGCACGCGATGGTCGGGACGGGCTCGCACGACCCGGACCTGCTCGATGGTAACCAGGCGCAGTACCTGCGGTACCATTGGGACTGCCGCATCCAGGACCGGGAGACGGGCGACTTTTCGATGCCTTGCCCGGCGGACATGCTGCCGAGCCCGGCACCCGCGGTCACGCTCACCCCCGATGTGCCGACGCCGGCCGCCCGCAGGGTGGTGGTGGGGCGGTCGGTGCAGCCCAACGATACGACCGCGTACCGCATGCCCGGCACGTTTGTGGTGCCGCAACAGGCACTGTCGGCGACGCGGTTGTTTAACCGCAGCGTCTTTATCCGCTACGAGCTGGCGGTGCAGGACGAGCGGCAGCCGGGTCGGGTGTCGCCGCCGGTGACGCAGGAGCTGGAGCTGCTCCCCATCTTTGACGTGACCGTGTCCTCCTTCACGTCGGTTGCGTTCCGCAACGCGCGTGGGGAGGCGGTCGACGCCACCGCCATCAAGGCACATGACGAGTTGATCGTGTCGCCACAGGCTGATGATGGCGTGACGTGGGAGTTTTCGCTGCTGCCCCCCCACGCGGACCTGTTGCGCATGCCGGGCGCGCTGCTGACGCGGCCGGGGTATTGGAGCCCCGGGCAGGACAATGCGTTTGTGCGGCGTCCTCTGCTTGGCTTCCAGGCGGGCGCGCTGATGCCGCGCACGTCGTACCGGCTGCAGGTCGAGTTCTTTGGCAGTTCAACCGAGTCGGGCGAGGCAGCGGTCGCGACCGAGCCCAACCGGGTGCTGTTCGACTTGGTAGTGGGGGAGGTGGCGCATCTGTACTTGGTGCCATTGGATAACTTTGTCGGCACGACGGAGAAGCAGTGGCATTTGTCGGCCATCTCGTCGTTTGCCACCCCCGACGTGCTCTTCTTTTTCTACCTCATCGACGCGGACGGGAAGGAGGTGTGCGTCGACGGGTGTACGGGCTCGCCGCAAGCCTCTTTCCGGGTCCTGCGGCCGGGCGAGTACCGCGTGCTCGTGCGGCTGGTTGCCGCGTCGGGCCTGTCGGTGCTCGACTTTGTGGAGCAGCCGCAGCCGCTGGTCATCCGCGAGGACGCCAACCACTCCCGCTCCCTGGCCGCTCACAGCCGCTCCTTGCTGGCGCGGCACCTGGCGGGCGACGACGGTTCCTACCTGCTCGACGCCATGTACCTCACCGAGTCGCTCACGGCCGAGGAATCATCGGGCGAGGTCATTGCGATGGCGGCTGGCGCCGACGAGGAGCACGAGCAGGCGGTGTCGTCGGCCGTCCAGGAGATGGTCGACCGGGTCGTGCAGATCTCGGCGTTGAGCATCCCGACGACGGCGTTTGCGCGGAACCTGGTGACCGCCGCTGCGACCTTTGCGGCGATGGACCTGAAGCATCTGCCTGACGAGAACACCCTGTACCGTTTGGTCGCGATTGCCACCAACGCCATTGAGCGGACACCCGACTCGGAGTCGCTTGAGGTGCTGTCCACCCGGCGTTCCAATGGCGCGTCGCTCACCGGCCGGTCGGCGGCGGAGCTCGGCGGTGTCGTTACAGAGTTTTACGACCGCCTCGTGGAACTGTCGCTCCGCCGGAGCGCCGGTGGGTCGACGCGCTCGCGGCTGCTGCCGCGTCTCGGGGACGCCAACACGCTGCTGCTTGACCTCATGGAGCTGCGGCGGCAGCAGGTGACCGCGGTGACGACCAAGGACAAGTCGTGCGGGTTTACCCAAACCCTGCGGATGGGGTCGGTGGCGGACACGCAGCTGTCGTCGGAGCTGGTCGAGACGCTCGGGTCATCGGCCGGCTCGTCGGCCGCCGCCTCCTCCCTGACCGTCGCGGTCATGTGCAACGCGGAGCAGGGGTTGTACCTCAAGGGTGACCTCGGTGCGGCCTTTGGCTGGTGCCCCGCTGTGTACGGGCGCGGGGCGGAGCGCAAGGTCATCTCCATCGCGGAAACGTTTGATTATGTGTACCTGTCGGGCATTCGTCCTGGGGAGGAGTCGCGCTCCGAGTCGTCCAAGCTCGTCTCTGTTGACATTGACGAACTGAGCTCCGGCAACCGGCTGCGGGCGGCCCCGCGGGTGGCGCTCGGTACGGTGCAGCCGCACCGGGCCGGCTCGACGGCGCGGCCGCTCACCCGCGCCTCCTCCTTTTGCTACAGCGTGACGCTGCCAATGGACCAGCAGCTGATGGCGCGCGCGGACGGCTGCTCTACCCTCGAGGCCTACTCCCTGGCGCCCGTCAAGCAGCTCAACGACGGCGTCCAGGGCCCCGGCGCGGAGCTGTATGGGCGTAACTTTCGGAGCCTGTCGAACGCCGCCACCGTCGGCGACGTGTCGGTTGTTGCCTCTTCGGACCGCCTCGGCCTGTTTGGTGCTCGCCGCGCCGACTGCAACACCGTCCTCCCCGTCTTTGGCGATGAGCTCCAAGGCGTCGTCCTCAACGCTCTCTTGATGATTGGCCTCCTGTGTGGCATCGTCTTCCTCCTCCTCGTCGCCTCGGCGTGCACGTACGTGGCGGTGACGACGTATGGGGACGGGGCGTCGGAGCAAGGCGCGGTCGCCGTCGCTAACTGGGTCGAGCGCGACTTTTACGGGCGCACGGATATCCGGCTCGACCTCGACACGCAGTCCCGCGCTCGCCCGTCGGCGGCCGCCCTCGGCATGGACGGGGGGGTGGCCGAGCTGGGCGTGGCGGGGGCGCTCGCGGCGGCTGTACCTGGCGTGGTGGCCGACGACCCGACCATCTTTGGCGGTGGCAGCAGCGAGAGCGGCACGTCGATGCTCGCCCGCGGCGCCGGCGGCGGGGCGGGGGCGGTGGTCATCCCCGTCGGCAATGAGTTTGGCGTGCCGACCAGCACGGACGCGCCGCACGGGGTGGCGGCCCGGGACGGCGTCAACGCGTATGGCATGCCGGTCATTGCGCCGAGCGACGCGGCGTCTGACACGTCGGCGATGGAGGCGTTTGCGGGCAGGGACGCGGGCAACGGGGCCGTGTCACCAGTGGCCCCGCCCGTGCCATTAGTGGGGGTCCCGCCGACACGCGCAATGGTGGTGACTCCTCTGCAGCCCTCCGACGTGCCCGTCGCGCCCCCGCTGTCGGCCTTTGCGGGGACGTCGCAGGTCATCACCCCGAGCGGGACGCCGCTGGACGCCTCCCCTGCGGGGACGCCACCGGGCGCCACGTCGTCGCGCTCCCCGAGCTCTGCGTGGGAGACGCCCCCGCGGGTAGAGGGCGTCGCCGCGGCGGCGATGCCGCCGCCGCTCGCGCTCAGTACGACGACACCGCCGCCGCCGCCGCCGGTCGACGGCGGCGGCGGCGGCGGGTCGTTGACGGCGTCGCCGCCACCGACGCCGCCACCCATGCCGGCGCCGCCGACTCCTCCGGGCTTCCCTCAATGACATGTGTACATAGCTTGATTGGTTTGCGGGGGGCATAAACATTCTTGGTTGTTATTCTTGTCGAGCGTGGCGCAGGAGCGTGTTGGAGCAGTGGCGCCGTATGACAACTCGGACGTCTTTGACCGCTGAGGAGCGGTTGGTGAGCGAGGTGATGCCATGTCACAGCAAACGCCAGCAGTGGCAGCTTTCAAGGTGATGGGACGTGCGCTTTTCAAAAAGGTTGGCAGGGCCGTCATCATCGACAGGAGCAAGAGCAGAGACGCACGCGCCAAGGTTGGCCGGTCGGGACACACTGCCGCTGCCAATGACAGAAAGTAAGGGCACGGGTCGAAAGGAATAAAAATGGCATCGGCCCCCGCGGCATGGCAGGACGTGGAGACAAAAAAAAAAAAGAAAAAGACGCTCACGCACCACCGCCATCCGCTCGCGCACGACGCTCGCACACTAAGCCTCAGCCTCTGCGCTCGCCTTGACCCCCTCTGCCTCCGACTCGACTGACCCGCCCGACGCCAAATACGCCGCCGCCTCCTCCGCCGCCAGCGCGCACACCTGCTCGTTGGTCAGGTTGGGCACCTCCTCCCCCGCCTCGTTCCAACTCGTCGACGGCCGCACACCCGAGCCGAGACACCGACGGCACATATCCTTCTTAGTGCCCTTGCACATGGCGCACTCTTCGCGGTCCCGCTCCGCGTCGGGGCCAATGAGCAGGTACCCGTTGCCATAGCAGTGGAGGCACTTGTTGGCGCCCTGGCCGCTGCACACGACGCACGGGTTGCCGGGCTGTTCGTAAATGTACCACGAGCGGTGGAGCACACTCTCCTCGTCCCGATCCTCCTGCTCCTCCGTGCCAATGGCGCCGGGGGCGGCCACGCCGGGCTCTTGCAGCAGCCCCGACGACGAAGGGGAGGTGGTGACAGCCTCGGTGGCGGCAGCGACCGTGGCGGCAGCAAGCGACTCGGCTTCGGCGGCCGCGCCGCCACTCGCCGTGGCCGACGGCGGCGACCGCCGCAGCACCGCTGAGCGTCCTGGCGGGCAAGCCGACCGGGGGGTCAGAGCGGGTGCCCGCCGGCCGCCGACCGCGGGGGCGCCTAACCTGCGGGCGCCAAGTACCGCCCCGAGTGGAGGCGCGAAGGCCGTGGCGAGCAGCTCCGACCGGGGGGATCGGGAGTTCATGGCGACGCGGCCACGCTGCGGGAGGGAAGCGGGGAGGGGAATAGGAAAAGGAGCGGATGGAGCAGTTGGGGGGGGGGGGGGGGGGGGGGGGTAAAGAGGATGGAAATATGGGAGGCAGAAGGATGGCAGAGTCCGGATGGTGGGGCCCGCGGTAGCACGATTCGACAAACCGCTACAAACCAACAAGAGAATGAATACAACAGCAGCTCCAGCCACCTGCCAGCAGGTTGATATCGAAGACCAGCGTCAGCCGCGAGAACAATCGTCAGCAAGAGTGAGTGCACACCACGGACAACCACGGGGAGCAGACCAATGCCGGCAGCGGCGGCGGCGCGACGGCTGGCAAACCTTGTGGGCGGCGGTCCGGTGGCACGCGCGTACGCCACTCCTTCCACGGCAGCGGCAGCCGCCGTTGACTTCCGGCACTCGGTGGGGCCCTAATGTGAAATGGCTCGGCGTGCTGGTCGAGCCAGATTGGGCTTGTGGTGGCCAAACAGATGAATCTGCGGTGGCCGAGGCCGTGGGGGGTGCAGTTGGTGGTCCGCACGCCAATCCGTGTGGTGGGCATGGCCTTCTGATTTTGCCAATGAGTTTCCGAATGAGTCCTAGATTCAGGCACTGGGTCTGGCATTCCTGATTAAGTGCGCGAAAGCACTTGGTGGCAAAGCCAAAGGTGGGGTCAAACGGAGAGGAGAGGCTCGTCCCCCGTCGTGAGGGCGAGACTGGTAGCTGAGAACCAGACGACCCCCATGCAGCTTCTCCTCAGAGCTCTCTCAACCACGGCCATTTTGTATACCCCTCAGCCCCCCCAACAAGCTGACCTCCCCTTCACATCTCCACGAGCGCATCCTCATCCGGCTCGGTCCCCTTCTCTGGCAACAAGGAGAGCACACTGAGCGCCTGATTCTCCGGGTCCCGCACGACCCGCGCAGTCAATACGGTTACGTCGTCCATCTTCCCCCCCCGCCATCGCACGCCCGCCTTCCGGGCGGCCTTGGCAAAGGGCGAGTCAACGTCTTGCCGCCGGGACAAGTCGCTCGCCGTCGAGCCGAGCGTCTCGGCGGCGGCGACCATATCCCCATCCGCGGCGGCAATAAGCGCGAGGAGCTCCGGCTCCTCCACATTGTCGAAGAGGCCGTCCGACGCGAGCACGAGCACGTCCCCTTCCTTGACGCGGGAGCTAATGTTGCTCCCCATCGCGACCGTGTCCGACACGTCCAAGTCGGACAGCTGGTAGGGCGCATTGAAGGCATGCGCCTGGTCCTTGGACCGGCAAATGACCTTGCCGTTGCGGATGATACGTGCGCCGCTGTCGCCGAGGGACACCCCAAAGACGCGGCCGACATTGTCCAAGCCGACGACGACCGCCGTGGAGGCGCCCGCCATGGGGTTGGCCTCCACCGCCGAGATGAGGCACGCAACGACCTTGTCCGCGCCGCGCTCCGCAACGCGCTCGGCGGTGAGGGCGGCGAGGGATTGGGAGAAGAGCCGCGGGTCGACCCCGCGGTTGGCCGACCCGCCGACGCCGTCAAAGACGCCGAGCGCGTTGCCTTCGATGAAGAAGGCGTCCTCACCCGTCTGCTTTTCGGGGTGCGCAAGGAAGACGTAGCCGCACTCAAGGGAGAGTGGCACCCGGTTGGGGTCCTCCTTGTTTTTGAAAAAGGGGAAGGGGGGCAGCGACAACCCGCCAAGCATTCGTAGCGCAAAACGACCCGAAACGGCCGCCGGGCGGGTGGTAGGGGTGAGAAGAGGCAAGGGGAGGCCGCGTCCGGTGCGGGCCAGGCGTCCCGCGGGGGGGGTCAGGCCGCAGGTGCGGAGGCCGACGGCGCGGACGTTTGGCGCCTCCCCCGTTCGCGGCACGGCCACCGAGACAAATGCCATAGTGTAAGGGGTGGAGAAACCAAGTGACAAGGGAGGCGGAATGGCGACCAGTCGAGCGGGTGAGGCTCTCAAAGAACAAGACAGCCGGGACGACGGGGGGCGGAGCGGGCCGCCGAGATGAACCGTCACTGCAGTGGTCACTGTGGGAGGAGGCGCTTGGCTCGTGTGTCAAATCCAGCGCAGATTTCTGGTGGCCCAACACCAGCCACGCGACTAGCGGAGAGAAGCGGCCAAAGGCGGATCTGGGCAAGCGAGACGAGCCAGATGCATCCCCAGCTGCTCTGGAGCGGTCGGAGCCACCTCTCCATCGCCGAGATCGGATGCAGGGCCGCTGGTGCCAAGCCACATGTCTGAAATGTAGAATTGTTGACGCAGACTTCGTGGTCCGTGTGGTGGTGGAAGGTGACGCTCGCGTCACCACGACCACTGATGACGCCAGGCGCCTGCGGTGCCGCCATAGTCATTCCCATTGCTCTTTACCTCCCTGCCCTCTTCGTACTCCCCAATCCTCTATAGCTGTTGCTGCTGCCATGGCGTTCCTCGCCGCGCCTCCACTGGCGTCGCGGCCGGCAGCAGCTGCCGGTGGCCGCTGCTGCCGCGCCCCGCTGCCGCCTCGCCTGCGTCACGCAGGCATTGGCGCCGCCGCGTCTCCTGTCCACGGCCGACGCCTGGCTGCAACACCTTGTCCCTCGGCTCTTGCCCGGCGGACCCCCCTCCCTCCCCAATGCCCCCCTCCCCACATGGGCGCGTCGGTGCCCGCCCTCGAGCCGACGCGCGTCCCAGACGCGGTGCCGACCGCCGACGACCTCGCGGCGCTCCCGTCGGTCGCGGCCGACCCCGCCCGCGCGTACGACTTTCGTGGCTGGCGCGTCGAGTATCTCGCCGTGGGCATCGACGGCCCCGACGCTTCGTCCAAGCCCGCCATTGTCTGCGTGCACGGCTTTGGCGCCAACTGCCGGCAGTGGCGGCGCAACGTGCCGGCGCTCGCCGCCGCCGGCTACCGCGTGTACGCGGTGGATTTGCTCGGCTTTGGGCTGTCGGATAAGCCGCCGCCAGGAACGCTCGACGGCGCCGGCGAGGCCGTCGCCTACTCCTTCCCATACTGGTCGGCGCAGCTGCGGGGCTTCCTCGCAGACGTGGTCGCGCCGGCGGGGGCGGACGTGGCGCCCATCCTGCGGTCGGTCGCCAACGGCACCTGCGGGGACGAGGCGGACGGCCCGTCGCCCGCCCCGGTGCTCGCCGTCGGCAACTCGATCGGCTGCATTGCACTGCTTCAGGCCATGGTCGACGACCCGGCGGTGGCCGCCGGCCTCGTTGCCATCAGCCCCTCGTTGCGCATGCTCCACGTGCGCAAGCGTGGAGTCCTAGCCGACATTTTTGCGCCGCTCGCCATGCGCGCGCTCGCCGTCGGGCCCGTCGGCGCCTCCTTCCTCGCGTCGGTGGCAGAGCCGGTCGCCCTCCGACGGGTGCTCTCCAAGGCGTACGCGGTCGGCCCGGCGATTGACGAGGAGCTCATTCGGATTTTGTTGGATCCGGCCGCGTCGCCCGGCGCCCTTGCCGTGTTTTTGGCCTTTACGAGTTACGACACGGGGCCGCTGGCCGAGGACCTGCTGCCACAGTTGAGCGTGCCGACCCGGCTCGTGTGGGGGGAGCAAGACAACTTTGAACCTTACCGCCTGTGCGCGCCGCTGGCCGAGTACGAGACGGTGCGGGCGGGGGGGGGGTTGGTCGTCCTCGAGGGCGTTGGACACTGCGCGCACGACGAGGCGCCGGCGGCGGTCAATGATGTTGTGTTGGCTTTTGCCGAGCGGGTGCTCGGTGGGAAGGGCGGGGGGGTGTTGGCGCCAGAGGATGCGCCGCCTGTGTCGCCATCCCTCCCCTGAGGGCGGGGAGTTGTCGACGCCAGAGGAGTGGTGCACAGGGCCGTAGGGTGGAGGGGGGCGGCTAGTGGTCAGCTCTCGATGTCCAGCGCGACAACCAGGTGTACGATGTGCTTTCGACTGTCCACTGGCAGACCACAGGTGTCTGGTTCGTTGAGAGAGCACTGTTGGTTTTGTATGGCGCGATGTGGGGTCGGTCCGCTTGTCATCGTTGCCCTTGGGTAGGTAGCTGTCCACAGCGCAGAGGACCACCGGGAAAACTCCCAGACACACCACTCTCTCACTCGCGAGCGGCTACGGGTATCGGATACGCCCTTATCTCCCGTGTCGACCTGTTTGTTCGGTGAACGACGCGACTGTTGGAGCGACGGTCTTGTTGCCGCGCTCGACTTTGCTCGAGGTCTGCTGCATCAGCGGCGGGCCATCCGTCACAGAACCCTCGGGTGGGGCGGACGGTGCGCCAGCGGCGGAAGCCCATTCGTGGGCTAATCTGCATTGGACCTGGCGCCGGTCCACATGCCGCCCAGGTGGTCTTCCACAGCGCGGATGAGTGGCCCCAAAGGTATGGACACGCTGCGAGGCAAAAAGTACCCCAAATCCCGGCGCGGGGTCCGCGACCCCAAACGACGTTGCGGGTGCCCCTCGCACAGCCGTGCCCTGTGCCACCGGTGACGGGTGATTGGGGACCCCCCCTACCGCCTGTACGGACCACCCAGCGCGCGCCAGCGCTGGGGAGGACCCCCGCCCGTGGAGAGACGCCCGCGGCCCGCGCGCCCGTGGTCGCCCCCGCCCTTGTCGGATGTGCACTCTGCCGCCGCCGCTGGCCATGACGTGGCCAGCCCGCGCGGCCGCGGCGGGGTCTGCCGCCCAATTTTGGCCCGCCCGCCCACTGCTTGGCACGTCGGCGGTCTGACCCAATTGCGCGAGTGCCGGCCCGCTCCCCGCACCCGGCCGCCACCGCCCGCGCGACCGGCGCACCGGCGGGGTCACCACGACGGTGGAGCGTCGTCACGCCGACCGAGACGCGCTCGCCCCCCGTCGGTACCGATGCAACGGTGCACGGGAGCCCCGCGTGTGACGAACTACCGGCCGGTTGCGCTGTGACGAGGGGGTTGTCGGCACCGCGTAGTTGGTGTCGGACCGGTGGAGCTGCCCGTGCATTGTTGGAGGACGTGATCCGTGGCGGGAAACCTCAAGCGCTCCCTTCACGCTACACCCGGTGCCGTTTTTTTGCGCTTTTGTTGGATCCTTGTGTGTGGGGTGGTGTCGCGGGTACGCCCAGACGACTTCTCCGCGTGGTCACCTCTGCCGTCCGCCGCGTTCGCTCGGGCAGCGTACCGACCGGTTGGCTTGACGGTGCTCTGGCTGGCGCTGCCCAGTTCTGACGCGGCAGAGTGCTGCACACGCTACCCCTGCCCCCTCCCCCGCCCCCGGCACCCGTGCCTCCCCTACCCCTGTGCTGTGTCCCCTTGCTCTCTGGCTTACCACTGCCATGGATTTGACGACAGAGGCCATCAAGGAGCTCAAGCATGCGTTTGACGCCCTCCCGTCGCTCCCAGGTACGGATCGGGCGGCGGCGGCCGAGGTGCTGACGCTGCTGCAAAGTGTCTCGCCAGGCGCGCACGCGCTGTCGGCAGATCGGGTGCTCGCGCTCATCCGCCAGGTAACGACCGAGGCGGCGGGCGCGCCGCCGGACGCCGGCAAGGCCGCGGTCGTCGTCGACCTCCCCGACGACGCGCCAGGGACGCAGGCGGTTGCGCCAGCGTCCCAGACCGCAGCGCCCCCGCAGGGCGCCACGTCGCCCGCTGCGGCGCGCTCGCCCACCACGCGCTCGCCGCCGCCGCCGCCGCATTCGCCGCTGGTGGGGGACCTGCCGACCGACGTCGTCGCCCCGTATTTTCTCCCAAAGAGCAAAGCGGCGGCGGCAGCGGCGACCACTGGTGGTGTGGCCGGCGGCAAGGCGGGTACCCGCACGCCCGGCCCGCCGTCTGGTGTCGAGACGCGTCGGGCGGCGGGGGAGGAACGGGGTTGGGGCGACGGAACGCCAGACACGTCGGATGATGCCGATGGGACGGCCGCGGCGGCGGCGGCCGCCGCTGCCGTGCGTGACACCTTCATGCGGCCGAGCACGGCGGGTGGCCACCGGGCGCCTTCCGACCGGACGGGGGGGGCCGAGTTTGGCTCCATGAACGCCCACGTCAAGGGCGTCAAACACGAGGGTGGCGGCAAGGGCCACCACCATCATCACCACAACCACCACCACCACCACCACCACCACCGCCGCCAGCATCGTCCGCACGGGGACGCAGCGGTCGGCGCGTCTGACGGGGCACCCACGACGGCGGCCGACGGCGGGGCGCCAAAGCCGCTCCCATCGTCAGCGGCGAGCCCGCCGGCACCGGCGGCGCTGCCCCGCCCTGCCGCCGTCAGGTCCCCCCGGTGGGCCCCGGCCAAGGCGCCGCCGATACTCCCCCCCGTCTCGGCGGTGGGCCTCCCCGCCCCTGGTCCGCTGCGTCGGCTGGCCTCGGGCGGTGGCCAAGTCCGGGGCGGCGGTGCCGCTGCCGCTGCCGCCGCCGTCGCCGCGTCGGCCCTGCCGTCGCTCGACTTCCGCGAGTTCCTCCTCGTCGTCGTGCAGGTGCTGCGGGAGCTCGACGCGGACGAGGTGTCGGGGCCCGGGGGCGCCCCGCACCACCCCGCTGAGGGGGACACCGTCGGTGGCCATGGCGGCCACGCCGCGGACATTTCCGGCTCGGTGTTTCAAGTGTTTGACGTTGCCCACCGCGGCGCGTTGCACGCCGAGGACCTCCTGAAGGTCCTGTCAGGCTTTGGCGGGGAAAGCTTGTCGGCCGACCAGGCGGTGGCAATGGTCGAATTGGCCGCCTCGGCGGCCGCCATTGGGGTGGAGCGGGCGGTCGCCCGCCCGCTGCCGCCCGGCGTCGAGGGATTGGGCTTCCTCGACTTTTCGGCCGTCTATGAGATGGTGCAACAAGTCAACCGGCGCCTGGCAGAGGGGGCAGCAACGGCGTCTCCGTCGCAGGCGCGGTCGTCACGCGCCCACTCGGACGCCAGCGCCTGCAGCTTCTTCAAGATGGACCGCCTGCGCCGCAGCGCGCCACCGTCGCCAGATATGCCCAACAGAGAGCACTCACTGCCCGACTTGCCGCCGCTGCAGGCGCGGTCGGCACGCAGAAGTGGGAGCCGGAGTCCAACTCCGCGGCGCTCCTCTGGCCACGACAAGGGGGGGCCGGGCCGCTCGCCGCGCCCGGAAGGTCGACTCCGCCAGTGGGCGCAGGCGCTCACGCCGGGCGGGCGGTCCTCCCGGACGACGACGTGTAGCACGTCCTCCCGCTCGTCCTCCCCGCTGAGCACGTCGGCCAGCAGCTACTCGACGAGCACCGTGCAGTCGGGGGGGGGGGTGAGCACGAAGGCGGGCGCCGCCGTTCCTTCTCCATCGTCAGCTCCATCGGCAGAGGGTCGTACGGCAGTGGTGGGAGCAAACCTGGTGTGAGCACGTGTTGCTCGCGCGGGAGCGGCCGTCGTCTGGGAAGCTTCAGCGTCGCCGGCTGACGGTCATACGGACGTGACGAGCTCATCGTCTGCTTTGGATTTTGTGGTGAACTGTAGTTGACGAGTGAAATGAGATAAATCCAAGCAGTGTGCATCCAAGAAAATTGTAGGTCTTCGTACTTACTGACGGCTGCGCGCCTGATGCCCTTGCTTCCGTCGTTGCTTGCCTTCGTTCTGCAGTCTTCTTCGCGTACGCAGTGTTGCCTCCAACGTGTCCTCGCGTCCACCTTCGCGCGGAGCCCTGGGTTTTGTCAACCTTGTCATCATGGACTCCATCACTACTGCCTCTGCGTCCTTGACCAAGTCTCGCGAAGGTTCGTTGTGTCTCGCCTGTCACGTGCTCGCTGGTACAGACGTCCGCTTTTTGTCTGTCTGCTGCTCGTGCATCTTCGCGTTTTCGCTCAGCAACTCACACGTTTGCGCCTCTCTTGTTCCTCGTCTGTTCATTTCCCCTCTTTGCCTCGCGTTCTTGGTTGTCTCAATTGTTGACACCCGAGGACCCTCTCCCTGCGCCTCGCGTTCCCTCCCCACCCGCTGTCCCCTGTTCCACCGAACCTACCCACGACAGCGTGGGAACTATTCCATCAGCGCATCGGCACGTGCATGGCGCACCTAAACGAAACTGCCATCCTCATGGGCCAGGCGCGGAGCGAGCCCGGTGCGGCCGCCAAGGTCCCATCAGACGTGGTCAATTCTCTTCAACAGAACCTGGGGAAGCTGTGCCGGCTGCAGGAGGAAAGTCGCCTACGAACGGCGGCCTCGAAGCGGGTGGCCACCACACTTCAACAAAAGGACGTAGAGTTTCGCTCCGTGGCGGAGGCGGCTGGTGGCGGCGGCGGCGGCGATGACGAGGAGGAGGAAGGCGGCGGTGGCGGCGGGCCGGGAGCGACGAACACCGGGCCTGAGGCGACGTTTCTGGCGGCTGGCGGCGTCGTGTCACTGCTCAGTGAGGAGCAGGGCCGGGTGGATGCGGGCGTGAACGCCCTAAACGTGTCCAGCACCCGCCGGTGGAAGGAGGCGATGGAGGCGATGGGCGAAGGTGGGGGAGACGATGATGTGGAGGTGGAGATGGAGGCCGAGACGGGGACGCTCAAGTGCCCCATCACGGGGATGGCCATGGTCGACCCACAGCGAAGGTACGTAGCGTGGCGAGGATGGTGTGGTATAGAGGCTGGGTGGCACGCTGTGCGATTGTGTTGCTGTCGTGAGGGTCCTGCTTGCGTTCCTTCTGTATTGACGTTTTCCTTTCCTCTATGGCGCTGCCCCCTGTTGGCTTGCGTCTGTGTCCGGCGCTCCTGCTGCTCGCCTCACGATTGGTTCTTGTTCATACCGCAGCCTCGAGTGCCCGCATCGCTACTCCCTTCAAGGTATCGTCCAACATATCCTCGTCAACAACAATGCGCCTGCACACCTCAAGAATGCCCCCCCCTCACTGAGCCTACTTGGCTCGTCCACCGCCTCGTGTCCGGTCGTCGGGTGCTCGGCGACCATCGGTGCTTCGTCCCTGGAGAAGGATTATGACGCGGAGATGCAGCTGCGGCGGACACAGGCGGATGCGGCGGGCGGGTCGGCCGGGCACCGGGGGGAAGTGGAGGACATTGACGAGGCGTGAGCGGGTGGGTGGGCGGCGGCGGTTTGTTTCTCTTTTGCAGTGCCGGTCCTGTGCGAGGAGCAGGGCGTTGTACAGCGCTTCTCATTGTTTCTCCATTCTGCCATCAAGCGTGTCTGTCTAGGTGGTCCATCGACTGCATGTGCCGTTTTCTTGTCTTGCGCGATACAAGCCCAGGGACCGTCCCCATCAGTCACTCACGCCTTTGCCGCTTGCCGGTGTCGGACCTGGCGGGGCGCACATCCGCCGCTCCCTCACCCTCCTGGTCAGGCTCTTTCGCGTTGGCACCAGACCGCTGCACCTTCGCACCAGCACCCTTGCCACTCGTCGCCGGTGGTTGCGCGCCGCCCTCCCCCATGCCGCCACCGCCCCCACTGTTGCCGCGCTCCCCCACACCATCGCCGCCCTCCCTGTTGCCGCCGCCCTCGGCGTCACCCCCGCCGGCGCTACGGTCGCCACGCCGCTCGCGTTTCTTGGCGCCAGCCCCGCCCCCGCCCTTGGCCGGGCGCTTGCCCAGCCGCCCCCCCGCTCCCCCCCCCCCCCCCAACACCACGCGACCGTCCATCGGGCTCTCACACACGGGGCAGCGGCCCCCCACCGCCGCCGCCCGCACGGCGTCCCACCCCGCGGCGCTGACCACACACCCACACGGGACGATGGCCAACCAGCGCTCCCGCCCGGTCGCCTCCCGCTGGGTGATGGGGCACACAAACGCCGGGACGACGACGCCCTCGCGGCCGGCGGTCGCGGCCGCTTCCCGCCGCCGCCGCGCAGGCGGTAGCATCCGCGGCTTGACGTCCATCACATCCGACCGGCGGCGGAGGTGGCTAAAAGCCCCATTGGGGCCACCGCCCGCGGGTGCGGGCACTGCAGCGGCCAGCGCGGCGGGGACGGGTCCGCTGCCGGCCGGGCGCTTGAGTGAGAGGAGGTGGGTGAGCACTGCCGCCTTGTTGTACAAGTACCCTTTCGAGCAGACGACGATGGGCGGCTCTAGGGCCTCTCGGGAGAGGGCGCAGGTGGAAAGCGCCACGGCAGCGGCGGTCGCGGGGGCGGCGGCAGGGTCGGCGGCCGCGGCGGGGCCCCCTTTGGGTGTGAACATCCGCAGCTGGTCTCGCCGCGCGTGGGAGAGGGTGCCGCCGTCACCACCCATGATGGGAGGAGGATGAGGAAACAGACAGCAAACGGGAGAAGGGAAGGCTGTGCGGCAGGGTCGTGAAAAAAGAGACGAGCAAGTGGGAAGAGAACACGCACATGGGCAAAAGACACGGTCCAGCGCGCCGGGCAGCACGTTCGGAGGCACACTTCCTTGTGAATACTATACTCCTCTTTCCGATCAATAGAGCATCTGAAAATAGACACGTGTTCGATTAATTCATCATAGTACTGTACGAATGAGGAAATATTATTCATCTGTGTATTTAATAAGACAAGCCCACGCACTGTATTTTCCATCAGTTTCATGCTGAAGAGGACGTCGGTCACCGACGTCGGCGGTCGGTGTCGCGTCGCGGACAGTCTGATCGACGCCAGTGCGAGCGACGGTACATATTCGCCACGGCGGCGCCTAGGCGGCTCCCTCTCCGCCATCCCCGTCCAGATGCTCTCTCCCCTGGTACCCTTGTGCTCTACCTCTACATTGCGCACGGTGCACGTTGCCCCCTCCCTTTTGGTCTACACGGCCCGGCAGTGGCATGGCGGCATCCGCGCCGCCCACCCAGACGGTCGCTTCCCCCCCTCCCTCCCCACTGGCGGCGGCCGCGTCTGCTCCCTCGACGGCGGACCGCCGGCAGCGCGCCCGTGCCAAGTCGGTGCGCTCGGCGTCGAGCGACTACACGCCATCCTGCTCTGAAGAGGAGGACAGTGACGACTCGTTTATCCCGACCGCCCGCGCCCCAAAGCGGCGGCGCGTGGTCGCGCCCCGCCCGCGGTCGCGGCCGAGGGCGGGGCCGACGACGGGCGGCGCCACCGAGGCGGCCACGGGCGACGCTGCCGACGCGGGCGTGGACGCGCCGCCCGGCGTAGCCGCCGGCGCCGCAACAGACGCGGTCGCCGGCGCGACGGCTGCCACCGGCACCGCCGCGGCCACTGGCGCGGCCGCCGCCGCCGCCGCCGCCGCCGCCACCGCCGCCGCCGCCGCCGCCACCGCCGCCGCCGCCGCGGGCCCCCCCGCCCCCCCCCCCCCCCCCCCC
>Ga0209093_1000509_pt1 | contig 21270 bp, 30 predicted proteins | sample SidtaG_4_FD_187450 | JGI IMG/M metagenome (GOLD analysis project Ga0209093, IMG submission 187450) | Marine algal microbial communities from Sidmouth, United Kingdom - Sidmouth_Male1 metaG (SPAdes) (version 2) | ecosystem: Host-associated > Algae > Red algae > Unclassified | place: Sidmouth... | reverse complement strand
GTTTTCTTTTCCGACCAAGTCGGAAGACGGCCCATAGGGGCTCCTGTGACTTCAAGTCACAGACAGAGAGGAGGATACAAGAAGAGAGGCGAAGCCTTTTATTCCCTACGGGGCCCGAGACCAGTCTATCGTAAGATAGATGGCTCCCACTCCCCTTAGGGGGGGGGCGACAACGGGCGACACAACAAGCAAAGAGGGGACACAAGAAACCCTGGGTCACCGTAGGGTGACCAAGTCACCAACCCCCAGGACGGGCACCATAGCCAGGATCAAATTCCTGGCTACGATCCTCCTCGGGCTCGGGCGCATAGTAATGCGCCCCCGAGTACGTCGGCGGGTTCGCCGAGGGGCCCGTCTCAGCCGCATATAGGGCTTGAGAAGAAGAGCCAGTACCCGCCCCATAGGGGGCTCGGGAGGAGGAACCGGCACCCGCCCCATAAGGGGCATGGGAGAAAGAACCGGCGCCCGCCCCATAGTAGGCGGGGGAAGGACCAGCGCCCGCCCCATAATGGGGCGGGGGAGGAGACGGCGGACGCCGAGGCGCCGCCGGCAAGGCAACCCCTCGTGGCGGAGCCGACGAGGCGGACAAGTTCCAAGTGACCATCCGGCCACTACCGTGTTGGTCTCCGCCACGGCGGTGCCATACTCCTCCGTTAGATAACGGCGGAGCGTCTCAACCGTACCCAAGTGGTACAGAGGCACGACGTCCCGTTCCCCAAGGAGGCGGGACCCAATGGCAGCAACCTCGTTGCGCAGCCGCACCAAGGTGCGGCTCAACGCCATAATAAGCGTATGGTCCACCTCATTATCGAGGATGGACGGGAGTTCCCCAAGGGAACGCCCCAAACTCGACCATATGGCCGGGTTGACGGGGGAAGGGGTACCAAACTGGGCCGACCCATCCCAAGTAGAGAGGGGAAGGGGCCCCAGGGGGGGGCCCGGGGGTCCCCCCAGAGTACCACTCATCCCACCGCTACCCCCAAGGGGGCAGGCCCGACGAGGTTGCGCAGGTCGGCTGGCCACACGCGACACGAAGGCCGGACGTGACACCCTCCCCCAAGAGGGAGGGACCAGGGCGAGAGGGGCGGAGGCCGAAGCGGCAGGGGCCGAAGGGGGCTCTGGAACCACCGCAAGGCCTGCACGAGCCGAAGCCGCGTCCGCCAGGTCGCGGTCCAAGTCCCGGATCCGGGTATCCGCGCGGATGTCCCTCCCATATGGGAGGCGGGCGTCCCCGAGTCCCTCATGGAGGACCAAGGTCCCCTCGTCATCCAGTGCCTTGGCTCAACGGAAGACCCCTCGGGGTCCCCCTATCCACGACAGCCGGTTCGCCGGCGCCTGCTCCTCGATGAGTCAAAGGAGCTTGAGCCCCGCCTCAAGAAGAGGTTGGGCCGACGGGTCGGCCGAGCACAAGCGCTCGGGCGTGAGGTCGGAAAAAGCCGACCGAATAGCCATTTGCAAGCGCCAGAGGTGCCCATGATGGCGGATGCTCCCTAGGAAGGCATCAGCCACCTCGACGGCCCACAGGGCCGCCAACATCAGGTGATAGGGACCCCCAAGAGGTTCCTTCATGAGCTGGCTCCCCTGGAGTGCCACCATCTGGGGCACCCGCGCGGCCATGCCTCGAGGCACCTCAACGTGCTCCCACCACCCTGGTGTGGTGGGATACAGGGCCTTGCGACGTACCACAGGTACGTCGCGCACCTCACGCTGTTCATACAGCGTGAGCACGCGGAGGGAGGTACGGATAGTCCACTCCCCCAGCGCACCCGGCACATGTACGCCGCGGTCCATCTCCCCCAACTTAGGGGGAGCCCCCGGGTAGTAGTCCCAGGAGAAGTTTGCCTTGCTGCCCACCTCGGGAGGGATCTCCCGGTTGGCCAGGTGCCTAAGCACTTGGCACACTCGCCAGTCCTCCCGATGGCGGAGGAAGGGACAGTCCGTCGCCGTCCCCTCGGGGACGGCGTAGAGGGTATCATACATACCCCGGATGGTCGCCCATATGGACGTCATGCGACGACTGTCGATAGCGTCATAGCGCTGCTCGACGAGTGACCCCCCTAGGGGGGTCCAGGGGAACCGCATGTACTGGTCGTCAACGACCGCGGGAGTCGGCCACGAGGCCGACAGAAGGCCGGCAAGGACGTCGTCGTCGATATCCTCCTCGGGGCCCAAAAGGGCACCCACGCCCTCGCCCTCACGGTCGACCGCCACGGCGGCCGACGCGTCGGGAGCCGTAGAAGACGCCATCCCGCCTCTAGAGGCAGGGAGGAGGAAGATAAGGATGCCCCCCCTAGGGTGGGGTCCCCGTACGACGCCGGGCGCGGGGAGAACCCGGTAGCGCCCGACAGGGTCGTCCGCCCGGTGACGACACAGGTGCCGACCCTGAGGGTCCAAGCCCCAGTCACCGCTGGCGGTGACTGCCTTATGGGACTGACCTTAGGGTTCCCCGGCTCTGTGAACCCGTCGGTCCCCCGCCGTATGGCGACCCAGAGCGAGCCCCCAGGGGCACGCTGTCAGAGAGCCACAGGACGGGGTTTCCCCCTGACCTAGGGAGGGGGTGGCGAGACACCGCCCCCGGTCCCGCGAGACGCCGGCCCTGAGGTGAGTTCCGAAGAGAAAGTCTTAGTGACGACAGTCATCGGGCTGCGGCGCACGGGGCCGCCGTCGCCTGACAGAATAACGGCATTGGAACCATTCTTGATGGCCTGCTCCGTCTCTGGATGGCAGCCAACTTCAAAAGCGAGGCGCAGGGACGCGACCGGATTGAACTCGAGTGCAACCTCGAGCTCACGGCCGCCGGCTGCGGCGCTTGACGCCATCATGCCGGTTCCTGGGTCAGGGATGTCTTCCAAATAGGACCGCCGGGTATTTTGGGGTGTCTCACAGAGCTCAGCCTTGAACGCCGAGGCCTCCTCTGCATCAGCGCCCACACCCGCCCCAGCCGAAACACCAGCCGATGCACCAGCCGACGGGCCCACCGACGCCCCCGACACCCCCGCCGATAACACCGCCAACGCGCCCGCTAGCGCGCCCACTCACGCGCCCGCCGACGCCCCCGCCGACGCTGCCGACGACTCGCCCGCCACCCCCACTGACGCTGCTGAAGCCCCCGTCTACGATGAACCGACCGCACTCTCGTCGCCCGTGGGTGGCTGGCGCGGCCGTTTGTGGTTAGGAGCCGCCACCCGCTGCTGCGTCCCGTTCTCCATGTCGTACAGCCGCACAACGTTCGTGGCGGACCCAACCATGTAACGCCACACCCGCACAGAGCCGTCAGCTCTCAATATGAGGAGGGAGGAGGGAAGGCGGCCATCGCGGTCCACCGCCTGCCACACTGCGTCACGCATCTGATGCCCAGTTGGTACCATCTTAGGCACCGACGTTTTGTAAGCGGCCTTGCGGCGGCGCTTGCGTCGACGCCTTGCGCCGCTCTCCAGCGGCTCAGCAGCCGCAGCACCTGAAACCCTCTCGCGTTTCGATGCAAAGCGGAGCTGCCCAGCTCGGACCGCCGACGAACCTCGGACAATATCGATGCGCCGCTTGAGCACCAGAGCCATGAAGGTGGCCGAGTCCCGAGTGACTTTGGAAACCTTGTTAGCGAGGCGCCGGATGGACAACCGCCCCCTGTACTTGATCCAGGGGTGTCAGGAGGCCGTCGTCCTTGCATCTACGGCCACATATCCAAACTGCCTCTGCTGCGTCGTCGGACTGTCTATCATATCAAGACGGCCCGCGCCAGCACCTCTTGCCCAGACAGGTCTGAGAGCACCCTGAAGCTCCCGGTGATGGTAAACTCGTCGATCTCCAATTCGTTCGCGTAAATTGGCGACGGTGACGACGTGTCGTCGACCGCATCGTACGCGTCCCAATGAACAGCGTCAACAATCTCCCGCACAGGCCCGATGATGAGCCATGTCCTCTCATCGCCATTGCAGCTCACGGGGGCGCAAACTCGACGATCTCGCTTGTCACGCAAGTTGAAAGTCGCCGCAGCCTCAGCGTCAACTGCTGGAAATGGAGCAGGCGACGGGTCGGCTGGAGGCTGTGCCCTCGACAACGTCCGCCCAGCCACGACGGCCGCCCCGCCGGCGCCACCTGTGGTCGGCCGCGGAACAGCCACTGCTGCTCCTGCTTCAGCCAGTATCGGCATACACCAGGCAGTAGCCACCTCCACAGGCGGCAGCCGCGGCGGCTATCATCGAGCGAAGGCGGGGGCGGCGAGGCGAATGGGTGCCGGTGACTGCTCCCCCTTCGGAAACTACCGTCTCACCGGAAGGCGTGTCTGCGCACGACACACGGAACAAAGGTTTGCCATTGCGGCGAGGACGCCGCACAAGTGTCTACCGCGTCCGAAATGGGGCATTGACGGCAGCAGCCTTCCCTTCTGGCAACCGCCACCGCTGTTGAGGCGGCGGCAAAAGATGAAGCCCCCAGCCGCAAGAAAGGGTGGTCACCGGGCTCCCAATTTCCAATGCCGGAAGCAGGTCGGCACCGTTCCGCCAACAGAGCGCCATTGACGCCGTAAGGGCGCGTTAAGGCGGGGTGGGGCTTCATAAGGGTGGCGCCAATTTTCACAGACGCCGGCCCCAAGCGGTTTGGCCCCTCCCGTCGATCCCGCATTGGCGACTTCGCCTCCCGCGGCGGTGGAGGGAGCGGCGGTGCTGCAAGTGGCGCCGGTGACAGCTCCCTCTTTGGATGGTGGCCCACTGATCGTCAATGGGCGGGCAGGGCGCGTCGAGAAGAAAAAGGCTGCGAAGAAAAGTGCGGCGGGCGCTTCAATAAGAGGAGATGAGGCGGAAAAGACGAGGAAAAGTTGGTGCCACAGGCTATGAGCGAAGGGGGGGGGGACGAGCGCTTGAGAGGTTGCGTTGGCATATGCAGCGAACGGCTGGAGCTCCCTCCCGACTGCAAGACACTCTTGCTAGCGCAAAGCCGCCGATCGGCGGCCACAAAAACACTCCTCTCATCTCTGTCGCTGGCGTCTTCGCGCCCATCGTGAATGCAGACACCAGACGGTTGCGGAGAGGTGACTGGCCGAGCGGCGACCACGGTCACCAGCTGATTTCCGATTCTAGTGTCCACTCTACTGCTCGTGAGGCTCAAATGAGCCTCAGATGAGGCACAAATGAGGCTCCATCTCATTTGACCTGGAAACGAGGCGTTTTTGGGCTGTCTGGGGCACCCCCTCCGAGTTTTCATTGTTTACAGCCGCCGAGTTGGCCCATGGGTAAGTGGACTGCGCTGAGTGCAGAACTATGATCAGACAGAGCAGCCGCGGCTAGGAACATGGTCACAGAGAGGCATCAAAAATAGGCTCAAGTGAGGCTTATCGGCTCAATTGAGGCGGTCAGTAGAATGGACACTAGCGCTCTGCTCTCATGAAATGGGAACGGCAATAGAAGAGCGGCAGCTCCAGACAGTTTGTAATTTTTCCAATAGCCGTGGTCAGCACAGCCGGTTGTTGACAAACGGAGAGTGAAGAGACAGACGGCCAAGATCGCTCCTACGATGAGTGGGTAGGCCCTTCGGATTAGGGTACGCGCAGGGACTGTACCACGTAGGTGAGGTGGATGCCTGTCCGCCCCCCTCTCCACTTTCATCGGCCCGGTCATGTCCTTTTCCTTCAACGACTGAGCTCCGGTTTCCCCATACTGCTTGAACGTGTCATCAGAATTTTAGTTTCCGTAACAGACGGCGTGGACCATGGCGATATGGATCTGCCGAGCGTAAGTCCGCGCGACCCGTCCCTTGTCGTCCTGTCCGGCCCCAAGATTGTGTGTGGCATGCAGAAAAAACTATCCGGCCCTACTAACGAACTCGTTCTGGGGGTCCGTCGACATCGAGGACTTCTAGGACGTGTGTTCCGGTGTCCAGCACAGGAACCAAATGCCCAGGCGGCGCGGGTGTTTTAGACTGCCCTTCAAAACCCGAGGGAGGTTCTTCTTCCGGCTCCCAACTGGTTGGGATTGCTCCGTGCTGGTCGTCGGCGGAGAGGCCTCTGGGGGCTCCGTCTTACAGAGAGCCATCACTGGAGAGTCAACGCGTGTCTGTCGCGTCCGCGGAAGAATCGAAAGACGACGGGGACCACGGGAGGGTGAGTATGCCGAGGGGCCTCAACCGCTGCGGACCAAAGTCATGACATCCTCAGTTACCGTATACGTTTCCGCCGTGTAGGTCACAAACCTCTGGAAGAAACAGGGCGGCGTGTTCTATACAAGCTCTTCTGTCCGGATGTAGGCTAGAAGTCTTTCAATCAGGTGCTGTTTTATGGTCCCTTTCGTGTGGATGTTCCCAAACCGGTGCGACGGGCCCCGCGAACGTGCCGAGAAGGACGCGATCGTCTCTTCGGGCTCTATGATCGCCCGACAAAAGCTGGCGCAAAATCCAGCGTGTGTGGCTCCGCGTAGGTCTGTAGCAACCACTTCACGGCCACGGTGTAAGACATGCGTTTCGAGACGCCCAGCACAGTCCCCGAGCCCGGCTGTTCGCGGGTGTGGGGCAGCTCCGCGTCGCCCGACAAGAAGTGGGGAATCGCGTACAGTGCCATCCTGTTCGACACTTCGCTCTCGTGACAGGCGTTGACCTGATTTCGCAGACAGGAAAAAGCCTTGAGGGGCTCCTTTCGCGAGTACGGCGGGAACACGCCGAAGGAGTGCTTCATCTTCTTCGTAGCTCGGCACATCTTCCCCGTTTGGGCCGCTCCGTATCCCTTAAAACGGTTGCGTATGCGGAACGTCTTGTCATCCAGCACCAGCCAAAATCAACCGTCCGAACATTGTAGAACAGAAATAGGGGGCACCGGCAGATTGGTCTCCCTAGGTGTAGTAGCCCTGGCTTCGTCTTCGCCGCCGGCCAACCCGACGGACAACCCGCTCGAAGAAGAAGACGAAGAATTAGAAGGGCAACGCCGAGAGCGGTGTCGCCTCGTTTGGGATCTGCTGGTCCCAACTTCTTCCAAAGCTTGTCCGTCCGACTCCAAACGTGGAGGGAGCTCGTTCAGGGCCCGCATAACTTCTGCCAGCATTGCTGATCGGAACGCATCCAGCGGACCATGGATCATTTGGCATCAGGGACGACCCACCACGGCCATTTGAGTCTTCAACTCCATAAATGTGGGGGAGGAGAGTCGCGCGAAGGGCAATCCTGGTATGTCCACCGTCTAAAATAGCGCGGCGGTTAACTGTCCCTTCCCTTCGGCCAGCCGGAGCAAAAAGCGACACATCCTGGGGCGCGCACCAACCCCGTTCACCCGCGGGAGGCTCCGGCATTTTCTCCTCACGGCACTCGACTGTCCATCTACGAGCTTCAGAGGGGTGAGAACCAATACGGAAAGAAATGAAGAGGAGATCAGTGAAAGAAATAGGAGGAGTGTCCCAAAAACGGATGAGAAAACGTCCCCTCCTTGCTGACCCACCATAAACGTAGCGGTCTTCTCTCTTCTGTACGGACAGGTGAATAATTCGCCGCTGGGGCCCTGTTGCGGAAGGCCTAGAAGGAACAGGAACGAGACAAGTGCGGAACACGCCTGTTCGTGGGAGTGGGACAGAGCTATTTTTGCACAAGCCCGCAGGAGCCAGAGCCCCAAGGCACGGTTGGAGCTTCCTGTGGACACGGGGGGGAGGCCGAGACCTCCTCATTAGAGCCCCCACGTCCACTTCCTAGTTCTGGCACAGCGGGACAACCCACGCCAGCACCCCAGGTGACTGATCTCTATTCCCCCGACAGGACCATATGATCAGATTCGGATCAAATGATCCGGTTTCTGAGTACCGTTGTTCGAGCTTTTGCTGCCATCCGTGACACTTTTTGACCTCTGAAACGGACTCAGCGCAGTTTCTTCTTTCTTGGGAAAAACGATGGCCACCTGCGGAATGCAAAAAAAATCACGAGGAAAGTAGAACAGTCGATATCTTCTCTACTTTCGACAGCGGCTCTCAACGAGCCACCGAAAACAGTACCAGGGGTGCGCTGGAGGCCTTCCGCACATCATTGTTACCGATATGACGGCCGCTCTTGCACACACGATAGCGGTCAGGCGGTGGTGTGTAGCCAATAACGAGATACTATACGAGGGCCACTTGATCCTTTTGAAGTTTTGTGGATGGCAGCGCCCGTAAAGTGGGGGTTGATTCTACTTGCCAGGGGAATGGACACTGGGTGGGGGATGGGGCGCTCTCGCAATGAGGTCGCTATTTGGTCCCACCCCGCGGAGATATGTGGAACATACCGACCCGCGGGAGCCCGTGGCTCGACCACCAATCGGAGCCGACCAGTGCGGGCCACCCTCAATGCGAGAAGCAGGTCCCTACAATTAATGCCAAATCAAAACAAAGAAGAATCAAGTCCCACAAGCGCCACCATGAGCGTCCAAGCTGTACCCGCGTACGCTGGTCAGTGACACGGTGCCATCACCTCCACGATTCTTCGGATCCGAAAGGCCAACCTAGGGACCCTCAGAGCGGTCCAGCCACAGTAGATCCCCAGCCGCCACAATTCTGCTTCTATAGATGCTCGGTAGCTGCTGGGAACATCGAGGCCCACCGCCTTTTGGCCAACGCGTTCAATCCAAAACCTGTCTCCAGCTTTTTTGAGCTACAGGTTCTTCAGCTACATCGGCTAAGAGCTGTAGCAGATTTTGGATGCACCGAGAGGCTAAAAGTCGGAGTGCTGGTGGTTCACAGGTGTCGTGCACTGTGAAGAACGACGGAGTAACGGTCAGCGCCGCTTGGTCTCCCTCGTCCTATTGCGACAGGTAGTCATATGTGCATCAATAGCACCGCAAGAGAGTGCGGTCTACGGGTGCGTTACAACAGTGTGATGCACCAAAATGGCAGTAGACTGGGTGGGAAACAGAAGCGTAGGAGGTCGGAAACCAACCAGCATTACAGGAGAAAACGGCCAGGCGAAACACACACTGCTCCAGACGGGTCAACTCTGCAACGAAAGTAGCGACGCGCTGATTCACAAGCGATAGTAGTGCATGCTTGCCGCTCTGGTTGACAGTGGCAAGTCTCGTTCAGGGTAGCCCATCTCTGTGACCGCGAACACGCCGCAATCGTTCGAGTTCTCCTACTGAGGGCTGGTCATCGGCGCGTAGGGCCACGCTAAGAGTCTGACGCCAACGTCGCGAGTGTGGTCATCTTTCCACCTTCACAATTACCGTCCGAGGGCTTTGTTGCCGTTTTGGAGCGAATCATGGATAATGATGACGCCGGTCCCCGGATGCATGACAGCGAGCACCCAGTGTGTGCTGGCCTCGTTGAGTGGCACAATAGTAACGTTCAAAGTCAACTAAATCGGCCGGCCGCACCACCGGGAAACGAGGCTGCAGTCGTACCGGCCGCGGACGCGCATACTGCAGTAGAAACTCATATTGAAGGGACCACATCCGTGACATGTGCGCGTTCCTTCGCCGTCACTACGCTTGTCTTCGCTGCAAGAGATCTAAATGACCATCGATGACCTCGTGAACCAACCAATAGTTTGGCACCGTTTTCTGCAAGCTATGTTTGTCCTATGGCACGATATTTATCTTCACACTCACGTCGGGGTTCTCTTCATCCGTCGCGTCAGCGACATGATGTTTCGTCTCCAGCGCCGCCGCTGTCAGTGCCGCGGAGGAGTCACCGCCGCCGACAACCACAATGTTCTCGCCAGCGTCGGTCAGCCCCTCAACAACCGCCGTTGCGGTCCGCGGGGTGAGCCGCGGACACGCCGTTCGATTCACGTCCTCTGAAAACTGATCATACTGGTGCCTGTCGGCCGTCGGGACCAGAAGAGCGGGTGAGGAAGGACCCGGCCACGGTTCGGAGACAGCAGGCTCCATCAAGGCTGCTTACTGGTAACATGGCGCCACATATGAGCGTTGTTGAGCGGGGTCACCTGCCCCAGGCTGACCGCCTGTGTCGTATAGATGAATGGAAGCCCACTTCCAAGCCGCAGACAATGGCTCTTGCGACCACCGGGGCGCGTACGAAAGCATAGCAAGGGCGGGAGCTGGCGGCTACAACAGCACGTGCAGCCACACTTCGACTTGTGCAAGGAGGCCACCGTCCGAGTCGCGAAGAATTTCTTCGTAGCCTGGCACAGGGCCGCCGATGTGCCGACGCCCATCCAACCGCCCGTCGCCGCCATCGCCACCCTTCGTGTATCTCAAGTGGACAAGGTCTGCGACGTCCTCTTCCTCTCCCTGTGACATCGCGCCGTCTTCACCTCCGGAAATACCCGCTGCCATCGCGTCCGCATGCGCTGGTTGAGCATCATCCAAGTTGTAGAACGGGTTCATCAGGGTGCTGGCGGTCCACAACGCAGCTGCCACGTCTTCTTCGGCCTTGCGGGAGATCCTCGGCGCGGAAGCGACATCTGCGCTCGCTGCATCCTGTTAGTGACGGAAGAAGAGAGATGCCACATATCCGCCTCAGTCCTTGTTGGTGCCGACACGTCCGTCGGATTTTCCAGCACGCGACTCCAAGTCACTGTGCGGAGGGAAACGTGGCGTACTACATAGGCAAGTTTCATAGAAACATCTACTCGAGGGGCATTCATAATTGTTCTCGGCACTGCAACCGCGTGCTCTTGTAGCACGGACAGTATCTGCGCGTCGCAAACAACTCAAGTGAAGGAGCCGCCAGCGGCCTCGTCCTCGCCACAGTGATGGCAAAGGAAGGCGTTCTTGGGTACCACAAAGGGTGTCACAGAACTACGCGCATGCGTGGAAAGACCTCTGTCGTGCTTGGCCCGGATTCCGTTCCGCAAACTCCGCCGTGTTGCGGTGGAAGCTGACCAAAATCTCGGGTGCTGCTCCGCGAAAAAACACAAAGCTCGATGATACTGTCGAGAAATACATGCGTGTACACCAGGGGTTGTCAGGATAAATATTCGATATCCGGGGCTACTGTAATTGCAGACAAAACGCGTACGTTGAAGATCTTTTTTTCTTCCGCAGTTGCGGATCTTGACATACTGAAGTCCAGAGCATCCCATCGGTGGTCTCTTTTTCATTAATGGACAACATGGACAAGTATTCTGCGACATATTCTCGGGTATGTCCGAATTCTTGCTCGGATACGGCGAAACAACCATTCTCTGACAGAGCCTGGTGTACACCGTCTCAGGCAGGAACGAAAACAGCCCGAGAACAGACCCATCGCAGGAAACGTGGGGCCGTGTGAGCACGTCACGACTTGGTGACGATCGCGAGCCGCCCAGGGATGCTGAACAGGGTTGCACGCGTAAAGCACTCGTCCAATATGTGAAGGAACTCTTTGAAGTGGATGACTCCGGGTGCCTCCCGCTACTTCTCAAAGAACGAGGCCTGCAGACCACACATCTCCATTTACTTTACACAGTTAAACACTTTGCGGGATCAACGCGGCCGCATTATCGCCTGAAAAGCTGCTGCCGCGGCAGCAGTGGAGGCAGCTTCTGACGGTGCGGCGCCTCTGGAGCCTTCGTCCTCTTCATCCTCCAAAATACCGTCAGCAACCAGCCGCATTGCTTCCACAGTGTCCGCCACAGCTTGAGAAGCAGAAGTACCGTCCGACCGGGTCTCGAGGTTTACTGCCTTTGCGGGGATGCATGATCACGGTTGCGTCTCAAAAGAGAGCAGTCATCAAGTTTAGAGCCTTGGCGGATTCCCTGATGCCGCACCACAGCTGGCGACCAGATACCCGTGTGATGGCCTGCGTAGGTTGGAATAGTACTGCGCTTGCTAGAGTGCATTGCGGGAAAGACGGCTGTATCATTCTTCTCAACAGGAACCCCGTCCTCGGAACAGAGCAGTGCTGGACAAGGCCGCATCAGGTCTTCCAGCGTTCCGGCGCGCATGTGCGCACGAAGAGCATCGTACGCCTCGAGCAGGGCGACGACGCGGCGGCTTGTACAACTCTCTCATAGAGCAACGTGCACGTTCATGGGCTCGATGTCGTCAGCGGTGGCCGATTGGTCGGTCTCCATCACCCTTCCGCATGAGAAGGAGGCCAGAAACATTGTGACAAGAAAATGCGTCCACACAGTCAAAGGGTCCATCAGTTCCGTCAACACTATCACTTGGGCGCCATTGATGAGGCAAACTTCCATTCTGATGGCGCTCATCCAGACTTCTTGACGAGAGGAGATCCCAAGGGTGACGCGCAGCTCCCCCGGGAAAACGGTCTTGAGCTCCTCTTGAGTGAACGCCTCAGAGGTGCCGCAGTCGCGACGTCCGCCACGCTCTCTCGAGGTTGAGCCGGCTTTCGCACGCCGGCGAGGCACATCTCCGACGCCTGCGCGGCCCACATCGGCCTCCTCATTCCTGCTGCTGTGGCGGTTCACACCAGAACCAATGTCAGAAAAAGCAATGGCACAATCGTCATCGACACCTTCCGCAAGAGTTCCGTGGATTCCGCCGGCCTCCGCTCCATTGATGTCTCTCGCTTTTGCGCCATCCGTATCATCGGCGTGGCCTCCATTAATGCCGAAGACATGTGCGGAATGCTCGAAACCTCCCCTGCTGCCGCCCTCACCAGCAACACCTCGTTATCACGCCCCCCACTCGCCAACATCTCGTTCCTTGAAGGCGCAGGAAAAACGCCCAGTCCCGCCGGCAATGTTTTCTCGCTGGTGTCGGTGGCGTCCGTTGCCGATGCGCTGACATGGGCGCCATCGCCTCCATCGCCGGCGGAGGCGTCGGCTGCAGCCCATTCCTGGCCATCAGCGCCACCATCCGTCCCACGTCCGCCCCAAATAGCGCCTTCCTAACTTTAATGTCATCCATTGGCCAAAGAGAAGTCGTCAGTGAGCTCCTCACGCATGCAGAGCCCCGCAGGAGCTGACCAGGAATCAGCACCGTCACCATCAATGCCCCTACGTATATGTATGGAGTCCCGCGCTTGGTCAATGAAGGGCTGCAGGTCACGCAAGAAACCACAACGCAAGGGGAGATTTGGACATCTACGGGTGGGGACCCTGCTGTCCTCCATAGTCATGGGCATAGAGGTCTCAGAACGAAATGGCCGGCGGAGAGAACAGCCCCTAGCACCTTAGTAAGCGCCAGGTACTGCACTCGGAATGGCGGAAGCGTGCACAAAGCGCGGAATTCTGCGACGCCAGCGCGGTCGCCGTTGCACTAGAGATCGAAGAAACTGCGGCAAGAAGGCTTCCAGAAGTCAGCGGTAGCGAGGGTCGCTGTGACTACGCGGCGGCCTCGGATAGCCCCACCGACGACTGTTTCCACGGCGCCAAAACGCGCGACCACAGCAGAGGACCCGTAGCGGAGTCTTTCCCAGTGCACCCCTGAGTGCTGAAAAATCGATCTTCGGGCCTCTTTGGGAAAGGTTGTTTGCCCACTGCCCCCGTTAGAACTGGGCGCATCCCACTCGAGCCAGGCGAATCCCTCCCTGACAGGTGATCGCACCAAAAACAGAGCCACCAATGTGACAAGTGGCACGGCGACCAGATGACCCCCCGAGGACATGGAACAGGGCGCTTTTCAGAGGTCACAAATCAATTCCGGTCCTTTCCACAACATTGGACCATAAGCTCGGGACAGGGCCAGAGTCTAGGTGGAGGCGCCCACACCGACTTTTTATGCGGCCGTACACGCTGAGAACCAATGAATCGCTCGTATCTGACGGAAAGAACTCCCTCATGCAAAGTATCATCGTTAATCCTCGCCGAGAACTAGATGTGGTGGAGAAATCCGCCACATGCCGTATTCAAGAACGTTTGCAACTTGGAAATTCAAACGTATCCGATTTTCACGGCTGAAAATGTGCGCTTTCCAGACGCATCTGGACATCTGAGCAGTGAGATGGACTGGGTCCGTCCATGCAGCTTGTCGAACAAGCAGAACACTGTGAGTTGCTGTCTTACTGGGCACCAGATTGCAATAAAATGTTGGTTCAGAAGAGTAGAAAGCACTTCTGAAGAAGAACCAGCCACAGCTCGAGAACTGGTAGCATTCATACAAGGCCGGGCCATGTTCGTCCTGGCTCATAGAAGCTGCCATGAACCGCTTGTTCGAACCCTGTTTGGTGGCGCAACGAAAGTGAAGCGCGCCCGAGATTACGACTTCGAAGAGAAGCCCCGAACAAAGCGGCATGATCCAGTGGATCAACGAATCAGCAATTCTTCAGATAGCCCGGTTCTCCAGTCTACTTTGTGATGGGCAGTTCGTCACTACAGTTTCATGACTCGTAAGGGGATCCTTCAGGTCTGACTCTGACATCTGTCCAGAAGCAGTCTCATTCTGACACGTTGCGGGGCCCGAGTTCCATGCACACACATGATTCGGATGCTTGATTTCGGTGGAGCCGAAAGCACTGAGTTGAAGAGCGGTGCACCGGTATCCGGCTAAAATTTGGGTTTCATTCGTTCATGTCCCCCTGAAAAGATCAACCCGTTCCATGTGAATCCACTTCTTGCCAGATAGTATGGGAGAAGTGTAGGGGAGGTCTCGTCATCGACGCCTGCGCCCAAGCGCGGGCGGCAGAAAAGCGGGGCCGCTGTCCGGGCGTGTGCCCCCTCCGGCATGGCGGCGCCTGCAAGTGCCTGCCGCGGCGGGCGGGCGCGTCCGGCATGGGCGCCCGAGATGCGGCGCGGCGCCCGTCCCCCGCGCGGACCTCAAGGCGCACGTCCCCCTCCGCCGCCGCCGCCGTCAACCGCAGGCGCAAACAAGGCGGTTTTCACACTCGGGGGGCATCTGGTAACCGTCCGTCCCGCCCAGGCGCCGCCACCAACCGGCCGCGGCGGCGGCGGCGACGGCGCCGGCGGCAGTGATGGCGACGGAATCAGTGGCGGCGCGCCGCCATCCACGGCACGCGCCGGCTGCTGGCACCGCGACCGCCACCGCGGCGTTCGGCGGACCCGCGACAGTCGACGCGGCGGCAGCGGCGGCAGTCGCCACCACCTTCGAGTGGGAGGTTCCCGCCGCGGCCGGGCGCCTCCTCGTCCACCGCCACCGCGGACGGGAGATTTGTCTCTTTCGGGCGTCCCGCGGGCGCCGCCGCCGGCGCTCGCGATGGCGGCGGGCGGCGGGGGCGCGGCGGCAACGGCGCCGCCCGCCGTAGCGCCCGTGCCCATGACGTGCGTCGTCGACGCCCAGTCGGAAAGGCCCGCGTTGGTGGTGGTAGCGGCGGTGCGCTCCGCCGGAGACGGAGTCAGGGACGGCAGGGCACAGCGCGCACTGGGCGAAGGGAGTGGTGGTGTCCGGAACCTGTGGCGCGGGCGGCTGCCGAAGGAGGCTGGTGGGTGCGCGGCGGCACTCGCCGCGGCCAAGAAGAGCGCCGCGGCGCCCCCGCATGGGGCGTGCCGTCTTTTTCACACTGGGTGCGGGGTGGGGCGCCTCGGTTCGAGCGGGGGGGGAGGGCGGGGAGCCGTGTTTTTTCTGCTCCACTGCGCAATGGTAGGCGCCCCAGCAGACTAAGTGGCTGGAGGTACATTGGGCGGCAACGGCTGACATGAATATTATAGCTCCGCCGTGGCAGCAGCAATGATTCGTCGAGTCCGTGATTGATTCTGACTATTTCACCTTGAAAACTACGCAGACGTGCGATTGCATGATGTATACAAGGGTGGGGCCGGATAGCGCATCTCATAGTTCTGAAAGAGGATCATGCCATGTCTATGCCAGATGATTCAGCGGCTCAGATCATTGATCCGTGGCGAGGGGACACCCAATGCTAAGGCGGATGGCTGCGAAGCCATCTCAGGAGCGATGACAGCCTATTGCTACTACGATGTCTAGTAACGATAGGCAGAGGATCGGGCCACTTTTCCGGCAGCCATGCGTGTGCATGGTACGGGGGCCCCTTGTGGACTGTTCTTCTTCAAGAACTGCGCAATCTTTCATCAGATTGTCTGCCTGCGTACTCTACAGGAAGATACAACAAACAAATAATAGAACTACCCTCTGTGTACGATACCGCCCGCTCATCAGGCAGACATGGTACCTCAAGGACCGCGAAGATATCTGAGAATCTCCATGATGTTTCGAACATGGGACTTCTGAGTTATGGAAGCTCCTTGCTGAACGGGTCACAGGGACACGATTGCCACTGAGCTTCATACGAATTGAATCCAGGAGGATGCGATCCAATCAGTTTTTATTGGTGACTGGGTGCGTCTGGGACTTGGAGTTTATCTCGGTGTGCGAGCCCATGCATGTTCACCCAGTTCCTATTCCCTCGGCATGTGGAAACAGCATGTCGGTCGTCCAAGTGCCGACTTGCATGGTGGCTCCCTCTCTACACGTTACGTTAACCAGGGGTGACGACCCTTGAGCGGCTCTTGCTTTCTCATCGATTGCCTCTTTCCCGTGCAGTGGCATGATCGAGTCGGACTCACTCAATGTTTCTAATGAGCTTACATCTTATGAATTGGTAGGTAGCAGCGTAAATGCTGTCCACGGGGGCCCTATGTTTCACTAAGAGGAGAAAAAACCACAACAATAGGGTGGTTTGCGCGACGACAACGAGGCCTGTGGCGGTTGGGACCCTCCAGTGGCGGGACGCCCCGGGTTGTGGCGCACGTGGCTGGTGGATTGACCGTGCCGGTGGCTGGACTGCTTTCGTGGGCCCTACGTTGGCCTCGTCGCGCGGACGGATCGTGGATGTGATGTCGCCGTGTGATTGGCCCAAATGCGTTTGGATATTTTGGCCGCTGCTGGAGGCGATTGTCAGACTTGATTTTTCTTTGATTGTATTGCGCATTGTCTGGAGGGACTTGGCTTTTCGCATTACGGGTGGTCTGCTTTGGCCGGCTCCGATTGGAGGCCGAGCCACGGGCTCCCGAGGGTCGTTGTCTTCCGCATACGTCTGTAGCATATCACCTTAATATTTGGATATTGGGCCCGGTAGCCCCCGTGACTGGTCAGTATTCATGTGGAGGACTGAACTGACTTGTGGCTCGCTCTTTGGGAGGCTACGTCCGTCTTGTATATCTGTCCTTTCTTTTCATCGTCTCTATTTTGGTGGTTATTCGATCTTCATCATCGCTCGGTCGATCGACAGCGCCCCTTTACCGTCTGAAAATAAAAGCACCATGGGACCGGGGTTCGCCGTCTTCGGCAACCCCGGCTCCCCATCGGATGTTGCACAAACAAAGGTTCTTCTTCCTCGCCTCTAAGGCGATAGTGTTCGCTGTATCGCGCGTCTACGGTTGGTCGCTATTAACCGGTTATTTAACCAACGTCACTAATCCCACATTTGGTGGAGCAGCAGGGGATACTCTTGCCCACCGCGTGCATCTGCACGCGGTGCCCGAGAGCCGTCTCTTGTTGCCAAGTGGCACGGTGACGAGTATTGCACCCATTGGCTTGACGCGCAGGGCGCGTCTGCCGTTTGTGTGCGCCACGACGCTGGGCGTCGTGGGTGGTGATCTCCAATTGGGGCGCGGGGCGCTTCTGTTGGCACGGTTCCGGTTAAGCAAGGACACCTGGTCGTGCCGACGCAAAACGTGGAAATGGGAAGGGTAAGGGCAGCGCCCTGCCTTCCGACTACGTCCCGCCGGGAGGCGTTCGTACGAACATGCGAGACGCCAACACCTTAGGTGGTTCCCTCTCGGGATCACCTGCGTTGAACGCGGCGGCCTCTGGCCAACCGCTCGACGCAGAGAGCCTCAGGGCGGGGGTGGAGACACTTCATCTCCGTCTGACGGCCCAACAAGCGACTAACCGCTCGTTCGCGAACGCAAACGACGAACTCATCGCAAACGTGGAGGCTATGCGGCAGGAGGACATCGATTCCGATTCCCGGGCGACGAAGTCGCGTCGCAAGAAGAAGAGCAAGACCAAGGGCAAGCCCGACCCCAAGGGGGGCGAGTCGTCTTCCTCTCGTACAGAGCCAGTTGGCCGAGCGACCGAACGTCGAGATCAAGAGCGCAAGATTCGCAAAAAGTCGCGTAAGATCCGCAAGGAGACGAAGTTGGCCCGCTCAACATCCTCAGTTGAGAACGCCAACATGCCGGCCGCGAACGAGTCAAGCTCTTCCAGTGGGACACCTTCCTCTTCGGATTCCGACTCCGGAGAATCCCCGGGTTCCCCGTCGTCCCCGTCGTCGAGCTCCAGCTCCGAATCTTCGGACACGTCATCGGACGATGCGTCTCGACGATCCCGCCTGGGTCCGTACAAGGGTCGTCCCGACTCTAAGAAGTGGTTGGAGAAAGCCGATCGGCTAAAGGTCATTCGACCCTCCAACAGTCGCTTCAAGTCCCTATCGGACTTTCGTACCTACTTCCTGATCCGACGTGATCTATCTCTGCCCCCCTCCCTAGTGAAGAAAACCCATAAGATGAACGGCCGCCTGGACGGCGCATTCCAAGGGCGAGAGCCGTTTACGGGCACCATCCCCCTCGGTGTATTCACCTTTCTGACGACTTTTTGTCGTGCCTGTGACGCAGCTGGCTTGACACTCGGACAAGCCCTACCTCTGTTGGCCTTTCGCCTGTCAGGCGCGGCTAAACGATGCTTCTCGAGCGTTCTCAACTCGAAGGCCGGGCGCCGCACTTATGCGATCCGTACCCATCGTGCTGCTATTCACTGGCTTCTAGCCAAGTATGCCAGCCACGCCGTAATGGCCTCCGCCTACCACAACATTTTTACAATGCGTATACACGACAATGAGTCGCCCACAGCTTTTAGGCTCCGCGTTGAGACACAGTGCGACCGTCTAGACGGCCCGTTCCACGCTCGAAATGTGATGGATGTATTCATCAATGGCTTGTCCGAGATTATCCAATCTCATGTCCGGGTATTGGACGGGCAGTTCCCCAAGCGCACTCTGGCAGACACCATCTCTTCTGCGCAGATGTATTGGGACGGAACGAATAAGCTTCGCCTGTCGCTTAAGCTACCACGTCTTCAGACGACTAAGGTGGCGTACGCCTTGTGGGGGAAACCCCCTGTCAGAGGTGACACGACCCCCCGGCATGAGCCGGGGACGGGTCGTGAACAGTCACGCAACACCCCCCTATGGGGGTAGCGTGGGACAGTGCCCTTAGGCGGGTGTCCAGGGAGCCCCAGGGCCACACATGAAACGACCCCTCTAGAGGGGCGTGAGGGGGGAACACCCGATCGGGCCCCCCTGGAGGGGTCTGACACACACAAGGGAGACACACGTTTTCCCAAATCCGGGCCCTCTGGGGGGACCGGGAAGCTTGTGGAAGCTTCCGCAATCCGAGCGTAAGCCGGATCGAGATATGGTCTCGACCAGGGATAAAATCCCACCGGAATTCTATCCGGGAAAATTGAAAAATCTTGGGATAAGTCCCGAGGTATTGGTTTTGGGTAAATCCTGAAATCTAGGAAGTCTTAGTGACTTTCCCGCTTCCGCCCGAGAAGGGCGGGGGTCCCCTTCCAGTGGAAGGGCTGTCAGGGATGCTGGGCAGGGGCCACTAGAGACCCGGGCCTGACACCGTGGCCCAGTGGGTACCGGTCCCCACATCGTAGCGCCAGGAGGTCGGGATAGTGCACGTCCTTCGTCTCGTTTCTGAGCGTATATGAGTGTATGCTTCGGGGTCGTCGTGCGTGTTCGAATAAGTCATCGTTGCGTTTGCGTTACTTCGGTCGTCTTGGTGCGCTTTGCGCCCAGTGATCCCGGCGTTCGTGTTGTGACTCTCGCGTAGCGTTCCGCATCCTGTGCTGGGTTTCCGACGGGGTTATACCCCGTTGGCTTTGAGGGCAAGATCCACTACATTTGGTGGATCAGCGGGGGACACGGTCAAGCCCTTCCTGATCAGTCGGGCCGTCCCTGTCCGTTTTCTCACGGTGGACTTGTTCTCTTTGTCTTACCCTTGGGTGTGACTGGTTGACTGTTTGAATGGATTCTCCCACGGGGGAGTAGGGCTTCCATCGTTATGGATAGCATGAGGCGGATGTTGGCCCGCGTGGACGGCGCGGGCTCCTCCTCACGGGGCGTCCGTGATGGAGCTAGTGAAGGCTCAGGGCCGGGTGGCCTTTCGGGAGACCCTACTCATGTGGAGGGTCGCGCGCGCGTGTCCACGAGAGTGCGTGGCAGCGAGAGCGACGGAGCCGGGGGTGGTGACGGACTCTCGTTCCCCACTTCTGTTGAGACCGCCACAAGGGGTCGAGAGAGAGTCTCCCCCAGAGTGCCGAGACCCCTGGGGGGTGGAGGACAAGAGGTCCCACCCAGGCCCTATCACAGGTATCATATTTCAGATCAAATACATTCTTTGTCGGCCCAGTCTTCGCAAGTAGGAGTATTCTGTAGTTGATTTTACAGCGAGGGTGTTCACCGTTACCATTTCCACCGGAGTATGAGAATCTCATATACTTGAAATCAGCGGGCAGACTTTCGAATTTGAAGATTGTGATCGCTGGCGACGTTCGGATCAAGCTGAGATTGACTGAAGCCACGCCCTGCTGAAGCGCCACGTGTACCAATCATATTCGTGCATACAGATGGAAGCGCCGCCGCCTGCTGAGTGTCCTCGGCTAATCTTGGCCACCTCTGTAATCCGAGGCGCAGTAGCCTTCGGGTTGTAGTCTCGCGGCGACATTGTCCTCGTCATCCGCGGCACCCGCACAGAGACGCGCATCAGCGGCGCCGGCGCCGGCGCGCGGGCGTCCGCCGCGGCCGGCAGAGGCCGGTGCCGCAACGCGCCCTTCCGTGCGGGTTGCGGCGCCGCCCCGGCGTCCGTCGGCGGGCGGCCAAGCGACGTGCCGCGTGCTGCGCGCGCGCGAGCGCCGCCTCCAACGCGGGCGGAACGCTGACTTCGGATTCGCGCGGCACCGGCGCCCGCGCGTCGTCCGCGTCGGCAGCGCCACCAGCCGCTGCGTCGCTGCCGCCGCCGCCACCGCCACCGCCGCCGTCGCCGCCGCCGCCGCCGCCACCGCCGCCGCTGCAGCGCACGTCGCTGGCACAAAAGAGGTGCGTCACCGAAAACGACAGCGGAATGCGGCCGGCCACCGCGCGCGGCGCCGCCACCCGCAGCGGCGGGTCGGTAGTGACGGGTGCCCCGGCAGTGTCACTGTTCGCCGCCGCCGCTGCCGCCGACGCCGCCGCTGCGCCCGACGGCCCCGCCGCAGCCGCCGTCGTCACCGGCAGCGCCGTCTCCGACTGGGACGCGAAGAAGGCGGAAAAGGAGGTGGCCGCGGCGGCGGCGACTTCCGCGGCCGTGCGCCGGCGCGCCGCGTCGGCGCCGCGTGGCTTTCCGCCTGCGTTTCCCTCTGCCTCACCTCGACGGCGGCGGCGTAGGCAGCGGCTTTGGCGAGTTTCCGTTCGGCGGCGGCCGCCGCCGCGCCTGCCGCAACGAGCGCGGCGACGCGCGAGTCTG
>Ga0209093_1000508_pt1 | contig 21293 bp, 19 predicted proteins | sample SidtaG_4_FD_187450 | JGI IMG/M metagenome (GOLD analysis project Ga0209093, IMG submission 187450) | Marine algal microbial communities from Sidmouth, United Kingdom - Sidmouth_Male1 metaG (SPAdes) (version 2) | ecosystem: Host-associated > Algae > Red algae > Unclassified | place: Sidmouth... | reverse complement strand
CAATGACTAGGACAGGTGTCCCAGTTTCTTTAGCAAATTTTATCAACTCTGTTGTTGTTTCTTTTATTTGAGATACTGAACCTGCTGAGCTTTCTACATAATCTGTGTGTAAGGTTTGTATAGAATCAATAACTAGTATTTGGGGCTGTTCAATTTGTATGGCTTTAAATATCTTTTGGGTGTTGGTTTCTGTTAAAATTAAACAATCCTCGTTAAGATTTTGGACTCGTTCTGCTCTTAATTTAATTTGTGTCTGACTTTCTTCTCCGGATACATACAAAACTTTATATTTCATACTAAGAGCAACTTGAAGCATTAAAGTAGATTTACCAATTCCAGGTTCACCCCCCAGTAATATAATAGAACCAGGTACAATTCCGCCTCCTAAAACATTATTTAACTCTGTACTAACGGCATTGTATCTAAGCTCATCTTTTACCTCAATATCTTTTACTTTTAAAGGTATATTGGCTTTTCTAGGTTGGTCATCTATTTTCCAGTCTGCTTTTTCCTCTTTAACAACTACTTCTTCAACAATAGTATTCCATTCTTTACAAGTTCCGCATTGTCCCATCCATTTAGAATGTTGAGTACCACAATTTTGACAAAAAAAAGTTGTTTTTGTTTTAGCCATTTTAAATAAAGTAAAAAGTATTTGTAAATTTCTATTTACACAAAGAAACAAAACTTATGTGTGTGGACTATCTGCTTTTGTTTAGAATAGGTAAAAGAATAAAAGATAAGCCTCCTAAAACAATAATTAATAAGGTTTGAGATGTCCACATAATCCATCCAAAACTTGCACCAATTGCTTCAGGAATTAAGTATAAGAGTAATGTTTGCTGTATAATATACGGATAAGATCCTATACCACCGTTTGTTGTAGCAAAAGCAAATGTTCCCATTACAAAGCAAATTAAAACAGCACCTAGTCCTATCTTTTCAGTTTCAGGAAGCGCAAAAATAACAACATACAACATTAGTACATAAGCAAACCATATAAAAAGCGTATGCGCTATAAAAGCCCATTTCTTTTCCATGGTTAGAATTGTCTGAACTCCTTCGTACAATCCTTTAGTGAAAGATCTAATTTTCTTAAAAAATGAATTTTGAGAATTTTTAATTGCTTTAAAAAAGAGAAAACCTCCAATAATTATAATTGTTAAAATAAAGAGAATTAAAGTTGGGTTTTTAGGTGTTTTAGTAATTAACAAATCTCGGATCAAATCATATTGGGCAATAAAAGCCAAGGCTATTAAAAAGAAGTAAACAATCATGTCTGCTAGTCTTTCCGCAACAATAGTCCCAAAAGCTTTTTCAAACGGAACATTTTCGTATTGTTGTATAGTTGCTGCTCTGCTAATTTCACCTGCTCTTGGTATACCCAGATTTACTAAATAGGCAATAAATACAGACATTGCAGAATTGTAAAATTTAGGTTGATATCCCAGAGGTTTTAACATAAACTTCCATCGGTAAGCTCTAGATAAATGGCTTAAGACACCTATACAAAGAGACAATGCAACCCACCAATAATTTGCATTATAGAAAGAATTACTAATTTTATGTATTTCAGATTCGGTAAGTTTAGAAAGCGATATCCAAATTAAAAATGCTCCCAACAAGAGTGGGATTGCTGTTTTTAATATGTTTTTAGTTTTAGCGTTCAATCTTAGTTTAACAAGTTAGTTTGTTCGTTAGGAAAAACGATAGAAGGGATGAACTTTTTTGCTTTATCAATATCTAAAATTCCATATGAAATAATAATAATGATATCTCCAGGAGCAACACGTCTGGCTGCCGGTCCATTTAAAATAATTTCACCACTATTTTTATCGCCAGGAATTATGTACGTTTCTAAACGTTCTCCATTGTTGATGTTTACGATAGATACTTTTTCTCCTTCAATCATATTTGCGGCATCCATCAACGTTTTGTCAATAGTGATGCTTCCAATATAATTTAGATCGGCTCCAGTAACCTTTACCCTGTGTATTTTAGACTTTACGACTTCAATTTGCATGTTGCAAAATTAATTATTTATATTGAAACTTTAACTTAAAACGAGTTAATAAAGTACAATGTTATCAATTAACCTAATTTCTCCTGCAAAGACGGCTATAAAACCTCGTGTTTTTTGGTTCTTCTCAAATTTTCTAACAGGTTTCAAATTTTCTTCGTTGGAAATGATAAAATATTCTAATTTTAAGTTAGGATGTTTTTTAAATTTATCACAAACGTATTTTTCTATTTCCTTAGGAGTAAATTTATAAGCTAATTTAGCAACTTCTTCTAGTGTTTTGTATATAAAAGGAGCACTCTCTCTATCCTTTTTAAGAAGTCTTGTGTTTCTAGAACTCATCGCTAGTCCATCATTCTCCCTGTAAATAGGACAGCCTACTATATTTACATTGAGGTGGGTTAATTCTACAAGTTTTTTGATGATTTGTAATTGTTGAAAATCCTTTTCACCAAAATATGCATTGGTAGGAAGGAGGGTTTCAAATAATTTTTTTACCACCGTACCTACACCATTAAAATGATTGTCTCTAAACTTTCCTTCCATTTCATCATCTAGACCCTGAAAATCATAAATAGTTGTTATCTCATCATCTGCATACATTTCAGATGCGTTGGGAGTAAATACAATATCACAATTAATTCCTTGTAATTTTTCTAAATCACCATCTAGTGTTCTTGGGTATTTTTCTAAATCACTTAAATTATCAAACTGTGTTGGGTTTACAAAAATACTTACAACTACAATATCATTAACTTCTTTAGCTTGTTTTACTAAAGACAAATGTCCATTATGTAGTGCTCCCATTGTAGGCACTAAACCTATAGTTACATGTTTCTCTTTAAGTTTACGTATGTAAGATTTGGCTAAATCTTTAGTAGTGAATACTTTCATTCCATAGAATTAAATTAAACGGAATGCAAACTTAGTATAAATCCTTAAATATTAGGTATTTTTTCGTACTTTTGCAAAATTATATTCAATAAATGAATGATTTATGAAGAATAAGAGAGTTTTATACGTTTCTAGTGAAGTAACACCTTATACCACGCCAAATGAAATGTCAAGAATGTCTTTTGAAGCTGCTAAAAAAGCACATCACAAAGGAGTACAGACAAGGATTTTTATGCCTAGATATGGTATGATTAACGAGAGAAGACATCAGTTACACGAAGTGATTAGACTTTCAGGAATGAATTTAATTATTAATGACATTGACATGCCTTTAATTATAAAGGTAGCATCTATTCCTAAAGAAAGAATGCAAGTTTATTTTATTGATAACGAAGAATATTTTAAAAGAAAAGCTACGTTTACAGATGAAAACGATGTAATGTTTCCAGATAATGACGAAAGAGCTATCTTTTTTGCCAAGGGAGTTGTAGAAACAATCAAAAAATTAAATTGGGCACCAGACATTATTCATGTACATGGTTGGATGGCATGTTTGTTGCCACTATATTTAAAGGAGTATTACAAAGACGATGCCTTGTTTGCAAATACTAAAATAGTAACTTCTGTATATGACAATGAATTTGAGGAGCCTTTAGTTGGGAAATTAGCTGATAAAATTCGCTACGATGAGATTTCTGAAGACAAAATAAAGATTTTAAACGAACCAACGTTTGTTAATATTCTTAAAAGTGCTATTGATAACTCTGATGCTGTTATTAAAGCAAGTAGATTTGTTAACGATGATCTTGAAGATTATTTAGATGATTTAGAAAAACCATTTTTAGATTATCAAACAGAAGATACTTTTGCCGAGGCATATATTGAGTTTTATACTGAAAAGGTGATTAACTAAAAGTAAAATATGACACTTTTAATAAATAAAAATTTTAAAACCATGGCCTTATTTGGTGTTGTGGTTTTTTTTATGAGTTGTACAAATGATATCGCAGACTCTGCAGGGGGAGTAATTGATAACGATAGTTTTAAGCGTGTTAGATTGAATCTAGATTTAGATGGTAAAATAACTACGAAAAACGTTGGAGAAGAGCATTTAAAGCCTTTAAGAACGGATTTGTTAACAAAGCATTTGTTAGGAGATTATAAAAATGCCGAATTTGGAACTGTAAATTCGGGTTTTGTAGCACAAATTACTTCAACAAATTATCCTGTAAAAAGAACAAACGCGTTGGGAGCAACCGATGTTGTGAGCAGTGATGTGAAAGCTTTTTTAGAAATCCCTTTACCTTTAGCTTTAAAGGCTAGTAATGTACCAGATGAATATGGATTAACGGATGTTTTAGGTGATATAGAAACAACTTTTAGCTTTAGAGTATCAGCTTTTACTACTTATTTAGAGAGGTTTAATGTAGATGGTGCCGTAAGAGCTTATTTTTCTGATGGAACAAACAATTCTGGGTTTAAGCAGAACTTGGGAACAATAACTGAATTAGGAACCCTTTCAGATTATCAATTTAAAGATTTGTATACTCAAAAAGAAGACCGTTTATCAATTCAAATCCCTTTAGATAAGTATGATTTTAAAACCAATTTTCTAGATAAGTTTTCGGGAGAATCTATTGCAAGTAGTGAAGAGTTAAAAACTCTTTTTAAAGGAATTAAGTTTGATATCACTAAAGTATCAGGTCAAGGTTTAATGACTTCTTTTGATGTATCAGATTCTAAATTAAAAATTAGTTATAAAAACACCTACAAAGTAGAGGGTAAGGAAATAACTGAGAATAAAGAGCTTTCCTTTGGTTTAGGAGATGTAGTTTATAATAACTTTTCGCATGACCATATGGGCGAAATGAATGCAAATAAAGCTTACATTCAGGGTGCTGGTGGTTACGTAACTCATGTTGATATTAGTGAGTTTATCACAGAAAATTCAACTAAATTTAAAGACGAAAACTGGTTAATTAATCAGGCTAGCCTAAAAATATATGTAGATAAAGATCGTTTTAATAAAGATACATCTTTGACCAAATTATATATTTACAGTTATAAGAACAAAGATGAAATAAGTTTTATCTCAGAAGCTAAAGTTAATAATGTTACAAATAAAGATTATCCCTTTGTTAAGTTTTTTATTACTACTGCGATGAAAGATGCATTAGAACGCCAAGATATTACAGCGTTGCTGATAAGATCAGAGTCTTCAATTATTAAATTGAATACAACAACCGCAAAAGGTATTGTTTTAGAAAATGATACTACATCTGAAACAAAAGCCCCAGAGTTGGAGGTGATCTATTCAAAAATAAAATAACCATAAAATATAGATTACAATAGTTTTACACCCGTCTTTTATGTTATTTGATCAGAATACCTTTTGATTTTTTTTCAATATTAAGAAGAACGGATTAATTTTTAAAAAAACAGAGAATATATTAAAGCAAAACTGTAAGAAAAATAAAGATTTTTAAAATGTAGAACCTATTTTTTTTAATAAAGAAAAACCTCTAAATAAATTATTTAGAGGTTTTTTTTATGTTTCTTTATTACATCATGCCTGGCATTCCATGCTCATGCACTCCTGTTGGTGGAGTAGCTTCAGGGATATCTGTTAAAGTACAAGCAGTTGTTAAAATCATACCTGCCACAGATGCAGCATTTTCTAAAGCAACACGAGTAACTTTAGTAGGATCTATAATACCTGCTTTAAACATTTTTACGTATTCCTCTGTCTTCGCATTGTATCCATAATCTCCTTTACCTTCAATTACTTTAGCAACAACTACAGAACCTTCGCCTCCAGCATTACTAACAATTTGTCTTAAAGGTTCTTCAATCGCTCTACTTACAATTGTAACTCCTGTTTTTTCATCGGGATTTTCTGTGTTAATCTTTTTTAAAGCTTTTTTAGCTCTTACTAAGGCAACTCCTCCACCTGCAACAATACCTTCTTCTACAGCGGCCCTAGTGGCGTGTAAAGCATCATCTACACGGTCTTTTTTCTCTTTCATTTCTACTTCAGAAGCAGCACCTACATATAATACAGCTACACCTCCAGCCAATTTGGCTAAGCGCTCTTGTAACTTTTCTTTATCGTAGTCAGAAGTTGTCGTTTCTATTTGTGCTTTAATCTGATTGACCCTTGCTAAAATAGCATCTGTAACACCAGCACCATTTACAATGGTTGTATTGTCTTTGTCAATTGTAATTGTTTCTGCAGTTCCTAAAGCCTCTAAAGTGATGTTTTCTAAAGTTAATCCCATTTCTTCAGAAACAACAGTACCTCCGGTTAAAATAGCAATATCTTCTAGCATAGCTTTACGTCTGTCTCCAAAACCAGGAGCTTTTACAGCCGCTATTTTTAAAGCTCCACGTAATTTGTTCATTACCAATGTAGCCAAAGCTTCACCATCAACATCTTCTGCAATAATTAACAAAGGCTTTCCGCTTTGAGATATTGGCTCTAATATTGGTAATAATTCTTTTAAATTAGAGATTTTTTTATCGTACAATAAAATATAAGGATTCTCTAATTCTGTTAACATCTTTTCAGAGTTTGTTACAAAATATGGCGATAAGTAACCTCTATCAAATTGCATTCCTTCTACAATATCAACATACGTTTCAGTTCCTTTTGCTTCTTCAACAGTAATTACTCCTTCTTTACCAACTTTTCCAAAAGCTTGTGCAATTAAATCACCAATAGAGTTATCGTTATTTGCAGAGATTGCAGCGACTTGTTGAATTTTATCAGAGTCAGATCCTACAGCCTCAGAAAAATCTGCTAGTTCTGATACAATAGATGCCACTGCTTTGTCTATTCCTTTTTTTAAATCTAAAGGATTAGCCCCTGCGGCAACATTTTTTAAGCCTTCTTGTACAATTGCTTGTGCTAACACAGTTGCAGTTGTTGTTCCGTCACCAGCTAAGTCGTTGGTTTTAGAAGCAACTTCTTTTACCATTTGAGCTCCCATGTTTTCTAAAGGGTCAGAAAGTTCTATTTCTTTAGCTACAGTTACACCATCTTTTGTAATATGTGGACTCCCAAAAGCTTTGCTAATCACAACATTACGACCCTTAGGTCCTAAAGTAACTTTTACTGCGTTTGCCAATGCATCAACACCACGCTTTAAACCGTCGCGAGCTTCAATATCAAAATTTATATTTTTTGCCATTTTTATATGATATTTTGTTTTTAGATAATTGCGAAAATATCGCTTTCTCTCATGATTAAATAATCGTTTTCTTCATATGCTAATTCAGTTCCAGCATATTTTCCATATAATACAGTATCTCCAACTTTTACTGTAATTGGATCGTCTTTAGTACCTTTACCGGTAGCAACTACAATCCCTCTTAAAGGCTTTTCTTTTGCAGAGTCAGGAATAATTAATCCTGAAGCAGTTTTAGTTTCGGCAGGAGCAGGCTCTATTAAAACTCTGTCTGCTAAGGGTTTTATGTTTAAACTCATATGTATATATTTAAAAAATTATTATTTAGTTTACATGCTACGGAGCTAAAAGTATGCCAATCAAAAATAGGGTTTCTGTAAAACAAAAATGTCACCATGCTGTGACATGATGACATTTTTTATGACGTATGAATAAACTAAATTATTCTACATTTTCTTCTTCAGAGCTAGTGTCGTTAATGATATCTTCAATGTCAGCAGCTTTTTCTGATGCTTCAGGTTGTTCTCTTTGTTGAATCGTTTCTTGTAATTCTGATTTACTTGCTCCGTCTCTAGGAATTGCCAAACTTGATACTAAAATAAGAACCAATAAAGAAATAGCTAAAGTCCAAGTTGCTTTGTCCAAAAAGTTATTAGTACTCTGTACACCTCCAATAGAGCTACTAGACCCACCTGTTAGAGAAGATGATAAACCACCTCCTTTAGGGTTTTGAACTAATACGATTAAGATAAGTAGTATGGCAACTACCATGATTAAAATTAACATTAAGTTGTAAGTCATGATTATTTATGTGTTTGTAAAATTTTGATTCTCTGTATTTGGTCTGCAAATAAACTACTTTTTTCTGGATATTTCAAACTTAAAATTTTGTAAGCCTGAATTGCATTGTCATATTTTTTCTGAGCTAAATAAACTTTTGCGAGTGTTTCTGTCATCAATTCATTAGAAATATTACTGCTATCTCTCTTTGCTAAAGGATTTGTAACAGGGATAACCTTTTTAATAGGGCTTATTTTAGGGTTATTTTGAATGAATTGATTGATGATTCCTAATTTAGGCTGTATAGGTTTGTCTTCGTTTTTTGCAGATTCCCGTTGAATAGGTTCTGTGTGTGTTAACTGTAACCATTGCTGAAAACTGTGTTTTTCTGAATCTGAGAACTCAAAGGGTTTATGGGTTTCAGTCGCTTCTACAATAAGCAAAGGAGACTCGTTTGTAATAGGTTCGCTTTCAGTTTCAGGTTTAGGCGTTGTTTTTTGAGTAAGAGATTCTAAAGTAATAACATTATTAAACAGAACGTCTCTTTGTACTGTGTGAGCGGCAGTATTTTTTAAAAAATTGTTGTATTTGTAATGTTCTGCTTGATAATACTTTTTTAAAAGAATGGATTTAGCAGATTGGAAATAGGGATATTGTTCAATAACATTTTCCAGAGTTTCTAGATTTATAGAATCACTGTTTTTAGATTGTATTGCTTTTATAACTTCTTGCATAGTTTACCAGTTAGCTAAAGAAGCGTTAAAAATATTTTGATTGATTCTTTCGAAAATTTCCGCATAAGCATCTTCTAAAACACTTCCTTGTAAAGTCTGGTCGGCATCGTAGTCAAAAAAGTGACTAAATTTCTGTTCAAAATTTTTAGATTCATCTGTTTTGTTGTAAAAACGGACGTTTATTTGAATTGTTAATCTTGTTTGCGAAGCTCCTTGGTTTGCATTTGCAGAAACAGGTGTGTCTGGAGTGTAGCGAGTAATTTCTCCTTCAAATTGCAAATCCCCATTGCTTTTTACCAGATTTAAGTTGGTTTGCGTAATAAAAAAATCTTGTAGGTTAACTGTAAATTCCTGACTCAAACTTGGTTCTACAAAATTTGCATCGTTATTAAAAAAGTCTATTTGAATTGTTTTAGCGCTACCAGTGTTTCCGCCTGTAAAACTATAAATACCACAGCTCACCATTGCGGATATGCATAAAAACAGGATTAATCTAGATGTTATATTTTTAAACATATTGAATTTAATTAACAGGATGGATATTATAAATTATATTGTTTTATTTTTCTGTACAAAGTGCGCTCAGAAATTCCTAATTCTTTAGCTGCTAATTTACGTTTGTCACTATTCTTTTCTAAAGATTTTTTTATCATTTCAATTTCTTTGTCTTGCAAAGACAAATTTTCATCTTCAACAATATCTTCTATAAACGGGTATTCTTCTGTGTCGTTTTTTTTTGTTTCTTCTTTGTAAGAAATTAAGCCAGAATTAGAGTTGTTGTTAATGTTGGTAGAAATTGCTTTTGGGGTAGAAGTATCGAGAAAACTTTGGGTGTTTTCTCTATCTTTTCCGTTTTGCATAATATTTAGTGTAACCTGTTTTAGTTCGTTCAATTCAGATCTTAATTCATAAATCATTTTTAACAAACCAGATTTTTCTTCATCACTAAAAGATTTTTTATCTCCTAAGATCATCGGTAAAGAGGATTTACTTAAATCAGGTAAATATTGTTTTAGAATTTCGATGTTGATATTTCTACTTTCTTCTATGATAGAGACTTGTTCAGCAATATTTCTTAATTGACGAATGTTTCCTGGAAAATGATATCGAGTTAATAGGAGGGCAGCTTCTGGTGTAAGCCTAACCGTTGGCATTTTATATTTTTGCGCAAAATCAGAAGCAAATTTCCGAAAAAGTAAATGAATGTCTTTATTTCTATTTCTTAAGGGAGGGAGTTCAATTTCTATGGTACTGAGTCTATAATATAAATCTTCTCTAAATGTTCCTTTTTTAATAGCATCTATCATTTTAACATTGGTAGCCGCTACAATTCTTACATTGGTTTTTTGAACTTCTGAAGAACCAACCTTGATAAATTCTCCATTTTCTAACACACGTAGTAAACGAACCTGCGTAGTTAAAGGTAACTCTCCAACTTCATCTAAAAATATAGTACCCCCATCAGCAACTTCAAAATAACCTTTACGTGCATTAGTAGCTCCCGTAAACGCACCTTTTTCGTGCCCAAATAATTCACTATCTATAGTTCCTTCTGGAATAGCACCACAGTTAACAGCTATATAGTTGTTATGTTTTCTATGTGATAAGGAGTGTACAATTTTAGGAATACTTTCTTTACCCACTCCACTTTCTCCAATAACTAATACAGAAATATCTGTAGGAGCAACACGCGTGGCCTTTTCGATAGATCTATTAAGCTGTGCATCGTTTCCTATAATTCCAAAACGTTGTTTTATTACTTGAGCAGGTTCCATAACTAGTTTTATTTGAGGTTTAAGAATGGCTAATGTATTCCCCTAATAAAGTAGCAGAGGTACAGTCTGTTATTTTAATTTTCACAAAATCTCCAGTTTTTTGATTTTCTCCTTTTGGAAATACAATCGCATAATTTTGAGAGTTTCTTGCCATCCAATGTTGGTCTGATTTTTTAGAATTCCCTTCAATTAGTGCCTCTACGGTGGTTTCTAAATAAGCTTTGGTATTAGCAAGACTTAATTTTCTTTGTAAATCAATTACTTCTTGTAGTCGTTTTTTCTTTATATCGGCAGGTACATCATCAGGAAATCTTTTTTCTGCTAAAGTTCCAGGTCTTTCGGAGTAAGAAAACATAAAGCCGTAGTCGTAGTTTACGTATTCCATTAAAGACAGAGTGTCTTTGTGTTCTTCTTCAGTTTCTCCACAAAAGCCGATAATCATGTCTTGAGATATAGCACAATCAGGTAGTAGGTTTTTTATATTGTCTATTAGTGTTATGTATTCCTCTCTAGTGTGTTGACGATTCATCCTTTCTAATACTGTAGTACTTCCTGACTGAACGGGTAAATGCAGATATCTACAGATATTAGGATATTTTACCATGGTATGTAGTACATTAATATCCATGTCTTGGGGGTTGTTTGTAAAAAAACGGACCCACATATCTGGAAAGGTACTTGCAACCATTTTTAATAATTCGGCAAAACCAACTGCTGTAGCCTGGGCTATTTCGGTGGCTTTTTCAAAATCTTTTTTAAGACCTCCTCCGTACCACAAATAACTATCCACGTTCTGACCTAGGAGGGTAACTTCTCTGTATCCTTTGTTTTGTAAATCTCTAATTTCAGAAATAATACTCTGAGGGTCTCTACTGCGTTCTCTACCACGTGTAAATGGCACTACACAAAATGTACACATGTTATCACAACCCCGAGTAATAGTTACAAACGCAGACACGCCGTTAGAGTTTAAACGAACTGGAGAAACATCAGCATAGGTTTCTTCTTTTGATAGAAGTACATTTACCGCATTTCTACCTTCATTTACTTCTTCCAATAAGTTAGGTAAATCCCTATATGCATCTGGTCCTACTACTAAATCTACAATTTTTTCTTCTTCTAAAAACTTAGATTTTAAACGCTCTGCCATGCAACCTAAGACTCCAACTTTCATGCTAGGGTTTATTTTTTTGATAGCATTGTATTTTTGCAAACGTTTACGAATGGTTTGTTCTGCTTTTTCACGAATAGAACATGTGTTTACCATCACCAAATCAGCCTCTTCTAAATTTAGAGTGGTGTTGTATCCTGTTTCAGATAAAATTGAAGCAACAATTTCACTATCATTCATATTCATTTGGCAACCATAACTTTCTATGTAAAGTTTTTTTGTGTTACCTTTTTTTTGCTCTGTAGAAAGTGGATGACCTTGTTTATTAGCATCAATAATTTTTTCTTCCGTAGTAACTTTGCTCATTTTGTGTTTATTTCTAAGTTGCAAATTTACAACAAAATTATGATTTCTGACAAGATGTCATAATATATATGAGTCCAAAAAATCTTTAAAAAAGAGATAATAAACCACGGTTTTAATTTTTCTCCCTACTTTTGTGTTAAATTACCAAATTAAAAAGGAAGAAAATAGCATATGGCAAGCAATCTTGTAATCGTAGAGTCACCAGCAAAAGCAAAGACAATAGAGAAGTTTTTAGGAAAAGATTTCCAAGTAGAATCTAGTTTCGGACACATTGCAGATTTACCTTCAAATGGTTTAGGAATTGATGTAGATGGAGATTTTTCTCCTACTTATTTGGTGTCAGATGATAAAAAATCTGTTGTTAAAAAATTAAAGAGTTTAGCAAAAAAAGCCGACACTGTTTGGTTAGCAAGTGATGAGGATCGCGAGGGAGAGGCGATTGCTTGGCATTTAAAAGAACAGTTAAATTTAAAAGAAGAAGATACCAAACGTATTGTTTTTCATGAGATTACTAAAACAGCTATTCTAAAAGCTGTAGAAAATCCAAGAAAAATAAATTACAATTTAGTAGATGCGCAACAAGCGCGTAGAGTTTTAGACAGAATTGTAGGTTACGAATTATCTCCTGTATTATGGAGAAAAGTAAAAGCGGGTCTTTCTGCAGGTAGAGTACAATCTGTAGCAGTGCGTTTAATTGTAGAAAAAGAACGTAGCATTTTAGATTTTGTTACGGAAGCTAGCTATAAAGTGATTGCTGAATTTTACAATGATGAAGGTAAAAAATTCAAAGCATCTTTACCCAAAGCCTTTGATACAAGAGAAAAAGCAGAAGCGTTTTTGAAAAATTGTGTAGAAGCACAGTTTAAAATTGCAGATTTAACTACAAAACCCGCTAAAAAATCACCAGCAGCACCCTTTACAACGTCCACTTTACAGCAAGAAGCTGCTAGGAAACTTGGCTTTTCGGTGTCTAAAACGATGACGGTAGCACAACGTTTGTATGAGTCTGGGATTATTACTTATATGAGAACAGATAGTGTAAATCTGTCAGAAGAAGCTAAAAAACTAGCAGCAGACGAAATAACTACATCCTACGGTTCTGAATATAGTAAGCCAAAAAATTATAGAAACAAATCCAAAGGAGCTCAAGAAGCACATGAAGCCATTCGTCCTACAGATATGACTCGTCATGAAATTAACCAAGAATACGATCAAAATAGATTGTATGATTTGATCTGGAAAAGAACACTAGCATCTCAGATGAGCGATGCTCAATTGGAGCGTACCAATGTAAAAATTGAAAATAACAAAAATGAGAAAATCTTTACTGCAAACGGTGAGATGATCAAATTTGAGGGTTTCTTAAAGGTATACCTTGAAGGGAATGATAATGAAGACGAAGAGCAAGATGGAATGTTACCACGTTTAACTGTTGGTGATATTTTAGAACACGAATATATTACAGCTACACAGCGTTTTTCCAAAGCGCCTTATCGTTTTACAGAAGCATCTTTAGTTAAGCGATTAGAGGAGTTAGGAATTGGTAGACCTTCTACGTATGCACCTACAATTTCGACAGTACTACGTAGAGGTTATGTTGAAAAAGGAACTGTGGAGGGTGTAGAAAGAGCTTATGAACAGTTTGTTTTACAAGGAGATAGTGTTGTTTCTAAAAAATTGACTGAAAAAGTAGGTTCTGACAAAGGAAAATTAGTTCCTACGGATATTGGAAATATTGTAAACGATTTTTTAGTTGCTCACTTTAGCAAAATATTAGATTTTGGTTTTACTGCAAAAGTAGAAGCTCAGTTTGATGAAATTGCCGATGGTAATGAAGAGTGGATTGGAATGATCAAAGATTTTTATAATGGATTTCATACCGTTGTAAAAGATGTTGCAGAAAATGCAGAAAGAGAAAGTGGAGAGCGTATTCTTGGAAAACATCCAGATTCCGGAAGAACTGTACTGGTTCGTTTAGGTAAATTTGGACCGTTGGCGCAACTTGGAGATCCAGATGATGAAGAGAAAGAGTTTGCAAGTTTATTAAAAGAGCAGAATCTTGGAACCATCACCTTAGAAGAGGTGTTAGATCTGTTTTTACTTCCTAAAAACTTGGGGCTTTATAAAGAAGAAGAAGCTATTGTTTCTAATGGACGCTTTGGACCGTATATTAAATACGGAGCAATGTATGTGTCTTTAGATAGAGGAGAAGATCCTATGTCTGTTGATTTTGAGAGGGCTGTTGAATTAATTGAAGCAAAAATTAAGGCGGATGCTCCTATTGCTGAATATGAGAATTTACCCGTCCAAAAAGGAGTGGGTAGATTTGGTCCTTTTATTAAGTGGAATAGTATTTTTATCAATGTAAATAAAAAATATGATTTTGATAATTTATCGTACGATGATATTGTTGAATTGATAGAGGTCAAAAAGCAAAAAGAGATAGATAAAGTTATACATAACTGGGAAGAAGAAGGAATTAGGGTAGAAAAAGCAAGATGGGGTAGGCATAATATACTTAAAGGAAAAACAAAAATAGAATTAGCCAAAACAATAGATGCAGTTGCTTTAACGCTAGAAGAGGTGAAAGCTATTATTGAGAAAAATGCTCCAGTAAAAAAAGCAAGAGCAAAAAAAGCTCCCGCAAAGAAAACCGTAGTAAAAAAGAAAACCGCGGCAAAAAAGACTACTAAAAAATAAATTGATGATTCAAGATTTTTTTATTCCGGTGTCTGATGAGCTTGTGTCTAAAACAGAGTTTGGTAAAACTAGTTTGGGGAACTCAATAATAAAGTATTCACACCAAAACGGTTTTCCAGATCTTACAGAAGTAAATTTAGCCATTTTTGATGTAAGAGAAGGAAGAGGAGCTTTAGGTAACGAAGAAACCGGCATTGGTGCTGATGAAATCAGAAAAGAATTATACAAATTACAATTAGGTAACTGGAAGATCTCTATTACAGATTTAGGTAGCGTTTTAGGTGGAGATATTATTGAGGATACTTATTATGCACTCAGAGAAATTATTTCATTTTTAGTAAAAAAAAATATATTACCCATTATAATTGGAGGTGGAATAGATTTGGTATATGCAAATTACAGAGCATATGATCAGTTGGATCAAATGGTAAATATATCTGTAGCAAGTTCTCGTTTAAGTTTTGGAAACATTGATGAAAAGTTGAATTCAAAATCATATTTAAGTAAAATAATAATAGAAGAGCCTAGTAATTTATTTAACTTTTCTAACATAGGTTATCAAACCTATTACAATTCACAAGAAGAAATAGCACTGATAGATGCTCTTAAGTTTGAAAGTTATAGAGTAGGTGTTCTTAGAGATATATCTATTGTAGAGCCTGTGATGAGAGATGCAGATATAGTTGCTATAGATTTAGGAGTACTAAGAGCGAGTGAAGCTCCTGGTAATGGTAATAGCAGTCCAAATGGATTGTATGGAGATGATACTTGCGCAATTGCAAGATATGCGGGTATTAGCGATAAAGTTAGTTCTTTTGGTGTGTATGAATTCAATAAGATATATGATGTAAATAATACAACTAGTAAGATGGTTTCTCAGATCATTTGGTACTTTATTGAAGGGTATTCGCTGCGAGCTAACGATTATCCGTTCGGTTCTAAAGACAATTATCTAAAATACATGGTTCCTTTTGATGGAAATTTGATACATTTCCATCAAAGTGATAAGAGTTTAAGGTGGTGGATGGAGGTAGAAATACCAACTCAAAACAAGTACAGCAGACACGTGTTAGTTCCCTGTTCTTATGATGATTATCTAAACGCTATAGAGCAGAAATTACCTGAAAGATGGTTTAATGCAAATGATAAATTAACATAAAACAATAAATTTCTAATTAAGAAAGGGTGTAACGTTGTTTAATTAGAATAAATTTTCTAAGTTTACGAAATCCTATAAAAAGATATAATAACAATAATAATCTATGAAGAATATACTATTCATATCCATAATGGTAATTACTTTAGTAAGTTGTGGAGATTTTGGAGATAAGGGTGAGCTTGTTGGAGCTAGAGGTGCAAAATCTTGGTTTTCAGAAACACCCTATGGAATGGTTTTGGTGCCTGGAGGTTCCTTTACCATGGGGAAAACTGAAGAGAACAGGTGGGGTGGTTTTGAAGCACCGCCAAGAACAGTATCTGTAAGAGAGTTTTTCATGGATGATACAGAGATAACAAACAGTGAATACAAAGAGTTTGTGTATTGGGTAAGAGATTCTATTACAAGAACAGAATTAGCTAATTTTGCAGATGGTTCCCCAGTAGATTCAGATAGTGAATCTGAAACTTACAGTATTGCAGATTACAAGTATGTGTCTAAGGATACTGATACTGATGCTGATGCTGATGCTGAGTCAGATGTGGAAGAGTTTTCTCCTTACCAAAAATACATGATTAAAACATATGGGTCTATATCATGGAATCATAAGGAAACTCAGCCTTTAAACTGGGAGGTTCCATTGTTTTGGGCTACAAATAAATATGTAGATGAATCTTACGCAGAGGTAATGGAGAATTTGTATCTTCCAAGAGAAGATGTCGGAAATCAACGAGTTTTTGATACTAAGCTGTTGAAATACTCTTATTTGTCAGGCCATAAAAGTAATACAACAGGCGTTGATAAAAAGAACAAGCTTTCTTCAGTTGATATAAACATTTATCCTGATACATTAGCTTGGTCCAAGGATTTTGCTTATGCTAATAATGATGTGATGGTTAGGAATTATTTTTGGCATACTGCTTATGAGGACTATCCTGTTGTAGGTGTTTCTTGGAAACAAGCAAAGGCTTTTTGTCACTGGAGAACAAAAAAGAAAAATGATTATTTGAGTAAGACCGGTGCCGGGATTAAAACACCTGAGTTTAGATTGCCAACTGATTCGGAATGGGAGTTTGCAGCAAGAGGAGGGATTCAAAATGGTAAATATCCATGGGGTGGACCTTACATGATTGATAGCGAAGGGTATTATTTGGCCAATTTTAGACCAAAGAGAAATAATTTAGCTGCAGACGGGTATACATATACGGTTGAAGCTACTTCTTTTCAAGCAAATGATTTTGGATTGTATAATATGGCTGGTAATGTCTCTGAATGGACATCAACAGCGTATAATATGTCAGCCTCATACGTTACTTCTTCTTTAAGTTCAAACGTGGACGATCCAGGTAATAATAAGAAAGTTATAAGAGGTGGTTCATGGAAAGACATAGCCTACTTCTTGGAAGTAAGTACAAAAGATTATGAATATGCAGACTCAGCTAAAAGTTATATAGGATTTAGAACTGTCCAAGATTATTTAGGTGAAGCAAACTGGGGAAAATTAAATTATTAAAACAAAAATTGTAAAACAAAAAAAACCAAATTATTATGTTTAACTCAAAGGGATTTAAGAAGTTTATGGCAATGGCCTACGGAATAGGTGGAGCTGTTGTAATTATTGGAGCGTTATTTAAATTAATGCACTGGCCATTTGCTAGTGAAATGTTAATCTTAGGATTAAGTACAGAGGCACTGATTTTTGTTATTTCAGCATTTGAACCATTACCAAAAGAAGAACTAGATTGGTCTTTAGTTTATCCTGAATTGGCAGGAGGTCAGGTTTCAACAACAAAAAAGAAGGCTATTGTTACAACACCAGAGGGCGTTTTAACTAAAAAAATTGATGATATGTTAGCAGCGGCAAAATTAGATGCTGGTGTTATCAATAAGTTAACTACAAGTATGAATAATTTGTCAGCAGCAGCAAAGCAGATAGGAGAGAGTTCTGGTTCGGTTGCAGATACAGGTAAATACAACAAAGAAATTAATTCTGCTGCAAATCATCTAGAGAAAATAAATACGATGTATGCTTCCCAAGAAGAAAGTATGTCTAAAGTACAAAAATCACAGATGGAGGTGTTAAGTAATCAATCTAAGTTAGTGAATTCTGTATCTCAAAGATCTGAAGAATTAACAAAGCAGATGGAGTCACTGAGTAAAAATATATCTTCATTAAATAGTGTATATGGAGGAATGTTAACTGCAATGGGAGCAAAGAAATAATAACTGCTATACCTAGATTAATTAATTAATTAAAAAACTAAACTTATGGCAGGAGGAAAGTTAAGCCCAAGGCAGAAGATGATAAATCTTATGTACTTAGTATTGTTAGCATTATTAGCAATGCAAGTATCTGTAGAGGTTATGGAGGCGTTTGCAAAGATTTATTATAGATCAGAAAACGGAATTTCACAAAGTGAAGAAAAAAATAAGAAGGTATTAGATGACCTAGAAAGATTGAGTAAGGAAAATCCTGCTCAGTATAAAGACGTATTTGAAACTTCAAAAGAAGTAGATAAAATATCGCAAAATTTTGTAGGTGAGATAGAGCTCTTAAAAGCTAAAATTAAGGAATTATATCCTGCAGATCCTAAGACTGGCCTTTTAAAGGCTAAGGAAATGGGTAAGGGTGACAAGTTTGACGCTTTTTTGTTTAAGGGTGACGGTTTCAGTAAAAACGGAGAAAAGTTTTTAAGTTCAGTTGATTCCTTCAGAAAACAAATGTTAGAACTAGTTGGAAACAATTCATCAGTAGTCAATCAATTGAACTCTAGTTTTGATACATCTCCAATCAAATTACCTGGAGAACCTATAAAAAAGAAGTGGTTAGATTACAACTTTAAAGGTTTACCAGCTGTTGGGTCTATCGCGATTTTGTCAAGTATGCAAAATGCAGTATTAAGTCTTGGTAATGAATCTTTAACTGGTTTCTTAGCTGGTCGTTTAAAAAAAGCTAGTTCAGCTAATAATTTACAAGCATTTGTAAAATTAGATAAGAACACCTACAGTCCTGGTGATAAGGTAACAGCTGAAGTATTTCTAGCTAGTAAAGATAATTCTAAGGTTCCAAACGATGTTGAGATTAATGGAAAAAAAATTGACCTAAAAAATAAAGATAATTTTAAGGATGGTAAAGTTATCTATACTTTTAAAGCTGGAGGTATAGGAGATAAGCCTCTTTTAGGACAGTTTACTTTTATCGAAAAAGGGAAAGAAGTTAAGGTAGATATCAAAGGAAACTATTCTGTAGTTGCTGGTTCTAACCAAGCAATTATTTCAGCAGATAAAATGAACGTTGTTTACAGAGGTTTAGCGAATCCTATTACTATTTCTATGCCTGGAATTAGTCCAACTAAAATAAAAGCTTCCGCACCAGGTTTGTCTAAAAGGAGTGGAACTAGTTATCTATTAAGACCAGGAAAAGGTAAATCTGTAAGTATATATGTTACTGCTTTAACAGATAAAGGAGAAACTGTTAAATCTCCTCCTGTCGCTTTTAGAATAAAAAACATTCCTCAGGCAATGGCAAGTATTAGAGGAGAGTATGGTTCTATAAAAATGCCAAAGGGAAGTTTAGCTAAATCATCAATAAAGGCTGGTCTACCAGATTTTGTGTTCGATTTGAAATTAAAAGTGTCAAGTTTTAAAGTAAAAGTACCTGGTAAAACAACTATAATTGTAAGAGGAGGAAGAATGAACTCTCAAGCTCAAAAAGCTATTTCTAGTGCAAAAAGAGGTGATATTGTCACAGTCTTTGGTATACGAGCGAGTATCATTGGAAATTCCTCATACAGGTTAAAAGAAGTATTACCTATCAGTGTAGAAATTTCTAATTAATATTATAATGAAGAAATATAAAGTAGTTAGTGTGTTTTTGTTATCGTGTTTTGCCACGACAGTAAGTTTTTCACAATCTAATTTTGGATTGCTTAATGCTAAGAAAGTGTCTGAAATTGGACAAAAATCTGCAGAACGATCTCGTTTAGATAAAGATAGACCATTACCATATGAATATGTTGATGAGCGTGATATCTTATGGTCTAAAGTAGTATGGGAAACTGTGGACTTACAGCAACAACCAAATTTTAGATTGTATTATCCTGTTAATGAGGAAGATACTTCGCAAACAAGTAAGTCATTGTTTTCTAATCTATTAGAAAGTATTAAAAATGGAGACGTCACTGAAGTTTATGAAGATTCACAGTTTATAAACAAGCTACCTATTTCTGAAATAGAAAAAAAATTAGTTAGAGTAGATACTGCCAGTTATGGTTTTGACCTTTTAAATGAGGGTGAAACTAATATAGACGAGTACGTGGATAAAAATTTCATCAAGTCAGAAGATATACAAGCATATCAAATAAAAGGTATCTGGTATTTTAATAAACTGACTGGTCAATTAAATTATAGACTATTAGCTATTGCTCCAATGGCACCAGATGTACAAACAATTGGTAGAGACGACATTGATGATGATTCTACCTATCCCTTGTTTTGGATTTTTTATCCAGATGCACGAAATATGTTACATGTTCAACACCCTATAAAAACAGGTTTTATATCACATGTTGAATCATATGATTACATTTTAAGTACAAGAGATTTTAATTCTGTAATTATTAAAGAAGAAAATATGTTTGGTAATAGAAGTATAAATGAATATATTAGAGGTAACTCACTATTTCAGTTAAGAGAAGCCGAAAAAATTAAAAATGAGATTAGAGATTTAGAGTCAGATATGTGGACTTATTAAGCTTTAATTTTATTAATTACAAACAATAAAAAACTCCTAGTCAGACTAGGAGTTTTTTTGTTTATAATTAATATTTAAAGAGCTCAGTCGATATTTACCTATATTAGATGTGAGTAAATACTATATTTTATGAAACCTTCTCAAGGTCTAAACCCTCTAGAGTCTAGTATTCGTTTCAAAACAGATTTAGACTGTTCGGATTATCTAGCTTCTATCAAATGATCAGCAGAAGGTTATATTTGTCGCAAATGTGGTTATCATAGAACTCAAACTCTAAAGAATTTATCTAGGATGTGTAATAAGTGTAAATGTATCCAAAGCACTATTGTCGACACCTTTTTTCCTTGTGTTCATTTTGTTCTTCTCTAAGCCTTTTATATTTTTTAAATGGCTGATTTTATCAAAAATATTTAAGCTATCCAAATGGTATTACGTGTATGAGTGACTGAAAATCAGCTTAAATATTTATGCATAAAGTAACAGAATTCATGAAATAAAGTGTGAATTTTCTCATGTATGGTTTATGTAGATGAATTTATTGTTCGTGGTCATGAATAAGCTAAATTAGGAAGAAGCTATCTGTATTATACTGATATAGGTTGACTTTTTTTGTCTTTTTTATACCGTTCAAATTATTTTTTTAGCCGTTTAGAAGGCAAAAAATACTTTGAACTAATTTCTTGCTTAAATTTCAAGTTCAGTCAAATTTAGTTTATTTTTTCGGTATGACTTGTATTTGATATTTGGATTTTGATGTACTTCGCTTGGTTTTCTTAAATCCAGACTACAATGTGCTCTTAGATGATTGTAAATATAT
>Ga0209093_1000505_pt1 | contig 21369 bp, 34 predicted proteins | sample SidtaG_4_FD_187450 | JGI IMG/M metagenome (GOLD analysis project Ga0209093, IMG submission 187450) | Marine algal microbial communities from Sidmouth, United Kingdom - Sidmouth_Male1 metaG (SPAdes) (version 2) | ecosystem: Host-associated > Algae > Red algae > Unclassified | place: Sidmouth... | reverse complement strand
CTTTTATCGTCTCTATTTTGGTGGTTATTCGATCTTTATGATCGCTCGGTCGATCGACCCCGCCCCTTTACCGTCTGATAATAAAAGCACCATGGGACCGGGGTTCGCCGTCGTCGGCACCCCCGGTTCCCCATCGGATGTTGCACGAACAAAGGTTCTTCTTCCTCGCCTCGAAGGCGATAGCGTTCGCTTTATCGCGCGTCTACGGTCGGTCGCCATTTACTGGTTATTCAACCAACGTCATTAATCCCACACATGTGGCGTGTGGCGCGCCACAAAGGCTGAAGCAAACTTGGAACGTGCCTGAGAGAGGAGCCACCAGCGCCTCATCGACTCCGAACCCGAAATCATTTGAAGCAGCCACATGACCAACGTGTGTGGATCTCATTGAGCACCTGCTTGAGGACGATTCACAGGTTCCATAGATTAGTGTGTGCGTGGGTGTTCGTGTGAAACCCCGTTTCCAGGAACTGGACGGGGGTTGCTCATGTGAGATTCGAAATTCGTAGGAGTCCGTTCCCAAGAGGAAAGCATCATCGTTAACTTCAACTCTCCTGCCGCATAGTTACGATGGGGGACGACGCCTGGTCGGCTCCACCTGCCACGCTTGCTCTTCGATCTCACTTTTAGTCCCGATATTTCCAGACCAGACTACCTCTGTTCGGTGTACACGCACAACCCAGTATCTCGCAACTAGAGGAGCTGGGCTCGCTATGACCCGCCGACCCCTTGGTTCCCACTTGCATGTTTGCCGCAGGTGTCCGTTGCTGCACCGCGTACCAACCTGCCTGCCAAGCCCACCATATCAATCCACCCAAAACCGATCAAAGCCGCTCATTCCCAAAGCAAGTGGCAGATCTTGTGAGCGGCACAGGACCCATGGCCTCACGAGTCGGCGCAGCAAGCGCCTTATCTGCTTCCTTCTTGTAGCAGCTAGACTGTCGCACGTTTCGTTACGGTGATCAAGATTCTTTCTCGTTTCAGCTCCCCCACAACTGGCGCTGAAATCGGCTGCCCAACCGGTCAAATACCTCGCCCTCCCTATGTCGTAGTTTCGTTTGTCACACGACCTCACGAAACATAGCCTGTCACCTGCTTGCGACCCCCAACTCTCACTGTCTGAAAACCCTTGCCTGTCTGCGCCTAGCAGGGGCGAGAATGATGCACTCGCTACTCCTACCATCTCATCCCACGCCGCCTCCATATTAATCGACAGGGAGTTGCGATTGTTTGAAGTGACAAAATTGTAGTGGGGTGAGGCTCGACGAGGTTCTAGGGACCGCAACGTCGACTGCCCGAATCGTGGTCGCCGTAGACAGGTGGAGCACGCGTAGGAGGAGTCGCGCCCTCCGCCCAAGCTATCATCTGCAAGGGAAAAGACGCACATTCTTTCAGCCCCACGGGCCCAGAACCTCGGTGTTTCCTCGATATTGGGGAATTTCGGCACAGTGTGGAGCTGTTCCGGGCGCAATGGCCAGTTCCACTCGCTCTCTGGGAGGACGCCGAGATCAGTTCCTGCTTCCAGGCGCTGATTGGGTGTCGATCAAGAAGCGCTCGGATGACACGCGAGACTCCTAGAAGTCCTCGGAAGGATCTAGGACATTCTTAAATCAGCCAATCAGATACTTCGGCGAGGGACTGGCCTCCATTAATACGAAGCTTGGCCTGGCCAGATTGCTGCGACTTGACCGTCGCTCCTACCACGCCCGCCCCTCCTGCCACCACTCAACGACAAGGCCCCCCCCACCGACAAGCCCAACCCCCCGCTCTTTACGACCGCGGAAGCTGCCCCCACCCTGCGTCACCGTTCCTCCTTCCTCTTCCGCCTCTCTTGCCGGTCTCCGGCCAATTCTTTCTTCTCGAGCCGCCATTTATCGAGGCATGCCGCTCACCCCCCCTTCCCCTTCTTGTCGAATAATAATCGCTGTGTCACCCCAGCACACAGAAACAGATAGGGACACCTGACCAGCTGAGGGAGCCCGCCTGCACACCCTTGCTCTACTCTCGCCCGGTGACACGGTCAAGAGGGAAAACACCCGAAGACGAAAAGAGGAAGGAAGATCGTGAGAACGCAGCGATGGTTTTGAGGGGAGGCCGGGCCATGGGCGCCCCGCTGTCCCCTTCAGCAATCCGAGCAAGCGGGCCCAAATAGCCCCGAATCCTACACAATAGCCTTCCCAGGGGGAGATCTGGGGATCCATACCTGTGGATCCACCTACTGTAAAGCAGATAATTCAAACAAGTGACATGCTTGAATGCAAACGACCCACAATCAATCAAGATCCCAACCAGCAAGGACAGGGCCACCTGTCCGAACAGGGGCATGCCACCTCATCCGCGTCTCCCGGCGCCCCGCGGACATCCGGACGAAAGCGCGTGGACCGGATGCGCGTACTGCGTCTCAGCGTGGACCGTCCAGGGCCAGCCCAGGTGATTCCGCAATCGAGACCTTGTCACGGCCCGTCGGTGTTCCGTGGGTCTCTTGACGTGGCGTGGCTGCCCCGATCACCGCCGTCTCGTGCTCGGGGCAGACCGGTTCCCAGCGTGTGCGTGGGTCTTGGGGTCGCCGAGTCTTGGTTGGGCGGGTTTCCAGGGGTAAGAGCCAGGGGGAGGGTGCGCGCCCCGGCGAGGAAGAGCCCGCACATGAGTCCACCCCCTCCCACCTTGTCTTGCTTCACTGGTGCGTACCTTATCATTGAGAGGTGCGGGGCCAGTCTCCAGCCCCGTCATACCCAGTTCCGACCTTGTCCCCTGGAGGAGTTCCGGTGCTGGCGGGGGCCGCGGGTATGAGGCCAAGGCGTCCTGGTATAAGGATAAGGCGTCCCGGTACAACGCCAACGCGTCCAGGGAAAAAAACAAGATGTCGTCGTAGGGGTCCGAGGGTGTGGCGCCGGCGTCGGGTGACCATTGTGGGGACCACTGTGTCCCCCCGCGTACCAGCCTGACCTCTGGCGGTGGCGTCATCCCGGGTTTCTTGCCCGCGTCGGAAATTGGCGACGCGGCCCCGCCGAGTCTCCTAACGACCGAAATGCTGCTGCGTTTGTACCCGGTTGTCGTGGGTGTCGTGGCGGCCCCTCCCGAGGATGTGAACACGTCTGAGTGGCTCGAGCAGATCTTGGAGATGCGCCCTGAACTTGTCACGATTTGGGTCCGGGGGCAGCGCCGTGGGGTCTTGATGCGCCTGGACACCGCGGCGCTGCTGTCCGCGGGCCTCGGGACGGAGGAGGCCACGCGCTCAACGCCTGGGACCACCTTCGGCGCTAATCGGGCGCCGTCTTACACGGGTAGTGCTTGGGCGACCCGTCTAGCCGGGCTACCCGACTTTCTGATCCGGGATCCCACCCAGACGTACGACTCCATAGTATCGGCGCCGGTCATCCGCGCGCCGGTCGAGGATGAGTACCCCCGGTGGTTGGCGGCGTCTGTGTCTAGGTTCAGGGCCATGGCCACCCTGCCGGAGTACCCTAACTTGCTTTACATTCCGGTTCCGGATCCGTACCTGCGCCGGCTGCCCATCCTGACTCCGTCATACCATGCCAACTCCGAGCAGCGGGCGCGTCGCCGGGGCTTCTTGATGGGCTTGAACCACCAAGAGTTTTGGAGCCGTCCGCCGGTGACGCGCCCCCAGTTCTTTGCGGCTGTGCCCACTTGGTTTGCCCAAATGGAGACCCCAATCGGGTTTATCACTGGGGTCTCCTTGATGGCGTACTACGCCCGGGATGAGATCTACCGGTCGTGACGGGACGCCCACTCGGTCACGATGGCCATAAGGGTGACCAAGTACTTGGTGATGTCGTGAAACCGCTGGTACGAGGAGGCTCGCGACAGTCATTTCTGGTTGTCCTCGGACGCTCTGTTCGGGTCGCCAGCTCGGGAACGTTGAAAACGACCGCTCCGTTTTCTGGTGCTGGTCCGGCCACCCCCGTGGTGAATACTGTGGCCCGGGTTGCGACGGCCAACCGCTTGCCGTTGGCCCCCCCGGTGCCCGACTCACTTTTAAAGGATGCCTCGACGACGCTTGAGTCGGAGGGGGGGGCTTGGCTGGAGCGTCTTGTCGGGCGTCTTCGTGGTCTGTCGGCTGGGCTCCCAACGAGCGTGCTCCTGATCTCCATGGTCAACCTTCGTGGGAGCTTGGCCAACGACTCGTTCACCTCGGCGCAGACGCACCCAGTGCGTGACCCCGACGCTCTGGAGGAGAGTTTTTAGGGGTGGTCCCGTTCGGGCGTGAACGACCAGCTCTGGCGCCTTCTCAACATCCACCAGCAAAGGCTGGACAACCACCTCCAGCGGACGGAACCGGCCGGTACCTGGCGCGCCCGTGGGTCAGGGACCGGTGATCGTCGGGATGTGATGATGGCGCGAAGGCTAACGAGGCGTGGTACCGGGATTCCCCTGGGAGTCCCCAGTGTGGCACTGGCGGCGGCAGCAAGCAGTACTGGGGCAGTGGGTACTACAACGAGTCACGTGCGCTTCCGGGAACACCGGGGGGGAACACACGATGCTATGGCCGTACATACGGTATCCTGGACGGGCGGTCCGCGTATGAGGTCCCGTCTGCTACCCGTCGTCGCCTGCATTGAGGCGAGGTGTCCGTGGTGGGCGCCGGTTGTCTTTGGTGGCGCGCGCGCTTGGTGTTGGCCGGAGTAACTCCCAGCCCCGTGGAGAGTGATGAGCAGCGAGACATAGAACGTGCATAAGAGAAGATTTTGTTGTCTCATGGCTTTCCTGTCACGCCTCCTAGGCGTTACGCCCCGGATTTTCCTCATCTGGGTCTTGTGGGAGAAGCCTCTTGCGTCGATAGTACGGGTACACCTCGGCAACCGGTAGGCGCCCCAAGTGCTGCTAGATATCTTCTTCCGGACCATACCCAAACCAGCGGACCAGAAACCACAGGACCCCTTCTTCGTCGCAAGTGTGGTCCATGAACCGCTCAAATACGAACTCGGACCCACCAGGTGGGAGTGCGTCAGGGACCGCCATTTTTTTTTTGGGGGTCTTTCGGGTCAGGTCGCTGGGTCCACCGGACGCGCCGGCACCACGCGGGCTCCGCTAACCCGGTAGTTTAGGCCGTCTTGGTCAATCAGGTAGGTTCTCCCGTCGGTTTCCAGCACCACGTACGGTCCGGACGCCTTAGGGTCGAGCTTGTGCTTCTGGGTGTGATTGAGTCGGTAAATGCAGTCACCAATGGCCACAGACACTCGGTGAAGGAGTATGTTCTGGTCATAGTTTTTGTTGTACCGGGCTTGCGTCTGGGCAGTCGAATCACCCACTTGGGGGAGCAGGGTCTTTAGCGACTCCAGTAGCGCGTCCTTGGCCTCGGCCACGCACTAGCTCGGGTCCAGCGTCATGCCGTCCGGCATCCGTTCTAGGGAGAACTTGCTCAGGTCGAGGAGACGCGTGCCTCCCCTGGCGGTCTCAAACCCTTTAAGTGGGGTCCGATCGGGTGCTCATCACCCCGCGCCTCCCCAGACCGGTCCTTTTCGTATGTGGTTCTCGGCCCTCCTGGAAACCCACCGTAGGGAGGCGTCTCACGCTACCCCTCTCGGGGGTGTTACCTGGTTGCTCTCGACCCGTCCCCGGTTCGTACCGGGGCCCGTGTAGCTCTTGAATATGGGTTATTGAACACACGTGTCATCGTCCCACGGAAAACCAGCACACCACCAGCTACTTAACCATGAGAGAGCACATGTGCCAGACGCATTTTCTTGTTCTTCGTTAAGTGGGAAACTCGGATGTTGGGGGATGTCATGGGCGTTCAGGTGGTTCTCAGAATGAAGTTCCCGGCAGAGTCCACCGGAACCGAGACCATGGCACAATACGGCAGGGGAGAGGATGCCGAATGTCTCCTCTGCGGTGCACGGACAGTCGCAGAGGCCCGACTCTGACCCGGCACAGCCACCGCAGCCGCCGTGGCCCGCCCTGGTCCCAATGTAGAAGATCTGGGAGCAAACGACATAGCATCAGGCACTGAGATGACCGTTGTGGGCTGCTGCTTAGCCGTCCGGGGGGTATCCGAGAGAATCAGACAGTCCATTTCTATGCCATTGGATCGACAGCGCTCCACCAGCAATGACTTCTTCCCATTGGCTGATGGATTATGAGCTTTCAGCAGAGCCCGAGTTTAGTCTACAGACGCGCCACCATCTTAAGACGACGGAGAGAAAAGAGCGAGGGAAAAGGCGGTTCGAAAGATCCCTAGGTGACTGCTGGGGCGGCTGGTGCCTGAACTCGGCGGTGCGGATGTGGACGGAACCGCGAGCTTCCCTTCCTCCCTATATTTTCATTTGGCCGCCCCATCCGTCTGCCTCGCCGCCGCCGCTTGTCCATCAGCGGCGCATTCGGGGCTATTGCGGCGGCTGCTGCTCCCCGCCCCCCGCTTCGCCCCCATCGCCCCTCGCCCCCACCCCTCCCTCACCGACCAACGAAGGAACGACGCCAACAGCAGACTGTGAAATCGCAGACGCGGCTTGTCCCTACTAGCGGTACCGTAGAAGTTTTGGGCTCTCATTGTGAAGTCTGCTTTCCACACGAGGCTCACTTTTGAGACGGCGAGGGCGATTCTTTTTCTCGAGCGCAAGGCGCCCGCCCTGCGCCGCGCCGTCAAGAACTGGACGGCGCGGAGCCTTTTAGCAAAGAAGTCGCACAACTTGCGGACGACATCCAAGAAAACAAACGAGCGGCGCGCCCTCGCCAAGCCCAAAGCCGAGGAGCAGCTCAGCGCGCGGCAGCGGCCGATCAACAACGACGTGCCCGAGTCGGCCTCTGTACCCGACACCGATGACTTGGCCATATTTCTGTGGTACAAGCGCAGGTGAAATTGATGGCTGGTGGGTGGGGGAGGCCGGGGAAGAATGGTCTTTGACATGGACATGCTGACAGCAGGCGAGGAAGACGGAGTGGCATGGTCTACGAGTTCAAAACAAAACCATTTGAACCAAGAGAACGATTCCGCCCCCCAAAACTTGGATTGATCACGTCGCTTTTGAACAAATCAGATCGCTTTGTACTCGCAGAACCAGGGTCAAAACTCGCTGGCTATGCCGCGCTTCTGGGTGGGCATTTATTCGGGTAATCTGACGATCCCGCCATCAACTGACAGCTATCCAGCGGGAGGCACCCAAACATCTAGCCAAATATATTTCTGTAGGGTCTACGCCTTGCTGGAGGCGTCGGCTTCGTTCTCTCTGTCGAAATAGATGCACGGGTAGACACACGTCCGGCACCGCGACGGCGGTACGCACCAACGAGAGGCGCGGTGTCTGCACAATACGGAGCCTGCCACCTGATCAACGCCCGTTTCAGACGCCAACGCCCTGGGCGGCGCTGCCAACACCACGACAACAGTCCACCGGTACCGCGCACAACCGCTTGACTTCTCGCACGCCAACCCAGTGAGCCCACACTGGCATCACTCCTCCGCGCACCTGTCTCGGGAGCAGACGGGTCGTCCTGGCTTTCAAGATCGTAATCCGGGTTCCCAGTGCCGGCACCAGGCACGGCTGCGACACCGCAGGCTGCGACGGACCCACAGTGTTGGCACGGGTGGTCGCGCCAATTTCTCAGTGTAGTCGAGTTCCTCAGGTGGAGTATTGATTGAGGTCTAGGTAGGACCAGCTCGAGCTCAGAGAGCCCACCACAGGAGGATGCGCACTGAGCACGGGAGCGTATGTGCCGACGGAGCGTGTGGGCGACCGTCGTGCCGACGCCCTCGCGCTGCGCTGCTCGCCGACGCGTACCACCGGGGCCAAATGCAAGCGCTAAAATCTGAAGACCTGAAGCCGCGCCTCGCGCCCCAGGTGTCCACAAATCCAGGGGCTAGGCAAATTCGAGGCAATTTGGATTGCGGAACAGCAGGCATTCATATTGATGCCCTCCCTATGTGCTGCTACGCGATCTGAATAGATTTGATCCGGATGTGGACGCACGTCCTTAGAATGTTAGAATGGCACTTTATCCACAACCCGTGGTTATTTGGAGCGTGCATTGCTGGCGCCCCGAGTGACCCACCCGAGGGCTCAGGGAGTATGTTTATCAAGGCCTCCGCCTCCGAGCCGCCTTCCCTCCTCCTGGCTCTTCTCCTCGTATACAATCCCCAGCCGCAAGCTCTGTTCTTTGAGAGCCCTCCCTGCCGCCGTCTCGTTTTGCGTCTGTGCCTGACTACCTGTACGGGCATCTTCGTTCGTGGTCCGGTATGGAGCGTCTCCCAGCTGCTTCTTTGGCCAGTGGTCGCGAGGAGACAGCAGCTGGCGAAGCCGTACGTAGCGTAGCGGGCGGCGGGATTGCTAGCCCCGCCACGTCTGGGAATGATCAAAGCTCCCGCCATCGCTGGAAAGACGATGAGGACTTCCTTTGCGTCAAGGCTGTGGTGGGCGCTGGTGCCCATGTCTCTTCGTATGGGACGCGCGCGAAGCGGTTTGCGGATTCTGCTACGGCTTTTAGAGCAGTTCAACAGTCATCCGCATCCACAAAAAATGGCTCCACGTGTCCCACGTGGCCCTCAATGTGGAAATTCAGAGCCCGGCGCACGACCAGCAGCGTTATTCCGACCTATCCCTCCGCATGGAGGCCGAAATCGATGGAGAAGATTTAGATAAGTCCAACCGGATAATCAGCGGAGGTTCGTACGCGTTCGCGAACGGCGGCCCAGATTCCGCAAACACGGGCGATATGGGGCCTCCGACGGCCCGTTCGCGACAGTGTCGAGCTTTTCACGTGAATCCGAGCGCTGTCACGTCGCTGACGAACCCATTTGACGACCGCGATCGTCGCAACGTGTGGCAGCGTTTGATCGCACAGCCGGATTTGAATCGGCCGCCGGTGTGTGTCGCGTAGGGCATGAGAAACTAGTCAGCCACGGACTGACCAGGTCACAGGTCATCCATCATTGCGCGCGATTAGCAACACCTATTGCCATCCGGTCGTCGTGTACGGCCATTCTGCGGTTTTTACGCCCCCTGCCGAGTATTGTCAGGAATGGTCGCTATCTCGCAGAATCGGGCCTCACAAAAGGAGTCATCTCAAAGGCTACGCTTGACACCGCGTCCGAGCCCAGCATCCACGCGTGGAAGAACCAGTCGGTGAACATAGGCCGTGCGCCGGCCAGGGTGGCGCAGGGCCCCAAAGGGATGGATTCGTCATTGACTGCGTGACAGCCCCGTGGTGGCCCGTGCTACTCGGCAGGCCGTCGTATGGCTAGATTGTGCCGTCCTGACAGACTTCGAGAGAGGCCTCGAGACACCCCTACCACGCATCATGTGCACCTGACAGGCACAGTGCTGTTGCCCGCACGGCCTTCAGCCGATTGGTTTTCTTTATTAGGGGCTACAGGAGGGGGACGTGCTGACCGCACCCGGTTATTGGCAACAGCCCAAGCAGTTTACGAAAATGACGGGCCCCGGGGGCGCTGCCACAGCGACCTGCCGCAGCGTCGGGCCACCATTTATAAGCCTCTCGCGCAGCATGGCCGCGTGACGCATGCCGCCGCGCACCACCGCCCATCGACCGACATGGCGCCCACCGACGCGGCGCCCACTGCTGTGCGCGACCGTCGTGGGGCCCGTCTTCCTCGCGGCTCCATTTTTCTGGCCGGCCACGTGTCGCACGCCACCACGCATTACCGCCCGTCGACCGACGTAGCGCCCACCGCTGTGCGCGACCGTCGTGGGGCCCATCTTCTTCGCGGGTACTTTTTTCTGGCCGGCCGCGTGTCGCACGCCGCCGCGGACCACCGCCTATCGACCGACGTGGCACCCAACGAAGAGTGCCACCGTCGTCGGACCCATCTTCATCGCGGTTGGCTGTGTCCGGCCATTGCGCGGCCGGCAAGCAATGGACGACGAGGCGAGTGGTGACGAGCTCGAGCTGGCCGCCGTTTTGGGTGCCCGAGCACGCTTGGGAGTACGTTGTGCGCTTATCGCCAACCTTGAGGGCCGTGTGCGAAAGCGTGTGGGAGGCTCTCGGCGCGGGCGCCGACCCATTCGGCGGCGCGACTTTGACCTGGGCGCGTACTCAATTCTACGTGACTATTTTGGCGTCGACGAAGAGCCGTCTGTTTACGGTGAGGATTCTTTTGAGGAGCGCTTCCAGATTCCGAGGCCTGTATTCAACCGGCTGTTCCGCGCCATCCACGAAAAGCCGTACTGGAGGCGCACCGTCAACGCTACCGGTCGCCCACAGTCCCACGAGATCCAGAAGGTGGCGGCTGCCTTTCGGGTTCTGGTCTACGGCGAGCCATTTGATCGCTCAGACGAGTACTGCCGCCTGTCGTGCTCGACCATTGGAGAGGCCACGCAGCGCCTGACGGAGTTCATTATCCACAAGTGTGAGCCGACGTACCTACGACCTCCAACGGACGAAGAGCTGGAGCAAATCCTGACGTGTAACGCGGCCCGCAGTATGCCGGGGTGCATCGGTTCCATCGACTGCACACATTGGCAGTGGGCCAAGTGCCCTAAGGCCGCTGGCGGGCAGGACGTGGACCACAAAGGGAAGCGCTCCGTTGTTATTGAGACCGTGTGCGATGAGGACCTCTGCATCTGGCATTTGTTTGTTGGGTGTCCCGGGGCTAACAACGACAAGAACATGTTGGCCTGCTCTCTTTGATGCTGGACGTGAACGCGAGGGTCTTGCCGCCAAGAACGTATAGCTACACACTGAACGGCCGTTCCCGTCGCTTGCCGTACTACACGGCCGATGCTGGGTACCCGCGATATGCCCTGTTTGCTCTGCCTCACCCGAAGCCTGATGTTCCCCGACTAGTGGTGTACAAGCGCCTGCAAGAGGCTGTGCGCAAGGATGCCGAGCGTTTTTACGCTGTGTGGTGGTCGCGGTGGTGCATCACCAAGTATCCGGCGCGGTACATGTCCGTGCCGCGCTTGATCAAGACGGCCAAGGCAGTCGCCATCTTGCACAACATGGCCGTCGAGCACAAGCGCCACGGCTTTGCTTCACAAGTGCGAATGGCCGCATCAGAAGGAGAAGAACGACCAGACAGCGACGGCGGGCGGAAGGCGAGCTTCACCAAGGATGCTGGGCCTCGATATGACTGTGTGTGGGGCGTGGCGCAGTCTGCTAATGACCTCACCGATGCAGCCGACGGTCAAAATCACATCGTGGGTTCCGCACGGTACATGCACATGGCCGAGAACGAGGCCAAGAGCACCAGCAGTCACCTCTTGCTGCTCTCGGACTTGGCGGAGCATGTTTGGGCCTACCGCGGCCGACTGCTCGCAACCTAGGCGCGGTTGTCGCGGGCCGCGGAGCGAGGATTTTGGCGTAGTGTGTGTCTATGACAACGTCTCGCTGTTACAAAAATTTTTTTTTTTCCCGCTGGCCGGTTTTTTTTTCCTTGAATACATTGTTCTCTTTCTTCTTGCTGCGGCTTGCGGGCTGCACCACCATTCGTATTGCTGCGGCTTTCGCGTCAGCATCGATTCCGCCGCGGTGGCGACGAGCCGACCGCGCTTACTCGAGCGCCGCCACGGCCACACGGTGCACTGCCACAAGCTGTGGCCGGCGCCGCGGCCGGTGGGCACCGCGGCCGGCGAGGCCGCCCCGCGTCGCAACAAGGCCGCAAGGTACGCACCACCAAGTCACGCGCCGGCCACACAGCGGGAGCCGCCACGGTAAAGGCAGGCATCCCCGGGAGCCGCCACGGTAAAGCCAGGCATCCCCGGCAGCCGCCACGGTAGAGACAGGTATCCCCCCCCGAAGGCGGGGCCACGGAAAACGCCGGCGCCACCGCCGTCACCACGCCGTTCTCAAGGTGGCCACGACCGCGGCGCTGTGGAGGTCTGTCAGAGAAGAGGGGAGGGGGAGACAGGGTGGGGAGACGGGGTAGGAAGACGGGGCGGGGGGAACGGTGCTCCACTACGCGCCGGGAGCCAGCGAGTTCGGGCAAGAGGGGAGGGGCGTGTGTGTGACGGCGTGCAGAGAGGAAACATGAGGCGACCGCGCGTCACCCCTGCAAAAAGATGTTGGCGTGGGGAAGGATCCCATATCTGAGTCCACAGTACCTCTGATAAAGCAGTTCTCCCAAAAGTCCCGCATTGCAAAAGAGTTTTAAATCCGTTCTCCCAAAACTCCCGCTCTCCAACTGTTGCAAAAGAGTTCCAAACCGGCCTCTGCGAGGTCGTAGAGGCCGATCTGGAACTCTTTTGCAACAGTTGGAGTGCGGAAGGTTTTGGAGAAAGGCTATCATCTAGCGAATGTGGATGCAGACATCTATCTTGAAAATCTGGGAGCAGGCAAGGACATTGATGTGTCCGACAGAAAGAGGCAAGGTAAACAAAAGAAAAGGCTTATCTCTCCAGCGTACATGGCATGTGCTGTACAGCACAACCGTGAAATGGAGTAGCACGGCATCACGAGAAGTTGCAGAGTTGATAGTCAATGTAGGCGACTCAGGGCGCGGCGAGCAAACCTTATAAGCAAAAAGCAAACCAAACAAATGCATACTGGTTGCGCCACATAGTCCACAGCGAACACTTGGTACCCTCTTTGGCCTTGGCCTCGTGGATGAAGACCTAGGACTACTCCCCGCCGTTTTCATTTTCGTCTTCATCTCCATCGCTCGATGAGCCCCAGTCTATGCCGTTGACGATGCACACGTCGATGCTCATGCCTTTTGCGCGCGCTCTGTCCAAAAACAGCTGCTTCTTGGCGGCATGCATCGAACGGCCTCGAGTGGAGGCCGCGCGTAGGGTTGGCGGCCGGGGGGGCCGGGAGCCTGCGACGCCGGCGCGGCCGCGACGGGCGCGGCTGCCAGGCGCCGCACCCGAACAGCTATCGCCCTTGTCCCCGTCGACGGCATCTCGCTCGTTGTCAGCACCAGAATCGCTGCTGCTGCGCAGTGTTACCGTTGCCAGGACAATTTACGCAGCAGCGTCAGCACCAGAATCGCAGCTGCTGCGCAGTGTTTCCGTTGCCAGGACCATTTCCGCAGCAGAGCTTGTGGCGTCCTCGATAGACGCCGATAGTGCTGTCATGTTCGTCGGCGGCGGTGGCGGCGGTGCCACAGTTTACTCCTCAAAGTCTTCGATGGGCACGTTGTTCAGGTCGAGTTCAGGTGCTGGAGACCCGGCATCCGAGTCAGTCTCCGTGACGGACCCGGCCTCCTCCTCATCGGCAGACACTAAGGGCAAAGCTAGGCGCCCACGTCGGCAGGGAGCGCCTCTGCGCACGCACGCACGTGCACCGCGCCCGCGAGCGCCACCCCGGCCACGGCGACCGCGTCCAGCGCGTCCAGCTCCGCGCCCAGCTCCACCTCCACGACGACCACCGCGTCCACGGCAGCTGACAGCAGCCGCTGCAGCTGTCGCGTCAATCGCCTGCTGCTTCTCGGCTTCCTCGGCCTCATCTGGAGCGTTGGTGTTGGCCACGGGATGGCCATCAGGTTCGTCCCGCAGTCGGCGGCTTGCCTCGCGCGCCCACCAAGCGCGACCCTCTTCAGTGTTGGCGGCCATGGGCGAATACCGAAACGCCACAGTGTTGCGCTCAGCTTCCGACTTGGCGATGGAGTTGAGAGCCGTCGTGTGCGCGACAGACTCGCGCTGCAGTGCAGCCTCGATGCGTGAAGAGGCCTTGGCGGCCTTGGTAGCAATAGGCCGCTCTTGAAAGCCACTCTGCTGGCGCTGCTTCTTGGCGCGCGCGTAGGTAGAGCTCGTGGGCACGTTGAACAGGTCCTCCTCCTCATCTTCCTCCTCTGCGGAATCGGGAGCCAGACGTCGTGGACCCCCGAGCGCCTTCATAGTGGCAGTGCCACGAAAGCGGTCCAGCTTGTTCAGTACGATCCATAGGCGGAGCGGCTGGTCGTCTAGCGCGGCCACAACTTCAGGTTTGAAGCCGTGTTAGGGGCTCATGCCATGGTAGTTGGACAGGGCGGCATTGCAAAATTCCGCCGGCGATGGGTTGCCCGTCAGCTTGTATCTCAACACCGCCACGTAGCAATTCTTGAAGCGGTCGACCGTAGGGAAGATGTTGTAGCTGAGCTCCTTGTGGATTGCTGACGTGGAGCGGGAGCGGCGGCGCTCTTCCAGGGGTTGTCATGGATATATCCCTGAGGAATTTTTCCGCACATCATATCCGTATCCACTTCGGATACGCGCCGAGGATGCATATCCTAAATGCATTAGGAGAAAGAGAGCAGAGATTATATCCATTCTGTTCGACAGAAAGTGCTAGATTTTATCTGATCCGTATCCCAGATAAAGAGTCAGGATACAGGGATATATAGGATTACGAAACTTCTCGCGCATGAAGAATTCTAGTTAAACACAGTCGACCGCCCTTTTCGCGTGGCCGCAATCGAGGGGTTCATGTGCAAACTTTCGGAAGCGACAAGCGGCAATCCTGCCTCAGGCTGTGTCTTGACGGCGAGTGCACGTGCACGTGATTGGGTCCGAATATAGATATATGTCCGTCGCGCGCGCGTGAGTTGACCACAGCTGTCTTGACGGGCCATCAAAACTGTCGGGATTAGATTGTTTGAAACTCAGCAACTGGAGTGCGCAGATCGCATCTCCCATCTATCGCAAGGAAATTTTCGGACACAGCACGCCTGCTACGTTGTTGCAACCATACTCGCAGGAGCGGGCCCCACCGGACACGATCCGCCACGTTGCTGTCATGTGGCCACTTGAGGTGCGTAGCTCCAGGTAGGATCCGGAGAGAGCTCTCGTCCAATCATGCGCGCCGGATCAAGGGCGTCTCATCAAGATTGTTCCTTTCCGGGCACGTTCACGTATGCGATATTTTTGAAAAATCTCGCACACGTCAGCGTGCTCGGCCCGGATCGGCCCCAATCGGGAAAGTGGGCCCGTTTCGGACGGTAGGTCCGTTCGTGCGCGGGTCACCCGTTCACTCCAATACCGTCAAAACTGGTCGACGCGATTGGGGAGTGATTGAGGCGTGATCGGAACGTCGCATTCCCATTGGCTAGAGCGCACATATGCACGCCGTGCACGCGCCGTCAAGACAGAGCCTCACCCGGAAGGAACTGTTCAATCACGCGACTCGACCCTTTTGCGTTGTCATCAGAGTGCGACACGAGACTCAGAACGGTCATTCCGACGTCCGTTCAGAAGAACGACGGGGAAAAGCCTTGACGGCGCCCGTTGGGGCGCGCAAACCAAATATGAATCTCAAGTCATCCTTGACGTCCATGTGGCACTGGAACATCGTCCGAATGCTATCCCTCTCTGGCTCTAATTGTGCTGTCTGTCGGACTTGCAGGAATACAATCGGACACGATAATCGTATCCGGATACGGATTTATCCTACTTATTGATCCCGTTTCGGAAGCAGAAATCCACATCCGGATCTCTTCTAAGGGAGTTATCCGTAATCAACTATGAAGCATCGACATGTATCCGTATCCTATTGCAGCCGAAAAAGTGTATCCTGACAACCCCTGCGCTCTACCCGCGGCATATCATCTGGCAGCCGCGCGCTGAAGCGGCCGCTGTACTTCTCCTTGAAGGTGTCGAGGCGCTGGTCAATGCCAACTTCCGCGTTGAGCGTGACATCCACTTACCAGAAGCAGAGGACCTCGCGCTCGTCATGAATCCAGGAGACGCCCCGCACGCCGCGAGGACTTCCAAGAACGGCGGCCAACGCGGCATCAGGGCCTTGGGGTGGAGGGCTTGGGCCTTGGGGTGGTGGGCTTGGGCGCACAGGAAGGATCTCATCGTCTACCTGACGTGCCTCTTCTTGCGTGGGAGCGCCAAGAGGGGCAGCGGGGGGGGTGTCGCTTGTCGTGCCGGCCACTCTCTGGCCGCCGAGATGTTGTGGTTGTGCTGCAACGCCTTGGCCGCCGTGATATTGTGCAGGGGGAGACGGGTGGGAGTTGGGGTTGAAGCCGGCCATGTTCTGGCCGTCTTGGTCGGTGTTGGAGCCGGCCATGTTCTGGCCGTCTTGGTCTCGTGAAGTCGACGATGGGGCGGGATTGGTGTTGGACCTGGCCATGTCTCGGCCGCCGTGGCGGTCAGCGTGGACTCGGGCTCGGGCTCGGGCTCCGGTGCGGGCTTGGGATACGGCAGGGACTTGCAAGTCAACGGCGGCAAAGACACAGAACGTTACCACATGTGGCGGCGATAAGGGAGGTTAGAACCAACGCGCGGGGGGGGGGCAGTGGGCTCAGTAGCTGCGGCTCCCACCACTCGGGCGGCTGTGGCTTGTTGACGTCAATCCACCGCAATCCGCGCTCGCCGTTCGCGTCGGGCCACGTTTGTACTTGAATCCAGCGAGGTGCGGTCCGCGCCTCTGCCGTGCCTCGCTCCTCCGACAGACGCTGCTGCCGCTCCTCCCAGTCGACGGTCACAGCGTTCCGTCCCGGTCCGGGGGAAGGTCAACTCGCGGCGGCGACGCCCAGGGGCACGGACACCACGGGGGACACGTGGGGTGGTGAGGTCCGACAGTGAGAGCAAGGCGGCACACGAAACAAAGCCGGCGTTGAGCCCGGCGCTCCGCTGTGCGGCCTAAATGGCCGGGCTGGCTGCCAATCCAGCGTCATCCCCAGCACGGATGAGGCTAGGGCCGGCACGCCCCCGGGCACGGGCACCGATCCGGGAAGATTGGGACGTTGGAGCTCACGGACTGCGCGCACTTGCACTGGGTGCAGATGCTACGTAGGCCCCGTCGGAGCTCGGCCTTCGTGATTGGTCGTGCAGGGGATTCATGTGCCAGGCGAGGGGTGTACGCAGGGTCGGCCTTGTCTGCAATTGTGGTCGCCGCCACAGGAGCACTGTAGGAGTCCGCAGGTGTGGACGGCGTGGCCGTGGAGTTGCCGGCCACAGACAGCACTGTAGGAGTCAGCAGGTGCGGACGGCGTGGCCTTGGAGTGGGCGGCCATCGTCATGGGGGGGCGGGTGATGCGGCTGGGGGCGCCGAATCCGCCATCGTGGGATGCCGTAGCGTCAGTAGCTACGTGCAGAGCTTCGTCCTCCGTGCCCGTCCCTGCCAGGTCGCAAAACGATTCACCGCTACAGTGCCTGCAGCAGTGCGCTACACAAAACTGGTCCCAACCAGAGGATCCGGCGCCCGAAGAACGCTCGTGGTGCGTCGGGAGCGCGAAGGTGACCGCGGCACCGTGGAAACAGGAATGAGTGACGCTGCGCCGTGCCATCCGTGCACCAACACCCTTCCCCCCGCATTTATGGCCTGTTGATGGCCCTCAAACCACTCTTCGTGCGGAGGCCTGCTGCTAGCGTGCAGAGGCCTGCTTTTAGCGGTGCGCGGTGAGCGGCCATTGGGCGACGCGAGACCATGGCGAAAAAGGCTCGCCGCGGGCCCCACGCGCGGGGCCCAGAGACGCGACCATGCGAGCTGCCTTCGACAGCACGGTTCGTGCGGATGGGGGCCGGCTTGCTGCCCCTGTTGCGCTCGTCGCTCGGGTCTGTTTTGTCGCGCTGGAAGTACGGCGCTGTCACACGGTCCTATAAGGGATGACCTGCTGCGGCCCTGGCGCCCATCTGAATTGATCAGGGAGAAACAGGCCGGTTCGGGTAGTCATCCGTTTGATGTTAGGGCTCAACAGAGCGCGCACGCGTGATTCATGGCCCTTGCTACACCAGGTGCAGGTGAGACACGACGCAGGGGCGGCTGCCCACGCATCCCGACGCGAGAACCTCGCCGAGCGGATACCAGCAATGTAAACATTCATGCACGTGCACAGCCCTGAGTGGAGCTCCGAGCATCTTTTCCTATTTTTTTGATGGTCGCTCCCTCTCACGCTGGGGGACCTTTTGGCTGACACTGGGTGCCCTGCGTCAGGAAGGGCTCAACGCCACTGTCCCTCCCACAACGTGTTCGGTGCCAGTGGGTCTCAGATCGAGTCCGTCCACCAAAACCTGGATTCAGGCACCGCCTGTGGCCCGGTCGTGGAGGCACACCACCCCACGTGATCCGACTATTTTTCTTTTGCGACCCGTGTTGCAACCGCATCACACGCCAGCCGAGATTTGTGATATTCTATCTGATCTACCGAAATTGTATCCCATCACCTCATTCATTGATTGCAAATGGCGGCAATAACGGCAGCGCGGCAGTGCTTTCGTGGCCTTCGATTGACTCGGCCGACTCGCACTTGGGACAACGTCTCCCCGGAGCGAAGAGGCCGCCCCCGTGATGGGGTTTTGTGGTCTCGGCGGCGTGCAGGTCTGCGCAGCGTGCCCCCCCCCCCCGACGGCGAGGCTGCCGTCGATACGAGGGCTTGTCACTGGGAGACTGCGGCAGCCCCATCAGGGGGTCTTCGGTCATTGCACAGCCGCACCCGGCACCGCCCCCCGCCCATGATACTCCCTGATTTCCCTCGAGCGCCCTGTTTTTGTCCCTCGCAGCCAGTACTCGGCCGGCTGACAATTCAAAATTATTTACAACACAGCAGGCTGTCCGCCACAGCTGCAGAGATACAACACAAAACAGACTACGCAGAGACGATAGCAACAAAAAACATACGGCAAACGTCCCTCCCTTCGTATCTCCCCTGCCCTGTTCCCGCTAGCCCCCCTGGACGGCTCAAGCCAAAAACATAACAGCGCAGGGACGAAGAAGGCTGCTCGGTATGGGCCGGCGCAGGCAACCCGGCAAAGGCCGCTCGTGCACACTTGTCACTATCACAGAAAGCGCGTTGCAGCGCGTCTTCAGGACGCCGCAGCGTCTTTCAAGTGGACCTCGACCTTGGCCTTGATCTTGGCCTCCTTGCGCTCGACGTTCTCATCAGTCACACAGCCGTCAGTCGCCGTGCGGTTGAAAACGTTGGCGGCCTTGTCCGCCGACACCGTCCCGTCTGCTGCCGTCGACAATCGAAACACTTGGCAGCGGGTGCCCTGAGTGGCCTCGTCTGAGGCCATCGCGGCGGCGTAGCTCATACGAATGGCCTGCGCCAGCCGACGCCGGCGCCTCGCAGACTGTGCCTGCTTCTCCAGAATGCCAGGGAGACAGCGCGCCCCCTCTCAGGCGTCTGCGCGGGCACGCTCGAGGTCGGCCGCGCGGGCAAGTTCGATGCCGGTCGCACGGGCACGCTGGAGGCCAGCCGCGCTGCTTGCGCTGGCGGCCGAGTGCGGGTGCTCCATGGTAGCCAGTAGAGACAACGTGGCCTTGTCGGAGGCCTTCACAATGGTGCCTTGCACGTCCGACGCTGTGCTCAGTGATCAGCGTGTGCCGTGGCCGGTGGACTGAGAAGTGCAAAGTGGATGATCTCTTCAGCAAAACCCAGGTCCATTCGCGACCCTTCCCTCACTTCGTCATCACACCTGGTGGGGCGTCGAGCAACACCGGCAACGTGAGGGCCACCTCACTCGGCCCGAGGACGGGCCCGCACAGGACCTTCTCGCTAGTATCCCAGCGTGAAGGTGGACCGCAACGCCCCGTAGACCTGTACTCCAAGGGACAGAAACGGGCATCCTGGACTAGTCACCGTCAACTGCGGTGCACTTGCCCTGCCCTCAGTGGATTTTAGACTGTCGTTTTCTGGCTCGTCCATCTCGCCACGGCTGGCCCCACAACGTAGGTGTCGCGGTCGCCTTCGGAAACGAGTCGACCCGAAGGAAACGGAAATCTGATCAGGTGACGGCGCTTTGAGCACTCTGAGGCACGGATGATCGCCGGAACGACTGCACATTCACGCTAGAATGGACATGTAAACCTGTTCCGCGTCATCCAGTTTAGGACGATTGAAGGACGATCGGCCGCTCAAATGATGCCGACTGACGGGGGACACGCAGCGCCCCTCTCATGGTGATGCGAGATGTCTGGTTGCATGAGTTCGGAAGGTCGCAACCACCAACTTCGCCTGCGCATTCCGCAAACCGATTTATACGCTAGCCCCCGTTTTCCACCAAATATATCAGGTCGGCCAGAACCTTCGTGGAACCCTTTCGCAAAGAGCTCGCCGCGGCTCGACACCCAATCACAGGCGTACACGGCGACGTACGTGGCGCTCTCAATTTATGTGGAACTGGCTCGATGCGGACGTTGTTGGAAGTGCTCTTAACGCTCACCCTCAGAAAACGAGAACAACGGACGGTAAGCGACTGCGCTACCATTACTACTCCCTTAAAGAGGCGTCTTCTTCCAAAGACAAGAACAAAGAAGTGGAGACGGGCACGTAAGAAGCCGTCACGGCTCTCTACCGTTTACTGATTGATGTCGTCGAGAAGGTGGCAAACTTCGAGCAGCAACAGGAGAAGGCCCGTGCCAAGCGGCTGTGCGAGAAGAAGCGCTGCTAGCCAAGGGCGCCACCATCCAGCAGATGGACGTCGAACGGCGTCGGGATCGCGTGAAAGGAGGTGTTGGCTCGTCAGACCGTGGGGACCACGAGTTCAACCATGTGGTGGGGTCGGCTGGGGGCGCCGCGGTCGAACCATCTCAGAGAATGCGCCGAAAGATTGCGGAGCTGGATTCTGACGACGTGGTCGAGGTGATGAAGCGCAGAGAACAGCGGCGACTGAAGCTCACAGAGATCCAGATGGAGATGCAAAATCGCCGCTGGGAGGAGGAGCCGAAGGAGCGCGCCGAGGAGCAAGCTCGGAGCGACGAGCACGACGCAGAGGCACGCACAGAGAGAGAGGCGCTAGGTCGTTTCCTGGAGTCCCTTGTGCGGAAAATTGAGTGATAGCGGTGTCTCTGGTTTTGTTCAGTTGCCTCGCATTGCGTGTATTGCTCCCTCTTTCTGCTCATTTGCGATAACCTGCTATTGTCTGGAGTTAATGGGTCTCTGTTGTGCGTGCAAACAATCGGACAAAAAATGATATCATGTGCTGCGTGCTTTGCTACTCTCACAATACTCTCAAAGAGATCGGCACAAAATCGGCACCATAAGCCCCCGCACCCCACCTGTAACCATCCCCCCCCCACAAGCAGTGAAACCCTCCCCTCCGCACGCGTCGAAGTCGGGCACCACATTGCCCGCCGCAGGGCCGTCGGACAGTGGGTGGCCACCCCACACCACCGTCGCGACCGCGCGACGTCGGAGGAGAGCATGGTCCATCTAACGGTCAGTGAAACGCGCTAGCCGGCAATGGCTAGCGGCAGTGCTGCTGTCGCGGGGAGGGGGGGCCTACCCATTGTGGGGGCCCCATCGAGGAGGAAGACTGCGCACAGGCACGGCACAGGGAGCTGCCGTCGGCGGCGGCGGTGACGCCGAGCAGCCCAAGGCGGCACAGCTGCCGTCGCCACTGCTATAGACACTGGTGCCGCCACCGCAGTGTCGCATTACGCGTCCCAGCCCACGCCTCTTGGCTGGCTCGGAGGTCGTTGGTACACCGGGTGACGCGAATGACGTGTCACGCCCCGGTTCGGACAGGTGGCGCTGTCGGTGCTGGGTGGGATCTTGATTGATTGTGGGACGTTTGCATTTGGTTGTCAATTGTT
>Ga0209093_1000504_pt1 | contig 21389 bp, 31 predicted proteins | sample SidtaG_4_FD_187450 | JGI IMG/M metagenome (GOLD analysis project Ga0209093, IMG submission 187450) | Marine algal microbial communities from Sidmouth, United Kingdom - Sidmouth_Male1 metaG (SPAdes) (version 2) | ecosystem: Host-associated > Algae > Red algae > Unclassified | place: Sidmouth... | reverse complement strand
TCGTTTCATGTGTGGCCCTGGGGCTCCCTGGACACCCCCCCAAGGGGGTTGTCCCACGCTACCCCCCTAGGGGGGTGTTGCGTGACTGTTCACGACCCGTCCCCGGCTCATGCCGGGGGGTCGTGTCTCCCCTGTCAGGGGGTTTCCCCCACAGCGGGGCGGCCGACGGTGCAGGGGAGCGGGGCGGGGCGGCCCACCGTGCCAGAAAGCGAGGCGGGGTGGCCCACCGTACCAGCGAGCGGGGCGGGGCGGCCGACGGTGCCGGGGAGCGGGGCGGGGCGGCCGACGGTGCCGGGGAGCGGGGCGGGGCGGCCGACCACGCCCGCGACCACAGCTGCAGGTGCTGCGGCGCTGTTCCGGGGCCCCTGCCGGCCGCGGTATGGGGTGTGGAACGGGACCACCCAGTGCCACAAGCATCAGGCGATCTCGTCTGTGGCCGGCACGGTGGCGGATTCGAGGAGCACCTGGCAATCTGGGGGACCCATTCTTTTCATGCGCAATATGGTGGCGCCCAAACGTGCGGTCCGGAAGCGCAGGATGTGTGGTGTGCAGTGGAACAGGATATTTGGTGGCGCCCAGACCTGTGGTGCGCAAGCCGATCGATTCGTGGAGGACAACGGCGCAGAAATTGGGGTCTAATTTGGAGGGCCAATCAGAGGCAGGGTGGGTGCAACGGGCGATAGGCCCCTGAAATGTGACCGTGACGGCTGACACAGGCGAGCGTCACCCCAAGAATCGTGAGCCAGCACCCGGTGGTAAACCCCCGCCAGATAACCTGTACTGAGGTGTAATCTTGGCTTCTGATTGGCCGATGGAGTGGCACGGGAATATTGGCACCAGAGCGCCCGTGCCAAAGTTCGATTCCAGGCCGTGGACGGCGCTGTTGGAGCGCCTCAAGGCAGATGCACCGCGCTTGCCAGTAGATTCCAGAGGTTCCTTTGTGAATGCTCGCATTTTGGCGACGCCGTCGTCGTCGCACGCCGTCGGCGAGCAGCGCGTGGCAAAGCGAGCCGTGGTCGGCACAGCTCACGACGTCCAGCGTTGATTACAGCAACTGCGACGGCCTGTCGCACACCACGACACCCGGCAACGACACAGCCTGGTAGCCTACTGGTGCTCTCAAGGCCTCGCCACCTCCTCTCTTTTCGCCACCGCGTCGTCACTGGGCGTGTGTGCAGCGTTCCTCGCCATAGGGCCTGCAGGCACTGGCGGCGAGCAGTCGAAGGGCTGCTCGTCCTCACCCACAGGTATGGTTCCTGCTGCTGTTGCTGTTCATTTTCCTCTCTGCACAGTCCTATTGGGAAGAGCCTCCGCGATATGGAGTCACGTGACGCCGTGGTTGTGGCATCGTGCAGCGCGCGCACCGACTCTTGTGCTCCCGTTTGTACGCTGCTTATCGATGGATGTTTATTGGATGTTTTTTATCTTCTGTCTCTCAGACGTCCGCCAAGTCCGGCGGTGCGGCGTTTACCGCTTGACGGACCACGATCTTCGGCGATGCCCGGGTGGGTGCAACGGGCGATAGGCCCCTGAAATGTGACCGTGACGGCTGACACAGGCGAGCGTCACCCCAAGAATCGTGAGCCAGCACCCGGTGGTAAACCCCCGCCAGATAACCTGTACTGAGGTGTAATCTTGGCTTCTGATTGGCCGATGGAGTGGCACGGGAATATTGGCACCAGAGCGCCCGTGCCAAAGTTCGATTCCAGGCCGTGGACGGCGCTGTTGGAGCGCCTCAAGGCAGATGCACCGCGCTTGCCAGTAGATTCCAGTGGTTCCTTTGTGGCCGCAGCCGGTTAAAAGGATGACACTGCTTTGCAAAGATTCCATGCATCTGGACTCACATATGACGACATCTGCAGGCCTGTCGTGCGAAGCTTCCGAAAATGCGATGGTCTGAGAAATGCAGCCGAAGTGCAGTGAAGTGCGGCTGAGATGCGGTGGGCACGGCTGCCGACGAACACGCCCCACGGTCCTACCCCAAACCGGCGACGCGTGCTAGCGACGACGAGAATCACATTCCTATCCGACATCCCACCCGCGTAGCCCACCTGCAGCTTCTCCATCCAACGCCGCCGCGCTGACGGCTACGACAGACCGCATCGTCGGTCACAGCCATATCCGCCACCACAACAGCCGCCGGTCGGCGCACGACCGCCGGCTGCACGACGAAGTGCGCGGCAGTCGAGACAGGCACACCGCCACCGGCCGCCTCCTCCATCTAAAAGGCCATCGCCTAGACGGACGCGATCGTCTTGGCGCGTCATTGGCCCCGACGACTGTGGCGGCAGCGCGCCTACGTTTGTCGGCCAACGAAGAAACCTCAGCAGATTGCGCGCCGCCCGGCACGCCGGCGCGTTGGCAGGCGCCGTAGGCACCATCAGGAGCGTGCCATCAGCCAATTAGACCATGTTGCTGGCCACCAGCATGTCGTGTCCGAATGCCTGATCGCCGATGGCGGCCGCGGCAGTGGGTGCAACGTCCGACTCCACCACGGCTAGCGTGTCGGCCGGCGCCACGTCAGCGGGCGTTGTGGTGCACGACTGGTTGGAGTTCGCCGCCTCCCCCTTTGTGGTGGTCAACACCTGGGCTTCGGCGGTCGGCTGGGCGACAACGGGGGCGGCGACGGTCACGGGTACGCCTGCTCCGACCCACACAGCCGCATCGGCCGGCCGCGAAAGCACATCAGCAGCAGACGCGATCTTGCCCTCGGCCGGCAGGTTGGCGCCGACGGCGGCGGCGGTGGACGCCGCCACGCCTGCCCCCAGCCACACCGCTGCGCCCGCGGGCGGCGGCAGGAGGCCGCGTACACCGTCATGATGGCGACGGCCTCGTCGACCGCGGTCGGTCAGTGGCCGACAGGGGCGGCGGCGGGATGCGCTCGTCGTCGTCGGCTACGTCCCACTTGTTGGTGGCCACCGCCTGGTCGGCGCTGGTCTGCTTAGCGACGACTAGGGCGTCGACGGTCGCGGCCACATTCGACCCCATCACCGCCAACGCGTCGGCGTGCCAAACGTCGGAGGGCGGGCGTGAGCCACCAGACGGGCCACGACCACGTTAGCCTGCTGCCGGTAGGCGTGCGACGCTGGCCATACGGGCAGATTGCCGTTGGCCACCTGTACCATCTTGTTGGCCACAACCCCGTCGGCGGCGGTCGGAGAGGCGCCGACGGCGGCGGTGTCGGTCGGCACCATGTCCATTCCCACCACTGCCGCCGTGTCAGCCCGCCAAATGTCGGCAGGCGTGATGGACAGGATAGGCTCGTCTGCGGCGACCGCCTATTTCTTGTTGGGGGCCATCGCCTCGTCGTTGGCGGTCAGCTTGGCGACATTGGAAAAGGCAGCGGTCGCGGCCACGCCAGTCTCCACCACCGCCGCCGCGCCGGCCGGCGGAACGTCGCCAGAGGTGGTGCACGGGACGCGCAGGCTTCCGTGGTCGGCTTGGCGACAATGCCGAAGGCAGCGGTCGCGGCCACGCCAGTCTCCACCACAGCCGACGCGTCGGCCGGCGGAACGGCGCCAGGGGTGGTGCACGGGACGGGCAGGCTTCCGTGGGTTGATTCTCGCGGATGGTGGTGCCACCGCCTTCTTTGCGGCCGGCAGGCAACCGCGCATGATCTCCACGACGATGGCGTTCCCTTCGATCGCGGCCACGTACGCTCGCTTACCGGCAGCGACTGCGACGTGGCGCCTCGCGGGTGGTCCGTGCGAGAGGGAGTGGAAAGCAAGGGGGCGCAGGGGGTAACAAGAATACGAGGGGCGGGAGTCAGAATCAGGAAAAAGAGGGTAGAAAGGCGGGGGGGATCGGGTACCAAGGCGAAGGGGTGGGGAAAGCATGGAGAGTTACAATGCACGATGGCGGTAGTCCCGGCTGAAGTGCACACCTGCGACAGTTTTCACGCCGTTCCGGGCCGCCGCCAAAGTCGGTAGGGCTGGTGGGAGACGGTAGTGCGAAGCGGGAGCGGCCGGAAAAAAAGGGTCCCTCACAAACGGAAGAGGTCAGCTCCGCGCCGTCGTGACGGTGGCATGGCACTGCGGGGCACCTGTCCGACGGTAACAGACCGGTGATGTGGGGGAGAGGGCTGGCCGCCACCAAGGCCACGAGAGTGGCGCTGAGGTACACCAGGGCGGGTTCCACAAGGTTCCTGGAGGGTCCATCCAAAAGAAGCCGCTGGGGTCCCCCCAACTGCCGCGTGGAGCCCCCAAACTGCTGCGTGAAGCCCCGTGGGTGTGCGTGAGGCTATCACCACAAGAGCGCACCCTCTTGTGACAGCAGGAGGACATTGAAACTGTAAAGGGGGGGCGACACTCAATGTAAACGATGCCACGGTGGCGATCTGTACGGTCATTCTGGCGCGCTGTACCCGTGGAGCAAAGCAGCGCGTGTGTGGTGAAAGGGGTGCCGACGTTGTGGCCACCTCCACCCCACCCTCCTGACCTGATGATGACAGGAACTAGAGCGACAGGAAACCGGCGGTGGACGACCGGCTGACCTGCAATCGAGAAGGTGTCGGCATGCATGCTTAGGCAGCACATCCATGGTTGGGATCGAAATTTGGTAATAGTGTATCAGATACAGATTCTGCAACGCGCCTCTTCGGCCAATGAGGCCCGCACTCGAGACGACGCCAAGATCTAACCGTGTGAGATCTAAATTAATTCCGATGGATATCTAGAGTTTCAGTGATTTCTCGCTATAAGATCGCCAGCCATCCGAAATGACCTGCGTTTCCAGGTCGTCAAGGAAGGTAAATGTAAACAACTGCGAGGGCCTTGCTAATTCACCCCCGATGTTCTAGCGAGAACGCACAGTACTGACAGAAACTGGTGCCTTCAGAGCAATGTTTGATTGTCATTGCTCTGCTCGTCGGCGGTCCTTGCAACCGGCTGATCCAACCAGTTGAGGCCGGGTCACGTGGGACGGCAGGACAGCGTGCGTTGCGAGGAGAATCTTGCAGCGTCCCATTGCCGTTACAGTCCACCATCCTCCAGGAGTGTGCCCCCTTCCCACAAGGATACGGCTGCAGCTCCCCGGTGTATTTCCACCTGCCAGTGGCATGGTGCTTCCTGGGCTGCTGGCGCATGCTCATTTGCCTGTGGCCTTGTGTTCTCTAGGATGTTCGTGTGAGCCCGTATGCCCAGATGACGGCGGCGTGCCGGCGGATCGTAGGTATTCCTACGCCAACAAAGGAACCCACCCGATCCGCCGGCACGCCAACGTCACCGGCTCTTACGTGCTCCATTGGCCGCCGATCCAGGCCGTATGCGACTTTCGGCAAGGCACATCCGCTGCTCGGATACTGCGAAAGTTTCGGAGCCCTGGCGCGGGCGCGCCCACGCGACGGCGAGCGTGGAGGCGCCCGTTGCGTCGGCACGTCACACGCCCACACGTGCCCTGCGCAGGGGCGCGCGCTGGTCTGGGCGATTGGTCGCTCGCCTACGCCGGCACGTGTGCTGCGCATGGGCGCGAGCTGGGCATGGTTATTGGTCGCGCGCCTACGCCGGCTCGTGTGCTACGCAGAGGCGCGCGCTGGTCTGCTTGATTTGTCGCGTGCGCTGCCTCGGATGCGAGTCACCCACTAGTCGGGGGACGTGGCTGTGCGAGGCGACGCGCACGTGCTGTTGCGGCCGCACCGCAGTAAATTCGGGGCCGTGGTGAAAGAAGGAGCCTGCAAGGGCGCGATGACAGGCGCGATGCGAGTGGGTGGAACCGCGCGAAGGCGCACGAGCGGGCGGGAAGGAGTGTTTGCCAGACGTGCTGTTGAAGGGGAGCGTGCGGACATCTGCTCAGGCGCGCCGTTGGATGGGGAAGCCTGCGGACGTCTGCGGATATGATGAGGGGACAGAAGGGGGCATAGGGAGCCCCGGGGTTATGCATAAAGAGTACCACCTTTTCGCTCAGTCATGGCCAGGCCACAATGTAGACTTCATCCGCAGACAGACAGCATGAGGTGGCCGGTGCCTCTCTCATTGGAAGAACCTTCAATAGACGCAGGCGGGGCCTCGCTGAGTGCCTCCGCTGACGGCATGCTGGATACCTCTGCCCCGTGGCCGCACCGTCCTGCTGGGTACGCCTGTCGGCGACCCCAGCACGGAGCAGTTGTCGATGCCTGCCCCAAAAAGGTGGTGCGGTGTGCAGCGCAACGCGAGGAGAGAGAGCGGTCGGCCTAGTCGCGCAGCCAGCTTGAGGTCCCCGCGGACTACGACACCTCCTACTTTCCGCCGGCACCCCGCTAGAGCCCTTCTACTGGGTACGGTTCCTTATTCATGAAGATGGGAGTGTATGGATCACCCGGGGAAAACAACGTGTTGCTATAACTTGGTCATGAGCCGAAAAGCCTCACCCTGCCCTATCTCACCCTCACGACAGCTGCACCCTTGACGCTCGCAGTGCTGCACGATATTCCAGTAAAAGTACGTTTCGACTGGGTGATGTTGGATCTCCTTTGACGTCTTGGCCTCTCCCGGGAGACGGCCGGCGGCGTTGAGCTTGCGGGCTTGTCGCCTTTGAGACAAGCGGATGTTCTTGTGGGCCGCAATATAGCGGGAGCTAACGATGGAACGCCGCTGCGTCATGTAGGTGAGGGCGTTCTTGTACTTCTTCTTGATAGAGTGCTGCCTCTCGGCACCCGACGTGTCGTGCCCCTGGGAGAGCACCGGGTACTGGTCGGCGTTGAAGACCGGCGAGCAGTTGTGTCCAACGCGGTGAAAGCGGTCCACGAACCAAGCTGTCAGGGACTGGTGGAGGAGCCACGGCACACGGCGAAGCGCGTTGCGCTGTGCTTGGCAAGCAGTGTCAAAATAAACCACTCGAGGGAGCTTTAAAAACCGTTGCGACAACGACGACACGACGTGAGCCGAGCTCTCCGTCTCCCGCAGCAGCTTGAAGCCGACAATATAACCGCACCCGCACATAAACGTGAGAACCCCAGGTGCCCGCAGCACGTTGTCAGGTAAGTGGTGACGGCAGTCATCCTCATCCCAGGCCTAGCGCTCCTTCTTCTTTCCTGTCTTGTCGCCGCCCTTGCCGCCCTTCTTTCTGCCATTCTTTCCACCGGTCTTGCCGCCCGCCTTGTCAGCCGCCCTTTTGTCAGCCGCCTTCTTCCGCTGCCGCTCGGCCGTGTAGTCCTCAAGAAAGGCGCGAACCGCCTTGCGGCCAGGCCACACCTGGCCGGAGCGCTGCTCGTTGGCTTGCTCAGTGACGCGGGCGGCGCTCGGCCCGATGGAGACGACATGCGTTTACGCGTCACGGACGTGCTGGCTCAGCAGCCACGCCTCGTGCTTCTCAACCGAGGCGTCCGCCCACTCGTCCTTACACTTCTTGGCGTCCTCGCCGGCCTTGGCCTCCCAAAGCACCAGCGCCTGCGTGTCCGTGCGGCATGCAAAGAACAGGAGCTCGCCAACAGCGCGGCTCAGCGCTGGCGACGCGTCCATATGGTCGCTCATCAGCAACAGGAACTGCCACACGAAGACGACGCCCTGGACACAATCGAGGTAGTCGAGCCAAACCTCACTGGGCAAGCCCGCAATCAGGGCCCGCGCCAAGACCTCCACGTCGAGCATGTCGCAGGCGTTGAAAATGTTGAGCGCCGGCTCCGCCAAAAACGCCGACACGAAGACGCGCACCTTGCGCCACCGGTCCAGCAACAGGTCTGCATGGTCAGTGGGCGGGAAAACCGACACGACGGTAGCGAAAATAAAGTCGCTCGATGCCGGCGCCGCGCTGCCGTCGCCATCCACAGCATCGAGAGGCACGGCCTCCGCCATGACGCACCCGACCAGCACAACTTCTGCGCCTCGTCCGTGACGGTCGGCTTTGGGCCAACGGTATAGCGGAAACCGCGGCTTCCCACCCACAGCGCCGCGTCGACCAGCTGCTCGTCGCCGGGGGTTACTTACGGGACAGGGAGCGTGCCCTGGGCGGCCTGTAGGTCGCTGGATTCCACCGCCAAATGGGCGTCCCTCGGCTTGTCGGCGAGAGTGCATGCGGCAGTTCCCGCCTTGTCCGTCCCTACAACCGCTGCCGCGTCGGCCAGCTGCAAGACGGCGCGCGCGGCAAACGGGACAAGCGCCTGGGGTTCGCCCGCCAGCTCTTTGTTGGTGGCCACTGCCTCGTCTGCTGCGGTTGGCTCGGCCACGACAGCGGCGACGGTCGTCGCGGTCACGTCCACCCCAACCCACCACCGTGTTGGCTGGTCGGATATCGGCCGGCGCAGCTGACGAGATCGGCAGGTTGCAGTTGGTCGCCTTTTCTATGTTGACGGCCACCGTCTCGTGCGCGGCGGTCGGCTTTGCACAGTCAGCGGGGGCCCGGGTCGCGCCACGAGCGTCACCCACCCTAACGCCGCGGAGGCCGGCAGCGCGTCGACTGGCTGCGCGTCGGCCGGCGAGGTAGAGGCCACAATCAGGCTGCCGCTGCCAGCCTCGCCGGTCTTGAAGCCTTCCGACTCGTCGTCGTCACCCGACGTGGCGCCGACGACGGCGGTTGCCGTCGCCTCTCCAGCCACCCTCAGTCGCGACAGCGCGTCCACAGGCTGCGCGTCGGCCAGCGAGGGGCAGGCTACCGGAACGCCACCCTCTATCGACTCCGCAGTCTTGTCGGCTGGCGCCTCGTCGGCGTTTCTCGGCGTGGTGCCTCAAACCCGCCAACACGTCGGCAGGCGGGGCGTCGACCGCCCTACCAGAGTCAACCGGCAGGCTGCCGACGTCCACCTCCCCGGTATAGACGCCTCTTGCCTCTTTAGCGTCGGTCGGCGTGGTGTCGACGGCGGCGGTGGCGGTCGCCGCTGCGGCCGTCCTCAAACCCGCGGACTCGGTGGCCGGTTGCGCGTCGACCGACGCGGCCCAGGCGACGGGCTGGCTGCAGTCTGACGCCTCCCCTGTGTTGCGGCCTCTGCCACGTCGGCGTCAGTTGACGTGATGCCGACGGAGGCGGTGGCGGTCACCGCTATGGCTGTCCACAACGCCGCCGACACGTCTGCCAGCTGCAGGCCGCCGTCGCCTGCCTCCCTCGTCGCAAAGGTGACCTACGCCTCGGCGGAGAGGGGCTAGGCGCTCAAGGGGGCACGGGAGAGGGCACTGCTACAGCACCTGGCCGTGAAGGGGACGCCAAAACGTCATCGCGGCAGTGGCTGCCACAATCCATGCAGAGAGGGTGTGCAGCCAGAGCTCCAAGCAGAGGCGGGGGGGGGCGGGCAGAACCAGCAAGCCAGAGCACGCCACCGGTGCGTGAAAACCAGTAGAGTACGTCTCGAGTGACACCGGTCCACGAGAGAGCCGTTGCCATGCCCCACTTGTGGGAATCGGCCCACAGATGGGTATCCGCTGGGATCCCGCTTGGCAGACCCAACGCGGGGGAGTGGAGCGACGCGCCGAGGACAGGTGCCAGGAGCGTGGAGGCCGTGCTCTCGGGTGAAGCCTCCCAGACAGGCGCACGGTCTGCGGGTTGATCGGGGGGTCGGTGCGTGCACGATCCAAGCATCGAGGGACCGCAGTCGCTTACAGGCGGCGACTGTCGAAGATATTCCACGCTTCAGGATCGCGCCGTTGTCATTCACTGGAGCTGTGCGATCGGGGTTTCGGCAGGAGTCTCCAGATCGAGAAAGAATGGACGCTTTGGGCAGCCTCCAGTTGCGAAAGGACGGCACGATCCTAGTTTGGGCAAAGGAAACGGCCTCGCAGCATCAACGGTCCACAGGCCACCCGTCTGAAGACAGTGATGAGGGCCCTCTCCGTCCCACGCTATGGCAGCTCTCGACTGTCCATCTTTGCATATGGTGGCGGTTGCGACGGCGAAAAGCACCAGCCTCGTGAGCGCACCCGGAGATCTCACTGTCCTCGGTTAAGTACGAGATGTTTGAGGAACTGGAGTGGTCTGCTATCGACTTGCTTTGCTGAGAATGTCAACTACTAAGTCTGCATATCCGACCGAGATTCGGCGATTACTCTGAAAAATGGCGGGCATTCCGGACATTGGGCGTCAGATCATGGGCTCGTCGACCCCTGGAAAGGGGCTTCGCAAGTGTACCGCGACGAGATGTCGGGGGCAACCGACTCTAGTGGCGGCTGTCCGACCGTGGCCGAAAGTGGAATGGCGCCCGACGCGGGGGAGACGGCCAGGGCTGAGCCGCTGGCTGCGACTGCCGCGACCGCCGACGCGCGGTCCGCCGACGCGACGGCGGTGGTGGCTAAAGACGCGGAGGATGCCACCGCCGCCGCCATCGGCTTTAAGCCAAGTGCCGTCCAAACGGTGGAGGCCGCCACCATGAGAGACAAGGCCGGCAGCAGCGAGCCGCTTTCGTGCCCCGCACCCTCCCACTCGCATCCCACCGACGCGAGGCTAGTGGCGGGCACGGACATGACTGCGACCACCCGGCCACGCCGCTGGCTGCACGCTCGTCGCCGCTTTCGCACCGGCGGCCTATGTGGCGAGCTGCCAGCGGCTCTTTGTGTCTGAGGCGGCCACCGCCGCGCAGTTTGCGACAGTGGCGGTTCAGTGGCACCGGACGTGGCGTCGACCGCCGCCGCCGCCGCCGGGGCCACACCAACCGGCGCCGGCTCGGCCGTGGTAGTCGAGTCGCGCGAGGGACCGAAGCCACATGCCCGTCTCGTCCGCCTTGCGCATGGACGCGGAGCCGGCCGACGTGGCGACAGTAACGGCCACGGATGTGGCGGTCACTACAGCTGCCGCGGTCGGGCTCAAGGCAAGGGGTGCCAACGAGGAGTCGGCCGTTGGGTCGATGCAGCGGTCACCGACGAGGCGGTCGCTTTGAGGACGGGTTTAGCGGACGAGACTAACCTACTGTTCGTGTTTGTCGCGCCCGCCGACGTGCGGACGTCCAAAGGGGCGGCGGTGGTGGCGACGGACCAGGCGGCACCCGCCAACGCCACCGTCCGCGAGAAGCCGACCGACGCCGGCGGAGCGGTGGCCACCACCAAGACGGAGGCCACCAACGGCGATAAGCTGATCGCCTCTGCCGCGCTTACCAACAAGCATTCCGCCGACGCGGCGGAGGCGGTCGCGACGGGGCGGCGATGGCGCCGACAAACGAGGCGGCACCGGTCACCGCCGCCGTCCACACAGAGCCAACCGACGCCAATGGGACTGTGGCCACCAAACGACGGACACGGCCAACGGCAACAACCACGTCAACTCGGACGCGCCTGCCGACGTCCACTCGACCGACGCCGCGGAGGCGGTGGCGACGAGGCGGCTGTCGTGGCGACGAAAGGTGCGGCTCCCGCTACCGCCGCCGTCCGCGCCAAGCCGGCCTCCGCCAACGGAGCGGTGGCCGCCTGCAGAGGAGAGGTGGCCGATGGCGCCGACTTTGACAAGCTGATAGAGACCACGTCGACAGGCTGATGGAGGGATGAGTGTTCTATGATTTCTTTTTTCTCTTTGCTGAGCGCTCAAGTGTTCCACCCCTCCACTTTTTGACCGATGCGTTTGTCAAGGAGAGCTTGGTGGCGGTTGCAGTCGGGAGCGCAAGAACAGGAGTATAGGGTCGTTTTCATGCAGGACAAAGCGACGGCACAATGACAGAGAGAGGCAGCATGCAAACGTTTACAGGGAACCGGACAGCAACTCGGCTGCTATCCGACGGCGATGGTACGAAGAGCTCCCGCCCCAACCGACGACCGCTTCGCCCTTGGACATGCGCTCCATATGCCGGCACATGAAGACACCCCAATCGTCATTGTTTTCTTGAATGCGGCAAGGCATTGTGACGACGTTCCAATCTTTCTTGGGCAAGTTGTGCAAGGAGGCCTCCTTCTCGGCCCACCGCGCACGATTCTTTCCCATGTGCTCCTGCGCGCCGCCGATGGAGTCGTAGAGCTCGACGCGCCCCGCCGCCGGGATGACCACCGCCAAAAACCAATGCGCATCTGCGACGTTAACAGGGACGAAGATCTTGCGGGCCTTGAGCACGACCTCATTTCTCGTCCAGCGCCGCACCGCGTCGTGGTTGAAGCGGCCTTGCTCGGTGAGCTTGTCGAAGAAGAACGAGTAAAAAAAGATGTAGCGCGGCTTAGGACGCACGGACGACGCAAACTGCATCTGGCGGACGCGCAGCAACTCGACGTACGCGTTGACGAGCTCGTCATTAAACCACTGCATCGGCAGCGTCAACAGGAAGTCCTCTAGCTGCAGCGGAATGGGACCGATCTTGACAAGCACGGTGGCGACGCCATCGGACGGCGCGACAATGGCGTCAGCGGTCGCCTTGATGGCGCGCAGCGTCAGCGGTGACAGCGGATCCGCCCGATCAACGGCAACTGGGTCCTCGCTGGCGAGATCCCTTCCGGCACCTCCTCGGTCTCCCCCTCCTCCAGCCGCCACGCGTCGCCACCAGCCCGGGTGGCCGACCGGCGCCGTGACCGCCGCGTAGGGCGCGGTAAGCGGGCAGCAGCTGCTGTACCTCGGCGGCGTCTCGTTGGAGGCGGAGAGGAAGAGGAAGAGGAAGAGCCCGACCCCGCAGCAGACGGCGGCGACGATGGCGAGCGCGGCGCAGGAGGCTGAATGCCATCGAGCGCCGAGGCCCCGTTGGCGGACAATAAAGCTGCACTCGGGCTGTTACCTGCCGCACCGGTTTCCTCGACTTGCACGGCACCGCCCTCGAGCTCCATCCCACCGCCGCCGTCGTCGGTGGTGCTGCAGACCGAGTCCCCGCTGCCAGCGTCGGCATCGGCTTGGTCGATCTCGTCATCGCTGCTGCCGCTGTCGTCGTCGTTGCTGCTGCTTGTCTCTTGGCCGCTCACCAGGTCCACGTCATCGTATTCGTCCCCTGAAGTGGCGCCGTCTTCGTTGGCGGCAGCATGCGGGGGGGGGTCGAGCACGGCGGCCGGCGCGGCCTGCACAGCGGGCGCCCCAGCATCCCCGCGCCCGTGTACCGCAAAAATGTGTTTGACGAATTGGGCCGCAGACCACCTGAGCGCCCGCTCGTCATCGATCGGCGCACGCTGCATCACTCCATCGGCCGTGGGCAGTGGTGGGGCTGCGGGAGGTGGATCATCTGCAGCAGCCACATATTGGGGCCACACGCGCGACTCGGCAATGGTCAGCTCGACCCCCTTCTCCGGCTTGGCCCGGACGCGGCGGCGCACCAGCCCCCGCATCGATGACGTCCGGATCGCACACGCGAAAAGGATGGAGAAGTGTCCTCGTGGGGCGTTGCTGCTTGGCCGAACCATCTCCTTGACGTGTGCTTGGAGCACCGAGAGCATTTGACCGTCACACACAATGCACTTGAACGGCCCGCCGGCGGACTCCTCCCGGCCACAGTGGTGGCACTTGAAAGCCGTGGCCGGAACGACCAGCGTGTCCGAGAACTCGCCGGTCGCGTCGGACAGCAGCTGCCGGGCTTGACCAGGCTCGCCCTCTCCGTAGGCCGCCGTGTTCCTCAGCAGCCCCGTCAGGTACTGGCATGCCGCCGCCATAGTCGACCGCGCGATGACGCACAGCTCCAGCACCAAGTCCAAGAAGATGCGCGCGTAGACCACCTCTTTGGTTGCAGAAAAAAGCCCGTCGCCCGCTTCGTCGTACAAGACGTCATGGCCATTAACGCATCTCCACTGTCCAACCAATATTTGCATGCGTCCCCTCACGGTGAAGCGAAGGGCAATGTTCTGGGACGACAGCGAGTCGTCCCGCGGCTCCTGGCACACGATGCACTTCTCCTCCACGTGAAGCCTGGAGTCGTACCGGTACATGTCGTTGGCTGCGCGTGCCGCGTCCACAAACTTGCAGTAGACGTCGCACAACGCCACCTCCTGCGTGCACGGGAACATATTGCGTGCACGACGGGGGCGCGGAGGTGGCGCCGGAAATGGCTGAGTAGCGGGGGCGGCGGCCGCGGGCTCGGCAGGGGGCGGGTCGCCCATCTCGTTCAGCACACCGCTAGGTCCAAATCGCAACGCCTCTTGAGCACCCGCCGCCGCCTCCGACGCAGCCGACGCCTCGACTCGGTTGAACATGTTGACGGCCTTGGCATGCGGGCACCTTCAAGGCTGGGTTTGGCAGGACAGGAGGCAGCACGTGGCCAACTTGTACCGGTTGCCACCCGGTCGGACGATGGCCGGTGACCAGATGCTGCTGTAGCAAATAGCGTACGGCGGGATATTCATCCGCCTGCCGACCTTGCCTACGTCGTGGACGACCGTCTCGTACGGCTTTCCGTCGGCCGTTAGGTCGGGGCCGCGCAAGGACGGCATCAAGCGGATCAGCGCCTCGGGCGTTTGCAGGCTCAACTCAGCCGACATCATGCGGTAGGCCGCCACCAGCGCCGCCGCGTGGCGACAAGTGGAGCTCTTCTTGCGCTTCCACTGTATCTCGACGTGTTCGAGCGCGTGATCCACCGTGGTCGCCGAGCCGCTGCCCATGACGCCTCCGCAGGAGCAGAAGGCGGCGACATTGCCCTTGAGAAGCGCCGTCCAGACGCAGATGGGGTCGAAAGCCTCGACAAAGCCAATGACGTTCGCGCCGTGGACGCACCCGCCCTCGAGCTCGTCGTCGCCGCCCATGCACGCGTCGAGGCCGACGGCCACGCGGAGCTCCGAGAGAAAGACCGTGACCAGATCCTCCACGGAGTACGCCCGCTCCATCTTGGTAGGCTGGCACGGCTTCTTGGGGCGGGTGCTCGAAGCGGCAGTCGATGCAGCCGCCTTCAGCCTTCGACGGCGACTTGCTCGCTGTGCTTTGGAGAGCGCAGCCGGCGTCGGTGCCGCCCCCGGTCCGTCGGTGTCGGCACTTTGCAGTGCAGCGTGGCTGGCGTCTCGCGCACTGTCAGGCGGCCCGCCGTCATTGTCTTCGTAGCCATCATTATGCGTGGCCCCGGGGGTTGCGCCAACCGAGGCGTCTCCCGCATCGTGGTTGGCAATGAAGCCGGTGTAGGCTCTCCGCGCCTGGACAAGTAGCGACTGAGAAGAGTCTCCTAGAGGGAGGTACGCGTCTTCAGCGTTGTCCTCAACGACGAGTGGGATGTGGAGAAAGCCACACATGAGGAGGCGACGGAGCGGTTGGCCGTGGGCGTCCCTCTCCATGTTGTTCCCCGAGGGGGCACACGCGGAAGAGAAGAGCGGCGGGAGACGGTGGGGGTGGGGGATACGGTGGAAGAGACGATGGGGGTGGGGGGTGTCAGAGGTAGGGCAGCACGGGGGGATGGTGCGATGGGGTAGTCTCGACAGTTCAATACATGCATGGGAGGGGTGTGGTACTCGTTGAAAAATGCCGGGTAGGGTGGCAGCGGGTGTTGGCACCGGGGTAGTCCGTCGTGGTCGGGCGTGGCGAAGCGGATGAAGCTCCGCGCTCCGGTGGACGCGCGGCGGGCGTCACGACGGAGTGGAGGCGGTTCCAGTGCGCGCGCGCGACCTGCCTGACACGCTCGAACCGAGGTCCTTGTGGACCGATGCGGGGTCCTTGCAGGTGCGGGCCGGGCCGAAATTCTGTCGCCTGTCACATTTCATGGATAATGCTCATTGGTGCGTCAAGTGCTGACCGCGCATGCTCATCCAATCGTTCAGCGGCTGACAGCATCAAGCCCCCCCCCGTCAGAGTGCAGCAGAGGGCGCTGTGGAAGCACGAAAATTGAATTACCAGGGGCCAAAAGTTTGTAGCAGCGGCCGGTGAAAAGAGGCCCCCTACCCCCAGAATGCCCCATCAGCGCGGCCCGGAATGGTGGAATCTCGCTCTATGATTGGCCGGGCCCCAGGCAAGGTGTGATCGGCATGGGACGTGCCGTGCCGACAGTCGCATACGGCCTGGATCGGCGGCCAATGGAGCACGTAAAAGCCGGTGACGTTGGCGTGCCGGCGGATCGGGTGGGTTCTTTTGTGGGTCCCGACCGCCAGCGCTTCCCCAATTCTCAATTTCGACTTCTGACTGGCTGTAAGGCTCGTCATGTATATGCTTACAACTTTCCCTGGTCATGCACGCCTCTCAGGCCCACTGTGGAAGCACGGCGTCAACGAGGGCGCAAAAAGTACCACAAAATCTGCACCCTACTTTTTTTGCACACACGACAAAGCTCCAAAATGCAGTCCACACACCGGAACGGCGCGCATAGACTGAAAGCTTGCGAGTTGGTGCTTCTTTCTATAGTGGGACGTTTGGCATTGGGTGCGTTTGTGTCCGTCTCTGGTGGGCCTGAACATGCGTCGACGACAGAGGTTTTAATGAGTGAGATTCACTTTTAGTATCTATTCCCCCGACAGGATTATTTGATCCTTTTCGGATATCGAAATCCTGTCTCTCGATGCATCATACTGAGTGAACGGCTTGTCTGGCGCCAATTCCGATGCCAGAAATGGACTCAGGCCCACTGTACAATGCGGGAGCACGTGCACGTGTTTGTGCCCGAATCACATCGTAAGTCCTGCGCATACACCTGATTTGACGTGGGCTGTCTTGACGGCACACGAGAAATATTGAATCAGAGAAGCTGGAAACTTGGACCCTGGAACTGGCAGATCAAATCGCACAGCAACCGCACAGCCCCATCCATCCCCTCTGCGCGGTGTCGTGAATCAATAGAGAGTTTTGGTATGTAATCTGACGGTCTCTTTCGACTGTATCTCGACTGTATCTGGATGGACGGGGGGCACCGGATATTTACTTCCGTCGTGGACTCACGTGAGTTTTGGCAAGTAAATTTCCGGTAGTTCGACGGTGCTGTACTCACCTGTGACACAGGGCGCGGCGCACCGCCGCCGGTGCGCTGATGCAGCCAGATGTGTGGTCGTGCGATTGCATTGTTGGTGAGTGAGAGCGTTGGCAGCATCGGTGTGCGTACAGCATACTGTGGTGTGTATAGGAGGGGTGGGGCTGGAGAGAGAGCGGTGAACGCGGCGATGACCCGCGGTGACAGACAGCATCGCGGGAGATAAATGCGAAGGCGAGGGAGTACACGACCAGCTGGGAAGCAGCGGCCGACAGCGAAGGGGCCGTGACCTGCCGCTCAGCTGGTGCTGCTACGTACGTATGGGAACAAGTAGACGCCCGAGAAAGAGGACGGGGAGGCTGTGCTGTGGCGCGCTGTCTGTCCGCACAGACCAGCAACACGCTGAGCGCGTACAAAAAAGACTGTGTGGAAAGGGGGGGAGGGCGGGGCGGCGTTGGCTGGGGTTGGGCTGTGGGTCGGCATCGCGGCCCCAACGACGTGAGTGGTGGTGGTGAAAACAGCAGATCGCAGGGGTGAGAATGGGTGGCGCAGACGGGTAACAGGGGCACAGGACACCGTTCGGCAACGCAGCAGCTATTCTGGGCCGCAAAGTCACCGGCTGGATGTGATCACCTGTCTTGCAGAGAAGGAGGCTGCCAGGCGGCCCCCAATTTACCGAATCGGGTCGTACCAGTACGTGTTCCGGCCGTGCCACCCCCCAGAGGAGCCCCGCAGGCTCGACACGTGGTCGGAATGCACCGCCGATGTACAGTCCGCTCGACTCGGGCCCGACGGTATATCCCGAGATTGCCGTCGGGGACGGTCGTGAATTCCTGTATCTCGACGGTATCTCCGCAACGTGGCACGATGTACAGTCGAAAGACCGTCAAAGCGACCGTCGAGTTACATGCCAAAACTCTCTAATACTATTTGCATCCCTTGATCCGCTTGATGCAATCCCGAGAGGCACACGCTTGTCCAATCATTCGTGCGGAGTCGTCGGCGGCCCAAACGGGAGCTTCCTTTCCAAGCACGTTCACGTGTGCGAGATATAAAAAAACATCTCGCACACGTGAACGTGCTCGGCCCCAAAGGGCTAAATCAGCCGGTTTTGGCTCATAATTCCTTCGTGCGCGGGATCCCATGATCTCACGAATGTGGCCTAAAGTGGTCAAAGCGATTAGAACGTGACTGGAACAACGCGCTCCCATTGGCTAGTACATGTCTGACCACGCCGTGCACGCGCCGTGTAGAGTCGGCCTCAGCGCCGCGTGTTTAGTCCTGGGACAGATTTTGCTCCATTTTTTTATTGCCCTTGCCGGTCTCCAATTGCAGACAGAATGGGGGATTGAAGCCGCCAGAGGCACTCGAAATTCCCAGAATCCGCATTCGTACGCGCCAACTGCCGAGGCCCGCGTTCTTGATGGCGACCAAATCTGTGCTGTAGGGTGCCACCCCCGCCCTCATCGCTTACACGCCGTGCACACGCGCTCTCCTGTCGCCTGTTATGGTGCTGACCTATTCCGTGTCTTCCTCTTTGCACCCTCGGCCGTCGGATGTACTCTCCTTGGGCCACGATGGCACCGGATCCGCGTCACGTGGTCGGGGCAGCCGTGCACGCAAAAAGGCCAAGCACGTGCGGCCCCCCGTCGAGTGCGCCGAGAAGTATGGCAGCCTGGCCAGCGTCAAGATGCTGGATGGGATCTTTACGTCGGTGGAGCACGTCATGACCAACAATCGCCATTGCACGTGGCTGACGGCGCGCTTTGAGCTCCCTGACAAGGAATATGTAAAGAGACTCGGGCTGCTCAACTTCCAGGCTGGCTGTGCTCCGGATAGCACCCCCCCGCCGCCACTCTCCCTCACTCCTTCCCCGGCCATACCGGCGACAACGGACAGTGCTCCAGCCGACTCTCCCTCTCACCGGATGACATAATCAGGCTCGAGTGTGCCGCCGCCCGTCCTCCCCGGTGGCACCTCCGCTCCGTCGCCCGCGGCGGCCGGGCAGGCGGCGACGGGTCCTCCGTGCGTGCAGGTCGTGAGCGCACACGGCTTTGGAGTGGCGCGACCACGAGGTTCTCTTACCGGTTGGCGGCGCGGTGGCCCGTCGGTCCTGGTCGGTGCGGAGCCTGGGTGGGGATGTGAATGCGGAAGGAGGTGACGCCGTGCGTTTTGGGCGCGGTCGCACGCCAGTGGACTACCTCCTGGTCGTGTTCCTGCAGAGGCAGCTGTCGCTGATCTCCGAGCTGACCTCGACTAAGCTGATTGCTCGTGGGCTGGCACCCACGACGGCTGGAGAAATCTTCAATCATTTTGGGGTACTTCTCCTGGCAACGCGGTTTGAGTTTGGCTCCCGGGCGGAGCTGTGGTCTACAACCCCGCCCACTAAGCACATGCCCGACCCTGAATTTAGCTCCCGTACAGGGATGTCACGAAACGGCTTTGACAACTTGTGGTCCAACCTGTTCTTCAGTCGGCAGCCTGCTGGCGGACCAAGCACCGTCGGGACCGAGCAGTTCCGACGGTGGTTGGTCAATGTCTTTGTGGCGGCCATCAACAAACATCGAGAGGACCACGTGACCCCAGGGGACACGCTCTGCGTGGACGAGTCCATCTCTAAGTGGTACGGACAAGGCGGCCACTGGATATCAGTTGGCTTCCTCATGTGCGTAGCCATCGACCGCAAACCCGAGAATGGGTGCGAAATGCAGAACACGGCATGCGGCAGGAGCGGAATCATGCTGCGACTCAAGATTGTCACCACGGCAGCCGACCACAAGGCTAACCTCAATGCAGCGGAACAAGGGGTATTGCACGGCATCGCCGTGTTGTGGCGGCTGGTGGCTCCGTGGGCCGGCTCCGGGCGCATCGTTGTCTCCGACTCGTACTTTGCAAGTGTGGAAGCGGTCGAGCAGCTTGCGGTCTCCGGCCTCCGCTTCATTGGTGTGGTAAAGACGGCACACCGCCGGCTCCCCATGGCGAGCCTCTCATTTCGAGAGCTGCTCACGCGTGGCGACCATGTCTCCATGGCTCACGTATGTACCTCCGGGAGAGTCGACATGATGGCTGTTCTTCGGCTGGACCGCGACAGACGCTACTCTGTGGCCACGGCGGGCAGCACGCAGCCCGGTCCGCCGTGTGAGCGCCTGCAGTGGCGTGAGACGCCGGGCGGGGCGCAACGCGTGGCTGTGACGGTTCCTCAGCCGGAGGTTGCGGCGACCTTCTCCTCGTGTGCCGCAAAGATTGTTCAGCACAATCGCTGACGTCAAGATGACCCTCGATTGGATCACAAGTTTGTGACGCACGACTGGTCGCAACGCGTCAACCTCTCGCTACTGGGAATGTGTCTTGTCGACGCGTGGCTTTTTCACACGGGGGCCTGAAGTCCAACGGCGACGCTCAAGCAAGCCGCCTTTTACCAGGAGCTCGCGACAGGGCTTATTGAAAACTCGTTTGACTCTACTGGCCACCGCCCCCGAGGTGAGCCCGCCGCCGCTGCCGCGCCCGACCCACCTCCCATCGTTTACGGTGTCGGTGTAGCGGTTTCTTCTCTTCTGTCCGGAAAGGCAAATCGTTAACCCCTGGAGCCCAAATGAGGGAGGCCCAGGAGTAACCGGCAAGGGAAAACTGCAAACAACGCCCGTCCCGGGGAGGGGGACAAAGGTATTACGGCACAGACTCGAGATAGCAAGAGACCCAAGGCACGGTTGGTTTTTCAGTTGGACACGAGGGGGAGGCCGAGACCTTCCCTTAAGAGCCCCCACGGCAGCCCCCTTGCGGGGCCACCGCGGGCCAACACACGCCAGCACCCCCGGTCCCTAGTGGGCAGACGGGGCGCCTTCGCTGGGAGGCCGCTAGTCGGTCCAAACCCGCGGAAATATGTGGAAGCAAACGACCCTCGAGAGCCCGTGGCTCGGCCACCAATCGGGGTCAGCCATGCAGGTCACCCACAATATGACAAGAAAGTCTCTCCAAACAATGCGAAATACAATCAAAGAAAAATCAAGTCCCCACAAACGCCACCATCAGCGGGCAAGATGTCCAAGCGTTTGCCGGCCAATCACGGGGCGCCATCATCTTCACGATGCGTCCACGAGGCGGGGCCAACGTAGGGCCCTCGAAATCCGTCCAGCCACGGCACCTCCGATCCACAGGGCCACGTAGCGCTCCGCAGGGCCGTGAAACCACCGGTGGGCCCCAACCGCCACACGGCCCCCACATCGTCAGAAAAATCGACGCCCTGGACGAGGGCTTCTCCCGTTCAGCCTTCCGTCCAGGAGCTGTTCGCGAACGGCCAGGACTCCCGTTCCATACATGTTCAGGTGCATGGCTCTGGGTCACGGGACTCTCACACTTGCCGCGCATCTTTGGGCTTAAATCTGCTAAGAAGCACGCCATAAGGACCGATGGCTCGTGGTGGAAATCCATTGCCACACATCTGCATTTATTCTTCCCTATGATCCGCGATCGGAACCGGGATACAACCCGGATCGATGGCACTTTGATTGGCTCACAATCGCCCTCACGGAGGGCGGAAGACGGCGACCACGGCCACGGCCACGGTCACCCACCGCCACTGCCACCCCCATACGCACCGTCGCAAAATCGAAGGCAGAGCCAAGCCCGTCACCCAGCACCACTGGGACGCCAACTAACAAGCACCTGGCCCAGACACACTGACTATGAGCCACCACATCCCCCCCTCCCCCCCTCACAGAAAATCGCCATCCTCATC
>Ga0209093_1000503_pt1 | contig 21393 bp, 20 predicted proteins | sample SidtaG_4_FD_187450 | JGI IMG/M metagenome (GOLD analysis project Ga0209093, IMG submission 187450) | Marine algal microbial communities from Sidmouth, United Kingdom - Sidmouth_Male1 metaG (SPAdes) (version 2) | ecosystem: Host-associated > Algae > Red algae > Unclassified | place: Sidmouth... | reverse complement strand
AGGGGGGTCGAATATGGCCTAGTACATGCCGTTTCATCCTGTACTGGAGGCGTTCGGAGGCAATTTGAAAATTGTGGGTACCGGCGCCAGTACAGCAAATCAGCATGCGCCCCACTTTGCAGACGATAAATCCGTGTGTGCTGCAAAAACCAATCGTTTTGGTACACAGTGTATACGCGAAGAAAATACGCGCAAGTACGCTTGAGGAAAAACGCGCTTGAAGACCCCAGAGTTGGAGTGCGGGATTCTTGAGACGACGGCCGTAGGGGGCTCGATCGTCAAAGAGAGGGTACCACCAGACGATCCGTGCTTCCGTTCTGCTTTTGTGCAGGGCGCATTCTCAGACCGAAAATGAAATCGTTCGCCTCATCGGTTGGCGTTCGTCAAGAAGGACGAAACGCGAATCGTGCGGGAGGGTGTGCGGTCCAGCAACAGCGTGTGGGGGGCGGCTTCGAGGAATCGAATACGCCCGCCCAGCTGCTGACAGTATCAGTTTGCTTTTTCAAGGTGTCAAGAAGAGAGTAGTTGGAAGCACCATTAGCTGGAGGTTAAGTGCCGTGGCTCTGACCAAGCTGCCTTGCTATTGAGTCCAGGTGTCAGCCGGCGAGATGGGCAGGTCACGCGGTTCGGGGCACGCGGCACAACACTGTGCACGGCCGCCACTGCTGCAGCTGTTGTCGCGGCGCATTCCAAGAAAGATACAAGCAAAAACAAGCGCCCACGTACATCTTGCCGTCACACATACAGAAGGGGGGGACGCTGGTCTCCACAGACAGCAGTGCCCACGATCGCCACGCATTCTTCCCCTCCACTCTTCGCCACCCAGGACCTCCTCGGTTCACACCACCACCACACCGACCGACTCATCCCCCTCACCCTACCAGTCATCCTCATCGTCGTCGTCTTCAGCGTTGTCGTCTCCTTCCTCAGCATCTTCATCTTCCAAGTCGTCTCCCGCTGTTATCGCCGCCGCAGCAGCGGCTGCAGCAGCAGTGGCGGCCTCGTCAGCCGCCATAGCCTCGGCGTCGCCAGTATCAGCAGCTGCGACGGCGGCCGCAGCGGCAGCAGTAGCTGCCGCGGCCGTACCGGCTGCTCCAGGAGAACCGTTGTGGGTGTCACCAGTCCCAGTTCCTCCGAGGGCGCCAGAGGGAGCATAGCATGGCGCGGGCGCTGATGCTCGAGCGGGACCAGCGCCACGACTTGCAGCTCGAGTTCCGGCATCAGACAAGTTGACCGAACTTGGGCGGCGGGAAGCCGCCGAGGGAGCCTCACCAGGTCGCCGTGTTGAGGGGGTGGGGCGTGTGGCGCCCCCCGCGGCACGAGCAGCTGACGCCCGACCAGCAGTTATTGCCGTGGCTGCTGTTTTCGCCGTCCGAGTTGCAGAGGCCGCAGCGGTTGAGATGTCATCCGCTGCCACCGCGGTGGCCATGACCTGCGCTCGCGTGGCCCGAAGGCGGGCCTCGTTGAATCCAACCACATGCGCCCTTGCGGTTTCATCCCCGTCTAAAAGCTCCAGACCCTTGTACTCCATCTTTGTTTTCTTGAGGTTGCCGTCAGCCAGCTGCATGCAGACGCCCCACACTTTTCTGTAGGCCTCGTCGACAATACCGCCCTTGGCCGTGAACGGGAGATACCCCGCCATTGCATTCAAAGAAATGAAGACCTGTGCGGAGAAAAATAGAAAGAGGCCATCAGAGCAAAGCAGAGGGAAAGGCACGCCAGGTGAGCACAGGATCACAATAAAAGCATGCTGTGTGACGCCAGTTAGGGACCCATACCGGGAACAGCATAGCGCGGTGAACAGGCGCTAAGTATGCCATAGGAAAGAAAAGAGAGTCGGAATACGGACCCATGTCACGCACCTTTGCAGCGTCGGCAACATGGACAGAGTAGAGCACCTTGTAGTACCGCCGCCGCGACTCGGACGCCTCGATCATGACGCCGTTCAGCCCCTTAATCTTGGCCAGGGCGCTGCCAAGTGCGGCTAAGAGCGCCTCCCGCCCCATGTCGTCTGTGATCCACCACATCCGAACAAGGCACTGCTTGTCTTGGGCGGCTGACATCTGCCCCATGTTCTTCTTCTAACCCTTGTCCCCCTTCCAGCCAATCTTGAGCATGCTTGAAGTGCACTCAATGAACCCGTTCGTCACCGCCTCGAGCACGGCACGGTGGAAGCGTGGCACGGCGCGCCGCAAGACCCGGTGAACAATGAGCTTCCTGGAGGTGCTCCCGTGGTTGCGCGCGGGGTCGCACGGGGTAATCATCTCCTTCATCAGCATCAGCCGCGCCTCGGGCATACCGCCAGGGAAGATGAACTTCTTGTGCAAGAGCCGAGCATACATTTCCCGGTTGCTCGATGCCGGAGGCCACACGTTTACCGCCAGACAACTCGGCGGTAACCTCCGCACGGATATCCTTCTGTGCGCCGAGAAGGGGGTCAGGCAACAGGTACACACCGAGCAGCAGCACGTGGTACGAGCGGGATAGTCGTAGGCGTTAGTTGGTGCATTCGTCCATCGGCACAGTTAACACATCGGACAATACAGAAAGATTGCGCGGAAGACAAGTAACGTACCACCATTGGCTTGGTCCATGGAGCCACACGAGGTGTGTCAGAAAGGCTGGCTGTATTGGACGGGACTGGGACAATGGCACCGTTAGAGGCTGAACCGCCGCCGGCGCCCCGCAGTTCGATCACAGCAGCCAGGTCACGCATGGCCACGGCGCCACGGGAGACAGCCGTGCTGATGGCGTTGGTTGATTGACGCATTCCTGTCATGCCGGTCTTGATGGCCACGACCTGCGACTTAGTTGAGGTTCTGTCCAATCGCACTGCCGTGACGCGCTTCCCAAACGCCACCATCCTCTTCTTGTCGGCCGCTTCAACCTCGTCCAACCGGTCGAGCACGCGCTTCTCCATGCGGGCAATGGTACAGCTGCACTGCTGCGTGGCACGCGACCCGCCCCCAAGGAGCTCGCTGGAATCGGGGGGGGTGGACGCGTCGAGCACAGCGGCCGCGGCGGCACGGGCAGCGACGGCTGCCACATCGTCCTCTGTAGGCGAACGCGGGACACGCGCCGTCGAGGCCGACGGAGGTAGTGACGGGGGTGCCGCCGCTGGAACCAGCTCCATTGGTGCCCCCACAGGGGTCGTCGTCGACGCCGCAGCAGGCCATACGGGTAGGGCCGTACTAGACGAAGGCGTAGGAGCGGTGGACGGTGCACGTTCTCCGACCGTGGGGAAGGAGTTTGGGGCGGACGGCCTTGGAACGCCTACCCGATCAGTTGGACGCGCCAGTGGCGCCGGGACAAACGAACGCGCGCGGGCCGGCGGGAGACCCCCCCCCGCCCGTGCCCTCACCGTCTCGGCCGCCTTCTGAGCTCGTGCCGACGCCGCCGCCGCCTTCTTCGCTGCTGCTGCGAGCTTTTTCGCCAGTGCCTTGGCGTCGGCCTCCTTCTTCTTGGCCGCCTTGGAAGCGGCCGCCGCGTTGAGGAAACATGGATTGTCGGGCTCCAACTGCAGACCGTTTCGCTCCGGCGCCGTCACAGGCGGAGGCACCCCCCGAAGACCGGGCGGCGCAGCTGGGCGGGTGGGGGTGGGGGGGGGGCTTCCATCAGTTATGAGAATGGCGCTCGTCCCAGATGTCGCAGAACGCGTCGCGTGGGGGGACCCGGTGCGTGCAGGTCTTGGTCGCGGGGGCTCGTGTCGCACAAGTCGCAAGGACCGCACCCGTCGCCGTTCGCGGGTCCGGTTCAGCAAGACGTGTGCCGGTGAGCGTCCGGTCCGGCCAGCGACGCACACGCTGCCGTCGCTAGGCGCTCCGTAGAACAAGGCAAGGAGCAGGTCTCGTCCTTCTGCTACAGCAGGCTACAGGGTGGCTTGGGCCGCCCAAGACCGCTCGAGCTGCTCCAAGGCGCACACTGCCGGGTAAATGCGCCATTATTGCCACCGCCGACGCGGACACAGGTCACTGAGCCCGCACCTTGGCCTCCTACGCGGTTCGTTAGAGATCGTGACGGACACACCGCGCAGCAAAAAGGCACAGGTACGTAACGAGGAGCCCGCGCCGGTTGTCAGCTGGCCGGCAAGCGCGCTGCACTTGGCGTTGAACGCACCGACGGACCGTCGACCCGCCCGGCGGCGGCTCGCGCAGGGCGTGTCGCCGGGTGCGGTCCCAGGGCCGAACACGGCTCAGAATTTTGGCAAAGCGACCGCTCGGTGCGAAGGCGACAAAAAAGAAGTCCTTCAATCAGAGTAACAATTTGATTGGATCATTGTACAAATGGGACGCGTTCACCGGGAATGCTACCCCACTGGATGATATGTCATCCAAGTCGCACCCGGCCGTCCATGCCGACTGTCACGGCAGTGGCGGCCCTACGCATACGGATTACGACGAGGTGTTGCCTTCTTCCGACCCCCCCGCGCGCCAGTGCTACTCGCTGAGGTGTCACCCGTGCCTGACCACGCTGGGGCACCGACACCATCGGGCCCAGCTGTGATGGGTGTTGTGAGGTAACGCGCAACGGCAAGAGCGATGGGATCAGGAGCGGCAGGCGAAAGAGAAACAGACCGCGCGGTGGGAGGGGCAGGCGGACAGGAAGCCGCCGTCACATCGCCGGCACCAGCCACAGGCAACATCTGCTCACATGAAGTGTCGCTCGCCATTTGATCAGTCGCAAATGGCAGTGTGTCCATTTTGATAGTGACGGCGATGGATGGCCCGGCAGGCTGAGACACAGAAGTCCGCGCCGCGGCTGCTGCTGGTTCCTGCAGCTGCACGATGGCGGCAGAAATGACGGCTGCCGCCGCCGGAGGCGGCTCAGCCTTGACGACGGCTGCAGCCGCCCTCGCTCGCGCATGAAAATCAGCAACGATCTTAAGGCGCGCAGCGACATCAGGTGGCAGCGCCCGTTCGGCAGCAGTCGGCTTCTTTTCTTGAGGACTGGGAGTACGACCGTTTCGAGCGGGCGGATCGCGACGCAAAGCGGAGCGATTCAGCTGGGGGTCGGCCGCCTTGGGCGACAAGGGGGTCGCCGACTGCGCCAACACCCCGAAGCTCAGGGTCACTGCGACCGGCCGCGCTGCTACCCCGAGCAGCCGCAGGACGGCGCCCACCACCCGCGTGGGCGGCCTGGCCCCCGGAGCGCGCGCGGTGGTCACGCCTGGCAGCACCTGTGATGTTGGCGCGGCCGCTGGGCGACACGTGCGGTGCTTGTGGGGCGTCTTCATCGGCGCTGGCCGTCTGCGCACGGCCGTCTCTGCCAACGCCATCTCGGTCCGTAATCACCTCTGCGGCGCGACGGAGGTGTGCTGCGGCTGCGCGGGTGATGACACCAATCATAGTCGGGACGGTTCTCGTTGCAGAGGTGGTCGTAGAGGCGCGTGGGTCTCACCGTTCGCGTTGGGGTCGACGCCGGGGGGGTGGGGGGATGATGGGGGGGGGGGCGGCGGGAGGGTGCGTCCTTTCCCTCGGCGGTTTTTCTGCGCGGGCGCTGGCCGCGTGTAATAGAAGTAGGATTTATTGGTGCCGCGCCTGACCTGGCTAGTCCGATTTTGAAACTCTGCTCATGTACGTTTGCCCACCTCGAACACCCTTTCCTCCTGCACACTACTACTCCTCGGCATCAAACATTAACTCGGACAAGGACCGCATGGCCGCCTGGGAGCGGCTCATGCGGCGCTTCACGTCTTTGAAGGCGGATTCGGCGGCGGCTTGCTGGCGGTCGAAGCACTCGACGACTGCATCCCGCTCGACCGCCAGCTCCTGCACCGCCGACGCCGTCTCTTCCAGCCGCCGCTTCGCCGCCTTGCGCGTCTGTTTGGCGAGGAACCACTGTTCCTCGCCGGACGAGCGCTTCCCCGTCGGGTGCGGTGACACCGGCTGGGGCGCTGGCGCAGCGGAGGGGGTTGTGGCAGCAGGCGAGGCGACGGCAGCCGCGGCAGTGGCGGCAGCGGCGAGGCCGGGGGCGCCCAAGGTGGAAAGAGGCAGGGGCGGAGGCGGGGGCGAAGGTGGGGGCGGGGGCGGGGGCCGCGGCGCCGCCGACACTGGCGGCGGCGGCGCGAAAGGGGTCGTGGCTGGTCCCACCCCGCGCCACGTGGCGCGAGCACGCGCCGTGGCTCCTGCAATTTGGTGGGGTTGGGCTGGCAGTAGAAGCTGTCGTCGGGATGTCGGCGGCCGGGACGGCGGCGGTGGCGGGGGGGGCGGCGCGGACGGCACGGACTCGTCAGACGTCGAGCGCGCGACCGCTGCCCCACCCGGCGACCACGGTGGCGTGCCGACCCTGGTTTCTCCTGGACGAGGTGCCACCGACGCCTGGCTACCATGGCGTCTGCCTGTATCGCACGCCGCCCACGACCAGCGATACGCCGCACCCGTCGACATGGTTGAACCCGACGGCGTCTGGTCAAAAAGGGAAGGCGTCATTCCGTGGGATATGGGGCGAAGGGGTGCAGCCGGTGGACGGGGGTAAGGGGCAAAACAGAGTGATGGGGGGGGGCGGGGGGGTTGGCAATGGCAGAGAGGCCAGGTGGGATTCTGCAGGCGGGGGGGTGACTTGTGCGAGGACAGCGGCCGTCACCAAGAGAAAGGAGGCAGGGATCCGTGGTACTTTATACTTCCAGACGCCGCAACCAGCCATCCGGGAGCAGCCAGCGGGCGGAGGGGGGCGGTGCGCCGCAACCGCAGACCACGCGGGCAGGGGGGGGGCGACAGGGGGACACAGGGGGCCACAGAGCACCGGATTGCCAACACCGCAGTCGGCATGGATGGCTGGGGCGGGAGCGGGGGGCAGCGCGGGGGGGTGGAGCATGGCCAGCCAGAGGCGAACGGCTCGTCGCCAAAGCCTTCATCGGGGACTGCAATGGGGAGGGGCACAATGGGCGGGCAGCGCGGATCAGTGCACCGCCACTACTGACCGCGTTAATACCAGTGGGGATGAGGGGGGGGCGCGCACTGCAGACAGCCATAGTTCAGCAGCGCACAGCACTCGCAGCCCACCCGGGCCGCGGTGGTCTCTGTGTGGGCCACCGGCTGTCATTGAGAACCAGCGCACGGCCACCCCAGTCGCCGTGGCGGGCATGAGGGGGTTGGAGGAGGGCAGTAGGGGGGCATGGGGCATGAAGGGCCACCAAGAAGCGGCGCGCCGCCACCGCTGTCGGTGCAGGTCGCAGGGGCGTGATGGGGGAGCAGCTGGCGTAGGGGGGTGTACCCACAGCCAGCGGGAAGGGGCGCCCCGTCGGCCTCTGAAGCTGCGTCAGGCGGAGGGCTCCTAGCAACAGGGAACCGCTGGTCGCGGGCTCCCTGATCGGGCAGGGGCGGGGTGTTCTGGGGCGGTGGGACCTCGCCTGGAGACTCCCAACGGCGGGGGTTCGTGGGCACCGATAGCGTATTTAATGGTGTGCGCCCCCGACGAGCCAGCATCCGTCTCATGGCATCAACCCACGACGTCGAGCACCCCGCCCACCACTCACACTGACCCACCACTCACAACAACATCTCCCACCCCAACAAACCCAGCTGCCCATCCTTCTCCCGACCGGCATCGTCCACTGCCACCGGCGCCCGGAGACAACGACAGCCGAGTCAGTCCCACCATCTTGGGCCAGGTAAGACACGGTTCCCCACGTCAGGTAATTGCTGGCCCACGCACCTGAGGTAAATGCTCGCCCATGTACCCCAGACAACTTCTCTCCCTCGTACCTCTGGTAATTGCTTGGCCACGAACTCTGTGACGCCGAAAAAAAAACAACAATGAGTTTGCGGCACTGCTTTCTGCGCCCAGTAGTCCCGCTCTCTCTCTCAGTCGCAGAGTAGGCCAGTAGTGCCTATCTCTCTCTCAGTCGTAAAAACGGTTTTTTTTAGCTGCCCAATGAATACTCTCTCTCAGATGTAGGGTTGTTGGGGACTCTCTCAGAAGTAGGGTTGTTGAGGGGGGACTCTCTCAGAAGTAGGGTTGTCGGGGAGTCTCAGGGGTAGGGTTGGTGGGGACTCTCACGCCCGCCAGGATGATGTCATCCAGACAGCCCACGCCCGCGCGACAAACGCAGGAGCATCCTGATCAACCATCTGGCAGAAGCCATGCACGCTGCTTCCGTTTGTTTCCATGCCATGCACGTCGCTCAAAGCCCTTACCGCTCGAGCAACTCATTATTTGGACGCAACCCACTCGGGATAACGCAGCGATAACGCCCTCGTGTGGGGGACTGCTGACGCGATCACTATGAATTGATCACGAATGCAGGGAACAAGAGTATTTGTCAGGGAACAGGGAAACAGGGGTATTTGGAAACTCGTGGACGTGGCAGGGCGTCAAGTGACGGATCTGAAGCCGTGGAAGTGACAGAACCATGGACAGAACACAAAGCGCCTTCGTTCGGTGACAGAGGCCGTCGGCGCCCCCCAGGCTGAGTTTGGCGCGGCTACTCATCCGTGCCGTTGACGGTGAGCGGTGCAACCTCGTGGTCCTGCAGCTGCTGCAGGAAGCGGTGGCGCGCCCTGATTGCGTCCTCATTGAGTTCGGGTGCGGCCGCCGGAGGTGGGACATGGACCGCCGAACAGGCTTTCCCGCCTTGGCTGTTGTGCCTGTGACCGATCTCCAGCGGCTGGAGCATGTCGTGCCCGACTTTGAGGACCTCAGTGACCGTCTCGGACTGTACGCCACTCCCACTACGGTGCCCGACTCTCCCCGCGAGCTGCCTCTGCAGCTGTTCTTTGTCAATGCCTTCTTTCCTTGGACAGGAGGGTGCACCGTGCCCATGCCCTCCACTTCACCCACTATGCAACGCGCAGCCCGCACGCCGTGCCCATGCCTTCCACTTCACCCACTAGCAGCTGGCCTCTACGAACGTCTGCAGCTCCACGTAGGCCGCTTCGCGCCCACACCGATGCGGGAGCAGCAGCCGCCAGGCCCCCGGACCCGTCATGCTGCCGTCCCCAACACACGCAGCACGAGACGTCGAGCGCCACGCGGAGGACTCGTCCTCAGCCTTTAAAATCAGGCGAAGGCACCGCCTCCCTGGCTTGGGCGCCACCCAGGTTCTTCCCCCAGTCCAGACAGGCTAGTCGGCACGGATCCCTGAGAACCTTAGGCAGGGCCATTCACAACGAGGCACCAGGGTAACTCAGCCTTAAAGGTGAAACCAGGAAGCGACTTGATGATGTCCCGTCGCAACTAGATCCCCTATTAGCGACACCCCCTGTGGCCGCCTGTGAGCCACACCCCGCAGGACTCATACACATTCAGAAAGTCGAAGTCTGCAACTTGCCCGGCATGCGACAGGCCGTACTTGTGTTCGGCTGTGTCAGCAGACGCAATTGGCCATTCAGATGATCCGAAGGACCAAACGCCCTTTTCGTCATCCCAGGGCCAGTCCAGGCGCCCGATGCCACTGACACGAGATCGCGCTGAGAGGGCGTAGAGCGGCCCATGCCGGCAGATCGAATCTTCTGTGCCGTCGTGCGCTCACAGCACTTCATTTCTTTACCGCCCATGCCGCCCCTGTTGAGCGCATAGCGTGACGAAAATGGAAGTTGTGTCGACCCCAGCGGTGCGCAGGTGGTGGACGTGCCAGCCTGGTCGGCCGTGAGAGGGCACGCACTGTACGCAGCGCCGATAGCCAATCAGCACAACCACGTTGGCGACGTGGCAAAAGGGTGGTGGCGTCGGGCCCGACGGCCGTCGTGCCTCGGTCCAGGCGCCCCGCCATCAAAAAAGCGGCACACGTCACCGTCGGGACTCGGTGCCCATCTCACTAACGACGAGTTCGTGCTGCTTGCGTCCAACCGACGGCAGGCAGACGAAGCAGAGTTCGTTTGCGTGATCGTAACCGCCTCTGGCCGTCGGATTCGTCCGATGTTCGTGGGGGCCAGCGCCCTCGTTGCCAGCGGGCAGGACCAGTCCACTGGTCGCTGGGCCCCACTCGCCGTCGCCGCGTGCTGGTGTGCGGGTTGCGGGGGTGCGGGCCGTTCGCTGCGGTCGTGTCGCTTCTCTTGCCACCCTCTAACCCCCTTGGTGAGTTGGCCACAGCACGCGCCCTCCTCGGTGGTGCGTGACGGAGGCGGTCAAAACGTGCCCCCGACATCTGTCCCAGTGAGGCCCGGGAAGGACAGGCGTGCGGTTGCGGATTGGGCCGGTGGTGGTCGTGTGCTGGCGGGAGGTCTGTTGAGGTCGCCGAGGTTGACCATCGGCGGCGGCCGCCCACTCGGTGGAGGAGGCCTCTGATGCGTCGGTAGGCGAGGCCGCCGATGCGTGTTCAGCTGCGGCCGCCGACTGGTCGGCGGCCATGGACGTCAATTCCGCGACGGTGTCGGAAGCCTCCAGTAGTGCGGCGGCTGCCGATGCCACCAATGCGGATGCCGCGGTTGCTGCGGCCGAGGCCGCCAACGCGGTCACTACGGCCAAGGTCGCCCCTGCACCGGCGGCGGCCGAGGCCACCGCTACGGCCGAGGCCGTGGACGGTGTAGTTTGCGACATCTGCCTCCAGCCCGTGCGCTTTAGTGCGAACCTCATTCAACACCAGCTGCGCTACCACGCTGAGCACGTGGAGGCTCACGGCGCTGCTCCTGTTGGCAATGGCGCGGGCATGCTCGCCCCCTCGTCGGTTGTGGCGCCTTCTTGTGGGACACCCGCACTGGCGACATGCGGCGAGGCTGGACAGATTGGCCAACTTCTAGCTGGTGGCGAGCCCCGACCGCGAGGTGGCGACGCAAACGCCACAAGAACCGCTGGCGTCAATCCTTCTTGTGCCAACGATGGAAGCGGAGGTCAGCCGCAGGGCGGTGGCGACAACTCCATGCTGAAAGACGAACAGCCGGCGACCGGCACGCCGGCACTGGTTCACGAATATTACAAGGCGTTCGGGGACCTGGAGCGGACCGAGCCGGTCGTCCCGCAGCAGCGAGGGGGCCGGCCGTCGCTGTTTGTCACTTACGAGCTGAGGCGATGCGCATGTTTGCGCTCTTCGCAGGCGGCAGAGGCCTGTCCGTCAATTCGCGCGCAGAATACTACCACACGACGGTGCTTGCAGAGCGTGCGGCCTAGCGTATGCAGCGCGCTGCTGCTTCGGTGGTGCGCACGGTCGTTGCTGATGGGTCGTCGTCGGACGAGTCGTCGGACTCCGACTCGGGTGCTGCCCACCTGTCGGCAGCCCCCGTCCCCGCGACCATGGACAATGGCGGACCAGACAACGTGATGGACGACATACCTCTGGCAGCCAAGGCCTCCCATCTAATCCGGCCAACGCGGCAAAAGCGACGGCCAAAGAACAACAAGGAGGCGCTGCACGCCGCCTTTGCGATGCTCGCCTCAACTGCCAATCCCGACGACTCGAAGGTCTTGGCCTCTCTTCTCTCTGACGACACGGGACCCGTGCAGGGGTGTCACTTTGCGCCGACCGGCGGCTCGGCGGCGGCAACGAGCGCACAGCCGGCATCGGGCGGAGAGCTTCCTGCCAATCTGTCGGGTGGCCACGAGGACGGGCAGACGCCTCACGTCGATGGCGTCGCGTCGACGACCACGTCGAAAAAGAAGTCGAGCAAGAGAAGGCGGGACATTCAGGCGCTCCCAGAGGCGCTGTCCAAGCTTGAAAGCATGGACGGGCCGGTCGAGTCGGCCTTCCCCAAGGCGTCGGCCTTTGTGTCCGCCCTCAAGAGGGAGGCCAACCGCTGCCTGCACGAGCAGCAGTGGCGCAGGACAGAGATCAAGTCTGGCACTGCCACCTACCTCTTTTACAGCCGCGACGTGATGATCGTTGCCCTCGATGTGTTCATGAAGGCGACGGCCCTGTGCTTCCGAGGAAAACGTCGCTTGGCGGCCGACAACTCGGTGCTGCGCACCGACTCGCTCAATGGTGACCCCTACACGACAGAGCAGGAGAGCGTCGAAAAGCTCCACGACAACAAGACGCACAATGGTAGGCTGCTCCAAGTGTTTACCCTTGGTATCCAGCTCTTTTCCGACGCGACACTCGTGTCTTGGAACAACGGTATGTCCATTGTGACGCGCACTGGTATCCTTGACTGTGTGTTGAGCTGTTGAACCTTCGTTTGTATCGCTTGTGTCAAGACCGAGCGCGCTACGGCCTGGCTCTGTTCGGTGTGGTGGTCCTTCGAGTTCTGGTTGCCTGCACCCGCTCTTTGCTGACATGCAAGTTTCTTCGATGTACTTCTGCTCATTATTCTCTTGCCATCTGATACATGCCAAGAAGCCCACTACGCGTACCCTATCCGAGTGCGCTTTCCGAATATTCTCACAGGGAAGGTGCAGTGGCTTACCGTCGGCTACATTCCCTACATCAAAGCAGCTAGCGAGGACGTTGAGGAAATCTACCGGGTGCGCATGCTGCGAGAAGAGGTGCTGCAGCGCTGCCTGTCTGTGCTGCTCGAAGGAGTCATCAATGCCAGCGCCGAGGGAGCGGTTTGGGACCTGCCGCGCATCAGGCTCGTCCTCGCCGTCCCGCGTATCATCTTGTACGCGGCCGACCAGCCCGAAGAACGCCACCTCCTCGGGCTCAAACTTAGCGGGTGCACCTTTCAGTGCTCCCATTGTATGTTCGACAAGGCCGAAGCTGGGTGCGCTGACGCACACTCCTGTCACCGTGAGGTGCTCGATAACGTCGAGCTCCAACTGCAAGCTGCCAATCACCGCTAAAAGGAAGCTAGCCGGGCGTTCCTCGATCACCTAGCCGACGACACGTCAATTGTGCCCATCGTGCGCGCCCTGGCCGCCGTGCACGGTCTCGGCACCGGCTCATTGTGGCTCTATGATATTTTTGGCTTAGATATGCTCCACGTACGTTTGGCTCCGCTCTTTGTACCGACCGCGCCGCGTCGTTGATGAGTGTGGGTCTGTGGCTTCCCAATCTGCTGCATGGCCCCATTGACGATTGTTGTTACATGACGCACCTGATTCTGACAGTTGGTACTGTGTATACACCCCTCTTTGGCTCTATCCATGTGGTGCTTGTCTGCCTGCACGCAGGTCGTGAAGCTGGGAGTCATCCGTGTGCTTGCCAAAAAGATTCCCGCCTTACTCAAAGTCCTATGCAAAGGCGGCTTTGCTCGGTGGGAGCCATGGAAGAAGACCATTGTGGCCATGAGTGAGCGCTCCCGCCACGCTGGGCGGCTGTCCAATGCGTCGACAGTGGCACCAGGGTACGTTGTTTTGAAGATTCTTGTCGAGGGGCGAGCGTCGCTGCTGGTGCTTGTCTCTGTGTGTCGCTACTTCCTACGGGCCCGTGTTCCGGCGCCCACTGCCATCTCGCCAATTTTCACTTTCTGACGCGAGCCCGCTTTCTTGTCTGGCGCGCGAGCTCTGCTTGTCTGGTATTGACATTGCAGCTACCTGGTCGGTACACATGTGAAGCAGTCTACATTCACCGGGCGCTCCTGGCGGCACGGCCTGGTCATTCTGATGCACATGGTGGCTGGGGCGGTCTCTCGGCGCCTACTCGGATCTAATGAACCGTTCCTGGGAGGAAAGCGGCGCCGACACTCGTCGCCCGGTGCTGGGCGACGCACCCTCCGACGGGTAGATTCCAACGGGGCGTACGCCCACGCGAACGCCGAGTCATCGTCCACCAATAGTGACGACGCGACGAGCGTCGCATCTAGTGAAGAGCCCAGCAACGCATCAGGTGTGGCCTACAGCGACGCTGTCACGGATGACACGTGCTCAGGCGGCGAGGATGCCGAGGACGAGGCCCCAGTACCGACCGTGTCGGACAGGGAGCGCGAGTACAAGGAGGTCTTCGGAGAGAAGCCGATGTACGACGCCGTCCTCGAGGTCGTCTGCCTTGCCGCCTCCCTCATGGGAAAGCTCTGCGGTGATAACCAGGAGATGGGGTACTCAATGACCCAGTCCGAGTCGCAGCAGTTGGCGGACGAGGCGTATGCACTTGTAACCAAGTATGTGCGGGTGCTGTTTGGTCCGGTCAATACCACGAAGATGCACACCCTGGCGTACCACCTCCTCGATGAACTACTGCTGCGCGGCAACGTCATAGAGGCAGATATAAGCGTCAACGAGTCTCTACATAAGCTCATCAAGATCATGTGGACAAACACCAAGAAGCAGGAGGCCTCCTTCACCGTCCGGATGCTCCGATGCGAGCAGACCATGTCGCACATCATCGAGTCCGACTTTGCCGACAAGGCCACCGCCGCTGAAGCTCAAGGCGGGTCCGTCAGTTGCGAGAATCCGGCGGATAGCGGTGATGCAGGGCTCAGAGAAGTTATCGTGGGCGATGCTGCCAGCCGAGCCGATCCAGACGGAGTCGAAGACGGTGGACCTGATGCGGCCAAGGAGACCGACGAAGACGCTGCAATGGAGCTCGATTTTCGAGCGGAGGGCGACGAGGCCGAGACGGACGATCTGGAGGAGGACAGTGAGGAGGACTTTGATGTCCAAGAGGCGATGGACGACGTCGTAGCCGACAGCGCAGCGGCCGAGCCAAGCGTCCGTAGCGACACAGAGATATCGATCGACGGGGGCGGGTTGGCGAGAAAGCGGAAACGCGTCCGGCTTTCCGGGCGACGCGTTATTGTCGGGAACGCCGCGGCGGCGGATGACGGGCGACTGCAGCAGCTGCCGATCCTGCTTGGCGCCGCGGACGTGCACCAGCTCGTCGTTGTCAACACCTGTAAGATTGAAGCGATGCTCCCGTGGCGCGCCCAATCCGTGCCACAGCTCGTCCGCGCAGCAGCTATGTTGTACCGCAAGCCGTGGTTTGACGATGTGTACTACGTCGTGCCCGGCGGCGATGCAGAGCCCGCAGCTGGGCCTCGCTCGGCTGCTCGTGCGCGCCGTGAGCGATGTGCGCCGCGAGGTACTGGTTGTCCAAAGGATGGAGTTGGCTGACCACCGACCGACCTGCGTCTTGTCGCAGTTCAAGTGCCGCGGGTACAAGTGGGTGATGGACCCGCTGACGGGGTTCCCCGCGCTCGACCTCGTCCCGACTTCGAACGTGGTGCGGTTGGAGCACGTGGTTCCAGATTTCGAGGATCTTGGCCGGCGTTGGGGACTACTAGGAACTCCTGCAACGACCCCCGACACGCCGCATGAGCGGCGCCGGTAGCGAGTCTTCACTGACGTGTTTTTTCCGTGGACAACGAACAGTATCATGGACGCACTGTAGCTTGAGGGACCTGCTTTGTTCGTTACTCTTTGCAATGCCTATCACGCCTTGTACAATATAACTTGAGCACCTAAGCCAACCCCCGACGGCAGCCTCCACAATGAGCCTCACCGCCTCGACTCTACCTGATTTGTGCCTTTCGCACTCCCTGCCTGGTACGCACCGGTGGAGGCGGCTACGTAAGCTGCCGCGACCGCCGCCGCCGAGCTATCTCACGAGCAATGCCGACCATGTCCGCCGACACTGTTGTGGGCGGGATGCTCCCTTGCTGTCTCTGCCCCCTCACCCCGACGTCGCCGTTAACCCGTCTCTCAGGTGACGAGAGCCGCGAAAGCAACAGCAACCGTGACATTCGTCACCCGGACGGGACGCCACCTCCCCAATTCCAGGCGCCGAGGTTGGCTGTTAAGGTGGCGGACGGTGACAGACGTGCTCATTGTAGCGCGTACTCGGCGAACTGCGTCGCCGGGAGACCGAAGGTAGGCACACTGCGAGCCTGAGGAAGTCGGTGAGCCACCCGTAGCCACGCTTGATACCGAGTGTTTATTGGCCCAATGACGAGTGTCAGGTGCTCCGACGGCCAATGGTTTCGCTTCCAGGTCGTGGTGACTCGCGCCGTAGCTATTAGCATCGTTAATTTCATAAGAGTGACAGGACCGATGGAATGCTCTGGAGCGCCCGGGATTTCTGAGAAGAGGTGCGTTTGCTGTTGCTTGAGACGGCCTCCGGCTGAGTACTGCAGCGAGAGGGCCGCAATGTGTCCGCAAGTACACGACCGCCATCCAAAAACGTGGTGCGGTCAACTCATGATTCGGTTGGGGCAGCCAAGAAGGCCTGTGGTTGGTTGGATGACCGACTGTCAGGACGGAGGGTCCGGGCGGCCTCGTGGAGCTGCCTTTCATGGCCCTCGATGCCGGACGCGCGGCTTTGAGGGCTCCTGCGTGGTCGCACACAGCACCCCGCTCCCTTGACTCTGAGTCATTTTCGAGAAATCACAAATTGTAACGGAAAATCACATCTGGAACCGGGCGGTACGGGACCCAGACGGCTACTCTTCCTCACTTCCAACCGTTCCCTCGCTACTACACTCGTCCGAGTCGGTCCCAGGGCACTCCTCGAGGTGCCCTTCCATCACGGAAGTTGATTCCACCGTGTTGGTGCACGCTGGGCACACCCAAAATGAGCCACAGTGACACCCGGTCCACCCCTTCCCGCCGCGGCGCGTACGACCTCTGCACACCTTGCAGAGGTTGGCGATACGGGCAGCGGCAGCCGCCTCGGCGTCCTCCACCCTCTTGAGCTTCTTGTGGGCCCGTATGACGGCCTTAGCCGCCTTGACCGCGTCCGCAGAGGTCTTGTTTGCAGCGTTGTCCCGGCTCTGCTCCAACAACGCGTCGGGTGCATGTAAAACGGAGCGTTGGACGACCGCTGAGCCCGTAGCCGACCGGTTTTTTGCAGCCTTGGCGCGACTAGAGGCCTCCTGGATGACATCAGCTGCAGCGGCCGTCGCAAGACCCCTGGTGGACTCGTCCGAGTGCCCCATCCCAAGGGCATCGGCCACTTGGGAAATCATGAGCTCAGGTACGAAGGGCCACAGCCCACACCTGCGAAATGCACCCACAATGGACGCCCTTGAGAAGGCTCGAGCCTCCGCAGTGAAGTCTGCGTGAAGTAGCACGTTCCGGGTGCACTCGTTGCTCAGCATGCCGTCAATCGCCCCCTGCTCTGCCCCAGCCGCCACTAATGACTTGAAGTTGGCGAAGGGCGCCTCGTCGAGGGGCTGGGTGACGTGTGACGTGTTCTTAGGGAGGTAGAACAGGTTGACAGCCTTCTCCAGCGCTCTTTCCACAACGTCCGGCTGCCGATGGACGCCGAGCTGGTCACCAAACAGGATGGCAGGGACACCAGGGTTGCGGACCTCCCACTCGGCAACAAACTTGTCCATGACCGCGCCAAACAGCTCCCCATCGAGGTAACCGGTCTTTGACCAGCAGTAGAAGCGAGGCCAGCAGCGCCGGGATGACCGGGGGGCCTCGTGTAGGCAAAAGTCGACGGGGACAGCCTCACTGTCGCCAAATTTTGCCTTCATGACATAAATGCTCATGAAGACGTCGCCTGACGCCGATACAAAGGTCAAGAGGGAGGCAACAGTTGCCTTACGAGTTGTTGAAGCGTTCGAGCGCGCCTTCCCCCTCGCCTCAATGCGCTTGACCACCAACTTGCCGCCGGTTTGGGTGACCCGCGTCTCGTCATAGTTGAACACCGACGCGGGGGTGAAAGAGTGGAATTCCAGGAAGGTTTCTAGCTCCCCACAGAAGGCCTTGGTCCCCTCCAACACCTCGGGGCCCGCCCGCTTGTCAGCCAGCGCTTTACACGCCCGGAGGGAGAGTTGGTGGCGGTGGCGACGGACCCAGCGGGTGACCCACGGCTTGGAGACGTCCTTGTCCCACCGCCGCTTGACGACGGCACGGATTTGGGCACCCGAGAGGGGGAAGTTGTTCAGGCTAAATGCCTGAGCCACTCCCACCAGCACGTCGTCCTCGTGGGCCGTCAGGGTGCAGTTGCCGTGGAGGCGGCGTACGCCCGACGGGGAGCGGTGATAGGCCATCCGGAGGGCGGCCATGGAGATACCCGTCTCGGCGGAGACATGTTCCAAGGCCGACTTGAGGGTTCCCCCTGAGGCAAAGGTGTCGACCACACGCGAGACAGCGGCTTTGGTGGCCATAGTGGGTGGGGGTAGGAAGGTAGACGAGTGCAAGGGCGAGAGAGATGACGATCCGGCGGCGGATCCGGATGTGATTTTCCGTTACGTTTTGTGATTTCTCGAAATTGACTCTCTTGTGGGAGGTGTCGTAAGCGCCCAAACAAAACAAGCGAATGGTTGGGGTTCGTTCGCCGAACGCAGCCGCAGACGACTGCACGACGATTTGCCTCGTTCGGTTCCGTCCGGGCGAGTTTGCTTTTCGTCTGGCGGCACACGGTTTCTGACGATGCCCGTCCTTTGGAACCGTCCTGCGGCCAGAGGCCCCGCGGGACCACTGCCCTTCCTCTGGATTGTGCCGCTCAGCGCTAGTGATGTCGTCGTTTCGGGTGAAAATTTGCGAAGAAAGGAAATCCCGGGATGCCGTTCCGACCATTCACTGGCAGTTGTTCTCGACTGGAGACGACAAGAGATTGATTGCTGCTGCCGTCCACACCCGTGTGCACCGGTGTGGCGGTCATAAAAAAAAACGGAGCGGTCTCTCGTTTATCTATCACGACAGCAGTTCAGCAACTATGACGTCTACGTCCCAGGCACCCAGGTCAGGAAGGGGTTCTTCCTCCTCTTCTTCCCACAACCCATCTCCGTCGTCACCAGCGCCACCGACGGCCTCCTCGTCGACGCCCGCACCAATGTCACCCCCATCCTCCCCCATCCCAATGCCCTCCTCGCCACCCTGGGGACAAAAAAAAGCACGCAGCTTCAGCTCGGTGAGAGAGCGCGAAAACAGAGTGACTGGGTCCGGACGCCGAAGTTGTGCTGCATTGAAAGCAATGCGAGTGAATTGGTCCACCAGGTCTGGGGACAGACGGTTCCGCCTGGGGGTAAGCACTTGGTGGAGGCGCTTAAACGCCCGTTCCCCGCCAGCCGCCGATGCAGGAAAACAAAACAAGCGCAGGCAGATGGGGTACCACAGCGTAAAGCGCTCGCCGTGTAGACGCCACCATGCCAGCGGGTGGAGCCGCGTCCAGGCCTCGGCGCGCGCGGGCTGGGCCGCAAAGGCCAGAAACTCGCTCAGCTCAGACAGCAGTCGTGCTGCCAGTGGCGCGTCACCGTCCGCCAATGATGTGATGGCGGCATCCCGCAGGTCTGGTAGAGACTGCCCCTCCTCCCCCGCCCGTGCCGTCCACAGGAGCCCCGCGACACGCCCCCGGGCGGGACCCCAAAACCCGTCCAAGTAAAATGCGAGCGCCACCATCGGGTCCGAGAATGCGGCAAACCGTGCGGACAGGCTGCTCTGCAACCCCACCCGCGCCGCCAGAGGGAGCTCGAGGAAGAATGTATCCAATGTGGATCGTAATGTGGCGAAGAGGCCCGCATAGGACGAGAGAGGTGCCGCGTCGGCCTCGAGCAAGGCCACTGCTGCCGCCAGCACCTTGAGAAAGGGCGTGGATTTGTGAATAGAGTCCCGACTGGTTGGATCGAGAGCAGCTGTCACACTGTCGGGGACAGGAAACGGGTTGTCTGCGTGGGCATTTGACAGGAGGGTGTGCCGCAGTGCGGGTAGATTTTCTTGAACCGCCGATATGGTTACGGCCTCGCCAGCCCACCGTGTCCGACTGTACGACTTGAGGCACTGAATACGTTGCCCTGGGTTCGACATGACCGCCACCGTCGACGCGTGCAGAGCACGTGCCCGACCACACCGCATAAAAAAAATGGTTGCGCTCAGCGCGTGGCGCAGAGCCGTAGAGAATGGATTGAGTCGCGCCGCGTCTTGAGCGACCAGGTTCCCAGCGTGTGCGGCACAGCCGTACCCAAATATAAATGTGCCGTCAGCCACCCCATCGCGGTGCATGCGAACCATTGCGCTGGGAGAGTCGGACAACACCGCAGGAATCCGCTCCTCGCAGAGCCGCCGCCAGCGCGGGGCCTGACCGGCGGCACCAACCCCGGCGCTGCTCCCCATACGTGCCGCTGTAATGATTGGCTGGTGCAGGGAGGCCTTGAGGGCGCTGAGGAGATTTGCCCCCGTCGGGGTCTCTGCGCCCAGTCGTCTGGTGGCATACAGCAATGCCCGTGGGGTGTTGACCACGAAGTTGTAAACACCTTGACGGTTGACCGTTGCCCCGTCCATGGACACGGCGGCTGACGCCGCCGACTGGAGATGGGCCACCGTCCGCTCGTCCGACTTGGCCGCCACGAGAGGCACATACGTTGACGCCAGCACACGGCGGTCGCCTGGACCTGTAAACCGCCCGCTCGAAACAGCTCCCAGCGCCGCCGCCCACGCCGGCGTGTCGAAAAAGCCAAGGGGTAGACACGACTCACACATCGCCTCGGTCCAGAGAAGGCGCCAATGGTGGAGCTCAGCCGTCGTCACAGGTCCTGGTCCACAAGTTGGTGCGTCGGGGGCGGGGCGCAGGTCAGCCATCATAGATGGGAAGTCACGCCGAGCGTGTTTACAATGAGCTAGATCATCCCGCGCTCTCGTCTTGTTGATCTTGATTCTCCACGAGCACCCCCGCCCCCGACACGACATCTTGCCAGGCGCACTGTCAAGGTCGACATACAGCCAGGCGCCTGTCCGCGCGTCAGGGGAAGGCGCGTGGCTGGCCGCCGGCTGCGCCGCCGGTCCATCCATGATGGGTCCGACGCGGCGCCACCGAGGTGCCTAGCCGCTGCGGGTGAGCTGGGGATTAGGCTTAGAAAAATGGGGGTGGGGACTCGAGGGGTATCAATAAAAGAAACAAGAGGCAGGGGAAAGGGGAGGGGGGTGAGGTAGCGTGCTCGGAATGCAAGTCAAGATCGATTGATGATGACGGGTAGAGGTTAGGACGTGACGTGCACGTCGCGGCGAAGGGGAACGCCGGGAGATCCTGGCGCTTCGTACCGGGCGCAAGCTCCACAGACCGGCTGCGATAGCCAATCAAATGGAGGACAGTGACACCACGTGGCGGGTCTCGAGAGGAAAGGGAAAGGAAATCCCTCTTTCCGGAAAACGGCCCTCACGACCCCTGGGCGCGCAAGAAGGAAATTTCCCGGAAATTTCCCAACGTGTCGGTAAGATCGACATCACTACTCAGCGCAGACCCGCTGGGCTCTGGTGCGCCGGGACCTGCCATAGGGATAGTTTTCGCGCAGGATGTGCAGGTTAGGATTCAAAAGGATTGGGTGCGGGATCCTTGACAATGCTTATCCTGCGTGCAACGTTCGTAACGTTAAGCACACTCAATTTCTAATTGGTGTCGGTCGTCGTGAGATATCGGGATCTCGTGCGGTATCTTGCCTTCCACGAGATTCGTGACGCAGCGCGGACGGGCATGTGACCGTATCACTGCAACGACGGTGAGACGGCGGAGAGCGCGACCGACCGTCTGTGGGACCGTCTGGGGGGAGCAAGCCTCGCCGAGCCGTCCCTGTCTGCTGACGCGGGCGCCAAGGCGCGGAAACGAGGCAGCCCTGTCGCCGGTGGGCGCGACGGTGGGCGCGACGGTGGGCGCGACGGTGGGCGCGACGGTGGGCGCGACGGTGGGCGCGACGGTGGGCGCGACGG
>Ga0209093_1000502_pt1 | contig 21395 bp, 20 predicted proteins | sample SidtaG_4_FD_187450 | JGI IMG/M metagenome (GOLD analysis project Ga0209093, IMG submission 187450) | Marine algal microbial communities from Sidmouth, United Kingdom - Sidmouth_Male1 metaG (SPAdes) (version 2) | ecosystem: Host-associated > Algae > Red algae > Unclassified | place: Sidmouth... | reverse complement strand
TGATAAAACCAACTGTGCTTTGGACTACGATTCCCCCCTGGGCTTTGCCGTGATCCTCTCCTCCCGTTGGGGGAAGGCTGGGCTGTGGGTCGATTTCCGGGGCAGTTCCTTCGACGGACCGAGCTGGTCAAGAGGTCACTTCGGCTAGACGACGAACCAAAGTGGTGGTGCTGAGAACCGCTACAGTGTCGACGACAGCTCTGCATGGTCAAGCGGCCCGAGAAGAAGGGGCTGTTAGTTTTTCTTGAAGGATGGCCTCGGTGGATGCGTTTAGTATGGGGATGGGCGCAGGGGGAGGAGGCGATAGTGGTGTGACACAAAGTCAAGCGCACGGATCCACGCCCAGCCGCGTATACCCTCTATGGATCATACCACCACTCCATTTAGGCGCCCTGGACAGCGTTGTTGAAAGGAAACTGGTCAGACAGCACCTGTCTTGCGCTGCTCGACTCCGAGATGCTGTGACAAGCGAGAAATGTTTATGGGGGGCAGCTATTGGTCAATTCTAACACCAAACCATCGACTAGCGCCCTAATCGCGGCCAGCGCATTCGGGGCGCTGGGCGTAAAAGCTCCCAAATCGCGCCTTAAAAGCGCCCTATCTGCGCCCCTTATGAGCGCCCCAGGGCTCACATAACAACCCTACTCACGCCTTGACACCACCGCTACAGTCAGCCGCCCGACCGCGTGACAGAATCACCAGCCACTTCGTTCGAACTATTCATCATTTTGAATCCATACCGCCCAGCACACGACCGACAATGCCCGCCCCCGTCATGCACGCTACCTACACAATCCGCAGTCCGCCATTCCCCGCCATCACCCTCCCATCCTCACCAGCCACGGCTCGCCCAGCCTCATGGATTCAAAGACCTTGCGGCCGGTCCGTCGTCAATGTCGCTAGCCCCATATCACACGCCATCGGCACATTCGACTTTCCATCAACCCCCCCTACGCTTCCATCAACCCCCCCTACGCTTCCAGCGGTAGCTCGCCCACCCACCATCCACACTCACTCCTCGCGGCCCGTCACCACAGATGTCCTCCGTGTCTATCCCGCACCACACCGACAACAACAGCCCGTCCCCACCCGCCCCGGCGTCCAGGTGCCGCCCTCCTCCTCCCCTCGGCATCCGAGACCTCCAAGCTCGACCATACAGATGCTTGCCGCCACGGCCCCGGACCCTACCGACACCAGCAGCCTCCATCGACCAACCCACCGACTCGAATACGCGCGAGCCCACGCATCATCAACGCCGCTTCCTCGGCCCCGCACCCCAAAACCGATGCCACCCACCTCCACTCCGCACTCCATCGACGCAATCCGCCGCCCACCTGCCGCCTCACGATACAACCGGCCAGCGGGCCGGCCACTACGGATGCCGCCAGCCCCGAATCCACATCCCTCGGCTGCGATCCAGTTTTCGTGTGCCCCCCCCAGCTGAAAACTGACACCAGCCCACGCCTCATGAACACCAGCTCCAACCGACATCTGTTGCAGATCAGATTCACTCCGCATGCCATCGATAGAGTTGCGTCTCGTCGGGAGCGGGCTGTACGATCTCAGAAGGCCCCCAGTCACGTATTTTGAGGCCCAACTTCTGCCTCCCGATATGTGTGTGTTGCACATGACACCCCAGAATATGCGAGGACTCTGGTAGGACACGAACGAATTCCCTCATGTCCGTGCTCTCGGAATCTCGGCCAGCTCACTGAGATACCATTCAGGCCCCAACTGCGGGCGGTCTCTCGTGCGCGGTAGGAATGGGGATACGGCACCGCTTTTCTGATAGTCATGCAGCACAGCCGTTCTCAGACATCCTCAAAATATCTTGAGTACCATAAGGCACGGACCCCTGACCCCGGCAAGCTTCCGCCCGCGGTTTCGAGTCCTCTTCTTTCCTTCCAGTTCCGTCGGGCCGCTGCGAGCCGTCGTCAGAGTGCATCTCGTTGTGTCCCCAGCTCAAAAAAGCTCTCCTGATCTCTTAATGATTGCATCAGTCATCGGGTGTCCCAGCAAGGTTCATATTACTATTTTAGACCTGGAAGAGGGCTACGTTTTTCACGCCTAGTCAAGACCCAGTGTATCGGCTCTTCTGGATTTTGCCTGCAGATGTATCGCCCCATTGGGTCCTGTCGTCAAATGCGACATTCTATTGGCCACTCGGATATCTGTGATTCTCTTCTTCGCAGGCACAGACCAGAGTTCGCTTTTTCCCGGAATCGCCATGTGGAGCAGGTCAACCGCTCCTTTGGTGCCTCAAGAGAGGGGGGGCCTTCCTAGTGTTTGTTCTACTACTCTCTGTGATCATTTGATCTCAAAGATGTGATCATTTAATCCCATGTGGAAATCGTCGATCCCAGCGTTCCTTCATATGAAACCGGTTGATTCGGTGCCTACAAACTCGGGCTGTCGCGCTTCCCCTCCAGACCATGCAGAATTGGAGCATCGGCGCAGGCTCTTCGAGGGGACAACGCCCTTCGCATGGTTGCTAAAGAAAGACCCCGCAAGAAGTGAACAAGGAAAGCCCATTCTGGTAGGCCCAACGTCGGTACCCCCCTCCCCCCCCCCACAGAAAGACAGCCAGCGGCGATTACTTCTGGCAATGACTGGAAAAAGGCGCCCTGTTGGCACCACCGTGGTCCTTCACTGCCACTCTCCACGTGAGAGAATGACCTCGAGGATCAAGGGAGTCCATGTACACTCCCTCTTAAGGCTCTTGGCGCACTGGGAGCTGCCGGAACTTCAACCAGCAGTTACTCCGACTGGGCCGAAAATAAGTGGTGGGGGACGATACGAGTTGACCTTCGTCCAGACCCCCCCCCCCTTCCCCTCTCTTTTTTTGCTCCTGATATCTTCATACGTCTTTGTACCATCCACAAGGCCACCACCTCGTTGTTTTTGTGCTTTCTTCTGCAAGCTTTGACCCCCCTGTGTGCCCGAGCGTTCACTGCCTCTGGACGGGGACTGTCCCTCAAAAAAACCAGCAAGCTGTCGGAGTGAGTCCCACATTGGCGTGCTACCGTCTTCCCAACGTCTTGCCAGGTGCTTCGAGATACCTGGGCGCAGGCGACGCGACTTTATACGCCCAGGCAGCGGCCTCTCCCCCACCCTGCGGTAATCCTCCTGGTCGCACGAAAGTTTGACGTAACCACGCTTCTTAAGAAGTTTTGACCCAGAGTTCAAACTCCATATGCTGGCCCACGACTAAACCCGCACCGCTAAGCTCATTTCTCCAGGCAGAATTTCTCCCCGGCCAGCGGTTTCCTCAGTGTACGGCAGTGAAAAGTGGGATCAAACGATCCCCTTGGGATCAACTGATCACAGTTGTAGAATAGACACTAGCAGGGTCCCCTTCCTGAGCAAAATCGGAACCGAAGCGCCCTTGTCTCCACGATGAGGCCAGCACGGCGGATCTCCAGGACGCTGTTGTAGCCTTGGAACAGTAGCAGCACTTCACACACCCCCCCGCCATGATCAATAACGACGATGCGTTCGATCAACTAGACTACTCACGCAGACGTCCCTCATGCGTAGCTATAGTCTCGGCCGCCGCTCCAAACACTTTTGTCGCTCACAAAGTTAACTCGCGCTCGAGCTTTTCTCTCGTCTCGTCACAACGGGGCAACGGCGGCTTGTTGGCGCGTAGCCGCTTGTCGCCCGGAGTGAAGGCGTTGTGCACCTCCTTCTTGGGAGCCGCCCGCCTTGGTGGAAGCCGCTCCAAAGCAGCGGAGCTGGCGTCGCCGGCCAGAGCCATCGCCCGCATAAGGGCAGCAGCAGAGACGAGCTCCGTCTCACCTAGGTACAGCCGCGCCATTTGGCTGTATCGGCCGTTCCAGGCCTCTAGGCCTTGCTCGCCGTACAGCCCAATGCTGCCAAACTCGTCCAGAAGTTCAGGTGCATGCGCCAACAGGATGTGTAGCTTTGGGGAAACGTTGAGCCACCCGAAGGTGGCCTTCGACCCAGTGACAAAATTGGTTGCGTCCGACCGAAATGCGGCCGCCTCGTCCGCTGTGGCAATGGTCGCACGGTTGACGACTGTCCTGATCCGGTTCCACGACTCCCATGCGGCTTTGTACCCCGTCAGGTATGTATGGGCACGCTCAACAGACTCCCCATTGAGCCCGCAGCTTCGTCTCCAGGGCGGCACACAAACCGTCGCTGTGATAGCCGATTGCATGAAAGTCGCGCCCAATAAACAGTCCGCTGTGGTGGGGGATGGGCTGCACACGCGCCTCCTCACGAAACACCCCGGAAAGCTCGCAGGCAAAGGCAGAACCCGAAGCTTGGCCACACCACCGGATCACTTCTTCCACGCCCAAGCGTAGCACGCGGGAATTGACCCCAAGTGTGATGTGAACAGAAATTGGAACAATTTGACGCGGATGAGGGGACACGAGAGCCGGTCGCGTCACCGAAAGGTATTCATCCTTTCCGCAATTGGAACAGTCATCCAAGCACTGGGCGTACTGATCGGCGTCTCGATGGAGCTAAGGACCCGACACGCCCTGGAGCGTCCCATACTTCGCGACTAGGGTGTCATGTGCGATGCTAGGCGCCTTTGTGCTTTTGCACTGCAGACATGGCATTGTCGCGTTCGGACCTATGTGCCCTACCACTGTCATTTGGGGCTCAAAGTCTCCCGACAGCAGCAAGCGCACCGGCCGTCGCTCGCCGCGCACATCTAGCCACCGCTCCAGCAACTTATCGATGCGCGGCGAGTGGATGGCCATCATTGCGGACACCTCGGGGTACGTGTCCTTGTTGCACGGGCAAACTGCTGCGAGGATGGTGTTGCGCGGGTTGTTCGGCCGCTTCTGGTTGACAATACTGACAACGGTTTTCTCCGACCCCGGGTCCCCGCCCTTGTCCAAACGAATGGTCATGTGGACGTCCGGGAACGTCGGTGGGGGGCGCCCGCCCCAGGCTCCCGCGTCGAAGCTGTCGGGTACAGTAGCGTCGGCTGCCCGCAGCGGTCGATGGTCGCTACCATAGAAAAAACGCTCCACAACCTGGTCAGCGTCGCAGAGAGCTGTGACTCTCTCATGAACCGCAAGCGACAAGCTGCAAAGGTGTACACCCGTGTTGTTGACCAAGACCTCCTTGGCCGGAGATGCAGCAAGCTTTCGCTTGGCGTCGCGCAGCGCGTGGCTGCTGGCAGGCCCGCTCTTTCTCCCCCCCTAGGCAAAAACAGCTCACGCAGAGCTCAAAAACCAATCCAACTTGCTCCCTTAATGAGAGACTGGCAGCCCCTGGCACTCCACCAGCCACAGTACCGGAATCCTAGCCGCCGCCCGCCACGTAATTCCGGCCAGAGCCTGCGACGGTACAGGCTGCAGCGAGGTGGCGTCGCGCTGCTTCCCGTCGCTTGTTATTCTGGCTCTTCTTCACGACCTTCTTGCGGGGAGAAGCTTATCGGACGTACACCGTACTTTGCCTGTTCGATTGCCTCACAGAAATCTGGTCCTCTTCGAGTCGCAGCAGGATTGTGGAAGCGATGCGCCACAGGACGTCGGCGTGCCCCGCCTCATCAAAAACCCCTGAAATGAGGAATTCCAGGAAGACATGACAGCTGGGTGCTGCATCAGAGTGTCCACCGTTCACGACGACATCACCCCCCAGAGTCACGACAGACGATGGAGGACTCGTTCGACGAAACCCCCTCACCTGCTCCTCCAGTAGGCTCACCTGGGTGGCTGCAGATGCGGCCGCCAGCCGAGCATCAGCCTCACTCCGCCTCGCTGCCGCGCATCGGCCACAATCAAACCCGAGGACCCGATTTACGGTCGGCTTGAGAGGCACGGAGGGTTGTTGCTGTGGCGTAAGGGACTGCCGGGGTTGAGGGGGCAGGGGCGATTGACCAGTGGGGAAGATAGCGGGGGTCGGAGGGGGTAGTGAAGTATTCGACGTGACCGGTAGCGGCGTCGCGCGGTGGGCTGCTCGCCGCATCCGCGAGTAGCAGGGATCACAGGTGCCGTTTTGGCACCTCGCCGAAGGGAGAGCTGCAACGCGCCGCGCAGACGATCCAGTTTGTCTGTCCAAGGCCGCGGTTCGCCATTCTTCCTTACCCCCGGTTGGCTTGAGAGAGAGACGATTGCACACACGACTCTGGTATGCATGATGAACTCATCCAGAAAGCACCAGTGGCAGGTCCGCCGCCGTGGCCCTGAGTAAGGGTACATAATTTTCATGCAGGGGGTCGGCACAGAACAAGAGAGCTAGGGAGGGGTGTACAACGCATCAGAGTCAGGCATGGTGGTACCAGGTGGCGGCGTGAAAGAAGTGTCCTTCAGTGATACAGAGCAAGAGGTGCCGCCGGTCACTCGGTGCTCAACTCGAGGGGAAAGGAGGAGAGCGTACATCTATCCTGCACCAGTATTAGTCACCACGGGACCCTCCACAGGGTGACGGTTGCTGAGAGCTGACGCAACCATCAAAGCGGGATCGGTGACGCCTCTGTGCAAGACGCTTTCGCCGATGAGATGGATGAAGGATCACGAGTTGATCCACCGCTGATTGTTAGTGGTGGTGCAACCCCCTCAGAGTGGCCGTGTGGAGCGAGGCAGAATTGCGTCGCGACGCCATTCCGTTGCGGGCACTCATGTTCCTGCACGTTGCAGATGGGCTTTCGGACGGTGCCTGTACAGTTCCGACCAAGAAGAGCCACCTTGACTAGGCGTGTTATGGCCTACCCTCGGAACATGTGCGGGGCCAGAATGTAGTAAAGGACACTACAGGAATGGAGAAAGACTGCATTGTATTGTGCTTTGTTGAGAAATGGAGCATGCACGTTTGCGCAAACAAACATGCACACCCGACAACTGCGAGCATTGACCCGTCCTGTCGGGAGACCCATGATATCTTCAGGTGGTTGTGACCTGTTAAGCATCCCGACCAGGTTCGCCGGGCCCTTGGGCCGACGAAGGCTGACAGAAGCTGGAGAACCGCATTCTGAGCAGGGGCTTACGTGAATAAACATGAGATGGATATATCCGCACAGAGTACTCCTATTCTTCCGGAATCAGCCCCAAAGCTTGAATTCTTTGTCCTACTCTTGTTACGATCATATGAGTAAACTGATCTGTATCGGAGCTGAAGGCGCAGAGTATATCCAAATCGGAATGGAATTAGAGTCTGCGTCTATATCCGGCTCCGCGCCAGCTGCTGGCGACGGCGGCGCAGGCGGCCGCTGTCTAGAGCACTTTGTCAGCTTCTGTGGCGGCATGGAACGTTTCAGAAAGGTACCGTCGGCTTCTCCGACCCTTCCCGCTCGAGGAGGCACGTCGAGAACGGATGTGCTGGCAACGGCGGCCGAAGTCCGGGGACGAAGGCGTGCCCCTCGAGTCCGCCCCATCCCCAACCCCTCTTGTGCCATCTTCTCCACCTTCCCCCGCGAGTTCCTGGGACGCCCCTCCACAGCACGTCCCGGCCCGTCTCATCATGTCGACGGGCACCGGCAGTGCCGGAAGCAGGAGCCCCCACACGTTTGAGGATGAGATTGCACCTGTCCACCGCTCAGGCGCGCTGCTGCTGCAGCAGCTGACGCCTCCAAGCTCCCAGGAGGCTGATGACCCAGCCTCTTCGTCGTCGGGGCGCACCACGACCTTTTTGGAGGGGATAGTGGGCCCGTTCGTGCCTACTGGGGCTTTGAGCTGCCCTCCCACTGTCATCCACGGCGGGGAAACGTGGCACGCCATCAAGGTCGGCGAGAAAAGTTGGACCTCCCAAGATCACTCGTCGGGCTTTTTTGACACATTCAAGGGGGACGGAGGCGCCCATGGGGGCGCCTTCGTGGTGCGCTGCCGCGTGTGTGCGATCGACGGCCACACAGCCACGTACGTTCTTCGCGGCGGCAAGTCAAGCAACGCATGGCGTCACTTAGAGAACTACGCGGGGTCGGCACACGTCGGCGACCTGCAGCGGCGCCGGCATGCGGCGGTTGTGGTGTACCGCGCCTCCAAGACTCATCCGAGAAAGGCAGCAGCAGGTGTGACGGCGGGGCCGATTGACAGCTTCCTACGTACTGCGCGTTCCCGTGTCATGACGCCAGCTCAAGCTCGGCCCCACCACTTACGTTTTGTACTGCTGATGGTGATGTCGCTTTCACCTTTTGCGCTGGCGGGCAATCAATACTTGCTGGAATTTGTGCGGGGTCTCGGCGTTCCGTACGATCCGCCGGCGGCGTCTACCGTCCGAGATGTGCTGCTCGATCTTTTCGTCTTCCTGACTGATCAACTTCGGGCAAAGATCAAGCTCCTTCAGGCGCGGTACCGTGGTCTTCCATTCTTCCACCTTGTAACGGACCTCTGGACAGAGCGACACGGCTCTGGCTCCTACGGCTCCCTTGTGCTACGCTGTGTGGACCCGGACAGTGTCTCCATCGTCGATCTTCATCTCTGTGTGGTGCCATTTGCAGGGCGCCACGACCACATCAACATTCAAGCCTGGACGAGCCGCCTTCTTCGTCGCTTTTGTGTGCGTAGCAGCGACATCTCCTCGTCCACTTCGGACTCGGGTTCGAACGTCAAGAAGGCGTTTTCTAGCGTCTGGCCGCGTTGGGTGCCCTGTGCAGCGCACACCTTGCACCTTGCGGTCAAGCCGGCGCTTGGGGCGACGGGCGAGACGGCGACCGCAAGGGTTGAGCGTCGCAGCGAGCATTCTCGATCATCAGCGACGCGACCAAGCAGCGGGAATCCAGCGGCGGCCGACCTCCTTTGGCGTGCGCGCAAGATTTCTAACCACTTCCACAAGTCGTCGGCTAGCTTCGGGATGCTGAACTCTGTCTCGTTCCCCAGTGATGCGGAGCCACGGAAGCTCATCACCGAGTCACCAGGGCGTTGGGGCTCAACGAATATGGCACTCGTCCGACTTTTCACCCTCATGCCCCGAATTATCGGGTTCGGAGACCTGCGTGACCTAACGGTGGCCCAGCGGCGTCAACGGCTTGGACGTGAGGATTGGGGACAGCTGCGCCACTTGATCGGCGTCCTCCAGCTTGCGTACGAGGCCTGCATCGCGCTCCAGAGCTCGTCCTCATCTGTTGCGGACGCATTCAAGCCTGTGTGCAGCCTCCAGCGGACGATGCGGCTTCCCGAGCTTCCGTGCCCAAAGGCGTTTGACAAGCCCCTCGCAGTCGGCCGGGACGACATCCTGAAGTTCCTTGAGGAGGATGCGCGCAGATCTGATGTGATGGAGCTTGAAAATCGGTTGTACAAGCACCAGACGGTGCCGGTCAAGTCAACTCGCACTGTCGACGGTCTCCGCAGCGGGGCGGCGACCTTCATTTCCGTCGTCCAGCACGAGTTGGACCGTCGCTTCTTCAACCCGGCGCATCCGAGCAGAAACTGGCTTGCCAACGACGCGGTGTTGGCTGCCACACTTGTCACACCTGGCGGGGCCGCGATGATGCGCAAGGCCGCTGCGCGCGTTGGGCAAGATGACCCTATCGACCGCGCCCACGCAGCTGTCGTGGCCACGGCAGAGAGCCTCATTGACGCAAGCGCCTCCGCGCCCGCACGGCAACAGGAGCTCAAACACGAACGCAAGAGATGCCGCACTATGATTGTGGACTGGGACTCGGACGAGAGCCGGGGCGCGGCCGAGAGCGCGCGAGCTGAGCTGGTCAAGCGAGAGCTCGACAGCTTCCTGGCTACGTACTCTGACTCGGTCAACACCGGGGTGCTCAAGTTCTGGTCGGCGCGCCGGGACGAGTACCCATTGCTGATGCTGGTGGCCTGCGCCTTGCTTGGGGCATCCGGGTCGTCTGCCGCGTCGGAGCGGGACTTCTTGACGGCCGGGATGGTACTGCGCAAGGACCGCTCGACTCTGCTCGCTGCACACGTAGAGATGCATTGCTTTGTGCGTTTCAACGCCCACTTCGTTCCCTCTGACTTGTCGGCTATCCCTTTATTGACCCAAGCGGACCGGTCAGGCGCACGCACTAGCATGCGTTCCATTTCGGTTGACATGCCTGTGAATGGTCGGGGGATTCGACGTCGAGCGACAGTGACACGTTTTTGGAGAGCACCGATGAGGAGGAGTGAGCAGAATTATGTGTGGGCTCCATTAGCCGTGTTGTCGGGCGTTTTGGTTGTGCTCGAGCAATGGCTTCTGTTTTTTTCGCACCGATCGGTTAGAGAACGCCAGCCGTTTGCAATGACTTTCCTGCTTTCCAGACCAGCTCGACGCAGACGCGCGACAGGAATCGGATGGCTCACCAGCGACGCCAACAGCGAGCTGGCACCGGCAGGCGGCGGATTCGACGCCGCAATCGTTCGATGGCACGCGAGCGGTAGCGGCGACGACGACATCTCGTCGCTGCCCGTGGGCTGCGACAACAAGGTTGCGGCCACACAGCCGCCCGCGGGCGCCACCGCCGACCTTGACGACGCGCCGCAGCCCACGGGCAGCTCCAGGCATGTCGGTGACTCACCGCCGCACGCCGGCGGTGGCGGCACCGACGACTACGCGCCGCTGCTAGCAGGCGGCGCAAGAACCGAAGCCAACAAACCTGCGCCTGTGCGCCGCCGTGCCCGCGACGGAGAGTATCCGCCGTCAGCCGGCAGCGACGACAACAAGGTCGACGTGTCGGCGCTCGCGGACCGCGCTGGCAACGCCTGCATCAAGCTGGTGCTTGCGGGCGGCACCACAGCCGCCGACACCGAGCCGCCGCTAGAGGCCGGAGCCGGTGACGACGACCAGGAGCCGCCGCCTGCGGGCACAAGCGCCGACACGGCAACAGACATTCCACGCGCGGGTGGCGGCGCCGAGGTGGACGGCAAGACGCCGCGCATGGACGGCGGCGGCACCGGAGCCTGCGCCCCGCTGCTCACGGGCGACCTCTCTCATCGTTGACGTGCGCTTTGCGCCCGCGGGACGCGGTGCCGACGCCCAAGGCGCGACGCCGCACGAGGACGGCGGCGGCAACACCGACAACATGCCGCCAGAGATGGGCAGCGGCTTCCCGCCGCCGCCCGGCGGCGGCGGCGTCTACAACGACACGACACCACGCGCGGGTGGCACCGCAGCAGTAGACGACGCGGCGCCGCTTTAAGGTGCCGGACAGTGCGCTGGCAGCTATGGGCTGCCCGCGGGCGGCGCAGGAGCCCACGACAACGCGTCGCGGCCGCTGGCCGCCGATGCCAACGCCGCGGACTCGCCGGGGGCAGCCGGCGGTGGCGTTTACTGCAACTACGGGCTTCCCGCTGGCGGCGCGCACGACGCTGACGCGTCGCAGCGTGCGGGTGACATCGGAACGAGCGATGACTCTCTGCAGACCGCGGGGGCCCACCAAATGGTCGACAATTCGCCAACGTTCTTGGCTGGCGCTGCCGACGATGGCGACACGCCGCCGACAGCGGATGGCAACACCAGGTACGCTGCTTGAGCGACAGACGCAGGCGCCCGCGCCGACACGGGCAACGTCCCGCCGTTAACGGGTGGCGACGCCAACGTCGATAACAAGGCGCTGGGCTCGCGTGGCGAGGCCCGTCGTCATCGGCCAAAGCGGAGCGCCTCGGGGGAATTATATAGCAGCGTGCCCGCCGCGCTCGCCCACATATTTTTGAGATTTGGCGTCTTGACGCACCCCCCCCTCCCCCCCTCTCCAGCCTCCGTCCAGAAACCTTGGGCGCGGGCGTGCCATCCGTCGCACAGCCGCGGGGTGGCGGCGGCACGATTCCTGGCGAGGCGGCTGCGCTGGCGTTGTGCCGACGCGCAGCGGGCGGGGGTGGGCATGGCTGACCACGGCGCCGCGGTGGCGGCGGCGGCGGCGGCGGCAGCGGCGGGGACAATGGGGCCCGCCGGCGCGCGCGCTGTCGGCGGTCATCATTGCAATCGCGCGGCTGGCGCTCATCATTGTGCGCGCGCGGTGTGTCGGCGCGCGAGCAGTCGGCGCCATCACGCCCCTACCTCCGTTGGCGCCGTCATTCCCTCCCGTATTTGACGGTTCCCCGCAAGGCACGACGCCGACCTCGGCCACGGAGTTGTCCGCCGTGCTCGCCTCTTCTGTCGCGCTCGCGGCCAGCGCGGCAACGCGTCGACCCCCCCACCTCCTCCAACGCTCCCCCCCATGCCGCCGCGCAGAGGCGCTCGAGCCGGGCGCGTCGGCAACGGCGGTGTCCTGCTTGGCCCGCAAGGATGCATCACTCGCCTCAGGGACCGCCCGCCAGATTCGGACCGCACCCCCACCCACACGGGGTGGTGCCCCTCCCCGGCATGATGCGGCACATGGCGGGAGAGACGGCGAAGGCCGCCCGTGAGGGCATGGCCGGCGCCGCACCGGCGGCCGCCGCCAAGGCGAGGCCCGTCCCGCCGCGCGCAGCGCCGTCGGTTGCCGGCGACGGATCCACACACCGCGCACCGATGCCACCGCCGCCCTCGCCGACGCTGGCGCGCCTCCGTCCGCCCGATGCGCACACCTGGAGCGCTCGGGGGAGGTTCCGCGAGCGCTCCATCGTCACCCGCTCCGCGACGGCGGCGGCGTGGATGGCTGGCCTCGACCCGGCCGCGGCGGAGACTGAGTCGAGGCGAAGGGGCGGGCAGCTCGCGCCTGTGGCGTAACGGCAGTGGGCCCGCCGCCGTGCCGGCCGCACTCCTGTGTGGCGGCGGCAGCAATGGCTGCCGTCGCGGCGGTGGTGGTGTCGGGCGGCCGCGCGAGCCCGCCGTCGTCGGCTATGGCTGCGCGCGCCTGCCGTCGATCGTCTATGTGCCCGCGGTCGTCTGCGGCGGCCCCGTCTGCGGTACGGCCATGGTAGTCGGAGCGCGGACGGTCACGGCAAACGACTCCCCCGAGGGCTTACCCCGCGCCACCACCCGCTTTTTCCGGTGGGTGTACGACGCGCCGACGGCGCACGGCATGGCCGGGTGTACGCTGAAGACCAACGGCAGGGTGGTGGAGGAGGCGTCTGAATGGCGGCAGCGACGGTGGCAGGCGGCCCCGCTGATGGCGCCGTCGACGGCCGCTCCGCGCGCGATCGTGTCACGCGGGTCGCGTCGGCTTTTGGACGCCGGGCGGCGGTTGGCGGGGACGTAGTGCTGCGGCCGCGGGCGGTGTGGCTCGGAATCGGGGGGGGGTACGGCGGGTCTGTTGCCGACACGTGTGCACTCACGGAGGAGGACCCCATCCGCGTGTTCTGGTGCGCGTTGCACGCGCTGGCGGGCACTGTCAGCGGCTGGGAGGGGGAGGCTCCTGGCGTCGCGCGGGAGGTGGCCCTCGCACGCGTGCCGGCAGTGAAGGAAGCGGCGGCGGCAGCGGCGGCAGTTCGACGGCGGCTTCTTATCCCCACGTGTCGGTGTGGGGCGGCGTGACGAAAAGCGCCCCACCAGTGGGCGGCGGCGGCGGGTACGCGCCACTGCCGCCACCGTAGCCGCCGCCACCGCCTCCGCCGCCCCCCCCCCCCCCCAAAGCACGATGGCGGCGCATGGCCGCGGGACACCAACGGCGGACGCCCTGGTGCTCTTCGTGGCAGCACCACCGCCGTCGCCACCGCCGCACCCCCCACCGAGTGAGCGAGCGGCGCGTCGCCGCGGGGCGACGCAGGAGAAACTCCACCCCACACCTGATAAATAAAAAGGTGCTTTCACGACACGACCCGAAATACGTGGCGACACCCCCGCCGCCCCATCTTTGCCTCCCCGCCCACAGCCGCACCATGTCGAGACAGCTACCTTTCTCATCTCTTCTTCCACAGACACCCATATGGCAGAGAATCCACGCGCGGTACCCTCCTCCTCCACCGAAAAGGTCGCTCCACGTACCCCGGGTGGCCACGCCCACCTTTCTTGGGTCCCAAATCAAATTCCCTCCATCAGGGCAGCCGCATGCGCACTGGTGCCCAATCGCCCACCCCCCCACCGCCACGAGCACCGGCGCCACCACAGTCGCCGCGAGCCCAGCGGCGGATGGAAGGGCGACGAGGCCTGCAGACACGCCATCGTGCGGCACCGCCATGGCGGCGACGTGGCAGCTGGCCCCGTACAAGATGTCGAAAATTGCGCCGCTGGTGCTTTCGGGGACTGCGGCGGGGTCGGCGGCGGTGGCGGCTGCGGCACCCGCCGCCGCACTCGTCGGCGCCACCACCGTGGATGCGTCGGAGGCGGCAGGCGGCACAGCCCCCGTCTGGATCGTTTACCGCCAGAAAGATCCCCCCCGTCGCCCCAGAAGCGTCGTTGGCCGCAGCAGCGTTGGCGGCGCCGCCTGGGCCGTCGTCGGCGGCGCCGCTGCGGTCACAGTCGCGGCCAGCCGTTTCGGTACGACAAAATAATGGCGCCTGCTTCCACTTCCGCCATGGCCCCCCTCCGCGTTCAACACGAGCATCACACTCCCCCCCAGCCCATACAAGCCCCGCACCCCGCAGTGGCCGAGTCCCCTTGCTATCCTGGCGTAATGCGCACGACGCCGCCGCCGAGCGCAACTCCGAGATGCGTGTCTGCGGCTTCCTGGTCAACCCCAGCTGTCGCGGCAGCCGCGCGCGGCAAGCGGGCCCCCGCCGACGCGGAGGCCGATGCCGACGCATCGGCGGCGGCGGCGCCCGCAGCCGCCGCTGGAAATGGCAGCCCCCCGTCGCTGCTCGCCGAGGCCGCTGCCCACAAAAATGGCCGGAGTGCGAGCAACGACGCGACGGCCGGCCCCGTTGCAACGTTGGTCACGGCGTCGAGACATGCCCCCGCGATCGCGCCCGCGCGTGCGGCGGCGAACAGCGGTAGCGGCAACGCTGCCGGCAGCGGCGGGGCGGGACGACAGAACCGCAACCAGGTGGTAGATCACGCCGCGCCCGCGGACGGTAGGGCGCCCGCCACCGCGTGGCACGCCGTAGGCGCGTCGTGCTCCGCCGGGGGGGCGCGCAGGCTCCGCCTGTGGCGTCGCCATCCGCGGTGGGCGGGCGCGGGTGGCACTTGCCGCGTGCGGTGACGTTTGCGGCGACCACGGGGAGCGACGTCGGCGGCGGCGACGTGCCCCAGCTAGGGTAGGTGGGCACCGCCGTCGTGGTGCAAAGGAAAGGTGGGCCCCGCCGCCACGGTGGCGAGGGTGGGTGGGCACAGCGGTCGTGGCGGCGGTGAAAAAAAAATGCGGCGCAAGCCTGGGGCGGCCGTGGCAGCGCGTAGGGACATGGCGGCGGCGGCCTGCTACGGTGGCGGGCACGGAGTGCCGGCCGCACGGCAGCGGCGCGACGGCGGCCGAGGTGCCGGCCAGATGGCGGCGGTCGCACTGCGCTGCCGGCACGCTTGCCATGTTCTGGGATGCCTACGAGCCCCCTCGAGTCGGTCAGTGCCCAGGGCGAGGGAACTGTTGCTGGCACCGGTGCCACACAACAGCTCATTGGCGCGTCACAGCCGCGGGGGTGGTGGCGGGCGCGCTCCAGTGTGCAGCAGCAATCAGTTCGACGCCAGGCGCACTTCTGTCGGGCGCACTCGCCAGGTCCCTCTCGCCGCACAGCGCCTCAGACAGACGTAGAGGCTTTCTGACAGTCCGCAGGCGGCAGTCCAAGCGCAGCGCACGCCACACGTGCAGCTGTGGGCGCTCGCCACCCTCGCGCCAGCGCCAATAACTCTTCCTGGAACCCTCCAGAAGCCGTGCAACGCAAGGACCAGCTGGCCGGTCGGGTATCACGAGAGGGCAGCACTGCTACATCGTCACGCCTCCCCGCACAGCCCATCGGTTCCCATCGAAGCCCATCGCCCATCGAAACAACGATTGGATGGGCGTGCTTGACGTCTGTGGGAGCCCTCCGATTCCCCATCGGAACAACGTTGGGATGGGCTTTTAGGCCTCACGCGAGGCTGGGCCTCGCCGCAAGGAGTCGCGGAACGGCCGTTTCTTTCCAGCCTTGCTCGAGACCGCGGAGCGCCTATGTGATGTGATTGGGCCAGCACGTGTCAGCAGGCTCGGGTGCGAATCCGATCCTTGCTGTGCGCTCAAGCTTACAGAGGCACGCGGGTCACCTCCTCGACTTTGCTTCAATACTGCTTGGCCTGCAAGACCGCGGCAGCGCCCCGCAGGGACACCTGTGACCACGCCGAAGAGGGAGAGGCGGCGTTAAGCGGACGGGCAACGTCGCCCCCCGCCAGGGGCTGGGCGGCGCCGGGAGGACGCACAACGTGAGGCGGCGCTGGACGGACCAGCAGCGTCGTCCCCCGTCGGAGAAGGGGCGGCGCTGAGGGGACGCGCAACAGGGGGGCGGCGCTGGACGGACCAGCAGTGTCGTCCCCCGTCGTGGAGGGGGCGCCGTTTGACGGCCGCGCAAGCGGGGGCGGCGCTGGACGAACAGACGGCGTCACCTGCTGGCGGGGGGGGGCGGCACCGGGTGCCTGGGCAGCGTTGTGAGCCGCCGCTCTCCCCCACGGGCAGGAATAGGCATTGGGCGGGGCTCAAGGATTGTTGGGTGGTGACTGAGCTATTGTTTAGCGTACGGGCGGGGGGGAGACAGGGCTCTGCGAAAACAAGCAAGGGGCTGGAGGTCTGCGCGATGCTGTGCGAGTTGGACGTTGGAGTAGTACCGTCGGCGCTGGCAGATGTCGCATTTGCGCCGTAGCGCGACGCCGCGCGCTATGCTCTCGGGATAGTGCTGCACCTCGACCGACAGAGCACAACAAACACACCACTTTTACTTCGCGTCCCAAGGAAAAAACGCGTTAGGAAAGAAACTCATGTCCAGGCGCTCCTGTAGTGGACTGTCCATGGTGGGTACGTCCGCGTCCACGCCGCAGCAACCGGCGAGGTCCGCAAAGTCAGCGACCACAAAGGCCAGCCACCGCACGTGCTCGACGGGTACCAGACGAAGCGTGACGTCAGAGGCATGGTCCATGATGCCCCATTTGAGGCGCAAGCACCCTCGCGCTACAAAGGGGCGGAGCGGCTCCGATGGCACGACCTCCAGCGGTACGAGGACGACGGCGTCCCCCTTTGGCCCCCTCACGATGGTGCGGAGCTCCCCAACACACAGCCGCGCCTGGTCACCGCCCGGGTGGTACAGCACCGCATCATACCATGGCGCGCCGAGGTAGTCTTCGGCAGCTCGAACTTGCTGCTGTACGCGCGCTCCGCAGTCAAAGCGCGCCATCACCGGCGTGCGCGTTGCGACCCGCACGTGACGGTGCGCCGCCAAGCCCAACAGTGCCCCAACGTTGGCCAAGTCTGGTCTCGTCGCCAAGTCCCTCACCGACACCTTAGCCACGTTGTACACCCTCCGCTTTTGCTTCCTCCTGTGCTCCTCCGTGGCCGTGGCGCCGGCGGCCGCAGCGACGCCGCGCACTGCAGTTGCGCTGCTGGTCGCCGCCTCTGGCACCCGAACTCCTGCCGCACCACGAGCGCCGCGGCCTGCCGCAGCTTTTTGCTGGTCGGCCGTCCACGCCGCATCAACTGCCTTGTCCTCCTTCGCATGGCGGTCGAGGATACCCCGCGCGCCGTGGGCATGCCTCACGAGCTGAAGAGTGAACGAGCGGCCATCCTTGCTTGTGCGAGCGTGATACGGCTTGTCTGCGTTGTGTCCGCTTTCGTTGGCGGCGGTGTTGCCGTTTTGCATGTTGCCATGCCACCGCACGGCCTCTGCAACATAGCATAGGAGCTTGGGCACCTTTACAGAGGCAGTGTGCCCGAGGATAGGAGTGATAAACCTGTTCACGAAGGCCGTGGCCTGCTCGCCGATGTCGCGGCCTTCCGTCAGGGCCATTGGCGGCGGCACGGCAGAGGTGGTGCGCCCGGCGATGCGAGCGTAGAGCACCGCGTACTCGTCGAACATGGACGTCACAGCGACGTTAATGGGGGTGTCCCCCCACACTTCGTGGTACGCCGCCCAACCGAACACAAAGTTCCTCCCCACCTTGGCGGCGTCATCGTCGCTGTCCGCCTCGTAGCTCGCCGCGTCCGCTGAGCCGTCGACCGCTGCGCGTTCCGCGGCATGTTCGTCAGCAAACGCGCCAGCGCGGTTTTCTTCGCCCAGCGGGCCGAAGAGGCCGGCCACGATAAACGCCAGGATGGCGACGCCGTCTTGCTGTTGCTTCCCGGTAAACACCGCCTGCTTTTCGTTAGCTCTGACGATGTACCTGCACCGCAAAACCCAAGAAAAAAGGGGGGGCAGCTGCACAAAAGAGAGCAGGGTAGGACAGGTACAGAGACAAGTCAGCACAAACTCGAGCGGGTGCTCGCGGGCACGGTTAATCGCCATGCAAGAGGATGCATGAGGCTCAACAGCAGTGCAGCACAGTGTGGTCAACGTACCCGGGCGGCGTCCGGCGTGCTTTGCTCCTCCGACGTAGGCGCAGCAGTCGTTTAAAGGCAACTCGACGTGTGGCCGTGCCCGAACCCTCTGGAGGCTTCTTACCCCTGCAAAGGTAGGGGAACACACGCACGAGGCGGTGCACCAGCATGCGGGTGACCCCCAGGTCCATGACCAGCAACAAAAACAGGGAGAAAATAGGCACGCCAAACGCAGGGGAGCAGCAGATGCGTTTAGAAGACGGTGCAAGAGAGCAGGCAAGGCGCGTGCGGTGGCCTCAATACAAAAGGAGGGCGACGTCGACCAGGAACAACGTACATGCAGCACATCAAACCCAATCAACCTGTACAACAGCAGCGGTGCCGTGCCGAGGCCAGCCATACCGGCCAGTCCCGGCACACCTCCGGACGTCGAGTCAAGCGCACTGAGGGCCACGCGCCGCTGCCGCTGACGCTGGCGGCGCATGTGCTCGTAGGCTTCCACCTGATTGGTGACCGTGCTGATGACGTTGCGATCTGCGGCGTTGACCGCCTGGGGCGCGCTGACAACCTCGATCTTGGCCATGCACGACGTGCAAGGATGAGGGCATTGGCCGCCTTTAAATCCCAGCACCGCCATCTCCTCCGGCTGATCACACAAGTACAGCAGCACGCGGGGGAAGGCCAGGGACTTTTGGCCGTTGACTTTCACGCGAAAGCCGATGTGGCTGCGGCCAATGACGTGCGTGAAGGCGGCGTAAATAACGCGCTGCAAAATCCCGCACCGTCTGATGCGGGCTCGCTCGTCCGCCCCAGGCTCCTAGAGCTTGCGGACGATGGGTACGTAGGCGACGGTCACCCACTCGATCGTTCCCGACACTTCGTTCACGAGACGTACACGAACAGGGTAGAGTTTGTGCTCTGAGAAGAGGAGACCAACCAAAGTGAAAGCAACACAAAGGGCAGACAACAGAAGGTGTCCAGTGAGTGACTGGCCCATGGAACGCACGAAGCAACCGGCCAAGCATAGGCACGCGGCGCTATGGTTGGCGTACGCCAGTCACACTCACAGAGCATACAGCGTACCACCCGACCACGACAACTGGCTGCTGTCAGAAAACACGTGCAGGCCGAGTACACACGACAGCTCGTCCCTGTTCTTCATCACGAGCTCCTCGAAAATCTTGAAGGCGTCTCCATCCAGCAGCGTCTCGCGTACGTCGCTGGGGGGGGCAAGCCCCGAGACGCCGCTCCACAGCTGAATGTGTTTGCCCTTAGACCTGAGCAGGGACCTGATAACCTGCAGCACGTCGCGAAAGTAAGCCTCATACGAGACCCCGCCCTCCACAAGCTTGATCTTCTGCCTACCGGCATTAAGCGCCGCGTCGTCTAGGTCGTCTCGAAGAGCGTTTTTGAACGCCTTGACGGAGGGGAACGTGTGCCTCAGGGTCTTGTGGTGACCAGCGTCCCTGGCCATCCCGGCCTTGGTTCCGTCCCAACAGTCGAGAAACTCGTACAAGAACTCTTGGTCCTTGTCGGATAAGCCCGCCCCGCCAACTTGGAGCACAAACCGCTGCAACGCCCGTAAGCGCACGGTGTTGAAGCGGCCAGTCTTGGCGCGCTTGCGAACGTGGACGAGCGGCTCGGCACGCCGCGCGTCGCCAAGTTCCTCGTACAACGCACGCACGTGTAGACCCACCGACGAGTAGAGGTACTCGGGAACCGCGTCTGCGGCGGCACCGCCGCCGCCAACCGCGGGCACAAAGATACGGGTGAGCTCGAGCAGCGTCCGTAGCTGGGACTCTACCGCGCTGTGAGCCGTCGAGCTCGACTCCGATGAGTCGGGCTGGGTGGGCGGGGGGGGCGGGCCGGACGGGGCGTCCGACTCGTCATCAGCCACGCTGCCGTCCGTGTTCGGGGCATGGCCGCCGCGCAGCGCCCCGCGCGCGGCTCCCGGCACATCGTCGCCAACAGAGCGGCCGGCCACCCGTCCTTCACCACCGTCAGAGCCACTGCTCTCCGTCAACCCCCTGGGCTGCCGACGACGCGGCAGCTGCGTGTTGTGTCCAATCAGACCACCGTGGATGGCGTACTGATGGCGACTGAGCCCCGAGAGAAACGGGGTGGGAAAGCCGCATTCGCACTCGAGAATCGGCCGGGTTGGAGGCACATCCGACATGTCGCCTGCCTCTGCGGACACACCACATAGGGATAGCCACCAGACGATGGCAATGACATGAAAAATGGCAGACCACTGGCCACACATGAAAGAGAATGCAGGGGACAGGCGTCAGCACATGGCCTCTATGGGGGAGGGCGCGGAAACAACCGTGTACGAGCATCCCCGCAGTCCCATCAACCTCGTGCGCTTCTTGCTCCACACATCCGCGCCACCACCATTACCGTGAGCCGAACACACGAGGAGGTCACGTGCAGTCTATGCGAAAATGAAAGCGTCGCAGACGTTGGGAGCCGCGCCGCACTCCCCTGGAACACGTCGGGTGGCCTTCTTGTCCAAGGTGCACAGGTCGACCGCCGGTGGCTCGCACACGTCACCGGATGCGGTTGGACACCTGCACTCAAGAGCATTAGCGTGGGAGCGAAACCGTAACCGGCGCGAGCGTTGGTCAAAAGGAAACAGCAGCCACTGTGGTTAGGCTACAAGGGCACACGTCGGAGAGGGCATTGCCGAAGAGCACGCAGACTCAGTTGGGCGGCGGTCCTTTTCCTCGCGTACCACAAGGACATTGGGAGCCGGATACACCGAAACGCCGCGACACAGCACCAGAAGATCACCTCCCCACGCCTGCGTCCATCACCCCCCCCCCTCCGACGCCCCACAAACACAAGCGACACGCAGGCTCGTAAAAACACATGTTTCAGTCAGGCGGGCGCTAGTCGGCCGTCGTCTGTGTCGCATGCCTCATGGCCGCAGAAAGACGGGGGGCTTGGTTCACGTGGGGCTGCGCCATTGCAGGGAGGACGGGGGCCCCAGGAGTGGCTCACACTCAGCCGCCGCCGAGCCGCAGGCCAGCGAATCAGAGAGGCGGGCGTCGAGGGCAGCAGGGGCGCACGTTGAGCGGACGACCGCCACAAGTGGCAGGGCGCCATCGTGACGCGACACGGGTTGGGCCGCCGTGGCGGAAGGTGCTCGACGACGGCAGGTCCCATCCACAGAAACCCCGATGGGAAAGACCGTCCT
>Ga0209093_1000501_pt1 | contig 21411 bp, 23 predicted proteins | sample SidtaG_4_FD_187450 | JGI IMG/M metagenome (GOLD analysis project Ga0209093, IMG submission 187450) | Marine algal microbial communities from Sidmouth, United Kingdom - Sidmouth_Male1 metaG (SPAdes) (version 2) | ecosystem: Host-associated > Algae > Red algae > Unclassified | place: Sidmouth... | reverse complement strand
TCCCCACCCGCACCCTGCGGCGCGCCCCCCTCCCCGTTGCAGCGCGCTGGCCGTGCCATTCCCCCACAGCCGTCTTTTCCGCGCACGGGGCGTTGATGGGCCGTTGCCAAAGCCGTAGCTCGGGTGGCGATGAAGGGGGGGGGCGCCGGGAGAGGCGGAGCGCCGCAAGGGGTCAGGAGGCGGGTGGACGGCCGCCATGCAGTGGGGCGGTGGTCCTGCACGGGCGCGACTCTACCGTGGAGACGGCTGCGCTTTGTTTTCATCCAGAACTGGGGAGCACTGTCGGTGGTGCCCCGCGCTGGCGTGGAAAGCGCCCATTGTTTGGGGAACAAGGACGGACCGTTGATGCACTTTCCGGCGCCACGCAATGCCCCATGCGCGCCTTTTTACCTTTCTTCAACATCCGCACCGCTGCCGTCTTCTTCTTCCTGGGGCGGCGAAGGCGACGGTGGCCGCTGCGGCGATGGCTGCCGCGACGGCGGCTGCGACGACGGCTGTGACGGCGTCGGCGACGTCGACGTCGAAGGCGGCGTTGTCTGCGCCGGCGGCACGGACGGCTTTGTCGATTCTGGTACTGAATACGGCGGTGATTGCATGCCAGAGCCCGTCATTGCGCTTGCCGCCCCAGATCCGGGTCACTACGTGCCCCACGCGGCAGCGTCTTGTCTTGCGTGGCGCACCTTGGTAAAGGACGCGTGCGGTGGCACCACCAGTGCCGTGGGTTGACGGGCACCAACGTGGAGAGCGGTCCTTGGAGGGCAGGCAGGGTCGAGGTGGAGCGGCCCCACCTCCCTGACGGAAAGGACTTTGGTAGGTTGGCGAGTGAGCCGGTAGGGCAATTGTAGACGTGACGGTAAGCGCTCGGCAACAATGAGGTGCAGAGTGGGTGGCAAGGTCGGCAGGCACGGGAATGAGACAGGCAGACAACCGCTCCCCTGCAGCGTTTATGTACCCTCCAAACCGACCTGAGCTCCTTACAACCCCCGTTGCTTGGCACACCGCCAACCAGTCGCAACGCGCAACGAGGCTTCGCTTGCCTAACCCGCTGGTGTTGTGCTGCGCCCACGATGCGTGGCCGCTGTGAGACCGCACCTACGTGAGACTGCAGGAAGGGTCCCCTTGGCAACACCACTGGCGACCGACATCGAGCTGTCGGGACCAGCAACAGCGACGCGCACGCTTGACAACAGGAATCCACATTCAACTTTATGATTTCACAAGACATCTCTAAAAGGGGATGAAAACACTCCAACTTATCTGTCAATATTTTCTTCGAGACAGTAGCCCACTGTAGCCCCCCCTCGGGCGTAAGTCCACGCTCGTTTCAGCGGCGCTAACGGGACGCAACCCGGACCCAATCAGCGGCCGGCACTCGGAAGCCATTTGGGAATATTTTAAGCGTTCGTACTCGTACTGTTGGAACTGCCCTGAGGGTCTCGTCCAAGGGCCCAGCTCTGATATGTAACCGGAGAGCATGATTGAAACAGTCTCGTTGTGGCTCATTTCGGTTTTTACGGTTTCGATCATGTCCGGCCATTGCACAACCAAGCTACAACGGGTCAACAGCAGAAACAGCATAGGGATATGGCGCATCATAGAAGATCTGTTCTGTCCGCATGGGTCTCACATTCTGCGTATGTTCACAGATTGCCGTGACCGTGCTTGGGGCAGTACCGGGTCATCTGGGTCTCCCGAATGACCCTGGCTGGTCAGAGCAACTGCACATTTTTCGAGTTCTCTGCCGTGAGCTTCTTGCTGCGAACTTTTCGCCGCCTGAGTACGAGAATTCTTATGGACGTGGCACTTGATAAAAAAAAAAAAAAAAAAAAAAAGATGGATACCATGATTGAACAAACTATCACTTGATTGCATACCCCTCGCCGCTGGTTCTTCTATGTGTCCGCCATGTGACCATTCATATGGCAGAGGCCATCAGGCAAGACCCTTTCGGCAACACTCCGAGCCCAGGGCGATTTGGCACCACCGTAGACGACAGGCAGCCGCGGGTCCGAGGCAAGAGCGGGCTGTCGTGGACCGTTGCGGGAGATCGTTCGAACAAAAAAAGGGACAACTGCTCTCCATCAACGCACCCGGATCGTGCCATATTGGTGGAGCGATGGTCGCCATGAGGGGGGTACCCAACAAGAACTTCGATGCCACGAGGAGCGGCTTCATCAGGTTTCGGGATCGCGCACCTGTCTGGATCAGGCTCCCTTCTGGTGACGATATTGCTGAACCCCGAATTCTTTCCTGGGGGACAGAGACAGAGACTGACTGTGGAACAGAGCATTCTATTGGTCTAAAACGACAGTAAGAGGGTCCCGAAGCCAATAGAATTCCAGGATTCGGTGCGAGCACCTTGCATCCACGAGAACTCACTGCATCTGGCCGCTCCATCTGCTTTTCCTGGCATGCAGCACTCGTCCCAGGGGAGATATTGAGATTTTTTACTGTTAGCTCGCCAGAAGTGTGGGAAAAAAGAGGTGCTGGTGTGGAGTTTCAGGCAGTCGTGGCATATGTCAGCAATCAGCGGCGTCAAGTCAGTCCGAGGGGCGCATCTCATTGGTGGAGCGAGTCAGTCAGTCTCGCTGCTTCAGCGATGTCGTTTAACGACTTGTCCTCCGGATCCAGACAATCTTGTTCGGAGCACGTCAATCGGTGCACATCTACTGTATGATGTAACAAGTTGGCCCCCCAGCGGAGGGACCAGATAGCGAAGCTTCCACTTTTCGTGAGAACACAGACACAAAGTTTGGAAAAACTCTGCATGTCACCAGTTCCCAATTCCTTGTGTTCCTACCTACTGTAGTCGGAGCTCGGTCCGGATCAACGTCGAAGAAAATGACGCAAACTTTGATACGCTGTGAACCTCTCTTCCGAAGGATCCAGCGACTAGTGGGAATCTTCCCTGTTCAGGATGGTACCGATACAGTACTGCCGTCCCTATGGAAAAATGTGCTTCGTCCAAATCTAGCCGCGCCGCCGCTTTCCCCCGCGGACACAAACAATGGGTATGCTTTCTGGGCTTGACATGCTCTCTTGTTTCGTGTCGGACACAAGAAAAGCAGTCTCTGCTTGTGAAGCATGGCACTGGTCTGCGCCAAAGTGGGAGTGAGCTGGACTGTGTCCACACCCTGGCCGGGGCCCCACGCTCCGTAGGCTGGAAGCATGCGCTATTCGGTCATTGTCAAGGTCGTTTGTTTTTTATTCCATTTGTAAAGCTCCTTGCCAGCGGAGAACAGCGTTGGTTGCCGTGAGAGACAAGGAGAGCTGGACAATGTCCGTACTCCAGCTGGAGAGTCACCGCCCACAAGATGAATATTTGTGCAGTGCTGTGCTTCTCAGCTCGCCTTTTGTCCATTCGTTTCCAGTCACACAATCCAGCTGCTTCACCATTTTGTCTAATGTGATGCATCATTCGACAAATGATGTGTAATTTGAGGGACCGTCCTTTTTGATTCTGTCACAGAAGATGGCCAGGGTATTGGACGCACGTGCCTGGAATAATGAAATCACCCCATTGCAGCCTATCGAGAAGTCCGTCAAAATGCTATGAACCACTGTCGACTGTAAACTAATGGCGATGGTTACAACCGAATAATGACTGTTGCGCGGAGCTAAGTTCAGCAACATGCGCCACATCTGCAGCTCCTGGAAGTTCACACTGTCTGCCGTTTTGTTCATCAAAAAGAGGCCCCCTACATTTCATCAAGCGCGCCTCAACAGGGCCTTGAAGACCAGGGGCGCTGGGCGCTCGAGCATCCACAGTGCGCCCGAGCGCCCAACAAGCGCCCGAAATGAGCGCCCCCAGGGCGCACTCAACGACCCCACTAGATCGGCTTTTCTTGTCGGCGACCAGCAAACACCTGCTTGTCTCTTTCAAGTGGGGAGACCTTGTCGGCGCTCAGGACTCTGGCAGCGGTCAGTTGTCGGATTAGCCCAAGGTCGACCTCGTGTGTGTAGCGCGCCTATGGCTCGGGTGGGGCCCAGCCAGCAAGCTGCCTGATTCCCGAGACAGCTTGACCCGGCGCCGCACCGTGATGCCTCCTCTCACTGCTTGCTGTGTGAGCTGCGCTGCGCAGCCAGGCACTGGGCAGAGCTGCTCTCGCGTTGTGGCTTTGTTGCATCCGCGAGTCACGCAACGTCGATTCGGTGTTGTGTGATAAGGACGCAGCCCTGCGCTTGGATAGAGGCTCAGTCAATTGTTTTTTATGAAGGTGGGCTCTGTGCGGGGAGTGTGGCGGCCGCGGCGTGCTCTGCGGGAGTGCTCCTGAGTTGTGTTGCCGCCGCGGTGGGGTTTTGTGCAACGTTGTTGCGCGCGATTCGTTCGACAGGCTACGGTCGCGATGGCTTGGCCATGGAGGACCTGTCTTTGCTGGGGCCCTGGTGAGCTTGCTGAGGTAGCGTCATCGGCGGCAGCGACGGCTTCTGCCGAGGTGCCGACGGCGCCTGGCGAAGGCAAGCCATGTGCCCATTTGAGCAACAATCAGTGCTTGCACAAGTCGATGGGTGTTTCGTCGTCGGCTCTTCCCGCTGCTCGATCGTCACCAGCAGCTGTGCGTGCCAGTCATGGTGACGGTACGGAGAGAGGCGTTCCTCTCGTGGATGCTGCGGCTACTTCGCCTTTCGTTCACAGTGGCAGGGTTGATCACGCTTTTGGTGGCGGGTGCTCTGATGCCGCTGACAAGGTCACGGGCACAGAGAGTGGCGGACTCACCAACTGGCGTGGCCAAGTGGCGGGAAGAGGCTATTCGCTGACTACATTCGGGGTAGTGTCATGTGTGCACCCCACACGCAAGGTTGTCCCTGGCTCCGAGGTGCACGCATGCCTTGGCCGCAACGTCTACATATTGTGGAGCACATCCGGACGAGGAGCACCCGCGACAGTAGCCTCTTTCCGCGCTGCTCGCCCATCGTGCATTCTCTTGGAACGAGGCGCGGGCGCCCTGCGAGTTGCGACCGAGGAGGAAGCCGCAGCTGGTGGTGGGCACCACACCGACCGCCTGTTGTTTTTGAGGGGGAAAGAGCGCAGCCCTACTTCCAGCGTTCAACACCTGTCAGACGTGCAACTGCTGCTCGAGGCGCCGTCGACGGGCATCTGCACATCCTGGGTTACTGGAGGGAGATCTCTCTTGACCCCATGGGAGGTGCTGGTGGGCGCCGGCTTGAGCGGATGGAAGGACGCGACGTGGGTGCATGAGCTGCTGATGTCGGTGTTGCCGCCGCTCCCGGAGGCCAAGGACGAGCAGCTGGGCACCGTATCAAGGATACTTGGGCACCGCGGACGGCACTTTGTGCTCAATGTGCAGCACTGGCTGGCGCCGTCAGCTTCGGCGGAGCTGAATAGTATGAGCGCAATCGGCAAAGTGGCGGACGCGGTCGATCATGCGAGTAGCGTGCCGGTCGTCGGACCCGTGCTGCGCTTGAGTCTCCTCGTCGTTCAAGTTGGTGCTCTGGCGGTGTTAGCGGACGGTCATGACGCTCGGCGCAAGGACGCGGTTGAGAGGTGCGAGGGCTTGGCTTTTGACCTTCTCTGCCGCATCTTTGCACAACTGCGCAACGACCCGACCGAGTTTGGGGCTGCCCGTATTGAGCAGCTGTGCTCGCTGATGGCGCAGGTGGAAAGCGTTCTGGAGGAGGTCGAGGCTACGTTCTTCATGACGACTGTCAAGAACATGATGGCGCGCGGTCTCGTGGACGGGTGGGAAAGGCGGCTCAAGGACATCCACGACAAGCAGGTCACCTCGAACGTGCACGGTGCGGTTGGCCGTGCTGTTGACCGGTTGGAAAGCGGCGTGGACGGGTTGATGAGGCGGGTGTCTGACCTGAGGCGCCAACCGGCGGGGAGCGTCCCCGTGGAGCCGGACATGTCCATGTACGAGATGGGCTGGCGGCCCCCCGTCCTGAACTGTGATCACGTGGCGGGTGTCGGCAAGCATGACCGTGTGGAGTTTGCCATCGTGTCGATGCTTGACGGCTACGCGCATGGAGAAGCCACCGAGGCCCCGCGAGTGGGCCTCTATGGGATTGGTGGTTGTGGGAAGTCGACTGCCTGTGCGGAGGTGGCAACGTGCGAGAGAGTTCGGACATTGTTCCCCCAGGGCACGATCTGGGTGCAGCTCAACGACACGTCTACCTTGGAGACGGTCGCCACTGCAGTATTGGCTCTTGTGTACCATTTGTGCGGCGAGGCCGCAACCAAACGCTGTCAGCGGCTGACACATGACAAGGACTTCGTAGCGCTGGTCGCTTCGGACGTGCAGGCGTCCTTGATGGGAGATGCGTCCAAGTGGCTGGTCATCTTCGATGACGTACGCTACGACCAGGTCGACGTGCTGAAACAGCTGCTGCTGGTTGTGCCGCGGTCCGCCCCGGTGTTGTTCACCACGCGGTCCGAGATGGTCGTCGCTTTTGTGACGGGCGCGATGCGGATGGCTATTAGCTGCTGGCCAGAAGATGATGCTCGGGCGCTGCTAGCCAGGGCTATCGGCAAGAGGCCAACTAAGTACGAGCCCGCTATTGGCAAGAGGCCAAGCAAGCTCGATCCCGCGTTCTCGGCTGAGGAGGAGACGGCGTGGGTACGGCGGGTGCTCGACCTGACGCAGTGCCATGTTCTGTCCGTGAGTATTGTGGCGGCCCTCCTCTCGGCCCGCTGCGGAATGTGGCGGCCGGTCGTGGCGGCGCTGGAGCACCAATGGACGGACCCCTCCTTTCAGCGTCCTCTGTCTGGACTGAATCCAAGGCGCTCCGTGCGGGCGACGCTAGATACGAGCTTAGTGCTTCTGCCTGACGATGAGTACCGCCGAGCATTTGCAGCTCTTGGTATCTTACCCGCCAACGAGCAGATTGGTCTGCACGTGCTCGATCGTCTCTGGCGACAACACACCCGTGTCGTCAGTGGTGCAAGTGAGGGTGGTTGCCCTTCACTCCCACAAATGCCTTGTGACGAGGACGAGGCGGTGCACCCGGGCGTTCTTCGGCACGTGGATGCTCTCGTGCGGGCCGGACTCCTTCATCAAGAGGTCGCTGACGGGGACCTAGTGGGTGTCGTCGTTCATCCGGTCGTATGTGGCTATGCTCACAGCTTGCTGGGTGACAACTTCGTTGCCGCCCATCAGCGGCTGGTGGATGAGTACGCCAGGCTCTGTCCCGTGGACGACGCGGACACGCATGGGTGGCTGGGCTACCACTTTTGGACGGCAGCTGACGACGGCTACTGGTACAACAACGTAGCGCGGCATGCGGTGGCAAGTGAGGACGTCCTCGCGCTGGCGTCTTTGATGACTGATGAGTGGTATGCTGCTCGTGTGCGGACGGGGTCAACCGTCGGGCACCAAGCTGATGTGGGGTTGGTGCTGACGTCGCTGCGTGCTATGTTTGACGACTCAGATCACTGGGTGCACGGCTCACCGGTTCTGCTGGGGGCGGCATACTGGGGTCTGGCCATGGCCTTCCTCCGTCGCATGGGGTGCAACACGGCAGCAAATCAGGAGGCTGCCCTCATCCTGCTGCGGCGGGGCTTGGATGAGGTACCGCGAGCCGCGGCGCCGTTGCTTTGGGCGGAGATGCAGAACGACTTGGGCAACGTGTACTCGTACCGGGTCACTGGAGACAAGCCGGCCAACTTCCAGAAAGCCGTTCGCTGCTACTACCACGCGCTGGAGGTGCGGGTGCAAGAGACGCTTGCATGGGCAGAGACCCAGCACTGCTTGGGCGTGGCGTACGCGGATCGAGAAGGCGGCGACAAGGCGTCAAACATGGAGGAGGCCTTGGCGCACTTCCGGCGCGCCCTCGACGTGCGCACGCGGGACGCCGCGCCGCTGCAATGGGCCGACACGAGCCTCGAAATGGGCGCGGCCTATGCTAAGCGGGTGGTCGGCGGCAAGGCAGCCAACATGGAGGAGGCGTTGGCTTGCTACCGGCGCGCCCTTGAGTTGCGAACGCGTGAGACGGCACCGCTGCGATGGGCAACGACACAGGATATCATGGCCAGGGCGTACACTGAACGGGTGGACGGCAACAAGGCTGCCAACTTGGAAGAGGCGGTGGCGTGCTACCGGCGCGCCCTCGAGGTGTGGACGCGCGATATTGTGCCGCTGCAATGGGCAACGACGCAGGTCAACATGGCCAGGACGTACACCGAGCGGGTGGACGGCGACAAGGCTGCCAACTTGGAAGAGGCGGTGGCGTGCTACCGGCGTTCCCTCGAGGTGTGGACGCGTGAGACAGTGCCCCAGCAATGGGCCGACACGCAGTTCATCCTAGCCGAAACTTACATGCGGCGCGTGGGCTGCGACAAAGACGCCAAACAAGGCATCAAGGAGGAGGCGCTGGCGTGCTACGGGCGCGCACTCGACGTGTGGACGCGCGAGACGGCGCCTCAAGCCTGGGCTCAGACGCAGTACCGCATGGGCGTGGCGTCTGCGCAGGTGGTGGACGGCGACAAGTCGGAAACCCTGGACAAGGCGGTGGCGTGCTACCGACGTGCACTCGACGAGTGGACGCGGGAGACAGCGCCTCAATCCTGGGCACAGACGCAGTACCGCATGGGCATGGTGTACGCGCAAGTGGTGGAGGGCAACAAGTCGGCAAGCATGCAGAAGGCGGTGGCGTGCTACCGCCGCGCACTCGACGTTTGGACGCGGGAGACGACGCCTCAAGCTTGGGCACAGACGCAGTATCGCATGGGTGTGGCGTATGCTCAGGTGGTGGACGGCGACAAGGCAGAAAACCTGGACAAGGCAGTGGCGTGCTACCAGCATGCCCTCGACGTGTGGACGCGCGAGACGGTGCCTCAAGCCTGGGCACAGACGCAGAACTGCATGGGGATGGCGTTTTCGCAGGTGGTGGAAGGCGACAAGCCAGCAAACATGGAGGCGGCGGTGGCGTGCTACCGACGTGCACTCGACGTGTGGACGCGCGAGACGGCGCCTCAAGCCTGGGCTGAGACGCAAAACCGCATGGGCATAGCGTATGCGCATGTGATGGACGGCAACAAGGCGGCAAGCATGAAGGAGGCGGTGGCGTGCTACCGCCGCGCACTCGACGTGTGGACGCGGGAGACGGCTCCTGAATCCTGGGCACAGACGCAGAACGACATGGGCATGGCGTATGCGCAGGTGATGGACGTCAACAAGGCGGCAAGCATGAAGGAGGCGGTGGCGTGCTACCGTCGCGCACTTGAAGTGTGGACGCGGGAGACGGCTCCTGAATCCTGGGCACAGACGCAGTATCGCATGGGTGTGGCGTATGCTCAGGTGGTGGACGGCGACAAGGCGGAAAACCTGGGCAAGGCGGTGGCGTGCTACCGTCGCGCACTTGAAGTGTGGACGCGGGAGACGGCGCCAGCGCAATGGGCCAAGACACACGTCTGCCTGGCCCACGTTTACAAGCAGCTGGTAGGCGGCGACAAAGAGGCCAACAAGGTCAAGATGGAGCAAATGAAGGCGTGCTTCCGTTGCGCACTCGAAGTCTGGACGCGAGAGTCGGCGCCGACTTCCTGGGCCGAGACGCTGTTTAGCATGGGTAAGGCCTGTGTGCGGTGGAAAGACGGTGACAAGGCGGCGAACATGGAGGAGGCGGTGGCGTGCTACAGGCGAGTCCTCGAAGTCTGGACGCGGGATTCGGCGCCGCTCCAGTGGGCCACGTCGCAGCTCAACCTGGCCTTTGCGCTCAGGCGGCGTACGAGCAGCGACGCGGCGGCAAACATGGAGGAGGCGTTGACATGCTACCAGAACGCCCTCAAGGTGATGACTCGGGCGTATGATGCAAAGGAATGGGCCAAGGTGCAGTTTAGTATGGGCACGGCGTACGCGGAGCGGGTGTACGGCGACAAGGCGGCCAATTGGGAGAACGCGGTGGCGTGCTACCGGCGCGCACTCGAGGTGCGGAGTCGGGAGGCGACCCCGCAGCTGTGGGCCAATACGACGTGGAGGATGGTGGTTGCCCTCCATGGTGCCGAGCACTGGGAAGAGGCGTTGGAGAGAGCCCGTGCGCTGCAGGCGTTTGGGTGCGAGTGGGAGTGGTGGGATGAGACTGAAGCTGCTCTGGTTACTCGAGTGGCACAGCTGGAGCGCGAGGTCGAGTAACCATATACACCATGAGGTGCTCCTTGCGCTTCGCGCTTTCATTCATGACGACGGCACCTCCACAATCTGCGTCTCGTCCCCAACCGTCGCGGCGGACCCAAAGAGCCAAAGAACCGGCGTGGTCCAACGAACCCACGCTCGTCATATCAGACGTCCACTTTCTATTCCCATACACCAGCGGGTGGTGCAGCATCGAACCGGGGAGCTCGAGCTACCCCCCCCGCCAACACACCTCTACCTCCACCGACGGCGCAATTGACCGCGCCCACCAACGGCGGCACCGTGTGGGTAGTCATACGGCCGAAACGTCGTTGTCAACTCCAGGTAGAGGGTCGTTGATAGTGCCAGCAATGGGTGGATATTGGAAGGGTCGAAGCGCCTACCGTCACCCCATGCAACGCACCCACAAGCCGACCCCATCCACACAATCCCTCCTATGCGCCAACATACTCTTCTTTTCCCCACACAGTGCCGCGCGCGCACAAAACGGTGTGAAACCGACAGCGCAGGGGACGCCCAAAGCCGCCATCACAGTCTATGGAGCAGCGACCATATGCACCTGCCGCATCCCCCCCAGCGCCTGCGCCATCGACGCCAACGCCCCAAGCGTGTGCTGCCAGAGACAACCACGCGGGGGACACGTCCACGGCGTGGTGGAACGCCGCCCTGACCTCTCCCAGCAGCTCTGCCATGAGCACCCACAGGCCCCGATCTGGTCACGGGATGCTTGCGGCCTCGGCGACCACATCAACGGCGGAGGCGAGAAGCGGCCGGATTGTGGACGGTACGAGTGGTTGGCCACAGCCGGCTGCCAATCAAGAGGCGGCGGCGGCAGCGGCAGCACCCGCGGCAGCGGCGGAGGTACCCCTCAGGGGAACCAGGGGCGGCGGCAAAAGCGGGAGGGCCCCGGCAGCCCCGGCGGTCAGCCAAAGCGGGCCCGCACCTCCAACGTGATGGCGGCGACCACCGCCATCAGCACCGACGTCAACCGCGTCCACCTATGGACCCCGCCCGCCACCCGTCGCATCGTCGTCGGTCGCCGACACGATACAAGTGAAGTCACCCCCAGCCCGCACACCCCCCCCCCGCGCAGCGTCGCGGCGTCCACCGCCCGAAAGTGGTCACCTCCGCCAGCACCACCGCGCAGATAGCGGCGCATGACTGGACTGGCGTCAACGCGGCCGAGTCGAAGAAGGACAACAGAGACAGTGGGGCAAAGAGAAGGTGCCCCCGTCACCGCCGCTGCCGCCACCGTCGCCGCCGCCGCCGCCGCCACCGCCACCGCCGCCACCGCTGCTGATGCCGCTATTGTCCAGCCGCCGCCTCCTCCGCCAGCGGGCGCACCCACAACAGGCTTCTAAGCAATGTCGTCCCCAACGCCTGCGCGGCAGCGCGGACTGCCGCCACCTCCGCCAGCACGGCAGCCACGTCGGGCGGCTCCACCTTACCTCGCCATGTTCGACGTCATCACCCCCCCCCCCCCCCCCCCCCCCCCCCCCCCCCCCCCCCCCCCCCCCTCCCCGTCAGAGCCGCCACCTTGGTCACCGCGATGACAAACGCCTGCACCGCCGCCAGCCGCCGCGACAGGTCCTCCGTTACGACGGCGGCGACAGCCGCAAAAGGGAGGGTGGAAAAACCAGTTCCCGAGCGGGCCCAGACACAGTAGGCCGGATCAACAGGTTTGTCTTCGGGTGGAAATCAGGGCCTGTCGAGCAACCACGATTTGCGCAAGCAACCGCGTGGACGCCGCCGTTCGACACCTCTATGGTGCTTTTCTAAATTTTGGCCACGCTGCGGATGGCATGGTTTGCCCAAACTAATGTGGACCTCTTAGTCACGATTGCGGTCCAAATTGGTCTCGCTTGTCGGCTTAACCAATAGTAATTCAGGACCGCGGGATCATGTCATCCGCAGTCCATTTCCGAGGTGCGCATCCCGTTCCGAGTCCTTGCCTGCACGCCTGTTCCCGTCGCAGCCGTGTGAGCCTTGAGCCTGGCCATAGCTGTGGAGTACCGGTAATGCCAGGGTTGGATCGTGTATTAGTAGGGTTGGATCGTGTATTAGTAGGGTTGGATCGTGTACACACACACACACACAAAGTTGGGGTTGGATCGTATAATAGGCGCTACTAATGGTGTGCTAAGAGAGCGTGTGGCAAAAGAGCGGCGGGTTTGAACCCGGGTCGACCGCAAAGAAGCCAGGCGCTATCAGGGCGTGCGCGAGTTTGTGCCGTGTTTGACGAGACCGTACGCGTAATGGAGGGGTTGGGCAGTGACGCGGCTGTGCTCAAGGCGGAGAACAAGAAGGGTGTCAAGGCCCTTTACTCCAACATGCATCTCGGCGCGGCTGCCGCCAACCGCCTGGCCGCATCGGCCGCCGAGAGCAGCATGGACGACTCGACGCCACCGCCCTCCGATGATGAACATGAGGACGATGATATGCCCCTATCGTCGGCGGACGACGAGGCGGCAGTGGCGGCGGGCGCCAGAGCCGGCGGCCGCTGACGCAGACGCGGCGGCGGCGGCGGCGGCGGCGGCGGCGGCGGTGGCGGCGGCGGCGGCGGCGGCGGCGGTGGCGGCGGCGGCGGCGGCGGCGGCAGGAGCGGAAAGAGAGCGCCCGCTGACCGGTCGGGCATGCTGAAGTCGGTGCGCGTGCACCACGCCACGCGCCAGGGAAAGATGGACCGGTATGCGGCCGCAGTGGCGAAGAGCCAGCGACCGTCACCGGCGGCGAAGGGCCGCGCCAATGGGAAGGGGAAGGGGAAGGGCAAGGGCAGAAAGGGCTCGGACGCCGTGCTGACCATCGATCTCGACGATTCGGACGGCGTGCTGGCGGTGGGGTCGGCCGCGGCGGCCGCACACGACGGGTGGCCGGCGGGGACGCGTGCGCGGTTCACCAGCCTTCTTCCCGAGTTTTTCTCGCCGCGATTTGGCGGAACTCCCCCTGTGCTCGTGGCGCACGCCGTTGTCTGAGAGCTGTACCAGTGCCCCTTTGAAGACGTGGACACCGACGTGGCGGGCGCCGTGGTGAAGGGGGCGTCCGACGCGCAGGTGCGCGGGTATATGCTTAACTCCGGCACGCTGACGCCAGCGCTAGTCTCAGAGTGGCTTTGTTCGGCTATGGGCCCGGCTCTGCGCTTGGCGACGCTGCCAAGCATGGCTCTGGCAGTCCAGCGCGTGGTGAGCAAGGCCATGGACGCGGCGAGCGCGCCTAAGGTTGGTGTAGCATCCGCGGCAGCGTCGGCAGCCGCGGCAGCCGCGGCAGCGTCGGCAGCCGCGGCAGCGTCGGCAGCCGCAACACCCTCGGCACCCCGAACGGTGGCTGTCACCCACCGTGCGGCAACATGCCGTGAGAAAGGAGCCGCTGCTGGTCTTCGACGCGATGGTGAGTCAGCACCTGCTAGCCCACGACACAGCGGCGGGGCACCGCTGGTTCTCTCTCAGCGAGTCGCACCGGGCGCCCCTGTCGTTGGGGTCGGTGCCTCTGGAGCGGCTGTGGTGGCGGAGGCACAAGCGGCAGCGTCGACGCTGGTAGCCTCGTCCACGACGGTGGGCTTGCTGGTAGCCTCGGCCGCACGCATCGCTCCGAGGCCCACTGCTCCGATAGCCTCGTCTGCGGCCGCCGGTGGCATTGAGGAGGCTGGTGCTGTAATACTCTCTCCAGATGCTACAGGGAAAGGGCAGGGGCTGTGAGCAGCCGATATGCGATGAGGGAATGATATGAACTTTCCTGGGGTGGTCGGCGTCGTCAAGGTCGTGACCGACATGCATTTGTCTGAGGTGGTCGACAGCGTGACAGTCATGGCCAGGATCACTGTAGTTTTTAGCATCTGTAGACGATGGGGCAGTCTGGCCAGTCCACCTTTCGTACCGGCGGCGCCACAGCCAGTGAGCGGCAATGGAGGAACCCCGCTGTGTTGGTGGGGGCGCGCTTGGGAGGGGAAGAACCGCCGTCGGCCAGCGACAGTGGAGTCCCTTTGGCGGCTGTCCGTGAAATACCGGCGGCACCACTGCCATTCAACTGCTGTGAGGGAGTTCTGGTGTCTGGGCGGCGGTGTGCAGGCGAGAGTCAGAACCGCCGTCTGCCAGAGACGAGAGCGTTGGGTTGCTTTGGCGGATGTCGGTGGCGAACCGGCAGCGCCACTGGCAGTCATCGGCCAAGGGGGGGTCTCCGTGTTTGGGTGGGGTGCGGGTTGAAGGAAGAACAGACTTTGCCCTCGAGGATACCGTGGGGTCGCTTTGAAGGCTGTTGGCCGCACACTGGCGGCCTCACTGCCATCAGCAGTGCTTGTCCTTGGGCATATGCCCCCTCAGTTTCCCGCAGTGTCGTCGCCCTCCCACAGGGCTCTCCCTCCCGGCATTTCCAAGCCCCTCGTCCAGGCTGGGCTCCCCCACGCTCAGTACCCTCCACGCGTCGGCGCTGCCGGTGGTTGAGTCCTTCCTCCAAACCGCGGCTCCTCCACGCGCCCAGGCCCCGACCGCTTCGGACGCGGGCTTCACCCACAGTCCGAATGGCGCCTTCCCCGCCGGCTGCCGCCAGGCGCGCGGAGCTCCGTGGCTGGAGGGCCCACCCTCGCCGCACAGGCGCCACCCATCCGTGGGGACATGGTGTGTCCCATGGGCCCGGGGGTTTCTGGCCCTGTGCCCAGAACACCCCCGGTATCTGGGTGGGGGCGCATGGGTGAGATAGAGAACCGCCGTTGGCCCGCGATGAGACAGTGGGGTCGCTCTTTCGGTTGTTGGCGGCACACCGGCGGAAATATGGCGGCGCCACTGCCTGTCAGCGGCCATAAGAAAATGCCGGTGTCTAGGCCGGGGGGGGGGGCGCGGTCGGGTGGGAGGAAGAACCACCGTCGGCCAGTGACTGGGCAATGGGGTCGCTCTAGCGACTGTCGCTGAGAAATCGGCGGCCGAGACGGGCGGTGCGGTGTGGAGTGAATGAGGGAGTGAGGGAGAGAAAGCCCCCGTCTGGTTCAGGGAAGTGCTTTTGAGGCGGCGGCGTCCGCGGCCACGGCCAAGTCGAGTAGGGACTTCGTCGGAAAAGCGTGTGCTCATGCCGGCCCCGCACGGCGTTTGCCAATGCAAGGGCCAGCCACACGCTCGCAACGTGTGCATCGGCAAAATGTGTCTGCCCTGGCGATCCAGGAGGGGGCACGGACGGGCGGCACTCGGTACCGCTCAAGCAGCTAGCAGTTTCAATCGGGTCTGGGATGGCGGAAATCCGAATTGAGCAGCATCAGAGATCGACTGACTGTTTTAAAGTGGTTGGCACGAACCGCCGATGTGTCTCAATCACGCAGTGGATGGGCAGATCGTCGCGGTGCGACGGTGGCCCTTCCGCCTTGGTCACTGATGAGCACCGCCCACCGACGGGTGCTCCGACCACTCGGCAGCCTGGCGTCCTTTCGGAGCCTCGCCGACCGCACGCCAGCCTGTCATTCTCCCGGCACCCGCAGGGGTCCAGGCTTTTGCGACCAGTGATTTTACATTGCCGTCTGAGGGGCTGCGCTTGAGCGCCCTCTTCGGCCCCGCAACTGGTCACTCTGGTAATCCTCTTTGGACAAGTGCCCTTTGGGGAGGCAGTCTTCAGTGCCGTCTGCGCAAAGACGTCAAGGACCGTGCCTTCTGTGGCATTCTCGGATGTGATTCTCCAGGAACGGTCGGGCGGCGGTGGAGAGCCGCTCACTTTGAGTGGGCCAGACCATGAGCGCGGCAACGGCCGCTGTTTTCCGGGTCTGCTGTGCGTGAAGCGGCTGGAAAGGCGGCGGCCGCGGCAGGCTCCTCCAATCGTCGTCGCCTGCGTCTCGACGGCAGGACATGTTTGGAAGGGCGAGTTTTCACAAGTGCTCGGGCGGGGACTTGGAGGGTTTGTCGTCAGCGAGGCCACCTGACTCTTCATGCGGACGGTCCAATCTCGTAGCTGCTTGTGCCGGCTTCGTCGCCGTGCGGGGTGTCCAGCACCACACGGGGGGTTCTGTTCTCTTTCGGTAGCGTGCGGCCTCCTTTTGCATTTCTGCCACGCAGCGAGACCTTCCCTCCACTCTACCCGTCAGAAACGTCTGGCGCGCAACGTCGCCACCACCTAGCTTACCCATCATGAGCGGGTATCGACCGCCGCGGCGGGAGTCGCCTCTTTCTTCGGCAGTACTGCCGAGGCCTCCAACGCGAACGCCATCGGCGACGCCGTCGCCGCCGCCCCCTGCGAGGAGGCCAGCGGCCACGGCGACGGCCGGGGCAGTGCCACCGGTGCCAGCGCCGCCCCATACAACATCGCCGCTAGCATCTTTAAGGCCTCATGCGCCCACGCCGGCTCCGACGCCGACGCCGGCGCCTGCGCTACCACGTCAATTGTGGCCACCACCGTCGTCACTTTCGGCACCCACTTTGGCGACAGCGCCAGTGCTGGAGCCATTGCCGCCAGTGCTGACGCCAGAGCCGCCGGCGCCGATGACGGCGCCGTCGCCATCGCCGACAGCTCCCACTTTGGTGACCACACCGGCTCAGTCGCCATCACCGACGGCGCCCGCATTCGCGACCAGACCCGTGCAGACCCAAGTGCAGCCGGCACTGTTGCCATGACCGACGGTTCCAGCGTCGGCGACGACGCCTGCGCTGACTTCTGTGCTGCCGGCGCCGCCGTGGTGGCCGACGGCGGCTACGTTGGCAACCACGCCGCTGCTAGCGCCAGCTCCAGCGTCGCCGTCGCCGTGGCGGGCCGCACCGACGTCAGAAACGACAGCGGTGTTGGAGGAAGAGCCGCCGGCGCCGTCTCCATGGCAGCCGGCACCGACGTTGGAGACGACGCCGGTCTTGGCGGCGGCGGCGCCGGAGCCATGGTCCTGGCCGCCGGCGCCCACGTCGGATACGACGCCGGTGTCGGCGCAAGGGCCGCCGGCGCCGTCACCATGGCAGCCAGCACCGACGTTGGAGACGACGCCGTCGTTGGCGCCGGCGCCGCCGGTGCCGTGGTCATGGCCGCCGGTGCCAATGTTGGCGACTACACCAGTGCTGGCGTCAGCGCCGCCGGCGTCATGGTCATGGCCGCCGGCACGTACGTTGGCGACAACGCCGGATCTGGCACCAGCGCCGCCGGCGCCATGGATATGGCCGCCGGCGCCCACGATGGCGACCAGGCCGTTGCTGGCGCCCTCGCCGCCGGCGCCTTCGCCAGGGGCGACGGTTCCCGCGTTGTTGAAGACTACAGCGCCCGGGAAAGCGCCTCCGTCGTTGTCCTCGTGGCGCACGGCGCTCACGTTGGCGACGACGCCAGCTGCGACGCCAGCTCCGCCGCCGTCATCGCGGGGTACGGCGCCCTCGTTGGCAACCACGGTGGAGCTTGCGCCTGCTCCGCGGCCGCGAGGCCCCCCACGTCTACCGCTGCCGCCAACGCTGTCATGGCCGCCGGCGCGCACGCCGACGCGCATGCCAGCTCCGCTGCCAGCGTCTCCGCCGCTAGCGTTTCCACCTCCACTGTTTTCGCCGTCGTCTTCATGGCCACCGGCACGGGCGTCGGCGCCCAAGCCAACGCCGGCGCCCGCGCGGCCGTCGTCGTTGTCGCCGCCCAGTCTTCATCGCCGTCGGCGCCCACGCCGGCGCCCACGTCGGCTTCGGTTCTGGCTCCGCCGTCGCCAGCGTCGCGGCATCCCCCGCCGCATCCACCGCCGCATTCACCGCCGCATCCCCCGCCGCCGTCACCATCTCCGCCCCACACTGCTGCGGCTTTTGTTGTTGCTAGAGATGCCACTCGTTCTTGTTCTCGCCGCTGGTGCAGCATATCTCGAACACCGCCCCTGGGTCGTTCTTCCGCGGAGGTCGAGGACGGCCTCCCAGTCCCTCCCCGTGCCGTCGTCGGAATCCCTGATTTTCCCTCTTCTGTTCGACCCGGAGGAAGGCGGATCGAGATAGGGCGTGGTGGACGCGACTGCTTTGGGCGAACAAGCGCCAGGAGGACCATGCAGCAGCCCGTGACGGCGCGGTCGGCCAGGCGCCTCCCACAGGCCTGGGCGAGGGACCAGCAAGCGGAGGTTGGACGGACTGCGGGTCGTCGTCTGCCCGCAAGGGAAAGGCGCCTGCAAGTGGCCATCGGACGGGCGGCGGGGCGGTGTACGCCGGCAAGGGCAAGCGCCCAGCGGGCCGCGGGTTCACGCACGAAGCAGGACCGTCCCGGCTCCCCCAGAGTAGGGTGCTCGGGGGCGGCGTGTGTAAGGCCCGGCGGGCTTCGAGGCGCTCCAAGGAGAGCAGTGGTATGGGGTCTGCGGAGGAGCCTCAGCAGGAGGATCCCACCTGTGACTTTTGTCCAAAGGTTAACCGCAATGGGGGAACGTTGGCTTCTCAGATGCTGGGCCCGTTCCACAGGGGGAGCAAGAAGATTCACGTGCACCACGTGTGTTCCATGTGGGCCCCCGAGGTCTTCCACGACCCCGACACTGATCAGCTGCAGAACGTGGTGTCCGCCTACACCCGCAGCCGCGGCTTGTTGTGCTCCGTGTGCCGGTTCAACGGCGCCACGGTCGGCTGCTACGTGGAGCACTGCCCCAAAGTGTACCACTACTGCTGTCTCTACGGCATTACCCTCCCCTCGCGCTTCTGCCCAGAGGGCAACGGGTCGTGCACAAGGCACGACGACTACTTTTCTGCCTTCTGCCCCGGCCACGCGTCGCGGGCTTTCGACGAAGTTTACTTGGAGCAGATGCGGGGTGATGCGGCGGTCTCGACGTTTTTGTCGGACCGCGCCGCGGCGGTAAACGCCGCACTCGGCGGCAACCCCGAGGAGGGGATGACCTGTCCCGGCTACGGCGTCACGGGCATTCGCAGAAACGAGACGGAGACGATTTTCTGCTGTGCGTGGAGAGTGGCGGCTGTGCCTGTGGACAGGTCGCGGGTGACCATCGTAACGCGGCCCTTCCGGCGGGTCCTTCGGCGCGGTGAGGCTGCTGTCGCCCACCAACTTCCGCGCCGCGTGCCGCGCTCCGCTCTCGCTGTTGCGCTTCGGCCGATGGTGACGTACGGGTCGGGAGCTTCCGCCGGTGGTGCACATTGTGGCGTTGCAGGTACGGCTGCCAGTGCCGCTGAAGATGCGGGGGCCCCAAGGGCATTTGCGGTGGGCCTTAGCACTGACGCAGCCGGCGATGGAGACGGCATTCCTCCCAGGCGGACGCCGGTATTTCTGCTCCGCAACGTGCGACGCGCGAGTGCCGTAGAAGTGAGGCGGTCCCTCCCGGCAGTCCCGCCGTGGTTCCTGCACACGGAGGTCGTCGCAGAGTTTTCGCGCCGCGCGCGTCCAAGCTCTCACCATGCAAGCATCCACACAGAAGGTCCAGCCGGAGGGGCTCTGTATACAGGTGCAGAGCCAGCGTCTGTGCGCCTTTTTGGAGCCATGACGCGACCTGTTCCTGTACGCATGCAAGTGGACGATGGGAGCGAGACCAAGCAGTGACCTGAGATGTGGGGGCCGCCCCGTCGCGGTCAGGCCGGTCATCGGGCACGCGCGCCCCCCCACCCCCCCCCGGCCCATCGTGTTTTCGTCGCAGCCGCCACTGTGGCCCACCCACTCCCGCCGCCGCTGTGTCGGTCTCCGGCCAGAGACACAGGCGGTCGCGGCGCAGCCTGCTCCAACCGCCCGTGGTCGTCGCCGACGTCTCAGCCGCCACCGCCGCCGCCGCCGCCGCCTCGGCTGCGGCCGGCCGCCCGCGACGCGTTGGCGGCGCCGCGGAGGTGGAGATTGCTTTCCTGTGGCGGGTGGGAAACGCGCGCGCATCGACGCAATGCCCGCCCGTCGTTGCTTCACCCCGCAGCCCGCGGCCGAGCTGGTGGCCGAGTGGCGGCCGCGGGAGCGCCGCCAAGGGCCCGGCGCGGAATCCCCCGCTACGCGCTGGGCCGAGCGACGGGCGCCCGTGATATGAGCGGTTTCCGCCGACCGACTGGGTCGGCGTCACCTTGCATAAGCGCTCCTTCATGGCCGTGACGGGGTGCTGGCCGCCGCCCTTGTCCCCGGCGCCGGCGTGCCTCCCGCCCCACAGGTGCCGGTGCTCTGCCACCCCCCCCGGCGCGGGATGACGACGCCTCTCCGCCCCGTCGCCGCCGCCCGTGTTTCTCTTCTCGCGGCGCGTAGGTGCAGCGCATCGCGCCGGGCGTGGTGTGCAGCCCTTTGCGCTCCCTATTTGCGGCGGAGGGTTGTGAAGTGGGGAGCGCCATGGAGGCGGTTTCCACAGGATCGGGGCGGAACGTCCGCGCCGCCCTGTGTGCGCTGCACATGCACGCGACGGGGATGGGGGGCACGAACAGAGGCGCCGACAGGTGGTAGCTGCAGTGAGCGCCACCACCATGCCCCCGTGGCCGGCGGTGGCTGCGCTGGTGCCGGGCGTCGGCCGCAGCGCGACAATTGCCGTGCTCCACACCGAGTCCCGGGTGCTCCACAACGACGGCGGCTGCGGCGGCGGCGGGCGGCCGCCCGCAGAACAGTCGTTGCTGCGTTCGCAGCGCAACGCGGGCGTTCAGAGCCGCAACTGCCCTTTCCGACACGTCCTGGACGGGCGCCGGTGGCGGCGGGCACGGCACCGCCGATGCGAGCGTGCGTGCCACGACCGCTGCGCTCTGCGCCCTTGTCGGTACGCGCGACATGCCGGTGGCTCTGTCGACGTGCGTGACGGGCGCGTGGTGGCTCGTCCCCGGGTGGCCCGAGCGGTGGCAGGCCGCGGCGAGGCGGAGCTGGCTTAGCGGCATCCGCGGGATTCTTGGGCGGGGCAGGGGGTGGATGCGGCCTCCGTGTCCGCTCCGTAGCCTGTGACTTCGGCGGGGTGGGGGGGTGGGTGGGGGACTGGGGCCACAGGCGGGCGGGGGGGGTGTTTGGATGAGTTCGATGATGCAGACGACGAGGGGTGGGGGACGCACCGGGAGATGGTGGCCACGCCGGGCCTGTCCGCCCGCGGCTTGACTTTGCACCTTGTGCGGCCGTTGGGGGGTTGACACCTGGGGCTTGGCGGGGGGGGGCGGACAGGCGGACGGCGCGCGAAGTGGCTTCGGCGGGGGTACGATGATGGCGGGTGGCCACGCGCTCGCGGCTGTGCGCGATATCTGACTACGTATGGTTTATGATATTGCTGACCTCCAAAAAATGGCGGTTGCAGAGTGGTTGCAATCATTCAACAGCGTACGTGGACCAATGGAAAGGCTAGGAATCATCTGAGTTCCTTACAGAGTCTCCCCATGCAGCTCTGCGCACTGGAAACGCACATCAGGATCTCAAGAAATCTTAAGAAGTTTGTTGATCTCATGAGAAATCACAGGTCTGGCCCAGAACCCTCTCCATGCCCTCTTCAGGCCCA
>Ga0209093_1000499_pt1 | contig 21467 bp, 24 predicted proteins | sample SidtaG_4_FD_187450 | JGI IMG/M metagenome (GOLD analysis project Ga0209093, IMG submission 187450) | Marine algal microbial communities from Sidmouth, United Kingdom - Sidmouth_Male1 metaG (SPAdes) (version 2) | ecosystem: Host-associated > Algae > Red algae > Unclassified | place: Sidmouth... | reverse complement strand
TCCCCCCCCCCCCGCGTCGCGCACCACGGCGGCCGCCTCCTCCGCTCGCCGCTTTACGCCGGCGACTGCCGGCGATCCGCAGGTCCGCCTACCCCCTCCCCATCTGCCACCTCCCCGCCCCGCTGTCGACGCGGTCGCGGCCGAGCGCCTTGTCGGCTCCCGTCGTGCGCGGCGGTGTCCGTCACCCCGGGCAGCGGCGGGGGCGGCGGCCGAGGCTGCGGTTGCAGCGGCGGCAGCGGTGGCGGCGGCGGCGGCGGCGGCGATGGCGGGGGCAGCACCAGCCGGGGGTGCGGCCGACATTGTCCCGGGCAGCTCCAGCGGCAGCGACGGCGCCCGGCCGCGGGGGCGGCGGCCGGCGGCGGGGGGGGCGGCAGCGGAGGAAGCTGCCGCCAGCGGCGGCGGCGGCAGCCACGGCGGCGGCGGCGACGGCGGGGGCAGCGCCAGCTGGGGGTGCGGCCGACAGGGGCCCGGGCAGCGCCAGCGGCGGCGACGGTGGCCGGCGGCGGGGGCGGAGGCCGGAGGCGGGGGCGGCGGCCGGCGGCGGGGGCGGCGGGCGGCGGCGGGGGGGGCGGCCGGCAGCGCGGGCGGCGGCAGGCGGCGGGAGCGGGGGAAAGGCACTTGTAAAGGGAAAAGAACCCCTGCCCAACGGGGAAAAAGAAACCTTTGTCATACTCAGCATACAAACACATCATGTCCGACACAAAGGCAACAAACTACAGGTATCTCTACTCGGAGTCATCGTCGTTATCCGTGGACTCGCTCTCTTCGTCCAGGAGGCGAGTCGTGGCCGGGGTGCGCGCGAGCTGAGCCGCGTCTGCCTTCCGCTTGGTCTCCATCGAGCGGCGGCCGGCGGCAGTCTTTTGTTGCTGGCGCACGCGCGCCGCCGCGGACTTGGCCGCCGACGCCGCCGCCAGAGCAGATGCAGATGTCCCATCCGCACCCGACGGTGCCGCCAGCGCTCCTGGCGCCGGCGGCGCCCGCGCTCCTGCGGCAGGGCCAGCAGCAGTCCGCGGCGTCTCCGTCGTGCCGCCAACACCCAGACCAGCAATGCCGTTCCCCACACCACCGATAGAGTCGTCAGTCTCCTCACTACCCCCCAAATCACTAGTAGAAGAGCTCGCCAAACCTGCACGCTCAAGTGTCTTCTGCGTAATGGCCAAGCGGTACCGAGCCGCTTCAGGGGTGTGCCGCATCAGTGGAGAGTCAAAAAAGCAAAGGGCAGTGCGCTCATTTTGCGCGTCCGTCAGCTTGCGGAGGGTCTCAGTACTGTCCTTGACTTGAGCGTCCATCTGGATGTCGTCTTGTCGCTGCGTCTTGGCAGCTTTGATGCCAATAGGGCGACCCTGGAAGCCGCCGTTGCGTCGGCTGAGGCTACTGCCGCTGCCGCTGCCACTCTCGTCGTCCTCCGACGACGAGTCGCCAAAAATGGCCATTGTAGAGGCGTCGCCGCCGTTGGCGGCGCCGCTGAACTTGTCACTCTGCCGCAATACGCGCCAACACGCAACCCACTTGCAGTGCGCGACCCTGGCTTTGTGTTTGCGCGTTTTGTCGTTGCGCTTGTCTTGGTCTAGGTCGGCACGGATGGCGTCGTACACGTCCAGCGAGCAGTAGCGCGCCACAGCGCCGCTGATGATATACTCCTCAGACAGGTTTCCAGTGGTCGGCATGGCCTTAACAGCGAGGTAGTGCGACGTGAAGGTGCTCACCCCCGCCCGGATGCGCTTGAACGGCTTCTCCAGCGCGCTTGGTAGACGATCCACTCTCATCGGCCCCTTCTTAAGCACTTTCTCAGCCCACAGATTGTGAACAGTCCCCCACAGGTTTTCCTTGGTGGGGGCAGTCGCCCTCACCGGGTCACGCGTCACCTCCAGGTAGGCCTCACAGAGTGGCACACGGTCGGCGTCCGTCCATCCCAGAGCAGGCCCCATCTTCTGGGGTAGAGCGTAGGTTACAGCCGGTACGGAGGCGGAGGGTGTGCAGGAAACAGCTGGAGAGGGCGCCGAGGCACAGGGACTTGCTCGTACGTCGGGTAGAGAGAGGGTTGAGTCCCCTGTACCATGTACACCGGACGGCTCAGAGGCTACGATGGCGGCGGCTGCCGCAACGGCTGCGACGGCGCGGGCCACCAAGTCCACCGCGCGGACGTGTTCCGTGCGGGCGTCCGCGTCAGCACCCACTGGAAGTCCTGCGTGCCTCCCGGACCTCCGCACTGGTCGACCCGCCAGGGCGAGAGCGCGTCAGGCTGTCGCATAAAATGCCGAGTCACCCCAGCCCACAGACACAGATAGGGACACCTGCCCAGCTGAGAGAACCCACCCGCACACCATTACTCTACTCTCGCCCGGTGACACGGTCACATAGGAAAACACCCGAAGGCGCGAAGAGGGAAGAAGGAGGTGAGAACGCAGTTATTTTTTTGTGGGGAAGCCGGGCCACGGGCGCCCCGCTGTCCCCTTAAGCTCACCGAGCAAGCGGGCCCAAATGGCCCCGAACCCCACGCAGTAGCCTCCCCATAGGAAGATCTGGGGATCCAGAACAGTGGACCCCCCTACTGTAAAGCAGATAATTCAAGCAATTGACATACAAATGCAAGCGACCCACAATCAATCAAGATCCCACCCAGCACCGACAGCGCCACCTGTCCGAACCGGGGCGTGACACGTCATCCGCGTCGCCCGGCGCGCCAACGACCTCCTGGCCAGCCAAGGGGCGTGGGCCGGGATGCGTAATGCGACATAGCTCACTTCTCAGCGTGGACCGTCCCGGGCCAGCCCAGGCGGTTCCCCAACCGGCGCCTCGTCACGACCTTTCGGTGTCCCGCGGGTCTCGTGGGGTGGCGTGCGTGCCCGGCTGCTGTCCGTCCCGATCCTGGGGCCGACCGGCTCCCCGGGCGTGGGTGGCCCGTGGGGAGGAGGAGGATCGTCGGGGCTGGGACGCGGGTCGTCCAGGGTAAGAGCGAGGAGGAGGGTACATGCCCGGGTGAGGGCGAGTCCGCACGTGCGTCCCCCCCCCCCCCCCCCCCACCTTGTCTTGTTCCACTGGTGCACACCTTATCCCCGTGGGACCCAGAACCAGGCCCACCATCCCCAGTCCCCACCTTGTCCCCTGGAGGAGGTCCGGTCTTGGTGGAGGTAGCCGGCACAAGGGCAAGGCGTCCCAGTCCAAGGTCAAGGGCAAGATCAAGGCGTCCCTGACCAAGGTCAAGATGTCGTCGTCGGGGTCCGTGGAGGTCGCGCCGGGGTCGGTCGACCACTCTGGGGAGCATGGCGGTCCCCCCGGCACGAGCCCGGCGCCTGTCGGTGGGGTCATCCCTGGCGTGGCTTTGCCCGCGGCTGGGCCTGGCGACGTGCCCCCGCCGAGTCTCCTGGCACCCGCCATGTTGTCTGTACTGGGTGGCCGTGGGTGTCGTGCCGGCGCCGCCCGAGGATGTCAACACGTCGGAGCGCCTCCAGGGGTTCCTGGCCATGCGCCCTGACCTGGCGCTGAGCTGGTCCCGGGAGCAGCGGCGGAAGTTCCTCACGCAGCTGGACACGACGGCGCTTGTCTCGGCTGACCGCGGGGCGGGGGAGGTTGTGCACTCCGCTCCGGGTTTGGACCTTGGGGCTGACCGCGCGCCTTGTGCTCCGGGTAGCGCCTGAGCTACTCATCTTGCCGGCCTCCCCGATTTCTTGGTCCGGGATCCCGCCATCGACTCGGCGCCGGTTATCCGAGCGCCGATCGAGGATGAGTACCCGGTGTAGTTGGCCGCGACGGTGTCGCGGGTGAAGGCCTTCGCCGCGCCGCCAGCGTACCCCAACCTGCTCTACATGCCGATTCCGGGTCCGTCCCTGCGTAAGCTGCCCATCATGCCCCCGTCATCTCATGCCAACTCCGAGCAACGGGCGCGTCGCCGGGGCTTCCTGATCAGCTGGAACCACGAAGAGTTTTGGCGCCTTCCCCCGGTGATACGCGCCCAGTTCTTCGCGGCGGTGCCCACTTGGTTCGCCTAGATGGAGACCCCGATTGGGTTCACCACTGGGGGCTCCTTGGTGTCGTACTACGCCCGGGATGAGATCTACCGACCGTGTCGGGACGCCCACTCGGTCACGATGGCCATCTGGGTGACAGAGTACTTGGAGGTGGCGTGCAACCGCTTGTAAGAGGAGGCGCGTGACGGCCGTTTCTGGCTGTTCTCGGACGCCCTGTTTGGCTTGGTCAAGCAGCTCGATCCGGAGGAGCTCGCCGGTGATGACGCTGATGCCTTGGACTTCTTCCAGGCCATGCTGGCTCTGCGGGCGGCTCTCCCGGTCCAGGAGCAAGCCTTCCACGACGCCGTGCGCCGTCTGGATACTTCTCGTCGGGACCGGGATGGGTGGCTCACGGTGGTGACCCGAAACGACACCGACGGCGTGCGCATCGTCATCCAGGACCCCCTTGATGCCGCGGCGTTCTCGATCCCGGCGTCTTGCATGGCTGTCCCGGCGGAGGCGCCTCTGCGCCGCGCCCAAGTTCCCCTCGCGTCTGTTGGGGTCCTGTCGGGGTGGGCGTCCGCCGTGGCGCAGCGAACCGGTGGTTCTGGCTCTTCGCCCTGGGGTGGTCTGCCCCTCCCGAGTCATCAACTGGTGCCGCCTCCCCGTGCTTCCCTTCTCGCCAGCCCGGTGACGTTGGCGACGACGGCTCCTTCGTCTCGGACGGACCCGGCGACTCCCGTGGTGAGTACTGTGGCCCGGGTTGCGACGGCCAACCGCTTGCCGTTGGCCCCCCCGGTGCCCGACTCACTCCTGTCGGATTCCTCGGCAACGCTGGGGTCGGAGGGGGAGGCCTGGCTGGAGCGTCTTGTCGGGAGCCTCCGTGGGGAGTCGGCTAGTTTTCCCACCAGCGTGCTCTTGGTCTCGCTGGTCGACTTGCTTGGGAGCTTGTCGAACGACTTGCTCACCTGGGCGGAGACGCACCCGGTGGGGGACCCCGAGGCTCTGGAGGTGGTCCTGCAGGGGTGTTCCTGTGCCGGCGTGAACGACCAGCTCTGGCGCCTCTTGAACATCCACCAGCAGCGGCAGGAGAACCATCTTCGCCGGGAGGATCAGGCCGGTACTTGACGCGCCCGCGGGTCGGGCACCGGTGATCGGCCGGAAGAGGCCACGGGAGCCCACGAGACCTGGTATCGCGACGCGCCTGGGAGCCCCCAGCGTGGCATCGGCGGTGGCGGCCACCAGACGTGGCCGGGGAACAGCTGGTACGAGTCGCGTCCTCGGGCGAGCACCCCGGTTGATAACGCGCGTGGGTATGGTCGTACCTACGGGGGCCAAGATGGTCCGTCTGGTTATGAGGGTCCGTCGTCGACCCGTCGTCGTCTGGATTGAGGCGTTGTGCCCCAGGTCGGTGTCGGTCGGGTTAGGGAGCCTGTGTGTGCTTCGTGTTGGCCGGGGTAGTTCCCGGCCCCTTAGCGAGGGATGAATCGGGAGACGTAGTACTTGCATAAACGAGGGTTTGCTGTCTCTCGGCTGTCCTGTCACGCCCCCTGGGCGTCCCGACCCGGCTCCGGCTTGTCTGGACCCTGGGGGAGAAGCCCCTTGCGACGACAATACCGGTACACGGCCGCTACCGGTAGGCGACCCGAGTGTTGCCAGGTGTCGTCTTCCGGCCCACATCCAAACCAGCGGACCAACAGCCAGAGCACGCCCTCCTCGACCCAGGTGTGGTCCACGAACCGTTCAAACACAAACTCGGACCCACCCGGTTGGAGCGCGTCTGGTATGTCCACTTGCGGTTGCTTGGGTCGGCTCGCGGGGTCCACCAGTCCCGCTGGCACCACGTGGTTGCCGCTAACCCGGTAAGGGAGTCCGTCTTGGTCAGTCAAGTAGGCTCTCCCGTCGGTCTCCAACACCTCGTACGGCCCTGTCACCTTGGGGTCGGGCTTGTGCTTCCGGGTGTGGTTCCGTAGGTACACCCAGTCACCACTGGTCACCGCTACCCGGCGAGGGCGGACTTTCATGTCATAGTACCTCTTGTACCGTGCTTGTGTCTTGGCAATCGAGTCTCTTACTTGGGGAAGCAAGGCTTTGAGCGACTCCAGGAAGGCGTCCTTGGCCTCCGCCACCGACTGGCTCGGGTCCGGCGTCTTGCCGTCTGGCATCCGTTCCAGGGAGAAGTTGCTCAGGCACCGTGGGGTGACCAAGTCCATGGTGGCCACGCCCGTAGCTCGGTGGGGCCTCGAGTTGTACGCCAGCGCTAACACGGAGACGATCTCGTCCCAGTTGTCCTAGTGGTCCTAGATGTAGTGCATGAACATGTCCACGAGCGTCTTTTTGAAGCGCCCGACCTGGAAATTGGTCTGCGGGTGGTACGTGGACGTGTACAGGTTCCGGATGACCATAAGGTTACACACACCCTGGAAAAACAGGGAGGCGAGCTGGGGTCCGTTGTCCGTCAGGACTGTGTCCGGGGGCCCATACACGGAAATCCAATCCCGGAAGAACGCCGACGAGACGTCCGTCGCGGTGACGCCAACCAGGGGGACGGCTCGGACCAGCTTAGAGAACCAGTCCACGATGATCATAAAGAAGACGTTCCCGGTCTTGGTCTCTGTCAGGGGTCCGAGGAGGTCCAAAGACAGGCTCGCGAAAAGGTCCGTCGCCGGGAACAACTTGAGCATCGCCGTACGTCGCCTTGGTGCGATCCTGTTCCTGGCGCAAGACGCACAACTGGCCACCCATTCGTAAACGTCCGCGGCCATGGACTCCCAGTAGTAGTGGCGCCGGATGGCGGCGTACATCCGGTTAACCCCAGGATGACCAGCGCGCACCACGTCGTGTTCCAACCGCAGGAGGTTCTGGCGCAGGGTGAACGGGACGTACACTTGGACAGCCCCGTCTAGGGGGGCGACACATACGAGGAGCCCCTCCTTGGTCTCCAAGAAGCGGGAGTGCGTGTTCTCGTCCATTCTATCCCGTAAATCTGGGCTCCGCTGGTCCTCCTTCTGCGCGGCCAGCATACGCGCGAGCGTGACCGGTTGTTCCTTGTCTGGCTCCCCGAAGTTCGGTGCCACCCAGCCACGGGAGGAGCCAGCCAGAGCGAGACAGGGAATCTCTTCCGGGATGACGGACCGATCCGGCGCCAGCGTCGGGAGTCGCGACATGGCGTCGGCACAGTGGTGCTCCCTTCCCGGTCTGGTGCATACCTTGTACCGGAACTCCGACAACCGGAGGCGCCAGCGAGCGACCCGTCCTTGGGCGCTGTCCATGTTCAGCGGCCAGCATAAACTGGAATGGTCCGTCAGGATCAGGAACTCTTGTCCCTCGAGGTAGGGGCGGAGAAGGAAACCGGCCCAGATCACGGCCAGGCATTCTCGGTCGGTCGTGGAGTAGTTCTGCTCGGCTGGGATGAGGCCCCGGCTGTAGTAGCCGACTGGGAGGAGGCTCTTGTCCGGTTGTTGCTGCAGGAGGGTACAGCCGACTTGGACGGCGCAGGCATCAGTATCCAGGATGAAGAGATCCTCACGTCGGGGGAGTGCCAGAATCGAGGTCGACGTCAAGCGCTTTTTGAGGTACTCGAAGGCCGCTAACTGGGCGGCATCCAGCGGGGGGAGTACGTGTGGGAGTTTCTTGCTGGTGAGCTTGGTCAGGGGCTTGGCAATGTGTGCATAATCCTTGATAAAACACCGGTACACGTTACACATGCCCAGGAAGCTCCTGAGCTCCGTCTGGTTACGTGGGGGAAGCGCTTGCGCCAGGCTCTTGATGTTCTTCTGGTTCACCAGCAGCTGCCCTGGACGGACGACATGTCCCAGGTACTCCACCTCTTGCTGGAACAGGTGACACTTGGAGGGATTGAGTGAGACGCCGGCCTTTTCCAGCAGGAGGAAGACTTCACGGAGGTGCCGGATGTGATCACCCACGGTCCAGGAGAAGACAATCACGTCGTCCAGGTAGACAAAGCACGTTTGCCACCGTAGACCGGACAAGATGATGTCGAGAGCCCGCTGGAGGGAGGCTGGCGCGTTCACCAGACCAAACGGGAGCCGGAGAAACCAGAACAAGCCCGTGTGAGACGTGAACGTCGTCTTGTCTCTGTCCTCTGCGGCCACAGGGATCTGCCAGTAACCGGCGTTACAGTCCAGGGTAGAGAACACCGTGGCATCGCCGAGGGAGTCCAGGCAGACGTCCATCCTAGGGATCGGGTAGACATCCTTGACCGTGCGCTCGTTCAGCCGCCGGTAGTCCACGCAAAACCGGCAGTGGCCACCTGGCTTGGGCACGACGACCACCGGGAAGGACCACTCGGCGTCCGAGGGCTCTATGACACCCAGGTCGAGCATTTTCTTGTCATGCTTCTCGATCTCCAAGCGACGGTGCGGACCAGCCCGGTACGGAGCCGAGTACACGGGCTTGGCGTCTGGCTTGAGCTCGATGTGGTGCGTGGTGGCCTTGAGCTCACCCAGCTTCCCCGACCACATACCCCTGAACGGATCCAGAAGACCGTGCACCTTGCCATGTAGCTACGTGGGCACGCCCGCCCAGTTCACATCTGGCATCGCCGGCTCCTTGGGGGGCGGCACAACCGGGGGCTCCGGCGGTCCCTCCGCCGTGGCCATGGCCGCCTGCGTGTCCAGCTCCTGTCGGGCCGCCAGCTCCTGTTGGACGGCGAGAAGGGCCCCTTGGGAGAGGGGTCTCGCCTCGCCGGTATACGGCTCCGCGACCCCCACTCGGGTGCCCTTGGCAAACATCTTGGTGTTGAGACCCAGGTTGACCAGGAGTACAGAGAAGGGCTCGTTCCGGTGCACCCTCTTGTGGTGCCCGTGGGCCAAGTGCAGCCCATGTTTGGCCAGGAACTCCGCTCGGCCCTTTATGAGGCAACTGCCCGTCGACCGGGTCACAACTTGGACCTCGGTTTGGGCACCAGGGGGAAGGACCGTTGCACCCGCCAGCGTCAGCTCGTTCGGGCGGACCCGGGGCTTGGCCGGTACCTTGTACTGTCGCCCCCTGGCGCCAAGATGGTAGCCCAGAATGTCCGAGACAGCGCCCGTCGACCACTCGATCTTGCCGTCCTGGGGCAGGATGGCCTTGGTGTACTGGCGCTGGAAGTCACACCCGATAATAAGCGGAACCGAGAGGCGTTTCACAACAATAAACAGGAAATGCATAGGTTTTTCATGTACATGCAGGGTAAGGGGGAGTCGAACGAGAGCCTTGAGAGCCTGTCCGGAGGCATCCACGATCCGGGTGCGGGTAGGCGCACGCCAGGCATGGGCGCGCCAGTCCGGAGGGAGCAGGTCCTCGCTGACGACGCTTGGTCCGGCCCCTGTGTCCACCACCGCGGCCACAGAAACCGGGTCCTCACCCCCGAGACTCAAGGTAGTCGTAACCTTGAAGTTATCCTTACGCAAGACGAGCAGGGTAACCCGACAGGCACACGGTGTCCATGCGGCTACCTTGGTTCTTAGCCGACGACCGCTCCGGCCCAGGAATGCAACTGAGGCCGACACAGGATCACCGGGGCCTGGAACAGACGGGAGGGCGCTTACGGGCGCACCTCCCCCACCTCGTTTCCCGATCCCGAGGTACCCGTGGTCGTGCTCTCTTCCTCGGGATGGGAGTCCCAGTCCTCAGGATTCTTCTTGTACAGGTTCTCCTGGTTGCTCTGCAGGATCGCAACCCGGATGTTGTGCACCGTCTTCGGGTCCCGCCGTCCAGAAGAGGCGCCCTTGGCCTGCCGGTCAGCCCAGCGGACGGCCATAGCGAACTGGATCCCCTGGCGGGCTAGCTTGTCCTGGAGCTCCTTGGGCACCTCCGGGCAGGCTGCTGCGATGTGTTCCTCCTTGTTACACAGCCAGCACGCCCGTACCCGGTTCGGGCGTTCCCCCCCCCGGGTGACAAGGGGCGTATAGGGTGTGACAAACCCGCGCCAACCCTCCAGGCGACCACTGGCCTGGGACGAGGACTCGCCCACGGCCAGAACCGGCGTCTTGGGTCCTGCCCGACTGGACAGTCGTGCCGGGTACATCTTGGGGGGGGTCGGCTGGAGTCGCTGGAGCGCCTTGACCTGTTCATGCTTGCCCTGGGTGAACGACGCTAGGTGCTGCAGGGTGTGTTCCGTGAACTGGAGGTTGTACTGCTAGGCGTCCACCTGCATGTGCTTGGGCAGCCCCTGGATGAACGCCATCTTGAGCCGGTCCTCGCCGTACACGTTCCCGCAGGCCTCCCCCAGGTCCCGCAAACGGGCCGCGAAGGCATCGGGTACTTCATGGGCACCCAGAGAGGCGCGGTTCACGCCCGACACGGCCTGGTTCAGGGTGATGGAGTCCGCGTAATTGACCAGGAGCGAGTGCACTGCCTCCGGGAAGGATGCAACAGGCCGGCCCGGGATGTGCTCGGCCGTGTTACGGAGGATCTTGTTGAACCGAGTGGCGGCTGCCCCGGTCAGCAAGGAGCCGACCAGGTAGAGCGCCTCGCCCTCCCAGACGTTACTGTCGTTGCAGGCCCGGACGAACCGGCGCAAGAAGGAGAAGAGCTCGGCCGGCTTGGTCCCGTCAAAGCGAACCCGGTCCATGGAAACCCGTAGTTCCTTCCGGTCTTGTGTAATCCGTAGACGCACCCGGCCAGTGAAGGTCTGGTTCTGGTTGTCCAGGCGATAGGAGTGCCAGTCCGTCACCGTGTTGAGCAAGTTGTTCCCGCCCTTGTGGACAGGAATATGGAAATCCACCAGCGTCCGCCGGACCGTCTCCCCGTCACTCCGGGAGGATGAGTCACTCTAGGAAGACCGGGGGCGACGACGCGGATGGCTGTGCGGGCTCCGGCGCGACCGGCGGTCCCGGAGAGAGTCCCCACTGGTACTCCCGTCCGGTCCCCCGTCGTCACCTCCGCCTCAACCCGTCACCACCCGGTTCCCTGACCGCCCCATACCAGCGCTTGGGGATGCCAGCCCGCCGGGTGTTCGCCCCGCGGTCAGCGTCTCGACCGCCCCAGCCATTTCCGCCCGGAGCTCCTCGCGGAGGGATTCCAGGACGGACATCACGGCTGGAGAGGAGGCGACGTCCGGGGGGACACCGCTCGCATCACGTCGATCCCGGCCAGCTGGAGTCGGCGTCCACTCCTGCTTGCCCATGGACGTGCCGGTGCCCGCCACCGCGGGTCTCGAAATCTCGGTCTTGACGGTCGTTGTCACCCGGGAGGAACCACCAGGCCCCGCCACGTCAGCCTGCGTCGGTGGGGGCGGAACCAAACCCGAAGAAGCAGGTATCCCAGCCCCAGCCGGAGCCGGGGGCGTGTCCGTCGACGTACGCCGGGGCGACGTCTCCCCCGGAGAGGACGTCGGGGTCGGCATAGTGGTCTCTGGCGCTAAACAACCATGCGAACCGCGAGACACGTACGACCAAGAAAGAAGGGGTGGCAACGAGGTACAAGGTGGGAATCCCGACACGAGTCGGGAGATTGTAATCCCGTCCGGGCAAGGCCACGCACACGAGAGCTCACCCGTTACACGGGAGAGATCGCCCGTTACACGCGTACCGGCCCCGGATGTCAGCCAGAAAATCCCCTGCTGCTCCACCAATTTGTCGCATAAAACGCTGTGTCACTTCAGCCCACAGACACAGATAGGGACACCTGCCCAGCTGAGGGAACCCACCTGCACACCCTTGCTCTACTCTCGCCCGGGGACACGGTCACCTAGGATAACACCCGAAGGCGCGAAGAGGGAAGAAGGAGGTGAGAACGCAGTTATTTTTTTGTGGGTAAGCCGGGCCACGGGTGCCCCGCTATCCCCTTCAGCTAACCGAGCAAGCGGGCCCAAATGGCCCAGAACCCCACGCAGTAGCCTCCCCATGGGGAGATCTGGGGATCCAGAACAGTGGACCCCCCTACTGTAAAGCAGATAATTCAAGCAATTGACATACAAATGCAAACGACCCACAATCAATCAAGATCCCACCCAGCACCGACAGCGCCACCTGTCCGAACCGGGGCGTGAAACGTCATTCGCGTCGCCCGGAGCGCCAACGACCTCCTGGCCAGCCAAGGGGCGTGGGCCGGGACGCGTAATGCGACACAGGCGAACGCCACAGAGGCGTCGGTGGTGAAGGCTCCCAGACGGGGGGTTGGTCGTCGCCTCACGCCTCGTCGGGGGGCGCCCACCGCCAGCCGGGAGGAGGGCCCGGGGGGTGGCGAGGCAGGGCCCACGGCCGGTCCCAACCGCCGCCCCTTGGCGAGCCCCAGTCGGCCGTTGGCGGGCCAGGCGGTGGGCCCCACGGCTGTCGCGGCGGGTTGCGCGGGCGGTAGTCGTCGGTGCCGCCCCTGAAATGGGGCGAACGTCGTGGCGGGCTTAGGGGAGGACCCGGCGGCAGAGGCCGCGGCAGGCGTTGAGGGCTGCACGAGCGCTACCCGCGACCGCGAGAAGGTGGATGCTGCGGAAAGCGCGGCTGGCCGGGGGGGCGACGAGCCAGCAGGCGCCGAGCGCTTCGACCACAGTGATTGGGGGAGAATGGCGGCCCCCTTGTCGGACAGCGAGGGGCGCCAAAGGGCACCCGAGGGGGGCTCGGTTGTCGCCAGCCGTCGCTGTTGCCACCGCCGCGCGGATGCGCACGCACAGGGCCGGGAGGGCCGCCGTGAAAACCGGGGCCGTCCCAATCGCCGCGGTGTCGCACTTGCCGCCGCTGTTGGTCACAATTGTCGCGTTCTCCATGTCGGCGGCCGCGACCGAGAGGGGATTACGGCCGCTTAAATGGTCGGGGCCGCCCGCCCTCTGCCGGACGACAAAAGCCGGGGGGCGGGCGATGACCACCCGGCGCCGCGTGCGGCATGGGAGGAGGAGGGGGGGGGGGGGGGGGGGGGGGCATGTCGGCGTGCTCGTAGGCGTTCTAGCAGGGACTAGGAGGGGGATGCGGCAACCGGGTACCGTTACGATTGCGCTGCGTGCGCCGCCGCCGTGAGTCGTTGGCGCCCTTCCCGCGCGTCATGCTCGGGAGTGGAGGCGTCTTGAAAACCAGGGGAGACGGTGTGCGCGTACTAAAGAAGCCGTGCGAGTGGGGTACGGAGGCGGGCGCCGCGGCGCCGCCGGCGCGTTGCGCGCACACAAACGGCACGCGGCGGAGCCGCGCGCGAGAGACATCACAGGGCCCCCACACTGCGTGCCTGCGACGGTGGGAGACCGTTAGCTGCCCGCCTGCGCCCGTGTCCGTCCAGGCAGAGCGAAAAAGAGTCGTAGTTGACCCGTCCACGGCAAACCACCGCATGCTCTCTATGCGTGCCTGGGTGGAAGGGCGACGGCCTGGGCCCCACCCAAGGTGGCCCGCAAGAGGCCAAAAGAGGTCGAGCGTCGGAATCGTGCGAGGGGACAACGCGACAGGTCCCACCCCCCCAGACCCATCCGCGGGAACAACGCGACAGGTCCCCCAAATCGCTGTCTCGCGTGGCAGGCGACCGCCTGTCGGTCCCCTCGGACTGCTCACGCCGGGAGGCGTGTCTCGGCGGACCCACGTGCGCGTGGCGAGCGCGCGTGTCGCGGCACGCCCTGGCCTGCTCCCGCCACAAAAAAGGGGGCACCCGCCGGACCCGCGCAGGGAAACTGGTCGAGGTCCTCCAATGCGCTGCCTGGGGAGGCGGGGTGCACCCGCGCAGGCACCGCCGATCCCACAATGCCTGTTAATTGGACCGCACACGATGCGCGGACTGACGACAGGGCAATGGCTGCCATCATCGCTGTTCGCCCGCGCAACGTAATCAGTCGACATACGTGTGTGTGACGCCCAAATCGCGATCACAGGACGGGCTAACGAAACCACTCATTTCTGCGCAGCGCTCTCTCATCTCCCACCCAATGCCACAACTGGCCGCCACATCGTCCGTTTGAGACAAGCGGCGTCCAATAATGTGCACAGGAGAACTGAGGGCGGAGCCCAGCCAGACCAGATTGCCGCGAGATCGAGGCAGAACATTTTGAAAATACCTGGACTGCACGAATGGCACTTCGAGGCCGGGGCACGGCTTAGAATTTTTGCATTGACAGCCAATCAAAGAGCACCTCTTCCGTCCGCTGACCGGAGAGCCTGACCCGAGAACGACGCAGGGCAATCGATTCTAAAAGCTTGCACTCCCAAGAGATGGTCCATGGGTGTTGCGAGCTGTTTGGGAGGACCACGCTGCGGTGCGGACAGTGCTGTGGTCCTCTCGGGCAGGTGATTGTCCACCAGACTGGCCCAGATCGCTGGTGTGGCGCCTCGTGCAACGCAGGTCCTCGCCTGTGTCAGGCGTTGACATCGAATATTCTTGCGCGTGGTGCCGTGGCACTGCCAGGTGTCGCCGCATTCACCCCATGTTGTTGCGTGTTGAGCCTGATTCTGGTCGGTTTGGGCTTCATTCGCATACTTTGCTTCAATTCTTTGTCGCGTGGCATGCCCGAGCGCATTTTCGAATGGATCTAGTGACTATCTCTGCACGATCTGCAATAGGTTTTGGACACATCAGCCAGCGTCGTTTGGTTAATCCCCTGCAATACGAGGCGAGGTCAGATTGGGGCCTCGTCGGACCCACCAACGTAGACTCTTTCGTTCAATCGTCCAGAGAGCATTCGATGGTCCATGTCGCAAAGTCCATCGCGACGTTTGGGATGTGGGGCCCCCAGGATGGTCTCTCCATTAAGGGACGCACACGTTGCATCTCCAGATGGGGTTAAAATGGAAGATGGGGCCGACGTTGCTGGGATTGCCCTTACGTGCTCGTCCTGCGTTCGTGCGTGCGACTATCATCTAGACGCTCCACCCCAGCCGCGGCCCCCTCCTGTCCTCGACAAGCTCGACACCAAAGAGGAGCTGCTACAGGCATGGTCAACGGTGCCGGGCGAGCGGCGCCGCGGCACACCCACCGCCCGCCCCGCCACCGAGCAGATGACAGCGTCGACGATGACAGTGACATACGCGGCGCAACCCGTGACGATGCCGACCGCCGCCGCCACCACCAGCGCCTCCCGCGACGTGTACCGCCTGGAAATGATTGCGAGCGAGAAGCACTAAAGGTTGCGGACTTTTTGCTCGTTTTACACCCCTCCCGGCCAACGGGGACGAGGCGTGGGGCGAGCGCGGCGAGCTCCACACGCCCGGCGAGCAGGCACGGCCAGTCAACGGCGGTACGGACGGCCGCGACGGCCCCTCCAATGGACGTCGCGTAGGCCGCGGCGGCGACCGAGGAGGAACGCGCCGCAACCGCACGCCCGCACGTGACTACAGCAGCGCCGCCGCGGGTGGACCCCACAAGAAAAGAAAACTGGCCAACACTAACTCGAGCACCAGGGGTGTGATCTTCTTTCAAGGCGCGCCGTGCAATTCGCGCTAGCCTTGCGCCCCTCGCACTCACCAGTGCTTCATTTTTGTGTTGTCCGCCCTCGGCCCCACCGTGTTGTTTTTCTGGCCAGTATGGCTCTGGCGGTGCTGCTCGCCGCCGCTAATATCGACCGCCCCCCCCCCTACCACCCCCGCACGGTTTCGTCTGCCCTTGTCTCTGCGGCTAAGTGGAAACGGCGAAGGTGTCGGGGAAAATGCAGTGTAATCCCACGACCCCCAGCACCACGCACGGACGCTCCCAACTCGGGAACGGCGTCCGTGGTGTCGAGTCTGGCCCGGGTGCCATGTGCACCACCACGGTTTTCTTTTTTGTACACACAACAGTGGGCGAAATGACGAGAAAACATGTGTACAGTATCCGGCCACATCCGGCCAAATATTTAAAAGCATACCGATAATCCTCAGAAGGCACTGAACATCGCTCCTGGCCTGAAGGAAAATCCCGATATTCCGGAATAGATATGGCACCTTCATCCTTGAGCCGCATGGTTTACCCTGAGTTATTCATCACGTGCTCTGGGCGATCGAGTCGGCTTGGCACCTCATCGTGGTCGTCCTGGCAACATCCCTCTGCCTTTCTTTTTGGCTGCCGTGACTTGATGAACCACGGGTTGGTGGGCATTTTGTCCTTGTCACCACGGAGTGCTGTGAGGCACCATCGAGAAAATCCGGGCATTCCGACCTGTTGTCTCTCGCGCGGCCCTCCTTTTCGAATTCTGGTTCTCGGCCGTCTCTCGCGCCGCTTCATCAAAGCGGCTTAGTCGTCAGTCGCTAACATCACTGACGAGATCGGGTGGCTACGAAGAAAAGCCGAAAACAGCTGTGTTTTGCCTGGAGAAATTTGTTGTGAACTTGAAATGGAAATAGAATACTGAGATCAACACCGTTCACCGTGTGACGTCGCACGCGCCGCTCACACGCCTTGTTTGTCCTGATCTTCTGAGTCAGAGCATTACACGAGTGGTCATAATAGGTACTGCGACGTGGTATCTTTTCAGTGGTCGAGAAGGTGTTACTTCTCTCAGAGAGGCTGCAGAGGCAGATTCGGGGACGCGTCCCCGATCCCGCCTTTACGGTTTCTCGGCAAAAACTGGGGACGCGACCCAATTCAGGCTCTCCTGGCTCCTTCAGCGGGGTGCTCCCACAGAGGATGAGCCAGGGACTGTGACTGGTTCCGCCGGATCACGTAGGGCTCGCGCATTGCTTCGAAGTGCTCCTGCAGGCTACTCATACGCTTGTTTCCAATCCTGTGTCGTTGCCGTCCTCCTGTGGAGGTGCTCAATCGTGTGGAAGACGATGAAGACCGGGCGTAAATTCTGTCACTGTGTCGCATTGGCTCATCTTGACTGCAGGAGGACGCCGGCCGAGGGTCAGCGGGGCTGGGGAGGTACCACACCTTCGCTATGGGCAGGAGGAGTGCATGGCATGCGCCTATGGAATTCGTTCAGAATCTACGCTCACCCTTCCTGTTCTGTACGGCTATCCTTATTGGCATACCCACGTGCAACTTCTCGTTTTCCTTTGCCTCTTGGTACTACACTGCGAGCGGAAAAACCACAGCAGACATTGTCGATGCATTCAAAGGCACAGTGTGGGCGTATCAGTCCGTGGACTGCACGCGCCTCCTTCCAAAACCGACAAAGGGCATGCAAACATGGCGGAAGGGGGCTCAGTCCCTCCCTGCTGGCGCACCCCCCGCCGTTGTCGCTGGCCTCCCTGTCGTTGTCTACATGCAAGAGGCCGAGGTATTGGGCTGAGACGCGTCCGGCTGCCCCCGCGGTCGTTGTGAGAAGTGCTATGCTATGCGCAAGCGAACAGCACGTCACGCCGCTTCCGTTCTTTCTCCCACTCCAGCCCTGCACCGCCACGCTACTGTAGACGTGTAGTCTTGCGTTCCAGAACCCTCCCCGTGTCTCGCTGCAAGAATCACAGCTGAAAGCTCGCAGACGGTCGCACCTCTTTCCTTGGGGGGCTCCGCAGATTGCCGTTCACCACGGGGGGCACTTCGTTCCTCCGAAGAGCCGGCATCGGCCTCTCATCTGGAGGCAGCGCAAGAGCGAGACCGTGCCGCCGAGCCCGTCCTTGGTGAGGCAGTAGAAGAGCAGCAGCACCCCCCAGCCAACCCCGGCCAATGTGCGGCAGCTGCCTCGCGTGGTGCCGACACTGTACCCTCTCCGAAGCAGGCGGACAACCCCGCGGCGCACCCGACTTGCAAGGAATTCCTTGCCGGTCTTGTGCAAGGAAATGACGGCTAGAACCAGAACAAGTCGGTACTGGAGGCGATCGCCCATGCAATTCTGCTGCGTGGGGAACGCCCCGAGATCCGCCTTAAGCACGAGAACGGGCGCGTGGTCGTCCACGCGCGGCAGCTGTCGCCGCGGATAGCCCTCTTGAGAAACGTTCAGGCCAACAAGCACCGCGCTGTCGCGCGTAGACTGCAGAAGAACGCCCATGGTGGGATGCGATGGACACGGCGAGGTGGCATGCATCCCGCCCGTGACCCCGAGCGGTTCACAGTGGCTAAGAAAGTGGGCGTAGCCGCGGCCCGACGCATGAGTCACGTCGGATTTAACCGGTGGCGCCTGGTTCGAGGGAGAGCGCACAGGGGACTAGGCAGTCTAGATGTACTCCGGGCGGCGCAGCGGGAGCTGGAAACTCTTCCAGGAAAGCAACTCTTTGTCACAGGCTCCGGCGCCCTCTCGTATCCCTCACGGAGGCTATTCAGGAGAGGGTCTTGGCCCTATGTGACGAGGATGCCTTTATTGAGGGACCCGTTCCTGACGCTGAACCGGAGCCCAGTAGCTCCGCCGACGCCCCGGTGGACGCCGTTCTTCCTGGATTTCCCTCATTCTCTGAGGTGGACGTCCAGATCACCCTGGGCCTCGACAAAGGGGGCGACCCAGGGACGGTGAAGATTGTGGCAACAAATATTAACCAGGCGCACCCCAATAGTTTATCCAACACGATATTGGCGGGCGTCTGCCCCTGCCAATAAGACAAGTACGATGAGCTAACGGCGATGCTGGAGACAAGTTTTCCCCAGGTAGATGCTCTTCTTCGGGACGGGGTATGGGTGCGCGGCGTATGCCGCCGTGTGCGGCTGCTTCTCGGCAGCGCCTACGCAGCGCGGTCCAATGTCCCCGGCCACAAAGGGGCATCTGCGACGCAGCTCTTTTTGGGCTGCAAGAGCACGCGGTCACCAAGAGACGGGCAGGCTGTGCTCGATGAGGCCTACAGCACCCTCCAGTATGTTGGCATCGACCTGCATCTGCGAGAAGAGACGCACGTTTTTGATCGGATGATGACTGACGGTGCCACACGGACGGTGGGCGAGGCCGGCACGACTGAGCACCACTGCTCGGTAGAGCGAAGCCCCCTACTTCACAAAGGAACCTATCGAATCCAGTGGCAAGCGCGGTGCACCGGCCTTGAGGCGCTCCAACAGAGGCCTCTACCGCCTGGAATCGCACATTGGCACGGGCACTCTCGTGCCGTTTTTCTGGTGCCACTTCATCAGCCAATCAGAAGCCTAAAATACACCTCAATACGGCTTATCTGGGGGGGTTCACCGCCAGGTCCTGGCTCACTATTCTTGGCGGGACGCTCGCAGCTGTCAGCCGTCACGGCCCCATTTCAGGGTCCCATCACCATATAGCCACTTTACCTCTGATTGGCCCTCCAAATCAGACCCGGATTTCCGTGCCGCCGTCCTTCACGAATCAGTACGCTGCCTGACCGCAGGTCTGGGCGCAACCAAGTATACTGGTCCATTGTATATCCCACTTCCTGCGCCTTCCTGACCGCAGGTTTTGGCGCCACCAAAATGTCCATGCAAGGAACATGAGGATAGGTCCCCTTGCTTGCCAGGTGCCCCTCGAATCCGCCACCATGCAGGCCACTGCCGAGTTCGCCTGACGTTAGGAGCCCTGGGTGGTCCCGTTCCACCCCCATTGCGAGGCCAGCAGCGGCCCCAGGACAGCGCTGCAGCACCTGCTGCTGTGGTCGCGGGCCTGGTCCGCCACCCCGCTCCGCTTGCCGACACGGTCGGCCGCTCCGCCCCACTCTCAGGCACGGTCGGCCGCCCTGCCCCGCTCCCCGCAACGGTCGCCCGCCCCGTTCTGCTCCCCGTCGCGGTCGCCCGCCCCGCCCCGTTGGCCTGCACGGTCGCCCGCCCCGCTCCGCTGGCCGGCACGGTCGCCCGTTCTGCCCCGTTCGCTGGCACGGGCTCCCGTTCCGCCCCGTTCGCCGGCACGGGCGCCCGCCGCACCCTGCGCCCCGGTGCGGTCGGCCGCCCCGCCCCGTTCTCCGGCATGGGTGACCGCCCCGCCCCCGGCGCCGGCACGGTTCGCTGCGTCGCCCCGCTCGGCGTCTCGCCATGTCGGACAATGAGTCGGTGCCATCCCGCTCAACGGCGCTACACTGCGTCTTTATCGAGGACGCACCTGTCTTCCCAGACCGTGCCGCCGCTAGCACCGAGCCCGGAAGCGCGTCGCTGGCGCAACTACTCGAGTCGACGCGTGATGCGTGGATGGATGTTGTAGCGGCGGGCTAGATGGAAGAGCGTGACTGGGAGCAGGAACCGGACAACGCGGAAAACAACGACCAGCAAGTCACAGATGAAGAGCGGAGTGAAAACGCGGTCGCCGACGACGGCGACGGGGAGGACATCTATAGCGCTCCGTCTCGTCCCGCATCAACGCGGCGAAGACGAAGGCCTGCAAACCTGCTCGACAGCAACAACCACAGCGACGCCAGGGATGCCCGCTCCAGTCGCGGGCCACAGCTGGGGGCCGCTGCATTAACGGTCGAGGAGCTGCACGCGGACTTTGCCGCCGAGCTCCGCGTGGCGCTTGGTCTGGCGGCAAGGATGGTGGGTGTCTCAGACCAACCGTCCATCGCGCCGCACTGCGTGAACGGCTCCCGTGCCATCGTCTTTGTCGAGTTGATCGACCCCATGTGTGTGTGGTCGGCGACGGTGGCGGGCGCATTGTTGACGTTTTGCTCCTGTGGTCGCATCCTGGGCAGCGGCAGACACACCTTCACGGGGGAAACAATTGAGCACGTGAGCCTACAAGTGGCGCGGAGCAAGTCGTCCACGCTCCTCCACGCCCGCGCGCTGCAGCCGGCGTACGATGAGCTGGCGTCCGAGTATGAGGCGGTCGACATGGATGAAGTGCTCGACCTTTTCCCCGACTTGGCCGGCGCAGAGGTCGACAAGCAAGCGGAGACGGACGAGGACACGGCTGTCCACCTCACCTCACGCTTGGCCAAGAAGGGGGAAGTTCCCATCTTGGCCATTTTCTACGAGGGCGTGTGGAGCCCTGCCGTTGTTCTCCGCCGCAGCAACAAGCACCACCCAGCCACATGCTGTCTGTTTTAGCGCTGCAACCGCCCGTAATGTTTTATACACTCCCAATCTGTCAACGAGTACAACCGGTTGGAGGCGGCGGCAGCGTCGGCCGCGGCGGCCGAGTTCAAGGAGTCGCTGTAGATAGTCCCCGCTGGTGACCTTAATGCCAATGGGGAGGAGCAACAGCGAAGTAATTCTGCCCCGCCGAGTCTGGATGCCGCCGACACGCCTTTGCAAAGCCGGTTGCGCCGCGCGCGGAACATGTTCCCGTGCGCGAGAGAGTTTCGCAAGTGTGACCAGTACGCGGCGGTTATAGACGCGTGCCGGAAAGCGGACGAACCCAAGATCCTCGACTACTCGCACACGGAGATCAAGTGCATGTCCTGCGACACCATGCCGGGTAAAAGAATCGAGGTGGCTTCCGAGGAGGTGGTGCTCTCCTGCATCCGCGGAAGGTTGACGATCTATATCGGCTCGCGGGTGTGCGTGTGAGGGCGCGTGGTTGAGAAAGATGGGTCACCGGACGGGCTCTTTGTCTTGACGCGTGAGGCGTCTACACGCGCACCTTCTTGGACGCGATACTGGAGCTGTGGGATTAATGACGTTGGTTAAGTAACCGGTAAATAGCGACCGACCGTAGACGCACGATAAAGTGAACACTATCGCCTTAGAGGCGAGGAAGAAGAACCTTCGTTCGTGCAACATCCGATGGGGAGCCGGGGGTGCCGACGACGGCGAACCCCGGTCCCATGGTGCTTTTATTATCAGACGGTAAAGGGGCGGGGTCGATCGACCGAGCGATCATAAAGA
>Ga0209093_1000498_pt1 | contig 21470 bp, 8 predicted proteins | sample SidtaG_4_FD_187450 | JGI IMG/M metagenome (GOLD analysis project Ga0209093, IMG submission 187450) | Marine algal microbial communities from Sidmouth, United Kingdom - Sidmouth_Male1 metaG (SPAdes) (version 2) | ecosystem: Host-associated > Algae > Red algae > Unclassified | place: Sidmouth... | reverse complement strand
GGGGTCCGCGTTGTCAGTCCCCACCGCATTTTGTCAGCCACGCGGCGGGTCGCCGGCGATCCAGGTCATCACTCGGCCGCCGCCAGTCCACGCGGCAGGTGTGCGGTGATTCTCGTGATCCCTCGGACGCGGCCCCTGGCTGAACGAGTCGTGGCAGGCGGATCAGGGTCGCCCGAAAAAAGGCGGGCATTCCCAGTCGGTGAGCATCGCCGGTTGTCTGGCTCCAAGGCCTCGCTCAGGGCCCTGGACACCGACACTATGCCGCTGACGTGCCGGGGCTAGGCGTGACCCACTGCGCGCGCGCGCGCTTTTCGTTTCCCCTGTCCAGAGGGGTCGTGGGAGCCCCCCCCCCCCCCCCCATTCTCCCAGCAGCACGCACCACTCAGGCGTCTGTCGCCCCCGTGCTCCGCCCGTTGCGCCCGTCTTCGTCACCGTTCCACCTCACCCGCATTGGTGCCTCCCCATTTCACCCACCATCTCGCCCCTGTGTGCCTCAGCCACCGCCCTCTCGCGCAATGGAGTCAACTGGGGCGTCTGACGCTGTCGGGTCCGGGACTGCCGCCGACGTTGCCCCCCAAGCTGGTGCTACCGTCGTCAACATGAGCGGCGGACCGAGCGCTGGCGACGGCGCGCGCTCTCCCCGTCCGTCGTTCACGGGGTTGCACGTGTGGTCGGCCGCCGGCGCCGTCGTTTGCGCACTGTGCGACACGGTCAAGGTGTCGTCTACGGCTCTGGCGAGCCACCTCAAGTCGGCGCCGCACAAGACGGCGGTTGCCGCGGCCACCGACAGCCGCAGCGGCGCGGTCGTTCCGCCGCCGTCGTCTGCACCGTTTGCCCTGTCGTTGGCCACGGCCACGGAGGAGGAGTGCAAAGCGGCTGTGGCGGCTGTGCGCACACCAGGCCAGGTCGCCACGCTCGGCCGCTACGGCGTCGAGTCGGGGTGGCCGTCGGCGCCGGACGACGCGCATCCGGCACCGGTGCCGTGCTTGTCGATTCGGTCGGGGATGGTCGCCTGCTACGATTGCCAGTCGGCGTGTCGCTCGTCCGCGGATCTGGAAACGTTGCACGTTGTGGTCGCCGGCAGTGTGCCAAAGTGCTCCAATCGCACTTGGGTCACGGTCTGCGTCCAAACACTTCAGCAGGGCAACAAGACGTGTTTCTTCCCCGTCGCCTTTTTGCGTGACCCGCTGCCGTATGCGCCCGCTCGGCCGCCGCCGGGCGCGCCAGCTCCATCTTCGGCCACGCTGCCGCTGCACGTGTTTCTCGGCAAGGGCGGCGGTGGGTCACGTGCGGCTGCTGGTGGCAGCGTGGCCGCTGTGGGAGCCACGGACACGGCTAATGCACAGTGCGGGGCTCTGCTTCGCATCTTCAAATTTCCAGCCGTCCTCGCAAAGTTGGGGTGGTCGCCTGAGGCAGTCGTGGAGCACTTTTCCATCTTCCCTCTTGGGGACGGCAGCATCCCGGCGTCCGATGTGCAGGCGCGGGCGGTCAACCCGCAGTGGCTTCTCTTTCTGTCTCTCAAGAAGGCGGTGCTGACCCTTTTCAAGTCGTCTCTCGAGAAACTTCGAGACTGCGACCTGACCATCTCTCTTCAGCTGGCCGTCGGTGGGTTGGCGGGTCTGGGCAGTGCTGATGGCAAAGGGGGAGAGCAGCCGCGGCGTCCGACGCGTCTCAACATTGTCGACAAGTCGGTCGCCGTGTACGCCACCGATGTGGCGCTCGTCTTGTACGTCGTTGTGCGTCTTGCAGAGCTCGGGCGGCGGTCGGCTTCGGAGGAACTCGCGGACGGCCGGTCGGTGCCGGAGCTGTTGCCGGTCAACGCGCGGTTTGCTGCCCGTGTGCAGACCGAGTTCCACGCTGCGCTGTCGGTGGTGGAGCGGGACCAAGGGGTCCCTGGCGCGTCGTCAGTGCCGGCGGGGGATGACCCCAGCGACCACACAGCAGCAGCAGTAGCAGAGCACCGCAGTTTTGCGTCCCCGGTGAGTGCGCTGCTCCGAGGATTGGCGCACGAGGAGTACGACCCGCGGTCCGTCGCGACCGGGGGGTCTGGCAAGGGCCGGCCGGACTTGTCCCTTGTCATGCCGTTTGTAGCTCTGCTGTATCCGCGTTCGTCGACCATGTCGCCTCGGCGGCACGGGCCGCCTGGACTGTCCTTTATGGACGCGGACGCGGCGCAGCACTTGGCGTCGGCGCTGCTGTTTTCCATCCGCGCGGTCAATGCGCTCGTCTTTTTCAACACTGGCCGGCCGCTGCCGCCGACAACGTCAAAGAGGGGCAGGCGTGACGCATTGGCCGCTGTGTTTCAGGATATTGCCGACGCCACCAACCCGTCGGGCACCACGGCCGCCGCGTACGTCGTCATGTTCCGGTCGACGACCGAGGCGATGGCACGGTCGGAAAAGGTTCCGCCGACCTTTCTCTTGTGTAAAGAGCCGGCGCACCTCGCGGGCGCGCCGTCGACGGCCGTGTGTGGGACGCTGTTAGAGAACGGCGTGCACCGTGGCACGCCGCTGCTCGGGGAGTTTGTGTCAACGGCGCAAGCGCGGTTGTGGGGGCTCTTCCAGAAGCTCGTCTTTGCGTATGATCCGACGGGGTCGGGCTTTTTCACGACCGCCACGCATCTTGTCGACCGCCCGGCCGTACATGCCACGGGTGTGTCCTTCCTCGACCTACGTGCCAACCGGGCGCTCGTGACGGGTTGGCAGCAGCACTTTGTGAGCTCGGGGGCGCTCGACGACCCCAAGTGCCCCGTGCGCCCGGCGTACAAGCCGCGCCGTGCAGGTGGTGGCGGCTCGGCAGCGGGCGACCAGAGTAGTGGGGGCGGCGACGGCAGCGGAGGTCTCCCAGAAGTTGACCCGACGAGGCCGCCGCTGACCAGCGACGCGCCAGGCCTAGCTTCCTGGGCTGAGATGCACGTGGAGTTTCGTTTCCTGCTGGCCGCCCTCATGCTTGTCGTCGGCGGCGCGCCGCCGCGCATCACCGAGCACATTTGCACGGTCATCAGCGCCTCCACGTCGGGCGCGAGGCGCAATGTCTTTGTCCTTCACGGGGAGGTGTACACGATCATGACATACAGCAAGACATCCCATCAGACGGTAGGCGGTGGGCGGCCCATCATGCGGTGGATGGACGCCAAGACGTCCACGCTCATCCTGCTCGCCATGGTGTTTCTCGACCCCCTGGAAGCGTATTTTGCACGTGCCGTGGCCCCTGATGGCAGCAGCCTCGAGACCGGCTGTGCGACACTGTTGACGGCGCCCGATGGGCGCCTATTTCGGGCCCCTGGCGGCGATGAAGCGGCGTGCCGGCGCTTCTCCAAGGTGCTTGGCACCCTCTTTTTCGACAACCGTTGGGCGTCGCCCATAACGGCCAGTGTTTTTCGTCACTTTGCGGCGGCGCTAGCCAAGCACGTTTCCAAGGTCAACATCCTCGAGGCGGACTTTGGCGTCGTCGGTGGCGGCGGCGGCATCTCTGGTGCATCAAGTGGCGCTGCGACTGCGGCTGTGCAGACGGCTGACGGGGACGTGGCAGACTGGGGTCGGGTGATGGAGTTGCAGAGCGGGCACTCGCCGGCGACGGCCTCCTCTGCGTACGCGGGCGACGCTTCCGACAGCATCTACTGCCTGAACAACGCCATGGTGTACCTCTACCACCGCGCGTCTCTGATGTACCACGCCGCAATGCTCATATATTCGTCGCACTTGCCGTCGGGACTGAGGCATCCTCTCGAGCAGCTGCGCGTCGGGCAGCAGCCGACGGCGGCACTGGCATCGGTGTCTGGCGTCGGCGGAGGCTGCGGCGCCGGTACTGGCCGCAGCGGCACGCTCAGTGCTTCCTTGGAGCGCCTTGCGCCCGCTGGCTTGGTGTCGGTCGGCGGCGGGTCCGTGAGTGCGCGGCTGTCCCGCTCCTACCGTCTCACACGGGACGAGGTGCGTGCGGCGGCCGACGCAAAGACACGGGAGTTGTTTGGTGCAGGCATGTACCGGAACGCCGAGCAGCAGGAAGGCGTGTACACCATCTTGCAGACGCGAGGCCCCGTCACCGTCTTGTTCGTCATGCCAACGGCGTCGGGCAAGACGGCTACTCTCCTCATCCCCGCCGCCGTCGAAGCCGAGGCGGCAGTGGCGGCCGCTCGAGAGGAGGCCATTGCCCGGGGCGCCGGCTTCAGTGGTCTGCAAGAACTCGCCGGCGGGTACGCCGCACCTGCTCCTGTTCAGGCGGGCCCGCCCGCCCCCTGGTATCCCCCGGTGACCATCGTGCTCACTCCGACGCGGGCGGTGACGGCCAATATGGTGTCTGCGGCAAAGTCTGCGGGCATCGCGGTAGGTGACTGGCCGCGCGGCTGCGACGCGGGTGACGCGTCGCTCTTTGTCATCGACATGGCGCGCGTTGTACACGACTTTGTCATCTTCTCGGACGTCGTCCGACGCCTCGCGGCAGCTGGGCGCCTCGCGCGCGTCGCCATTGACGAAGCACACTTGGTGCTGCTGTGGGGCTCGAGCTTTCGCGAGGCGCTTCTCCAGCTCCGCACGGTGCTGGCCGATCTGGTTTGTCCGCTTCTCCTCTTCACCGCGACAGCGCCCGTGGCTGGCGTTGAACCGATGCTGGCGGGCGTGGGCGTCAGCTCGAGGCGCCCCGTGGCGGTTGTGCGCGCCTCGACGACGCGTCAAGCGCTGACGCGGTACATGGTTGAGAGTATCGGTCCGGCTTTTCGACGTCATCCGGAGCGGTACGAGGATGGGAATGGGCCGCTTCACAAAGCCATCTCGCAGCGGGTCATCGCGCAGGTGCGCAAGATCGGCAATGGCAGCGGGGACCGGCAGGGACGGTCGGCGGTCATTGCAGTCTTTTGCGAGACGGTCGCCGAGGTAGACGGCATTGCCGCCCACCTTCATGAGACGGTCCGCCGGTCCGAGGCAGGTGGCGACCTGGACGATGTCGTCGTGCGAAAGTACCACTCACAAGGCGCTGCGGCCGACGGCAGCATGGGCAGCGGCGGCCAAGTCGGTGGCGAGCATCAGACGCACGGTACAGCCGGTGGAGGACGGCGGCCCCTCGTGAACGTGGCCCACGCGATATCAAACGCTCTCAGCCAGCCGGGCGTCGGCGTCGTCATTGTCGTCGCTTCACCTGCCGTCTCGACGGGCACGGACATCAAGAATTTGCGGTGGGCCCTCTTTCTTGGCCCGCGTCACCTCCTTGCGCTTCTTCAAGGGGCTGGACGATTGGCTCGGGAAGGCGACGGGTCGTCGACGGCGTTGGTCATCCACCCGCATGGCCACAACACGTCGGACTTGGACCAGGCCAAGTCCATTGTGCCCGATGTCGCCGCCCTCGGCGACGCGCGCAAGTGGGCGCAGTTGCCGCCAAACGAGTGCCGCCGGTGGATGTTCGACTCCCTTTTCGACGGTGTCGCTCGAAAGGACTTCCAATCCTGCCTGGATGGCGGCTTTGCGCGGTGCGACTTTTGTACTCTCAAGGCGTCGAACGCGGCGCGCGACGCGTCGACCCGCAAGCGTCCTCGGCCCGATGACGACGACATTGAGGAGGACGATGACGGCCAGCGAAAGCGGAGGACGACACCTCTCCCGGCGTCGACTATGGGCAGGCTTCCGGGCCTAACGCCGCGCATCACTCCGCTCGGCCGTCCCTTTGGCGGCCAGACGAGCGGCGGACGCCGGTCGACGACGGGCGACGCCGGGCCGGCGACCACACGCCACGCGACGGGGCCGCAGCGGGACTCCGTGGGCGGTCCTTCTGTCGGTGAAGCAGCAGATGCCAGGGGAGAGGACTACCTGTTTTCCCTCGTGGGCTCGCTCCCCGATGACCCGCTTCTCGGGCTGTCATTGCTCGACGCTGCCGGTGGTGATGATGTCGAATCTTCCGACCTTCTTCATCCCTTGGGACAGCCCTCTTCGTCTTCAACAGGCCCCCGAGCCAGGGCTGGGAGGTCGCACGGAGGTGAGGAAGGGCAGATTTCCCTGTCACCTGTAACTCCACGACGACAGCTGTCTGGGTCGACAGCGAGCGCGGTGGCGGCACGCCAGGTGGTGGCGCCTATCCGTTTTGCTGCTGGCATTGCCAGCGGCAACCGGGATGCCGCCTACGGTCGAATCATCGAGAAAGCCGTGGACTTGGGCCGCCGTGCAGCCGCGGCCATTTGGGATTCGAGCCCTGTGACGGGAGCGACGACGCCGCCGTGCGCCAAGTGCCGCACCTACCGTGCGGCGCAAGACGCGGACGATGTGACGCGTCATGGGCCAACCGGCTGCCTTGCGGGCATCTGCATGCACTGCCTCAAGCAGTCACGGGGCGGTGGTGTTGACCACAGTGGCAGCAGTGGCGGCAGCATGATTTCGGGCGATCGGGCGGAGTGCTTCGACGCGGACACCAGCGCCGGCTGCGCGGCGTCGGGCGATGGGCAGTTCCACTCGGACGTGTGCACGCTGCTAAGGTCGCAGTGCGCCACGCGGCCACCGCCTTGGATGCCGTCGCGGGAGCCGGTCGGGCGCAAGTGCTACGGCTGTCGCATGGGCCTCGCTCTCCGGGCAGGCCAATTTGGCGTCGTCAGCATCCACAAGGACAGGCAGATGGGCCCTTGGGGGTGCCGTTGGCTCCATGTCATTAGAGTGGTGCTGCTCCAAGCGCTAGCTGCTCGTCAGCTCATGACGGAGACGAACGGGGACTTTGGCGCCGCTCTACGATCTGCATGTGGCGGCGTCGATTGGACGCAGCTTGCAGACTGCGCAGACGGCAGCGGTGCTGGCGGACGCGATGGGGCGGGCTACGGCCCGCTGGGTGGTGGGGGCATGGCTGCTATGCCCGGCAGGGTGCCCCCCGCGAGGCTGCTGAACTGGGGCCGGAACCGGCGGATCGGCACGGACATTACCGAGCTCGGCCGCTGGCTCACTGACGGGGAGACGCTTCCGAACGTGGTGCTCTTTGCGCCGACGGTAGCCACCTCCCTCGGCCTCCAGTATTGAGTCTTTGCATGAGCAGGGCGTGCATGTTCCGTGTTGTAGCGTAGCTGTTTGTCTTTGCCCTCTGATGTTTCTATCTGTCCGAGGCAGGCAGTGTGGGGGGTGGGTCCGACATGAGTGCCGAAGACATGTTAGGGACGGTAACGATACCGTCCTGATGAGCACTCGCCCCGAGTCAATCCTGATCTCGTCTGAAAATAGGATGGGACGGTATCGTTACCGTCCTCCTCGACAACATCGCTTCAGGCTTGACGTACACCTGCACATGCCAGCATCATGCATTGTCAGTCCACAATTATGACCACGCCCTATGCTCTGAAGTGCGGCCGGTAAGAACGGAATTATGTCAAGTTCTATGAGCCAAAACTCTTATGGGACGGTAACGATACCGTCCAACATGATTTTTTCGCACAAATGCGGCGAAGCGTGAGGCTACAAAATGGACGTATAGGCCCATAAGATGCCTGTGACTTGCGTTCTGTCTGCAGAAGTTGTGTGCGTGCGTTTGACACATGGGACAATCTGTAAATATCTTTGCTCGCCGGTATCGTTGCCCTCCTGACCTCGCCGTGTCCCGAAAGGTGATGCGTTGAAGCGAGCATGGCCGGGAGAAACCTTTGTGCCGATGACGAATGTGCAAAAAAAAAACAGGACGGTATCGTTACCGTCCACATCGGCGATAACATCTTTTGATGATCACTTTATGTAGTGGTACACGAGGAGGTTTTCGCATTCCACACCTGCAACTACCGCCTAAGTCGTCAATGGCTACCCGGAACGACGTCATTCCGGTCCAGGTTGATGGGCCAAAAATCTGATGGGACGGTAACGATACCGTCCAACATGATTTTGTCGCACAAATGCTGTGAAGCGTGAGGCTACAAAATGGACGTATAGGCCCATAAGATGCCTGTGACTGGTGTTCTGTCGGCAGAAGTTGTGTGCGTGCGTTTGACACATGGGACAATCTGTAAATATCTTTGCTCGACGGTATCTTTGCCGTCCTGACCTCTCTGTGTCCCGCAAGGTGATGCGTTGAAGCGAGCATGGCCGGGAGAAACCTTTGTGCCGATGACGAATGTGCAAAAAAAAAACAGGACGGTATCGTTACCGTCCACATCGGCGATAACATCTTTTGATGATCACTTTATGTAGTGGTACACGAGGAGGTTTTCGCATTCCACACCTGCAACTACCGCCTAAGTCGTCAATGGCTACCCGGAACGACGTCATTCCGGTCCAGGTTGATGGGCCAAAAATCTGATGGGACGGTAACGATACCGTCCAACATGATTTTGTCGGACAATGGATGTTGATTTGAAAGCTTTGAAGAAGGCGCCCTTGCTCATATGCTGCTCATGACGGGTGTAAGGTCCTCAGATGCTGTTCCCACGCGCTTGAGGCTTGGGAAGATGTCCGCAATTGTTTTGTTCGACGGTATCGTTACCGTCCAAACCTCTTCGTGTCCTACGATTCAAATCGTGTCTCGCAACGTAAACATGCATGAACCTGCAAGAGACTAGGTCACTTGAAGCATTGTATTGTTGCATCTCTGGGAGCCTTCGAAGCTTTCATTGGGTCAGCGGCATTCCCATCAATTCCAATTGACATGAACTGCGACAGCTGTCTCATCCACAACTTTCTGAACGTTCGTTTCGTCAGCCTCGTTTGTAATTTGTGATGAACCTGATTCGGAATACCATTTCAAATAGGAGGCTTCTGCATGCGTCTGGTGACGCGTTGTTGCATCGTAGACTTTTGATGTTTTCGATTGTCCAACTTTTTTTGTGTGCCCGTTTCTTTTCTGAGTCGTGATTTTTGTCGGGTTTAGTTGTCAAGACGGTAACGTTACCGTGCCCGTTGCTTGATGAGATTTGACTCTTATTTGACCACGCCGTTGACGGCGTCACCTCCGTGACAAGGCTTACATGGTGCCCCCTGACGCTGGGCCGGATGTTGCGCTCCTGTTGCGTGCGCACGTGTGCGCCTCTGACGACTCGTGTGCGAGCTAGGACCGTGCAGCAAGTGGTCTGCTCTGTCTGGGCTCAGCGGCCCACGTGTGTTCTGTGGCGGGTTCTGTGTGCCTGCGTTGGTGAGCACTGGCCTCGCTGGCGGGAGCACGCGGGCGCTCGCGCTGTTGACGAGGGTCCGCGTCATCGCCTTCGTACGGTCGTGCGGGAGTTGCACCACTTTGCCTGGCCCACTCCCCCGCCTTCTCCGCGTGGCGGTCCCGCCTTTGCACGAGACCGTTTCCCACGTCCCTGTCACCATGGTAGTTGCACGCCGCGCTGGGCGCGGTGGCGCGGCAGGCATGGCCTCGGCCGGTCGCGGTGCTCGTGGTCGTGGTCGCGGTCGCGGCGAACCTTTGCCTGAGACCGATCCTGTGATGGCCGCTGCTGCGGCGATTTCGACGGCAGCTGCCGCGGCGGCCGCTGGCCTCCCCGCTCGCACGACGGCCAGCCGAGGCAGAGCAGCGGCAAGCGCGACGGGTCGTTCGGGGGGCTCTTCCGCGGCGTCTGCTGCACCTGGCGCTCGCAGTCGTGGGCGTGGTCGCGGACGCGGTCGTGCCAGCGCAGCGCAGCCGTATGTGCCGCCTCGTCGTGTTCATCCCGAGGGACGCCCGCAGCAGACCGACGAGGACGATGAGGCCCAAGAGAAGGATGAGAGCGACGCCGACAAGGAATATGAAGCGCCGGAGGAGATCAACGTCGTTCCGGAGGAGGAAGAGGACGACGAGGACGAGGAAGACGACGAGGAGGAGCCGATCGTCAACAAGCGCAAGAACACGGGGCGGAGTGACGCGCTTGCGGCCGAGCGAGACGACAAGATCATCGTTGTGCTGGACGACGACGAGAACGAGGCGGAAGTCGACGCGTTCCAGGATGTTCCCGAAGAGAACAAGCTGCTGCCGTTGGAAACCGCGCCCGTCGCCGGTGGGGCTCCAACATTTGTGTACACGTTCGCCAATGTCGCACTCTCCTCTATCGTGGTGCCCGAGTTGACCACCCGCGAGATCGTCGAGGAGGGCGTGCTCAACTTCGTTCACTCCTTGACGAGGGAGGGCTACGACTGGGGCGTCGGTGCCATCAAGGTCTGCGCCCTGTCGGCTCTTCTTTACACGCTCATCGACGGCGCGCATCGGTTGGAGGCCATTCGGCGGCTGCAGCATAGCGGCGTGGCGGGCTTTGATTCCCCGGACATTGCTGTTCAGCTGGTCTCACGCACCGACAAGCGCAGCCTGAGCCAGAGCGACGTCCTCTCACTCGGGGCGCGCGCCAATGCGGTCAACCATGTGCACAACCCGACGACCCAGTCGCAGCACATGCACTGGATGGGCAACATGGTGTTTGCCATGCAGACCCGGATGGACTCGATCGCGGACGCCAAGCACGCTGCAGCAGTTGCCGCGGCTGAAGCGGCCGGTAACGCAGTGCCGGTACGTCCGCCGCGCGACCTACTTCGCATCGCGACAGCGAATGTGACAGGCATTGTCATGAAGATCGAGGAGAACGGTGCTACACCTGTTGGCAAGAGCGGCAAGCCGCTCGCCACTGAGTCGCTTAAGCGGCTTTGCAAGGTTGCGCTGTTTGGCATGGCGGCCCCCAAGTCCTTCAAACGCATCGTGTACCTGTTAGAGGCGTCTGAGCGGCCTGCGGCGTCTACGGACGAGGACGATGACGACGAAGAGAACGCTGCGGCCAAGGCGAGCGCCAAGCGCCGCCCACGGAGCTCCAAGGGCAAGGGCAGAGCGCGGCGGAAGATTGGGAACAAGGCGATCTCTGTCGAGAGCGTCGCATCGGCCGGGTTCCTGCAGCCGACTGCTGTCAAAGAAGCGGACCTTGATGGCTATGCGACGGTCCTGCTCAGCATCGCGTGGGACTACACCGGGCAGATGCGCAATGACAAGGTCGTGCGGCTCAAGGGTGGTGACGACAACTGTTTCTTCAACTCCCTGGGCTTTTTCGTCCGCGTGACTCTGCGCGCAGGGCGCAAGGCGGTCGCCATTTCCAAGCAAGCCGCTGACCAAGCTGACGCTGAAGTCGGCACTGCTGAGGCTGTGGCAGCGGCGGCGAAGGCGCGCTCCCCCGGTGCGGCTGTTCTGGAAGCTGATGCCAGAGCGTTAGACATCTTTTATCTTTCCCGCCCGCGCTGCAACCAGTCGGTGCTAGAAGAGCTGCGCGACCTCTTCATGTCGTATGAGCCGCCTCCCATCGCCGGGCGCAAGAAGATCCCGCCCCACCACGACAGCCATGTGGTCGCGCACCTGGCAGAGTGGTCGGATGCCATGACTCTATTCGTCTCTCCGCCCTCCGCCGCTGAGGTCAAGGCTGCAGCCGACAAGGCAGCCGCTGAAAAGGCGGCGGCCGATGAGGCGGCGGCAGCCAAAGCCAAGAAGGTGGCGGATGCCAAGGCGGCGGCTGCAGCCAAGGCCGCCGAACAGAAGGCGGCGGCAGACAAGGCCGCGGAGGAAAAGGCGGCGGAAGACAAGGCCGCGGCGGAGAAGGCGGCGGAAGACAAGGCCGCGGCGGACAAGGCCGCGGCAGACAAATTGGCTGAGGAGGCGTCGGCGGCGGGAACGGCGGCGGCCCGCAAGGCGGGAAAGGAGCGCGGCGAGTCGTCACAGAAAGCGGCGCAGCCGACAATGCCGCCTTCTCAGGCCGACCAGCACGCCGCTGACGCGGCAGCGGCCGGCCTCATCTCGGACTCGGAGGAGGCTCTTGATCTCGAGGCCACTACGTCTGCTGCAGCGAGTGTCCCTGTCGCTGCGGCCGCCTCTACTGCCCACGTTGCCGTCGGCGAGAAGCGTGGGGTTTCCCTTGATGCTTCTGCTGCTGCGGACGCGTCTGAGCGCTCGCCGAAGCGCCGCCGTATGGAACCTGCGTCCCCGGTGGTCGGACTGCGCGGCAAGACTCCCAGCGCCGGCAACCGTGGCGCTCGCCGCGGAGCAGCGCTCCGAGCCGTGGCGGCAATCGGCGCATCTGCGGCTGCGGACGCCCAAGGTGATCACGTCGACGGGGCGCCTGACGCGTTGGACGCTGTGGAAGCTGCAGACATGGAAAGTCTTGCCGTGGTCTTCCCCCACACACCCGAGCCCTACGAGGACATCGTCCCGCCCCTGGTTGAAGGAGTGGCACTTGCGGCCTCACATGCGCGTGGACGTTGGAGCACGACAGCGGCGCCCGCGTATGCGACGCTCATCCCCCCCGAGCACCAAGCATGGGACCTTCTTGCACCGCCTGCATGGTTTGCGGCGTCATGCAATGCCGACAGCTACTTTGCAGCTACAGGTCGCGTGTCTTCTGCCGCTGCCGCGTTGGATGCTACCTGGTGGTCCGACGCACGTGTATCGCCATCCCCTGGCGGTGCTGTCGGCGGCCACCCTGAGGAGGACGACGACATGCTTGGCCTGCTGGACCCCGCAGCCGGCGCGCTCAATGTCGCTGTGCGCGGTGCTGGCTCGTTGCTGCCCGTAAACCGGGCAGAAGCGGAGTTTGGAGCGCTGCGCGCTGCGGTGGTGCTTCACGAGCGAGGCTGGGTCGTGCTGCCGCACGCGCTGGCGTCGCCGGGGTTGGCGGCCGACGTTGACGCCGTCATGGTGCACGCGCTGTCCCTGTTTCCTGGAGAAGACGGCATTGCGGCTGGGCGACGGGACGTGTGGTCGCCAATCCACAACGAAGACAACTGGCGGTCGGACGGCAACGCGCTGGCGTCGGGGCAAGGGCGGCTGACGCTGCTGCCGAAGCACGTCTGCAGCAGCGAGGTTGAGGCTGAGCAGACGGCTTACGTGACCAAGCTCCGGACGGACGTGGCGCTGGCAGCGTTTGCGCATGCGGTCATCTCTCGCGTTGGCGCGCGCGAGGAGGAGGGGCAGTTATGTGTTCGTGTGCCCAAGACTGGTTCTCGGCTGTTGCTGACGACCAGCGCCGCCAGTCCCCAGCTACCCCACGTCGACTCCAACCCGCGGCATGTCCCGACTGTCTCGGTCGGCCAAGGGGCGGGCGTGGGCACCGACGGGCCGGACGGCGACGCGCTACCTCCTTTGACGCAGGTACCGGAACACGTCGGCCAGGGACAGCCCGCCTCTTCTCCCGTGCCCGCATCGACGGCACCCCCGGCCGGAGCAGCTGCGATTTCGTCGGGGTCTGCAGGTGCGTCGGCATCCGCGCCTACCGGTCCGGCCACAACGCTGTCGGAGTACAAGACGTCCCCGTCGTACAACTACTTCGTGATGGCGACTGGGGCGGACGGGAGCTGGTTGCGCGTCTGGCCCGGCAGTGTGCATGTCTTAAGGCACGCGCTGGCTGGTCATTCGGACGTGTCGGCCATCTCTCCGCAGCTCGTCTTCATCCCGCCCAACTCTGTCGTCCTCGTCCGTGGCGACTTTGTGCACGCCGGAGCCGGTGCTGCGGACAATGCCGCGCGGCTAGCGGCTCGCACACATGAGATGCGTGGGGGTGCCGCCGATGTCTTAGCGGATGGACGAGCGCCTCCATTCCACTACAGCCACTGCATTCGGCTTCATATGTACGTGCAGGACAAGGACATCCCGTTGGACAACGCGATCCACCTGGCGCTGCCGAGCACTGTGTTCCGCCATTGATGAGTGCTGTCTGTATGTGTGCATGCATGGTTTTGCTAGACTGCTGTGGCTCGATTTGATTTGTGCTTCTTGTACGAGAGAGGATGCATGGTCGTGCTTGATACGTTCGGTATGTTTGGCTCATCTGCGGTGTGCTTTTGAAGATAGAGACTGTACCACTTGAGCCTTTTACGTCCGGAAGGCTTCGCATGGTCGTTGGAGACGACGCTTTCTTCATCCAGGGAAGGCTGGTCCATCATCGGACGGTATCGTTACCGTCCACAGAAAAATGGGCACCTCCATGTCCGGACGGCATCGTCAATCCGCCATGGGACGGTAACGGTACCGTCCCCGAAGAAGTGTGCATTTTTTTTTGGGGACGGTAACGATACCGTCCGCAGAAGAAATCGCCAATCCGCGATGGGACAATATCGATACCGGCGAAAAGAATAATTGTCAATGTTCGATGGGACGGTAACGTTACCGTCCCCCAGTAAGTGTGAACTTTTTTTTTTGGGACGGTATCGTTACCGTCCTGAAAAAAAATGTGCCAGTCGGCAATCGCTGGTCGTTCTTGAATAACGTGGGGCAGTGTACTCAGTCGGTTACGCTGTGGTCTTGAGAGCACTGTGTTCATCACAAGTCATCAAGCACGAGCACAACAAAGTCTTCATCGACTTGATCGCAGCAGTTCTGACGTTCTGATACCAGACAGCGATGCGGCTGTGTGAACGCAAGCCACGGACCCATGGCTGGGCTTTGGCAGGCCGGGGCATTCGTTCATCGCTCTGTCCACTGGTTCGGTCGCTTCACAGCGGTTTTTTGTCTCTCGTGTACATGGACATTTTCTTTTCGGACGGTAACGTTACCGTCTTGCACTCCTCGCGACTACTCTCGGAGGACTGACTTACAGATGCGTTCGCGAGGGTCCGTCTCTGAACTGATCACGTCGTGGGAGAGGGAGGGCGTGAAGGCCTTGTTCGATCGCGTTAGACGGGAGTGAGCGTGTCGTCTTTGGCGACGCACCTGTCTTGGACGGTCAGTCGGAGTGCCTCGTGTCGCTGTCTCTGTCGCGTGCGTCCGTGCGGCGCCCGAGTGAGTACGTTTGCAGCGTCCGATGGCCTCGATTCTCGATGAGCGCGTCACGCATGTGGTTGTCAAGGTTCATGCCTCGTGTGGATCCGACTCGGACGGCGGTTGTCTGTCGTTGCCGTTTAATACGTTGCTCCCTTGCGTTGCAGAACTACGAGACCTGTACATGCTGTCGCATCTTCGGGTTCTCACTGGTGCTGTCTCGGCCTCTCTTCCTGCGGAGCGCTGGGCCAGCGTGTCGACGTGCGAGCCGCCGGCAACCTGGATGGCCGTCAAACAATGGACTCTGCAGCGGTCAGTGCGAACGACGGATCCCGCTGCGCGCTCGTGGCTCGACGGCGCCGACGCTGCAGACGCGTACGCCGTTTCATGGCAGCTCAAGCGTTTTGTTGGCGGTTTTGACAGCTGTGCAGCCGAAGGCTTATTTGTTCTTCGCTCCGGCACCTCCGCCTCGTCCCCGGCACCGTCCGTAACAGCGGCGGTTGCCAACGCCGACGATGACCTGCTGTTTCAGTACATGGGTGTCCAGCTGCTCGAGGCGGCTGCAAAAGCTGAGGTCGACACTCGTGTGTGGGAGCTGCTGTTGGCGTCCACCGGCAACTGGGACGACCTTTTGGCTTTTCCTGCCGAGGTTGACGGTGCGACATCCGGTCGGAGGGTTGGCTTAGGGGCCGTCCCGCTTCCCGTTGAGGCGCGACCCGTTCTCGCCACTGACTTCGGCGCTGGCGACTTCATCGGCCCTTCGTCAGGCTGTCAAGCTGCCCTCGGGACGCTCTCACCTTTTGAGATCATCCTTTGGTTTGGGCGCTACTACGCGCTGATCGCCCGCGTCGACGCGCTCATGCGGCAGGGTGGTCGTCGCAAGACAGTTTTGGACTTTGAGTGGGTGTCTTCTGTCGTCGGTCACGTGCGGTACGCCGTGCATCGCGTCGTTGCTGGATGGAATGCGCTGGCCAGAAGCGCCGGTTTCCAGGACGTCGAGGCGATGGTCGCTCCCTACATCTTGTGGTCATCCTCTGACGTCGCATTCGCGCCGCTCTCCCGTCCTGCGGATCATGGCGCTGTGTACGCGCCTCTCTTCCAGCGGTGGTCCCTATACCGCGCACGTGTTGGTGGTGCACCGTCGCTCTCCGCGGGCGCCGCGGACCCCGTCGCGGGCGGACGGCTTCCTCATGCGGACGCGCAGTTGAGAGCTGCAGCATCGATGTTCTTGACGCACTTGGTCCAAGCCACGTCGGTCGACTCAATCACCGAGCTCGTCAGCGACGGAGCCGCGGCGTCCACCTCGGCGGGTACTTCCTCAGGCGTCGGTCTCGGGCGGCTGTCTATTCGACACTACCGTCCACCGGCTTGGCGTCGGTCGACAGGTCGGTGCCCGCCCATCCTCCATGCGGTCATTGCCGGATTGTCAGCTGTTGACCCAGTAGGACCCGTGCGCAGCGGGAGGAGTGTACACGTCGAGGGCTGGGCGTCGTCGGACTCTGATGAAGAGGAGGGTGCTGGCGGTAGCAGGCCGGAGGAAGCAGGCGACGACTCCGACGCAGGGGACATTCGTGCGGTTGTTTGGCGGCCGACATCGCTCGAGATGGGGCGCCTTCGTCGCCGTGCTGCCGAGCGAGCGGCTGGTGGCGATGCAGCTGCACGATCCAAGTCGGCTGGTGGTCGGTCACGTGCAGCGGACGAATGTGGTGACGGCGCTGCGGCGGCGGCGGGGGAGGCCATGGCGGTGGCCAACGGCATCATTGATTGGGCGGCGACAAGTGTGTATCGCGTTTACAAGTGTCGCGCAGAGGACCTACTCACGACGCATGCAGTCGCGGAGGCGGAGTCCAAGGTGAAGGCAGCTACGCAGCTTGCGGCGCTGGGTCTGAGTGGCTCTCCGTCTTTGCGTGGGTGGATACCGCCTGGGCTGGTTGTCGACCGTCTTCCAGCAGAGGACGGCAACGATGACTACAAGAGTGCCCCGACCGGCATGGTCCCTACCCTACGTGATGCTGTGATTTCGAGTGGGGCGTGCTTGGAACCGTGGCCTGCTCTGGCTGGCAGCGTACAAGTGATGTTGATTGATCCACCTTACAACACGAGGCGTCTCGCTGGCAATCCTCAAGCGATACACGACGTGCTCACGGTGGACGACGCCCGCTCTGCTGTCGAGCTTTGTCGGGTACTCCTTCGCCCCGGCGGACACGTGCTTGTCTATTGCGCGTGGGCCCAGGTCAACTTGTGGGTTGATTTCCTCCGCGGGTCGGTCGACCACGTGCCTGGTGGCAACAGCGGCGGCGTCCGTGGCAAGGGGAAGCAGAGTCGCAAGAGCTCGTCAACACCTGCTGATGCAGCGTCAGCGAGCAGTTTTCAGACGCGGTCGGCGTTCATTGTCAGCAGCCATCCTCTTTATGCGCTGCGGGGGGTTCACGGGCGGCTGCCGCGGGGCCGGACCAACATCACGCTCACCAACATGTCGGAAGTGATCATCTGTGCGACACGGGCTGGCGCTCCGGCACACCAAGCCCACACGATGGTCAACTACCAGGTGTTTGGGTGCGTTCCCTCCCGGTACCGAGCCTATGACAACGTCATTGACAATGTGCCAGACCTGCCGGCGGCCGAGGCGGTGTACACCCAGGACGAGCAAGGGGACATGGTTAAACTCCGTCCCGAGCAAAAGTCGGTCGCACTCAACACGGAGCTCGTGCAGCGCTACTCGCAGCCAGGTGACTTGGTCTGTGACGCGTTCTGCGGGACTGGTTCGACTGGCGAAGCGGCGCTCTCCGTTCCTGGCGGCCTATTTCGCCGCGTCATCCTCTGCGACGCTTTCGAAGACGCGGTCATGGCGTGCCGGCAGCGGCTGAGGCGCACCCTTGTCGAACAGGTCCTGATGGGCGGCTTTGCGCGTCACTTTGGGGCGGTTGCGGAGCAAGTGCGTGCGGCGGCCCACATTGTCCGACAAGCTGAAACAGGCCCGGACGGCCGCTGGACGGCCGTGCACAGCGCCCGAGGCGTGTCGCCCGCACGCTTAATGGCCCGCCCCGGGCCCGTGATGACTCACAAAACGCCCGCTGCGTACGAGCCTCCCGCTGGCCTTCCTGCACATAGCGCGCTGCCGCTGTCGATTCTGACGTTTTTGGCCAACGTCTTGGGGGAAGAGTCTGACAACCGGAGACGTTCGCTGGGTGGTGGGGCGCACCCACGGGCGCCGCCGTGCGGCCGTGACGTCGGCATGGCGGTGGTAGGGCTGGGAATGCGTCCCTTGGAGTCGTGGCCGACGTCTCTGCGCTGCGAGCTGTCGACGGTCGACACTTTGGCGGTACGACAACATGGGGCGGCGGCAGCCGGGTTCTTCATCGCCAACTCCCTGGTGGCCGGCGGCCAAGCTGGACTTGGCCTGTTTGCCGCACGTGAGCTACCGCGTGGTGCGCTTGTCGGCCCGTTCTTCGGAGCGCTGATGTACAGCAACTTCGGTGGCGTCCGAGTCAAGAGCGCCCTCTACTCGGTGAAGATGCTCGGCGCTCTTGCGCCCTCGCCAGCCGAGTTTGTTGCCCGTGCGGTGCAGCTCGGCGATGTGCGTGTCGCTGCACCAGTGGCAGATGTGGCCGCCAGTCTGGTGGGTGACGACGTCGACATGTGCGAGACCGCCGATGACGGTGGAGGGACGTCCGTTGCGACGCACCGCGTGTGGATCTGCCCCTCGCCGTTTTGTTGGGCTGCGCTGGCCAACGACCCACGCCAGACGTCTGCCACGGACCGGGCCGTGCTCGAAGCGGGCGCAAGGGAGAGAGGAGCTCCTGGTAGAGGCGCTCGTCGAACGCGCGAAGAGTCTTCGGTCGGTGGCGGCAGTGTCGCTGGCGTCGGCGTCGGCGGCGCAGCTGGTGGAGGCGACCGTGGCCAGGGAACTGGCCAGGGGGGCAGCAGCGGCACTCAGAGCACCGCTCGAGCGCCAAACGTGCGTTTCGAGCTTCGTCGAGAGGACGGGGTTGTCCCCTCCTCCGAGCTGGTCAACCCTTCCTTCTGCCAGATTGTGACGACGCGCCATGTCGGCGTCGGAGATGAGCTGCTTCTGGACTATGGACCCGAGTACCAGTTTGGAGGGGACGCGGTTGCGCCCGGTATTGCCAAGAAGCCCCGTCGCGATGGGGGAGGGTCGACGACCCCTCATACGTTTGCTTCTACGATTGTTTGAGTGCGCGTGCTATGTTTCTGGGAGAGGGGGGGACCGACCGGCCCGCTCGATGGTGGGTCTTACTTGTTTGTTTCTACTCGCGCTGTCACTTGTTGTCTCGATGAGTGCAGTGCCCGGATGTGTGGCGACAGGCAATCCCTCTCCCGTGCCTCTTTGTTCATGTCTACTTGCCTCATGTGGTGGCGTCTCTCCTATCATATTCGGGGCAGAGATGACGTCCGGGCGAGAGTTCCATGCTGTTTGACATGGGACAGTATCGTTACCGTCCCAACAATCGGAAGCGATGATCACAAATTTTGACGTTGTGCTTTGGGACGGTACCGTTACCGTCCCGACAGTCGAAAGTGATTTTACGATTTTTTAGATTGTATTTGGGGACGGTACCGATAGTGTCCCCAAAGACAATTGCTTGAAAGGAGTTGGTGTTCCACTAGTTGCTTGAAAGGAGTTGGTGGTCTGGGCGTCATCGACACGCTTCCAATGAGCGTTCGCGACTGCCAAAAAAGGTGACACGTGAAAACGACAGATTCGTTACATTACCTTCAGGCCCCCAACACACACTGAAAGGCCCGGTATTGAGGGCTACCAGAGTTGATGGTCGCTTGCAATGGGATGCTATAGGAAGATATCTCGTCGGGAGGCGCTCGAGCCCCAGTGTCTGCTGACACCACCGCCGGTTTTGGATATCAAGCGTCCACGTGTCGTCTGTGGTCAGTATCAGGCACTGTCGCATGTGACTCTTGTATCCTTGGACGTGATACCGGCAGTCATGCGTTGCACCAAGATTTTTTCTTCAGCTCAATCATATCATTTGCAACCCGGTGGCACACGAGATTTCGTCTGATTTTGAGGGAGACGTCGCACAGTCGCGGGGGCAACAGAAGTGTCCATGACGGTCCTCCAGGACGTGGTGACCTGACCTTTGTGTTCTACAGGATGGCTTCTGGCCTTCTTGAGATCGCGTGACAATAGGCACTGGAGACGGACGGGCAAGCAGCATCACCGACGAAGAGAAGAAAGTCAGAAAAATGACAGATATCCGTCTCCGCAGGACTGGAAGCTTTATGCTGTGCAATGGAATCACAGATTTTTGGCCCAACTAAGTCGTGAGACCGGACAAAGACACTTCGTGGCCAGATCGGGACCATCTTGCCGGTGCCCAATGCCTGGCGGACACAGCTCAGACAGGTCAACGACTGGCGTCAGGCCAATGCAGTCGTTGCCAAGCCTCTGGGGATGCGCACAGTCAGCCTAAAATGTTACTGTCTTCTCCAGGAGCGTGCTACTTTTATTTTGGGTAGGGGCTACATCAACGGTTTTCAAGGTTAAGCTAAAGCTTGACGGCAGACCCCCTCTCAGAACCTGTGTGACGCGGTGTTCGTGTCAGTCGCTGTCAGGCACCCATAAGATGCATCCAGTCCTGCCGGGGGTGCTAGCTGCTTGCTCATCAGAAAGAGCGGCTCCCGGCGGACCCCTCCGCCTCTGCCAAGGGCGGCCGCCCTTACGTCTGAACCCGGACTCAGACGCGGCCGCCGACCTACGCCCTCATCGTGTTGTGCTTGCTCCACTTTCGGGTAACACCAGTGGCGTGGCTGTACGTGAGTCGCGTGCGGGACGCACGCATATTCATGGTGTGCGGAGTGGCTTGGCTTGCCGGAGAGTAACTGATGATGCGTAGTGCCGTGCGTTCTGCCGTGTGTTTTTGGCACGCTTCTCGTGCGTCGCGATCGAAACTGACGCCGCCACTGGTCTTCGTCCTGGTTCCCTCCGTCTAACACTCCTCCGCTGTGGTGGCGTCTGGCAATGTGCTTGTTCTGTATGATTGTCTGTATGACGTCTGGGCTTCCTGTTGTAACATCCTGCGGTATCGCGGGCGTACGCGTACGGTGATGCAGGGATTGGCTGAGGGGGGGAGTGGAGGACAGGGTGGGGAGGTTTGTGATCTAGTCCTTTGTGATCTATCGTGGGCCTCAGTGAGCGTCTCTGAAATCCGGCCAAACGATGGCGATCTGCTTTAGCGGGGTAGCACCCACTGATGTCATCCCAGCGCCGTTATGCGGGCCCCAGCGGTCAACAGCTGATGCAATGACTTTTCGGTGGGAGCCACGCCCTTTCTTGTTGTGCAGTGTGCGGACAGTCAGGCCGAGGACCAATATCTACTATACTTCGTTTAATTGTCATGAGTCACGCGCAGCCGATGAAGAAGCCCCGAAAATGATGGCCAGGCAGGACGTCTCACACCCCTGTCTATGACATCAGTAGAGGCACGCAGTGTGCAAGGCAACTACACAACCGACCAAGTGACCGCGATAAGTAGCAGTGAAAATCAGTCATGTGCGTCGCGTAGAACAGTGGTTTGCGTACCGAACAAGGTGACATGATTAAGGAAAGTCGTGAGTTCGACTTCCGAACAAAAGCAGTCGCGGCACAACATTTTGAAAAAAGTGTGCACATATCCCCGATTCGATAAAGACTCATTGATCCAGACATTTCAAAATACATGGTTGGTCTTCAGCACAACGTCAGGGCATCTCCATAAATAGAAATGTGCACCACGGTCGAGGCAATTGCAATCTTGCAAAAAAAACCTTATCATAACATACAGGTCAAAATTTATCTGATTCAATGCTTACTCGCAGCC
>Ga0209093_1000497_pt1 | contig 21472 bp, 28 predicted proteins | sample SidtaG_4_FD_187450 | JGI IMG/M metagenome (GOLD analysis project Ga0209093, IMG submission 187450) | Marine algal microbial communities from Sidmouth, United Kingdom - Sidmouth_Male1 metaG (SPAdes) (version 2) | ecosystem: Host-associated > Algae > Red algae > Unclassified | place: Sidmouth... | reverse complement strand
GCGGGACTGAGTGTGTCCACTTCGTCGAGGGTCGGGACGCACCATAGGGCTCCGGACCGAACCGGGCGTAACCGGTAGTGAACGGGCAATCTCGGACCGTACCGCCTCAGCGATGGCGTCCTGCAATTTAGGACCCACGCTGTATAATCCACCCAACGATCCGCGGGGAGCACGACTAGATCTCCCACCAGCGGGCTCTTCTTCAAGCCGGGGCACCGACTCACCGACCACAACTCGGGACGTACCGTCCGTCCGCCTAGCTACGTGCGACAATCTCGTGCCGAAGGGAGTGTTGGCATCCGACGGGGCTTCCACGGTGTCACTACGAACCGTGGTCGCGCCTGCCGGAGGGTGAACTCCACCCGGTCCGAAGGAGGAGGCCGGAGGAAGAAACAAGGAGCCACGTCCGGCTCCGCCCTCATCTCCACCACCCTGGCCACGCGGGACTACACGACCACCCACTGGTGGTGTGGGTCCAGGGGGGAGCGAAGCCGTGCTCCCCCTCTCACTAGCCCCATCAGAGTGCGCGGAGAGGTTTCCCCCCTCCCCTCCTGACATCTGGTAACCGAGTAGGCTCACCAATCAAACGTTGCAGGGTTGCAACGGAGGAACAAAGATCGCTAGGGGAAGAAGGTTGACTCGAACACCTCGCGTCGCGAGCACGAGGGTAGAAAAGTGTGCTCCTTCCCCTGCTGCTCCACCAAATGTGGTACCACAGTCAGGCTGACCCCACTCGGGCGGCCTTCCCGACCGGGCACCCGGTAGTCTCGTCAAAGACCCCGGAAGCAAGCTCCAGGAAGCACACACACAACTGGTGTGGGCGGCAAAGACAAGCCGCAAACACGACACAGCGTTGTAAGGCTCAATGTTTATTTGCCTCCCTCGGGGGTCCGGGACTGCTCTGCTGTCTCGCTCAGATATACCCACCGGTCCCCTTCCCTCAACCCTGAGGGGGACCCTCGCAAGTGGGCCAAAAACAGGGGTCAAACGAGGGCCACACCAGCCGCCGGGGGTGTGCCCAAGACCCAATCAAAACACGCCAACACAATCCCCGAGGCGAGGGTGAGATGCACTGCGACCAGCAGATATGACTCCTCACAACGAAAAGAACAAATCAAGGATACGGTCATAACTCAGAGGACCGTACAGTGGTATTTCCGGAAATCACAAGTGGATCATCCTAACCACGATCCGATCGCACCGAAAGGGTCTCGTGATCGGCAGGACTTTGCTTAGTCTAGCTAATCCCGGTAAGCAAGAATCTCAGCCTTACTTAGGCGAACTCCGGGCAAGACCCGCCCCAACGGCGTGTCCGCCTGTGGGCCTTCCACTTAATGGCCCCATCAGCTGTCAAGTCAAGATGGCCTCCGTGTGGCAATGCTGCCACCGAAAGGATACCAGACGGCACGACGCCGGACCCGAGCCAGTCGGTGGCCGAGGCCAAGGACGCGTTCCTGGAGTCGCTCAAGGCGTCGCTCCTCCAAGTACGGGACTCAATAGCCAAGACACAAGCCCGGCACAAGAGGGACTAGGACGAGAAAGTCCGTCCTCGCCGTGTATCGGTGACCAGTGGTGACTGGGTGTACCTCCGGAGCCACACACGGAAGCACAAGCTCGACACTAAGGTGTCAGGGCCGTACGAGGGTCTAGAGACCGACGGGAGAACCTACCTGATTGACCACGACGGACTCCCTTACCGGGTGAGCGGCGACCATGCTGTGCCGGCGGGTCCTGTGGACCACGCGAACCGACCCAAACAACCGCAAGTGGCAATACCAGACGCGCTCCAACCGGGTGCGTCCGAGTTCGTGCTTGAGCGGTTCGTGGACCACACCTGGGACGAGGAGGGGGTGCTCTGGCTGCTGGTCCGCTGGTTTGGCTATGGGCCGGAAGACGACACCTGGCAGCACTCGGGTCGCCTACCGGTAGCGGCCGTGTACCGGTACTGTCGTCGCAAGGGGCTTCTCCCCCAGGATCCAGACATGGCGGAACCGGGTCGGGACGCCCAAGAGGCGTGACGGGACCGCCGAGAGACAACAAACCCTCGTTTATGCAAGTACTTTGTCTCCCCATTCATCCCTCGCTAAGGGGCCGGGATCTACACCGGCCAACACGAAGCACGCTCATGCTCCCTAACCCGACAGACACCGACCTGGGGCACCGCGCCTCCGTCCAGACGACGACGCGTCGCCGAAGGGCGCTCATAACCGGACGGACCATCTTGGCCCCCGTAGGTACGACCATACCCACGCGTGTTCTCAACCGGGGTGCTCGGCCGAGAACGCGACTCGTACCAGCTGTGTCCCACACACGTCTCGTTGCCGCCACCGCCAATGACACGCTGTGGGCTCCTTGGCGCGTCACGATACCAGATCTCGTTGGTTTCCGCGGCCTCTTACCGCCGATCACTGGTGCCGGACCCGCGGGGGCGCCAAGTACCGACCTGCTCCGCCCGCCGAAGATGGTTCTCCTGCCGCTGCTGGTGGACGTTCAAGAGAGGCCAGAGCTGGTAGTTCACGCCGGCACGGGACCACCCCTGCAGGACCGCCTCCAGAGCGCCGGGGTCCCCCACCGGGTGCGTCTCCGCACAGGTGAACAAGTCGCTCGACGAACTCCCAAGCACGTCGACCAGCGAGACCAATAGCACTTTGGTTGGAAACCCAACCGACGCCCCACGCAGGCGCCCGACAAGAAGCTCCAGCCCGGCCTCACTCTCCAGCCCCAGAATTCCCGAGGTAAACTACAGGAGGGAGTCGGGCACCGGGGAGGGCAACGGCAAGCGGTTGGCCGTCGCAACCCGGGCCACGATACTAACCACGGGATTGGTAGGGTCCGACCGAGACGAAGGAGCCGTCGACGCTAGTGTCACCGAGCGGGCGCGGACGGAAGCACTGGGAGGCGGCACCAGTTGATGACCTTGGAGAGGCAGACCACCCCAGCGCGAAGGGCAAGAACGACCGGTTCGCTGCGCCACGGCGGACGCACACCCCGACGGGACCCCTACGGACGCGCGGGGAACTTGGGCGCGACCCAGAGGCGCCTCCGGCGGGAACGCCATGCAACACGCCGGTATCCAGTACGCTGCGGCGTCAAGGGGGTCCTGGATGACGATGCGCATCCGTCGGTGTCGTTCTGGGTCACCACCTTGAGCCACCCATCCCTGTCGGGACGGGAGGTATCAAGACGGCACACGGCATCGTGGAAGGCTTGTTCCTGTACCGGGGGAGCTGCCTGCAGAGCCAGCATAGCCTGGAAGAATCCCAAGGCATCAGCGTCATCACCGGCGAGCTCCTCGGGCTCGAGCTGCTTGATCCAGCCAAACAGGGCGTCCGAGAATAGCCAGAAACGGCCATCACGCGCCTTTTTGTACCAGCTGTTGCACGCCATCACCAAGTTCTCGGTGACCCAGATGGCCATCGTGACCGAGTGGGCGTCTTGACACGACCGGTAGATCGCATCCCGGGCGTAGTACGCCACCGAGGAGCCCCCAGTGGAGCAGGTTATGGTACGCCGGCGGGGCGGCCAAGGCCTTCACCCGGGACGCCGTCGCGGACCACCACCCGGGGTACTCATCCCCGGTCGGCGCTCGGATAACCGGCGCCGAGATGATGGAGTCGTAGCGCACGGCGGGATCTCGGACCAAGCAATCGGGGAGGCCGGCAAGACGAGTCGCCCGGGCGCTACCCGGAGCACGAGGCGCGCGGTCAGCCCCAAGGGCAAGACCCGGAGCGGAGTGTACAACCTCCCCCGCCCGGCGGTCAGCCGGGACAAGCGCCGTCGTGTCCAGACGCGTCAAGAACCCCCGTCGCTGCTCCCGGGTCCAGCTCAGCGCCAGGTCGGGACGCATGCCCAGGAACCCCTGGAGGCGCACCGACGTGTTGAGATCCTCGGGCGGCGCCGACACGACGCCCATGTCAACCCGGTACAGGCGTACCAACAGGGCGGGTGCCAGAAGACTCGGAGAGGGCGCGTCGCCCGGCTTAGCCGAGGGCAGAGCCACTCCAGGGATGACCGCACCGACGGGCGCCGGGCTCGTGCCAGGGGGACCGCCGTGCTCCCCAGAGTCGTCAACCGACCCCGGTGCGATCTCCACAGACCCCGACGACGACATCTTGACCTTGGTCTGGGCCGCCTTGATCTTGCCCTTGGCCTTGGACTAGGACGCCTTGCCCTTGTGACTGCCACCTCCGCCAAGACCGGACCTCCTCTAGGGGACAAGGTGGGAACTGGGGATGATGGGCCCGGTCCGGGGTCCCACGGGCATAAGGTGTGCACCAGTGGAACAAGACAAGGTGCGGGGTGTGGGAGACCCACATATGGACTCTCCCTATCCTGGGCGTGTACCCTCCGCCTCGCTCTTACCCTGGAAAACCCGCGTCCCAGCCCCGACGATCCTCCTCCTCCCCACGGGCCACCCACGCGCGGGGAACCGGTCGGCCCCGAGTTCGGGACGGACGGCAGCGGGACACGCACGCCACCCCACGAGACCCGCAGGACACCGAAGGGTCGTGACGAGGCGCCGGTTGTTGTACCGCCTGGGCTGGCCCGGGACGGTCCACGCTGAGAAGGGAGCTATGTCGCATTACGCGGCCTGGCCCACGCCCCTTGGCTGGCCAGGAGGTCGATGGCGCGGCGGGCACCGCGGATTACGTGTCACGCCCCGCTGCGGACTGGTGTTCCCGTCGGTGCTTGTTGGGATCTTGATTGATTGTGGGTCGTTTGCATTTGTATGTTAATGGCTTGACTTTTCTGCTCTACAGTAGGGGGATCCACTGGTATGGATCCCCAGATCTTCCCATGGGGAGGCTACTGCGTGGGACTCGGGGCCATTTGGGCCCGCTTGCTCGGTTACCTTACGGGGACGGGCGCCGTAGCTAGTTTCTTCCACAACGGCGTTGTGGCTGCGGCCTGTTGCCGCTGATGCGCCGCGGCACGCGTCGCCTTCCCCCCCAACGTCGCCGCCGCTGCCCGTCACCGTCGATGGGCAGGCTCCGCCGCCTGCCGCCGCCACGCCCGCGTTGCTGTTCCCGCCCGCAGGCGCCGACGCGCCGCGGCACGCGTCGCCCCCTCCGCCCAAGGTCGCTGCGACTGGCGCACCGGCACACGCGTCGCCCTCCCACCCGATGTCGCTGCAGCTTCGCTGCGGCTCTGCGCGCGTTCTCCTTGGCCGCAAGCCCCCGACCACGCCACCGGCCTGTGCCGACATGCGCGCAGTCGCCGCCATTTCCTCCCCCAGCCTCCCGCTTCCTCTTCCTCCCCCCTGCGTCTCCGCCTTTTCGCACACTCGTCTTTTTCTCCCCAACGGACGCGGAAGGAGCTCCCGGAAATGCTGCCCTCGGTCACAAGAAAGCCAGGCAGAAGATCAAGCACTGAAGAGCCCAGCGAATGAGCACATGCAAACGAGAGCCAGAACGAAACGCAGACAAGCGGCCCGTGAGAGACGGGCGGGGACCAGGTCGCGGTAATTCACGCGCCTAACAAAGAAAAACTCCGCCTCGGCCATTCCATGGAGCGCTGGTGCCCGCCCCACCATCCATCTCCCTACAATACATGCCACCGGCGCCAGGGGGTCCATGGGCGTCTCCGTCCGACGCTTCCCCGCCGTCCAATCCCTCCCCGCAGTCCCATGCATCCGCAACGTCTGATCCCTCCCCGCCGTCAGACCCCGGATCGCCGTCGGACCCCTCCCCGCCGTCCCCGTTGTGCACCTCCTCAGCGTCTCCATTGACGCTGTACATCCCTGCCCCAGCGAGGGGGTGACACAGCCGGCCGCTGATGTCAGGCTGTCAAGTGGCCTGCCTGGAAGGCAGCCCAAGTCAAGTGGCGACAACTGCATGCAAGTGACGGCAAGTGGCGGCAAGCTCCATCCGTGGCGGGATAACCTGCGGATGGCAGAACATAAATGAGCCAGCCGTTAAGGCTTTAATGAAGTAGGAAATAAATGAATCAAATTATACATCCCCCCGCCGCAGCCGGTAAAACGGATGACATTGCTTTGCAAAGAATCCATGCATCTGTACTCACATATGACGACATCTGCAGGCCTGTCGTGCGAAGCTTCCGAAAATGCGATGGTCTGCGAAATGCAGCCGAAGTGCAGTGAGATGCGGCTGAGATGCGGTGGGCGCGGCTGCCGACGACCACGTGGTGTACCGTGCTGGTCCCGACTGGCGTATGCGGCGACACGGATTGGTGCGGCTGGTGCTCTGCGCTGTGGGGGGCTCCACCTGCCACGCTCTTGTCGTTCAGCGGTTTGTCACGGACATGAGACAAATCTGGAGATTTAAGGCGCCTTTCCGAGGATCGATTACGTACTGCAACGACTTCCGGACAACAGCAAGGCCGTGAAGTACTTCATAAATCCACTATGACCAAGGCGATGGTGGATTTTCGTTGAAGCCTGTCATCCATTGCGCAAAGGTCTACCTCCAGCAGCACAGGCCTGTCTTTTAGACGCTCTGTGGCTGGGGTCCCGTGACAGAGGGCCAGGGCTTCCGATGACCGACGCTTAGAGGAGGCAGCGTGGCTTGCACCGCGCACGGGCGAGCCGCACCGGCCTGCAGAAGCCCCTGTCGAGTCTGCAGTGACTTTGGCAACTGACACCGCCTCTTATTCTGTGTCTGCACTCGTGTAAACGGCCTGAATGGAAAGCGGCTGTATTCCCGCCCCATCTTCAGAATGGCTTCATGAATGAAAGATGAACAGCCATGGCTGTTCTCGAAGGATGATCTTGTCCAGGTGACATTCGGTGGCCGCGTATCACTGATGATGTCAGTCGCAAAACCAGATCCACGTGACGCACGTCTCCTCATCCCCCCCCTCATCTCCAATCGAGCATTCAATGGCGGTTTTCGGCTGAATGGGCGCCCGACACATTTGCGAAGGCGGGTGAGCGCCGCCGTCAGCACCCAATTTGGTTCTTGTACGACTCTGATATTGGTCGAATCACCAGATCCGTGAGCTGTGCGGAGTTGCGGCGGGGAAGCCGCATCCTCTCTTCCCCTCCCTTCTTACCTTTCGCACTCAGGGTGGGGCTGCTGCAAGCTTGACCACCGCCGGCACCCTCCTTTGGCGAAGACGACACGACCACGGATCGAACAACGAGGGCTTTCAATGTTTCCTCTCGCGGTGCGCTGGCAGGTGATTCGCAATCGCCAGCGTAGTCTCAGCTGGGACTCGATCATTGAGCGCTGTGGGTGCAGCAGAGCGGGGGCGATGCAATGGTGGAGCAAATTTGTGCGTGGCGCGTCACCGTAGAGCGACCCCGTCCTTGAGAACAGGCACATTGATGCCGCACGGTTCCCAGCTCCTTTTTTGCTTGCTTTGGAGGGCCTCGTGCGTTCGCACCCCGAGATCTTCTTGCGTGAGATGAATTCTATTTCTTCCCGCCTGATGGCCTTGCCAAATTTTGACGCGTTGTGGCCGCACAGCCTCTCTTCCCTTTCCCGCATGCTCAACGCCTTTAGTTTTTGTGTCGAACATGTTGAGCGATTGGCCCAGGAGCGGTGCGCCCAGGCGGCAGCAGCACAGCCGGCGGTACATCAATGTTCCAGACCGGTGCATTGTCCTTGCGGACGAGACGCACATCGACGGAGGGGCCATGGTGCGTCCACGAGGCTGGGGACCAATCGGGAACAAGTTTGAGGTCCTCGGGCCCGACCCCCGCCGGCAAACGCGGTTTTCATCTATCGTGGCGGTGTTCTACACGCGGGGGGTACTGGAATTGGCGATCCACCAGACCCCGCCAGCATAGGTCGGCGATGACTGGTTGGCATTTTGCACAAGCCATACCCCACGGATGAACACGTACATGCCTGGGGTTCCGTGGACTGTCCAGCCTGACGATTGTGTTCTACTTTACGATAATGCCGGCGTGCATATCCAGGCTGCGGACCCACTTCTACCGTGAACGGCGTCCGACAGATGCGGCTCCCTCCGTACTGCCCACATCTGACGAGCATCGAACGAACATTAGCGAACTACAAAGCAAAAGTACGGGACCTAGCCTTCGGGCACCCAGAACTGCCGGACCGAATGCTCAACGTGTCGGCCTGGGCGTCTGTGCCTGAGGCTGCTATCCAGGCGCACTACAACGAGGCACGTCGGCAATCGCTGCGGCACTTTCCTGAGCTGACCGGGCCCGGCGGGCCGCTGGAAGGTGCGTTCTTTCCCCTCGCTGTCGCGCGCACTGCGCCGTAGCTCTTCCGTCCATGGACAACCGCCGCAGCGCCGGCGGGCCGCCCGCAGTGCTCCGCACGTGCCTGTTCGCGGGGGATTTCTGTGCGTGCTGAGTCTGGCGGGTGCGACATCGTGTTGCGTTCTTCGACCCATTTCCCACCCCGCTGCACCCCATCTCCCGCTTTTGCGCCTGCACCCCACCCGTTGCTTGGTCTCGGACGCTCGGAAGCGCCAAATATTGGGTGTTGTCTTTGCATAGGTAAGCTCTAGATTACTGTTTTCCAGGTGTTTGCACTGTACTACTCGGGTGTCCGCTGTTCTAATCTATCACCTTTACGCGCCATTCGCATTCGTGCGACACAACCCCGCCTCAAGTGTTGTCGTCTGACGTGCTTTCGACTCGGCTCCCTGCTCCAATGTCCATCATGTTCTGTGCTGGTACAGCTCGGATGTGTTTTCGCTCTGTTGTGTGCGATTTTTGCAGGGAGCGCCAAGTCTGCGCGGGCTGTGGTTGAGTTTTTCCCAGTGTTTTTTCCAAGCGAAGTACCGGGGGAGCTATTCCACTTTTGTTCCGGGCGCATTGCGGTCACTGCGCAATGGCAGCGCCTTGTGTGCACAATCTCAGTTATGAGCACTGGCAGTCGCGCCTCTGCCCTTTCTCGTTGTGCGTTCGGAACTTTGTCGGAGGATGTGTCTCTCTGAACGTCTTATCTGCATAGCGAAAGCATACCTCTACGTTGCACCCGCCCGCCTTGTCTGCCGAGCAGATGGCGCCAAATTGTGTGACCTCGGTATCCAGAAAAGGAGTCCGTCATTCTTACCTCCTGCTGTCATTTCCTTATCCGTATCGGTTCTCGCTGAACAATGCGCTACGTTTCGATGCCCTTCATCGTCACAGGTAACTTCAGGTTTGCAGCGTAGACCGCTACTTGCTGTGCATATCGTCTTTGCCTCGCACGGTCACTGCTGCTTACGTTTTGGCTTGGCTGTGATAAACGTAGAAGACCTTTGCCTTCCTCTCCTGACTTGGTACCGTGGTATCGTAGCTATAAAACATACAGCGCGGTCATCTTATCACCGCTTGAGCAATAGCCGCTGCAGCGAGCGCGCTCAAGAACAACGGTCCTGGCACTCGCGTCAGGAGCTTTGTGATGACCGAAGGAGAGGTCACTGCTCACTGACTGCGGGGTCTCTGATAAAAGCCTACATTCGCAAACAAGGTCGTTCCCGTTGCCACAGGTACACGCTCAAACTGCAGCACGAATGCAATCTGAGTGCTCTAGTCGCCTGTTTTGTCGTTGTGAAAGAGGCAGGGTGCAGTCGCGGAGCCGGAAAGAATGATATATTCTATTTTGAGAGCTGACCTGCGTGCATCTCTGGCATCTGTGTCCCGCATCATTGAACGGGAACCGCACCCATACAACCAAGCAGAGCGCCAGCAATCAGAAAACTGCGTGTACCCCACGATAACGCAGTAAGAAAAGAGATACATGGCGCGGTGGGTGCGGTGGGCAGAGCCTCACGGCTGCCTGCGCCGCAGCGATGCAATCCAGTCCCGAAATCTCGCTTTGTGGCTCTCAAGTGCCTTATTAGAGGCTGGGATGCCAGAAAAAAGGTGAATGAAGAGCTCTTCCGCATCAGCCAACCCCCCCAGCGTGGAACCGCGGATCCAGAACTCAGTGGCAGCAGCCTCAACTAGCGACAGGAACTCGGCCCTCTTTGCACCCCTCTCGTCTGCAAAGACCCACTCAGTCAGCGAGCCGGCGACTAGGCAGGGGGCCATTCCCGGAGGACCAGCAGGCCCTGCTGCCACTTGCGTTGCGGTGTCTTCCACAAGTTCGACAGGTGCGCAGTTGGCAATTCGTCGGGACCTGGAAGCCAGTGCACAAGAAAAGTATGAAACAGAAAAGAGCATGTTTTCGATAGGTCAAGGGAGTCAGTAGCAAGTACCAAATAGGGATAAGGAAGACAACAAACCAGACAGGCATGGAAATAATGTAAGGAAGCAAAGATCCGGGAACGCGGAAACCGTACAGGCGACGGGACCCCTCGGGGGCTTCAAGCGCAACGGCCGCATCCCGCAGCCACTTGGCCGATTGCTTTTCAGCTTCGGCGCGTCAGCTGCTCAAAACCGCAAGCTCCATGTCAGGGTCATCATTAGATGCTACCCCGCTGGGCGCGCCCGAAACAGCGGTGACAGGACCGGCCCAGGCGCTGGCCACAGCGTCCAAACCAGCATCAGCACACCGTCCCTGCTCCTTGCTTGCAGCATTGTTGGCCGCAGACACGGTGGAGGCCGGCGAACCCAGACCTACAAGCGTATCGATGACGTCTGTCCGGGGCGCGGACGCGCTAGCTAGGTTGGCATCGAGCCCGCTGCGTCGGCGCTGCTCGACTTCCTGCTTTCCGTCCTCAGCCTCACACGTGGCGCGGCTGCGTTGCACCGCGCTCTGAAAAATCCACGGTTGTCGCGACTGGGAGCACGCATACGAGAGGTGTGACATTTTGGCACTGGGCTTCCTTGTGGAGGAAATCCCCCCCTGTTGATGTTTTTCTTGAACAGTCTGAGGCTCAATGCGATCGTGATGGGCTGGTGTTCTTTCTTGTAGCACTTTGTGCACCTGAGTTTCGTGATCCAAACTCAGAGAACGTGACACAAATCAGGGTATCAACCGAAGAAAAAGACACGGTAGGGGTCATGATCCACAAGCATGGGAGGGATAGCCAGGGGTCGCATCATATATGGCGTCGCAGTAGTGAAGAGACACAAGAATAGCAGCACACGGCCACGAGGACCCGACAGCGACGAAAAGGGACCATAGACTCCAAAATACAGCAGCAAATGCGCACGGAGGAGCGGCCGGGGCAACGTACAGTTTATGGCAGTCGCAGCCATTCTTGGTGCACCGTACAGGAAAGTAGTAGGCATCCCCGGGTTCAAGCGCCGAGGGGCACTGAATGCCGTTTTTGACAATGGTACAGTCCTTAAAGTAATGAACATTGCCGGAAGCGTACTTCTCGCGGTACCCACGAGCGCCACAGCTGGGGAACACGGGGGGGTCAGCGGGCGCCTGTGGTTGACCGGCACGTGCAGGGGGGGTCGACTGGGCCGATGCACCCCCAGGTCTGGTCATGGAGCCTGTAAGGAGACAACAACACGTGCAACAGCTAAAGTCAGCAGATCGGTGCGATTGAGCATTTTCCTGCGCCGCAAGCCGACAGAGCTGGCGTCAGAAAAAGATATGGATATGCCGTACGTGAATTCTCCATGTAGCGCACGGCGGGACGTGCGAGATTGTGTGGGACCTCCGCCCGGATGATCACACGCACAAGCTTGCGACCCTAAACGTACTCATGGACTTGGTTCGTGACGCGCAGGGACCAACACGACCAACGTCAACGAAGGAACGACAGAGACGAGCGGCGCGACAGTGATGGGCGTGACCTTATGACGCGCGCCGCAGTGGTAGATGCAGCAGCGTGGACGCCGACACGGCTCGCGGCCTCAGTATGGTCCAATTTTGCATGAGTGTTTGGGATGGCTTCTGGAACACAGTGAAACATGGAGAGGGCGTTCTTAATTCTTGTACGTCTGTCAGTCTGGAATGCATTTACATGCGCGGATGACGTACCTGCAGATTTGTGACAAGCTAACCATGTTGCTCATCATGTGCAATCGCATTGCATCCGATGTAAATCGACTTCAATAAGCAGAGGTGGCGGATGAAGATTGTGATCTACTTTTTCTGGGAAGCACATTAATGACCCCATTCCCTTGGAAGGACGTCTGCAAAGGGACGTACCGTCGGGACAGCGGGGGCAGGAACACCTTGCGAGCCGGACGCACCTTGGCGTCCGCCTCAATAGCGGCACCAGTGTTGCCGGGCTGGTCCGCCTTGGCATACGACACCGTCTTACCGCGACGGAGGATGGGGACCATACATCCACTTAGTACCCGGATAAACCCCTTGGGCCCGCAGATGTTGGGGACGTGGACGTCGGTGTAGTCGGTCCCTAGGTGTAGGGGGACCGACATGCCGCGCACTAATCCACACGTGACCGGTGTCGTGTCGGCGCCGACTCGCACCTTAAGAGTCCCGGTGCCCGTGATGGGTAGGAGTCCCCCATTCACGGCAAATACCTGGGCGGTCGCGGCGTACAGGGGCGCCACTTACATCTCCGGGGGGATGAGCGCTTCTCTTACGATAGAGACGCCGGACCCCGTATCGACAATGACGCGGAGGGCTAACTCACGCCCCGCGTCCAACCAGATGCGGCTGGCCACCTGATAGTTAGACCCCGTCAGGTTGGCCACTACATTCCGGCCATCCCGCCCCGTCGGGAGGGGCGCGTCCCGAGGGCTGATCTCCTTAAGTCGGGATAAGATGCGTACTGGCATCACATCTGTGCCCCGGGTAGGGTCCACCGGTCTCCGCGGGGAGGGCCCAACATCGGTGGTTACTCGTTTCCCTCCCCGGACTGCGAGGAGGTAGCCGGTCCGCACTCGGGCCCGGCCGGCGGTTCCCCCTTCTCAAGCGGCGTCGACTCATCGCCGCTTGAGCTGGAGTCATCGTTGGGGACGGCAACAGCTACTCGCCGGCACATCCGTTGGGTGTCTCGAGAGCCCGAGTGCGCCCCGAGAGGGGACCAGCGAGTGGCCATCGCCAGTCGGTCACGTAGGCGTGCGTCCAAAGTTGGGCACACCTCGGCCCAATGTCCCACCCTGCCACACTGCCAGCAAGGGTACTCTCCCGTCCTGTGTTTGGGAGGGGGGGTGTCATCTCTCGATCGGAACCGGCGGAGTGAGTTGTCGCCGCCGCCGGGAGTCGAGCCGTCCGGTGCCCCGGTTCGGACCGCATCGTGCCGTGACCCGGCGCTTTGAGTCGGGGCGTCCACGGCCCCGACGACCCGAATGGGGGCGTCTCGCGGAGGATGACCCTGAGACCCCCCCCAAAACGCGCGGGGAGGCGGCTAAGCGAGCTTTCCACCGGAGCCGGGTCTCGTCCGCGAGCTCTTCTCGATCCTTGGTCCACTCTTTACGCTGCTCAAGTCGTATCCAGCGGTGTTCGTCTCACTTAGTCTGGGCGACGCGAGCTAACTCCGCCATAGTTATGCCGGGGGTGTTCTGCTCCCGAACAGTGGCGCGCGCGGCGCGGTGGACACCTTCCACAAAGCGCCCCTTGAGCGCTCCCTCCCCATACATGGACCCGCATTCGGTGTTGAGGCGGCGGAGACGTTCGGCGAAGGACAACTCGTCTTCGTCGTCCCGTTTGACCACGACGTTAAGGGTCTCGACGAGGGTTGCCACTGAGGCCTCGTCGACGTGCCGTCCGAGCATCCAGTTGATGAGCTCCAGGTAGGAAGTGACCTCGCCGGGGTTACCCCCCCGGCAAGTTGGCATAACCATCATGACTTCTGACTTGAGAGGTTCCTTCGTAAAGACTTGAAGGATGTAGAAGGCCTTGCCTTCGGAGATGTCGTTGTCGTCACAGGCCTTGGCGAACTTACGCAAGAACTGGAAGATCTTGGCAGGGGGAGAACCGTCCCACTCGTCGTGTACCCCGAAGGACTGAGCACTGTCCTTCTTGCGCCGACCCAGAGTACGGGCCTGGCGTCGCGTGTAGACAACCGACTTGTTGTCCAACGCGTAGGTCTTGCAATCGAACATTATCCGGTATTACGGGTGGTTCACCACAACCTTGGGCGGTACCACCCGAGTCGGTGGCGTCGGGGTTGCTTGAGTTGGCCACCCCTCCTCATCGGTACCGGTTGCGAGGGAGAGTTGCGCCGTGAGCGCCGGGTCAATGCCCCGGGGTAACTCTCGCGACCCCGCTCCGCCTCGCTCACCCCCCTCCGAGTCAGGAGTTGACTGGTTCCACGGGTAAATACCCCAAGTACCGTCCCGCACCGTCCACGGCGTGGGGGCAGCACGGAACGCACCTAGTGAGGCCGCGACGGCCGACTCGTCCCCCGAGCGGGAGTCGTCCGTGGTTGACGACGACGAAGAGTCGTCGCGTCAACGCCTACGGGAAGAGCGCCGGGCCCTGCCCCGGCGTTCAGCGGGTCTGGGCGTAGAGCCCCGCAACATCGTAACTAGCGATCGGGTAACTTCAGACCGAACGACCTCGGCCACTGCGTCTCGCCACCCGAGACCCTGGCCATCCCGGGCACCCCGTGAGCCTGGGGGAGCACGACTAGAGCTCCCACCCGCAGGCTCCCGTGCCGAGTCTGGCATCGCCCCCCCCTCCCAAGCACAACGAGGGGATCTACCACCGGGCCCGAGGGCCAGGGGACCGATACCGTGGTTCCCGGCGGTTTGCTCACGCGCCGGGGCACCCTGGGCACTCCGTGAACCTGGTGGAGCACGACTAGAGCTCCCACCCGCAGGTTCCCGTGCCGGTGGTGGCACAGACCCACCTCCCTTCGTGGTTACGTCGGGCGACTGTCCTCCGCCGAAATGATTGCCAGCACCGCACGGGGCCGCCTCGGGATGAGGACTGCCCGACGAGGCGCCCGCCGGGGGGCGAGTCCCAGTCGGATAGAGGCCCGGGGCAAGGGCTGGAGCAAAGTCCGCTGCCCACGGGCGCCCGCATTCATGGTTCCTGCACTGGTGTGGCGATCGTCCACCGACGACGCGCCTGCAGGGGGGGATGTCCCGTCCCCCCCGACACCGAGCACCTTGACACCAGCCTGAAGACACTGCCACAAACGGCCATCATGTCTGTTTTCCGCTGTAGTTGACCAGAATCACGCTCTGGGGGCCCTGTGAGAGACGTCCGTTTGGAGTTTTCAAACAGGGCGCTGAACGCGCGGCGGTCTCCGTGGTCGCGTCCGTTCCCGCAACACCCGCACGCGGCGGGTGGGGGCGGCGGCCACCCCCGCTGGCGGCGTTGCGGCCGCACCTGCCGCTGACGCGGCCGTGGGCGGTGGACGACCACGCGCACGACGCTCGCCCGCACGCGGTAGCGGGCGGCGCCCGCGACCGCGGCGGTGGCGGCCGCGGCGGCGGCGGCGGCGACGTGGCGCCCCTGCTACTTCTCCCCGCGCGCCGCCGCCCCCACCCCCCTGCCTTCGACGGCGTCTTCTCCCCCCTCCCCCCCCGTCAACCCCCCCGTACTTCCCCCGCCCCATTCACCGCGTCGCCGCCGCGCTCGTGCGCATCGTGCTGCTCGGCCTCGAGTCTGCGCTGCAGCAAGTGACGACCGCCCGGCCAGCGTCTACCGGTGGTTGCCCTTCTGGTGGCCGCCGTGCCTCGGTGGCAGCCGCCGCCTGCCACGGCGGTGGCGGCCCCTGCCGAGCCACCGGTGAGCACAGCAGGAGCTCCGCGTGAGGGTCATTGGCGGCAGGCGCGCCATCACCTACCCCTCCTCGGACGATGCCAAAGTGCTGCTCTCGGAGGAGCGTGCGGGCTGCTGCTATCCACCAGTGGGCGGATACCCCCCCGAAGGCGGCGGCTGCCGCCTGTGCGGGCCGCGGCGGACGCCGCGGCTACGAAGGGCGGAGCGCCCCCTACGCCAGCAAGCGGTGGTCTCGTCGGCGACCGCCGCCACCGCCGCCATGCCCGCCTTCCTCGTCTCCTTTGTGCTGCTCTCTCGCTCGTACATTCGCTTCCAAGCTGCGCCGGTCGTGCAGAGGACGCTCACCCGGGAGGCGGTGCTCGACTTGCTTATCTATCTTTCGTCGTGTGAAAACGGTTTCGGAAGTCGAAAGTCCGGGGTATTTTCGCGAACGCGCTTTCAGACAGAAGCTCAACCAAGATGCATTTGGACTCATACACCCATAATTTCCCGTGCTGACACAAGCACGTGCAACTGACGCGGTCGAAGTGGACCCTCGCCTCCGTCTCCGCCTCTACCTCTGGCCGACGCGAGGACGTCGGATGCGCCGCTCACTGTGTGGCTCGTGCCCTGTGACCAGCTCTGGGGTTACGGCCTGTGTTCCTCTGTTTGGTAGGGGTCGTTTCCTACATTGAGAACGTCTGCGCAGCCGATCCGACCTCCACTTTGACTTCATGTTTCCCACAGCCTAGCGGTGCGTTCGTACCTGTGACGGTGGTCTGTGGGCCCCCCCCGGGTTTCCTCTGGTGCGACGTCATCATGGACTTTTCGCAAGTTGAAGAGCAGGATGGCGCTCGCTGGTCGTGGATGACGTGGCCCTCCTCCCGCTTGGACGCGACGCGCTGCGTAGTGCCCTTTGGGTGCATGTACACGCCGCTGAAGAAGCTGGCGCGGATGCCGCAGGCCCTCCCCTACGAGCCAGTTGCATGTAAAACGTGCTCCTGCATTCTGAACCCGTACGCTCGGGTGGATGTGCGCACCCAGCAGTGGGCGTGCCCTTTTTGCTATTCGCGGAACGCGCTGCCAGCGCACTACGCGGGAATCACCGAGACCAACCTGCCGGCAGAGCTCATCCCAGACTTCACGACGGTGGAGTATGCGCTTCCGCGGCACCAATCGCCGCCACCGGTGCTCTTCTTTGTGCTTGACGTGTGCGTGTCGGATGCGGAGCTACACGCCGCCAAAGGCTATGTCGTCAAAGCGCTGTCCCTGCTCCCGCCCGACGTGCTGGTCGGCCTTATCACCTTTGGCCGCAACGTCCACGTGCACGCGCTGGCCGAAGCGGAAGTCGGCAAGGCCTACGTCCTCCGCGGTGACAAGCCGTATGCGGCCGACGACGTGCAGCGGCTTCTCGGAGTCATGCCCATGCCAGGCGCTGGCGCGAGCGGCGCCAAGTCGTCCTCGGCGACGGGCGCGCCGCCAGTCTCCGCCGCGACTGGGCCAGCGGGGCGTCACGTGGGGCTGGCCGCCGCCGCACGCTTCTTGCAGCCGGTGGCCGAGTGCGAGTTTGGGCTCACGAGCGTCCTGGAGGAGCTCGCCCCTGACGCCTGGCCGGTGCCGGAGAACCAGCGGCCGATGCGAGCGACCGCCGGCGCCCTGTCGGTGGCGGTGGCGATCCTCGAGTCTGGGGCGGCTGGTATTGGCGGGCGGGTCGAGTTGATGCTCGGCGGTCCCGCGACGGTCGAGCCCGGCGCGGTGGTGGCTTTGGAGCAAGGCGATGCAGTGCGGTCGCATTCGGACATTGATAAGGACAACGCGCCGTTCCACAGGATGGCGCTCAAGACTTACGATGCGATTGCGGCACGGGCGGTCAATGCCGGCCACACCGTCGACGTGTGGGCGTGCGCTCTGGACCAGGTCGGTTCTTACGAGATGAAGAGTTGTGTGGATCGCACCGGTGGGGTGTTCATTCAGTCCGAGTCCTTCCGCCACCCGATGTTCAAGCGGTCCTTTGAGAAGTTCTTCCAAGCAGGCTCCCTAGATGGCGGCGCGCCCGCGCTGAACATGGGCTTCCAAGCCACCTTCGAAGTGCTCACGTCGCGCGAGTTCAAGGTGGCCGGCGTCATTGGCGGCGTTGCGTCGCTCAGCAAGGCCTCCCCGTCCGTGTCGCAAGATCTGGAAGTGGGCATTGGCGGAACGAGCGCGTGGCGCCTCTGCTCACTGGACCCCAGCACTTCCCTGGCCGTTTACTTTGAGGTCGTCAACCAGCACTCGACGCCAATTGCCGAAGGCCAGTATCGATACGTGCAGTACACGACGCGCTACCAGCACGGCAGCGGCCAGTATCGAATGCGCGTGTCGACCATCGCGGGCCTCTGGACGGACGGCAACAATGTGACGGACCTTGCTTCGGGCTTTGACCAGGAAGCAGCCGCGGTGCTGCTTGCTCGCATGGCCGTGTACAAGACGGAGAACGAGGAGGCGTTTGACATATTGAGGTGGGTCGACCGCATGCTCATCCGCCTGTGCGCTCGATTTGCCTCGTACGAGAAGGATGCGCCTGACACGTTTGCGTTGTCGCCCAACATGTCGCTGTACCCCCAGTTCATGTTCAACCTGCGGCGCTCCCAGTTTCTGCAGGTCTTCAACTCCTCCCCCGACGAGACGGCTTTTTACCGATCGTACCTCAACCGGGAGAACACCACAAACGGGCTGTTGATGATTCAGCCGACGCTCATGGCGTACACCCTCGAGGCACCGCCCGAGCCGGTCCTTCTTGATGTGGCGTCCGTAGCGCCCAACCGCATCCTGCTGCTCGACTCTTTTTTCTACGTCATCGTCTTTCACGGAGACAGCATTGCGCAGTGGCGAAAGGCCGGCTACGCGAACCTGCCGGAGAACCAGCACCTACGGCTGCTGCTACAGGCGCCCAAGGAGGATGCGGCGGGCATCCTGGAGGAGCGCTTCCCCTTTGCTCGTTACATTGAGTGCGACCAGTACGGATCGCAGGCGTCGCAGGCGCGCTTTCTCCTCGCCAAGCTCAACCCGAGTGTTAACCACCACGCGGCCGAGACGGGTGCCAGCGGAGAGGCGGACGCCTTCATCTTCACTGACGACGTGTCGCTGCAGGTGTTTATGGAACACCTCAAGAAGCTGGCAGTTGCGCCGCAATAGCGCCGTTCGGCGGTGGCGACGGGGGGCTGGCGAACGCAATGCAAGAGAAGCCACTGAGTCATGAGGGCTAGGGAGTACACCCGGGTCGTTTTGGGAACGGCAGGCACTGGTAGTTGGGGCTTGTGTGTGAGTGTGCCGTGGACTGTGGCACGCAGGTCGACTTCATGCGTTTTTTTCTCTTCTGGCGTCTTGCAGGCGACTGCCTCAGACCTGGTCTTCGCCATTACCGCCGCCCACTCCCCACTGCGCGTCCCGCGATGAGCGGCACAAAAAACCGTCGGCAGTTCGGTGATTTGTTTGCACCAGCCGTTGGTGCAGGTCAAAAGCAAGGCAACTCCCTCATATGCCGGACCCACTCGCCACGGACCGCTGCCGACGCGCCTCGTACAAGACAACGCTGCCCGCAACGGCAGCGTTGAGACTCTCTACTTCCCCCAACATCGGGATAGCCACGACCTCGTCTGCAGCTGCCAACAGCGCCGCCGACGGCCCCTCCGCCTCGCCCCCCACGACCAGCACCGACGGCGCAGCCCAGTCCACCCCGTCGTACGCCATCACCCCACTTCCATCCGCCACGCGTAGCCGCAGCCCCCGACCACGCGCCCACGCCACAACCCCGTCAGGCTCGAAGCCCGTCAAAACCGGCAGCCGCAGCTGCGCGCCCATCCCCGCGCGGAGGGCTTTGGGGGACCACACATCGGCACACCCCTTAGTCAGCACGACCCCATCCGCGCCCGCGGCAGCGGCCGACCTCAGCAGCGTGCCGACGTTGCCCGGGTCAGCGACGCCGTCGAGCGCGAGCAGCAGCGTGGAGCCCGGCACCACCGACGTCGACGGGCGGCCAACGACCGCCACCACCCCCTGCGGTGTGACCGTATCACACACTGACGCAACCACGTCGGGGGTAGCGACGAGCAGCGCGTCGCGGGCGACGCTGGTAGCCGTGGAGAGTGCCGGCCACAGTCGTGCCGCCGCCTGGCGCGTGGCCACGATCGTGTGAATGGGCGCGTCAGGCCGCGCCGAGCCGAGCGCGTCGGCGACCAGTCGGTGGCCTTCGAGGAGAAGGCGGCCCTCCCGCTCCCGCATGCGGCGGCGGAGAAGGTGGCGGACGGCCTTGATCCGAGGGTTTTGGGTGGACACGACCTCCACAGCGATTTGCACAGCGTCGGGGAGGGGGGAGGAGGGGTCCACCTCGCCCGCTGCGGTGGCGTGCCAGGACGCCGAAACCCGACAGGCCGGCGGCGGGTGGATAGACGTACCGGCGGAGGCGGTAGGGTACAGGAACCGCGGTCGGACGCCACACGCCCAGGGGCGGCGGGCCCTCCAAGCGGGCAAGGCGGCCATTGTCGCACTGCAAAGTTGGAATGTTGCGCGCATGACCACAAAGGGAAGGGGCTCCCAGGCCGCATTGGTCATGACACGGCAGCAGGTCGCGGCCGGGGGAATGGAGGGGACAGAAATCGGCAGCGACGACTGTGTTGCCAAGCTGCAGCGCGAGAGCGTGCGCGACCTCTTTGCGATCCAGTGGAGATCGAAAATAGAGAGTGTCTCAAGATGTGTGTCAAATATGGCAATGTTCTCGATCGGAGACGCACCCTCGGCGTGGGTAGAGGCCCTTCCGGACCCACATTTGTAACCACGCCGGTTTGCCGACGCTCTCTAATGAGAACATTAATTCTCCCAGCCCCATTTCTTAGGAGACGCTCACATCGTTCGCGACATATCGTGTTGCTGTCGCTGCAAAGAACCCTCGGAAGGTCTCCGGGAAGAAGCGGAGCAATACCCAAGCAGAAGAAGACATGCGTCGCCGGCCAGCATTGAGGAGAAGTACTAATACAACAGGACGCTTTATTGATGCTCGGCCCGGACCCGGTCACCATGATAGTGGTGCACCGCTGGTTCCAGATCCAGCACAGAGAGCCAACAAAGAGCCATGGTGTGCAACAGAGTCACACAGACAAGCAGGCAACACTACACAGTCACAAACACAAACAGAACTATGAGAAGCAAGACGACAGCAAGCTCCCAATGTCAGTGCCTCATGGGCATCACAGTGCATGATAGCTTTGTCAACAACTCAGGCTATCTCTATCGGCTATTCACTCTAGAACCAAGTCCGCGTCCTTAGACAGCCACATGTACGTCAGCGGTTGGCTGCTTTGCTGTCATTAACCTAAGTACCTGCAGGATCCCTTACACCACGTCCTTTCTGGGCCCGATCAAGACGATATTTTCCGCCAGGACTTGATTCACTGCAGCGGCAGTTAACAACTGTGGTGAGCAGCCGTATCAACCATATCGAAGGCGCAGAGAACGCTCGTCGGCAGACGGACAGAGATACAGGTCAAAATGTGCAGCGATTGATGACGTCCACGCCTAGAAGGGCGTCGCTGTAGGACCATTGCCATGTACGACAGCTCATGCGGACGTTCCGGAACAGTGACCTTCTCTGCCCAGAAGGAACTGGCAGTCAATCTTGCAGACGTGGCGCACACGATTCAGCCACGTGCTACTATTTGCTGTGAAGCGGGTCGTTGATCCATCACATGGGCCAATCAGAGGCTCCCGTGAGATGGCCTCGGCTATCCTAAAAGCTATTCCGACTCGAAATAGAAAAGCGACTAGTGCCCGTCGGCCGGCTAGCGCCTGTAGGGTGGTCAGGAAAAGAGTGACGGCGCCCTAACCAGATGATGTCACAGGTGTAACCGTGTCGACATGACGTGTACATCGCCGCGTCTCTAGATACCCGTAGACGGCTAGCACCTCAGTCGTTAAGCCTTCAGAAACACGGATAAACGGGTGTTCTTCATGCACAGAGCACCAATAATGCGATGCTCTGTATG
>Ga0209093_1000494_pt1 | contig 21567 bp, 24 predicted proteins | sample SidtaG_4_FD_187450 | JGI IMG/M metagenome (GOLD analysis project Ga0209093, IMG submission 187450) | Marine algal microbial communities from Sidmouth, United Kingdom - Sidmouth_Male1 metaG (SPAdes) (version 2) | ecosystem: Host-associated > Algae > Red algae > Unclassified | place: Sidmouth... | reverse complement strand
AAGGCGTCTCCACCCGGTCACACTGTAAGCGAGTCCGCAAGGAGTGTGGCAGGACTGCCGGACCCACATTTGATACATGCCGAAGCTCCGAAGGGGTGGATGTGGCTTCCTTAAAAAACCGGTCGGGCGACCCACAAATTACCCACATTCGATACCCACGTCGCAGTTGCCGAAGGTCTCTACTATCGCCGTTGACTGTATCGTAGAGGCCGGTCGACCGCGTTCGTTGCTATCCCCACCTGGACAAGAACGGAAGCGACAAGAATGGAGAGACTGTACTGGCTCTGACATCACTCGCACGAGGGAAGCGTTGATGTCAATGACACCGTATTGACACAAGCGCACCTATATCTCCCCGGCTATTGCGAGAGGGCGCCACTGGACGGCCAAAATGCAGCCCGGAACGCGCGCCCCTGCGCGCGGCCACGGCTGCCTCACGTCTGGCGTGCCCAGCGCCGCCACAGCGGCCCATTTTCTCCACCTCGCTGCACGTGACACCTTCCGGCCGCCCCAGTCCGCCGCAACTGACCTTCTCACGGACTGACTTTGGTGCAGGCCACCGCCCCACTTCCCCTCGTTCACGATTACCGCTCCCCCCCCTGCGCTCGCCCACTTCCTTCCGGAACCCCCCTAACTCTTACTCTTTCCCCGTCCTGCTCCGCGTGACCACCATGGATGCGGCGGGCGGGGCCCTGCCCGGCGGCGCGGTAGATCCTGCCAGCCAAGACCCTCGTGGTCCCGGGACAGCGGATGCCCGTGGTGGACGTACCCAACGTCGCGTTGCTTCGACGACCGGGGCCGCCTTGGGGGGGAACGGGCAAGGGCCACATGCCGGGGGAGACCGGGCGGACGACTCGACGGGTGCGGGGGTGGACGGCGGTGCTGCGGCGCACCCAGCGGATCAAGGTTTCCTTCCCGCAAAAAGCTCATCCAACCAATTTTTACCCCACGTGACGATCGGCATCATCAAGCGCTGGAAAGACCTGGTGTTTGTGCGCGGGCGCCGCCATGAGCGGCGCAGCGTCGCCAAACGGCTGCAAGCCAACAACATTGCGGACCACCTGGTGTGCCACGACGCCTGGGTGCAGCGGTTGGACGTGGGGGGGGGCAAGAAGATGGAAAAGGCGGCGGTGTTCCGCATCATCGCAAAAGCCGTCAAGTTCAACAACGAGGTGAACGCCATACGACTCGCCAACACCGGCACCGCGCCCGGGGTTGCACAAAAAGCCGTGAAAGAACACGTGGCGATCAAGGCCAGAACGTGGCGAATGGGCGCAAAGGACGCGAGGCGCATCCTCAAGTACGCAAGTAAGGCCTGTCCCGTGGTGGGCGGCGTTATGCCGAGTCCGCCCCCTTTCAGCGGGTCCCGCCCGAACGACACCCCCGACAAGTCGGGAGGTGACAGCCAATCAGATGGCGACGATGTCGGGGGTGCGGGCGCCTTAGACACGGAGCCGGACAAGACCCCGTCCGCCAGCGACGGAGGCGCCAGCGCGTCGCTCGAGTCGACGGACGACGGCGCGCCGTTCGCCCCTATGCCGACAGCCGAGGGCGTGGGGCGGGGGGTTCCAAGCCGGGAGGACGCAGTGGACCTATCGCCTGCATCGGCCACCGGAGTCAACGTGGCCGGGGGAGCTAGTGGGCGGTCGAGGAGGGCGGCGCTGGCGGAAGCCTCCATGGAGGCGTCCATGCCGGGCGGTGCGGATGTTATGCGCTCGCTTGCCGGCTCGCTTTCCGACGCTTCGAGGCGTTTCTATGAGAAACAGAAAACGAAGCGCCTCGCTGCGGCCGCAGGGGAGGTTACGAAGAGGGTAGAGCTCCCTACTGCACTCGTCCAGGAGCACCCACGCGATGAGTGCTTCCGTGACATGTTGTGTGATGCTCTGCGGAGCGGTGAACCGCACGAGTGACAACGCATTTACTATCTCATGTGTGCCCGATAGATGCCCTTCTCTCTCATAAAAGCACACACGACGTTTTGAACCTGCGGACGCATTGGCAGCGCCCCAGCCTCTGGGTCTTCGATGGCCGAGGGAGAGGGATCAGCCAGCGGCTGCCGCGGGAAGTCATCGCCTCGGGCGACACAGACGTTGTGCAATACACAGCATGCCACCATCCAGTCCATCGCGAAAGAAAATTGGGCATCGCTGGCGAGGCCGACCCGCAGCTCCTTGAGACTCCCCCATCGCCCCTTCAAGATCCCGATGGTGTGCTCAGACTTTACCCGCAGCATTGCCAACTGGTAGTTATAGTTTTTTTCAGCAGCTGTCTTACGCTCAGGACGCTTTAATGGGCCAACCACATGCCGCGTGTAGAGCATACCCTTGTCACCAAGCAGGTATTGGCCAGCCGAGAAGAAGATATGTGAGTGCTCACTCCACTCGGCCAGCGTCTGCACAAACGTATCGGGCGCCGCACCTGTACAACCGACGACGACTTTGGTGATCGAGCCGTCCCAGTCGCACGTGATCAAGCCTCTCAGGCTGTAACGTGAATTCCGGTCGTAGCAGGTCCATGGGTGGAGGGCGGGCTGGTAGGCGAGGGGGAAGGTGGTGCCGTCCGTGGCACCGATGCAGCCCTGGAACCCACATTTGGAGGCCGCGTAGGACGATAGGTGCTCGCGCCGCTGCGCATTCGGCCACCGGATGTGCACAGATGCGAGAGACACGAGGGCCTTGACGACCCTGCGGCTACTTTTTTACCACAGCACCTACCGACACCCCAAACAGGTCCGCGATGGCGTCGACGGAGCACGCGTTGCCGTAATGGCCGAAAAGATAGAGGGTGATGGCAAGCTGCAGCTGTAGGTCCACCTGGGCGCCACCGCGGGAACGGAAAAAAATCGAGCGCGCATCCCTGCGGAGCGCCAACAGGACCGCCGCAAATGTCGCGCGGTCAACCCGAAAGTAGCCGCGGACGCGCTGCTCGGATGAGTAGTAGAACGCCGACTTGTACCAGTCATCGGACTTGGCCACGCCCGCCCCCCCACGAGCCAAGTAACGACGCCCGTGCGTCTTGCGGAACGCATCGTACGACAGCGCCCAACCCAATTGCAGTCCCATCTTGGCCGTCCGCCCACTACCAGGAAACACGTCTTGCTCCTCCACCCACCTGACGTCGATAGCAGCGAGAAGAATAGTGAAAAACAATACTCGTTTACGGAGAGTAGCGAGCACGAGCGGGCGTGTTCGGAGCCACATATTGAGAGTGGTGGTTGGTGGTCGAAAAGTAAAGTTTGACCTCAATAAAACGACCCGCGACCCCGACAGTCGATGACGGACAGGATGGGGAAGGCGAAGGGGAGCGGCGACCCCGGGTTGCGGTCCTTGTGGATGGGTACCGGGGCGGGGCGGGGGGCGACGGCCGGTCACCGCCAACGTTGATGGGGAAGGGGGGGGGCCGAGGGCGACGGCAGGTCACCGCCAACACCAACTTGGTGTGCGGCCGACGACGGCTCCTTGAAAGAAGGTGGGGTCGCCAACGCCAGGGTGCCCGACGGGTTGACACGGTTGACGTACGAGGTGGCGCGGAGGACGGCGCGGCGCCGACTGCAGCAGCAAAGAAAAAAACGGCATGCATGCAGGCGTGACCCAGGCGACGGGAGACTTGAAAAACAAGGGGGAAGGAGGGGAGAGGGGTCAGGGGGGGGGAGGTGAGGGGGGGAGGGGGGAGCGAGGAAGGGGGAGCAATGAGGGAGACGAGAAAACACCCGAAAGGAGAAACACTTTATTGAGGGGGGAAAGCAGCGTAGAGCGCCGAAAGAGGAACGAGGAAAGAATGGGTACAGTCCACGATGCGCGTCAGACAATACGCTCGGCGGTGGAGTAGTAAACGGCGATGGCACTGGCGATACGGGATGACGCACCACAGCGACCAGCCACTCCCATGCTGTGTCAAAAAAATCTTCCAAGCTTACATCGGGAGGGCCTCCTCCTCCGTTGCCACGGTGCAGGTGTGGTTGTCGTCGCCGCGTTGGGGGGAAGGCAACGCGGTCGCCGACGGCGAGGAGAAAGACACACCTTTGCCGATCTCGTGCGGCTGCGAGCTGCGTGACAGAATCGTCAGCGGGTCGAGGAAGTGTGAGTACCCGGGTGGTGGACGGCGGCGATTCTGCGGCGCCGGCAAGTCGAAGCATACTTCAACGTATTTCCAAAAAAAATCAATATCATCTGTGGGTGGTGTGGCAGAATCGGGCGCAGGCGTCAGAATCGCCCGCGTTCGTGAAACAGCCTAGTGTCCGCGGCGGGGGCGCGCCGTCGCGTGCGGACAACCTCGATGCCCCCGCGCGGCGGTGCTGGTGGTCCCGCTGCGGTCGCGGGGGGGGGAGGCGGTAGACCGACGGTCGCGGCGGGGTCTTGGCCGCCGCGCCGACGAGCCGCGGCGCCAGCTGGTGGCGGACCCGCCGCGGCGGTTTCCTGACGGCGGTCCAGAAGGGTGGCCCGCGTCGGGCGGCGCCCCGCCATGTCGCTGCGGGCGCCCCGCCGTGTCGCTGCAGAGGCCGGGCTGGCGGCGGTTGGCCGCGGACCCGCCGCGGCGGTTTGTTTGCGGAGGTCCATACGGGTGGTCCCAGTCGGGGGGCGCCCCACCGTGTCGCTGCAGGCGCCCTTTGGGCGGCTGTGGGCTGCACCGTGGACGGGTGCCGCCCGCCGAGGGCGTGTACGGTACGGGATGTATCCGACAAGCCACGGAGGTGGTAGCGGCCCCCCCGGCGGCGGCATCCCGGGGGTCACTGTCACCAACTATGACTACCCGGCGGCGGCGGCGGAGGCGGAGCGCCCCGTCGGTCCTCCCTGCCCTGAGTTCAGTCGCGCGAGGACGTCCGCGTCGCTGCGGGCCGACGCTATCCGTGCCATCCAGGCCACGCTCGTCGCGTCGGGTGACGCGGTGGCCGCCGTCGCGTCGGTCGCGTGCGCTACGGCGGCGGCGGCAGAGGCGGCCGCGTCGTCTGCCACCGCGGAGATAACGGCCTCCAGGGCGGCCGATGAGCTGGGAAAGCTGATGATGGACAGCTTCCTGTCGCCGGCGGGGGGTTCGCTGTCGGCCGACGCCCGGTCCGTCGCGACTTTCGCCCGCCTCGCCGGGCCCGCCGTTACCGACGCGTCACACCCGAACACGTCGCCAGACGGTTCCGCCGTCCCTTCGGCCGCTGGTGCCGCTGAGCGGGCAGCGGCGGCCGCCGCCATAGCGGTCCGAGCCGCACAGGTGGCCATGCCGCCAGCGTCATCCTCTGGCACGCTGTCGGAGGAGGCGCGGGTCGCCACGGCGGGCGCGGCGTCGTCGGCGTGCGCGCCCGAAAAGCCCGGGGGGGCGGCGTCGGCGGGGGCCGCTTGCGTCTGCCAGACATCCGCTTCGCTCGCCAAAGAACGCGTGGTGCGGCGCCTGTTTTACACCCCCGCGGAGGGCCACGCGTCGCCTGCAACGACCGTCACGTCGCCGAGCGTGAAGGCGCTGCGGGGCATGGCGTCGGCCGACCCGCGGGGGGGGGAAATCGCCGGGGCGGGCAGCGGCGGTGACGGTTGGGAGTCGGCAGCGGCCCCGGTGGAGGCGGTGGTGTCCTTTAAGGGCGGTGTCGCCGCCGGGCAGGCCATGGCGAACGACATGCAGGCCTCTGCGAATTTCCCCAGCGACAAGGTCGAAGAGAGCGCACCTCTGGGCCGGAAGTCGTCAGATGAGTAGGAGCAGAGGGGAGAAAACTGACGCCGCGCGCTAGTGACGGTGGTCGAGTACTGGACCTGAGGGCGCAAGGGCCCTACCGGTGGGACCGAGACTGTTGGTGGTACAGTCTTTGGACTGTGCGACTGAGCAAGCATGAGGAGTCTGCGATGTGGATGGCTGCTTGTTCAGTGCCGTGGAGCCTGCTCTCTATCGCGGTTCCTTGCCCCTGTTAATGTTTGAGTTCGTTTTCCGTCTCTTCTGACCACCGCACGCCTTCCGTCATGGCACCACGGTGGTCGTGGCCACGCGCTGCCACGAAAGAGTACAGACGCTAGAGGGTTTTCGCCATCAGTTCTTCGGTAGTTCTTCGTTTGTTCTTCGGAAGGACGGCCGGATCGCATTACAGTCAGGCACCTGCTTCCGAAGAACCCTTCCGAAGTGGTCGCTATCTCGGGGAAATAACGAAAGACTGTTTCGGAAGGAGGACCCGGCCTCACGGGGTCTCTGAGGCACCCTTGGCACAGACGCCCTGAATGGAGCCTTGGCCTTTCTGTCTCATGGGCGCTAAGGGCACGGACAGACGACTCGAGCGGGACCGCTGAGCTGCACGCCCGGTGCTGCTATTGTCACGCCACCGCACCTCGTTGCCCACTTTTATCCCCGCGCCCTATCAATCCTCTCTCCACCCGCCGCGCTCCCCTGTGATCTATCATTACTTCGCTGCCTGGCAACATGGACGGCGGTAGGGCTGGAGGAGACGTCGATTCGAGCGGTGATCAGCCGCGCTCGACACCGACGACACTGTCTGGGCCTTCCACCGGAGGCGAGCCTGACGGCTCTGTGGCTCATGATCACATAGAGATGGACCTGAACAACGGCGAGAGCGCCAGTGGGGGTCGCCCGAAGAAGCTCCGGCGCCGATGGACGCAAGACGCCGACGTCATTTGTGACCATGCTGTACGGAGTGCCAACGCGCACAGGGCGCCTCGGGGCAAGCGTGTGGAGCGGTACGGCGAGGCGGCACGTATCTTCAACGACCATCCTCAAGCGCCATTCAAAGTCGAGTACAAAGCGATACGTGACCGTTGGCTGCTGTTGTACGATCACTTCGCACTCAAAGACAAGAAGGAAGCCTTGACAATGGGGCGAGAGAAGGACGTCACGAATCTCGACAAGCTGATAATCGACGCAGTGGAGGAGGCGCAAGACCACAAACGGTTGGAGGACGAAGCCCAAGGAGAGCAGGACGGGAAGGAGCAGCGGCTTCTTCAACGTGGTGAGATCATCAGACGGATGGCCATGGAGCGGCGGGCGCACCGTAATGCTGATGGCCTTGCAGACGCGAGCTCCCCGTGAAGGGATCCGACGAGCGGGCGGGGGGACACCACTGCTCCACCCGGGTCGCCAGGCAGCAGCAAGAGCACGCCGACTCGGCGAGGGCGGCGCCGTAAGCGGTGCGAGATTGAGGATGACGACGTCGTAGACTTGCTGGAGAACAACGAGAAGCGGCGCTGGGACCTGAAAAGCAAGGAGATTGAGCTGGGTGAGCGTCGATTGAGCCAAGAGCGTCAGCTACACGACGAAGAGATGGCGCGTCGAGATCGTTTTGAGAAAGAGATGCGTCAGCGCATGGACCGCCGCGACGAAGAGCAGCGCGAGGAGAGAGCCGCACTTTTACAAGTTGTTTCCTCCTTGGTGAGAAAGTTGGGGTAGGCTGCGCTTTGTATTTTCTATGTCTCTAGGACTTTGATCGTTACGGCCGTGCTCACCCCCCCACTCGCCAGCCGGGCACCACCATGCCATATAAATGCAATGCCCGTCGCACCCCCCAACACCACCGGAAGAGTTGCGTCGCCGCGCCGGCCTCCACCGACCCCACTGCCGCCGCCAGCCGCGGCGGCGCCCCCCATTCCCCCGCCACCTGCGTGCGCCACGTGGATACCGCCAAGTGCTGTGGGGCGGCCATGAATTGTAAGCCACGGAGGCCTGAACAAACCGCATTTTACGTTGCCAACAGACGCACGGGCGCCCCAGGTGCTGCCGCCGCGTGCCGCCGCCGCGCCGAACAGGCGTCGGCCATGGCTGTGGCCGCCGAGGCAATGGCGGCGGCCGCCGTCAGATCGTAGAGTGGCGGCTGCGGCTACGTAGCGGCCTCGTGGACGGCCGCAGGGTGCGGAATAATGGCGGATGGCGGCTTGGACGCGCCCCGGTGACATGGCGGTGCGGCTTATCGTGGCAGGCGTGCGGCCGAGCGGCGCACCCTCCCGCTAGCGGGATGCGTGGGTGATGGAGGTGGTGGCGGCGGCGGCGGTCAAGTGGCCGCTCGCCCCCCCCCCATCGGCGGTGCCGAGCGCGCCGGCGAAACGAGGGGCGGCGCAGGCGGAGCGGCCGGGCGCCAGGTGCCACACAGTGGCCGCCACCGGTGCGGCCGTGGCAGTGGGCGGTGGGCGGCCGGCTGTAGTCTCCAGGCCTGAGCGGATGTGTGGACAGAGAAGATCTCGCGCCTCGGTGGCTGCGCCAGTGAGCGTGCCGGCGGGCTACGGACTCTCGCATCCGGAAACGTGCTCCACCTGACCACGCACAGCAACTGCAGACCGCTGCCGGTGGTCATGCACAGCCGCACGCTGATGGCGCCTAGTACCGTAACTTGGGGCCACAGAGAGTTGCTGATGATCAAGCCGCTGGATGCAGGCCGAGGTACTCCTCCCAGGTGGGGGGGTCGCACTTAAAAAACGTGGACGTCGCCCCGCCGTAGACGCAGCATCGTAGGTTCCACACGAGAGCAGCCACACGGTAGAGAAGGCCGACTGGTGACTCTCGTACCTTCAGCTTGCGGGCGAAGTCCAGCGCGGAGCACGTCTGTTTGACGTCCTTGAAGCCCCACTCAACGGCTGACCGCGGCACCTTCATGGTGCTGTTGCACTGCTCCTGTTGCTCGGTCAGGTTACCGCAGAAAGCGGCCTGCAACCACGGCCGAATCATGAACGCCGCATCCCCATACAGATAGTGCCGCTCTCCATCAACCACCAGAGCGTCTGGCAACACATCGTCCAACCCAGACTTGTGGTACAACGTCATGTCGTGACGCCGCCCCTCCCACGGGCCGAAGAGATAGAAGAATAGGTCGTCGGGGGTCAAGACGTTCAAGAACTTGACCGCATGCCTCCTCTTGTGGCCGCTATAGCATACTCTTTTTAGACCTCCCCCGGGTCGAGACACAAAGAGCGCCGTCCCGTCAACAAAACCCACGCACTTGTCCAGAAAAGCCCCCGCCTCGGCAATCCTACTGCTATACAAACCCGCTCTCTCCCTCATGAACTCAACCCGCCACTCAGAAAGAAGAGAACCCCACTTTACCACCAGCAGTTCTATCGTCGCATAAAAAATCTGGGACAAAGCAGACCCGCTCCTTCCAAAGAGCTCCTCTAAGTCAGACCAGCGAGATGGGGACGACAGCCGTCGCAGCACGATACAGAGGCATTCAACACGATCAACAGAGTGACGAGAAACAGGAAACGAGGTGTCTACTTGCAACAAGGTGGCAAGTCGGCCAATGTGTTCGGGGCGGAATCGAAAGAGGGAAAGCGCCTGCTCACTAGAAAATGCATTGAGGTTGAACGTAATCCCACGGATGCGCCTGGAGCGCTCGAGCAAAAGGGCAACTTCTCGCTGTGCCCGCCGGTACCTGATAACCAACGGGCCCATGTCGACGAGGGTCATGTCTATTGCGTTGCCCGCGAGCAACGCGTTGGCCATCACTCGACGGCGCAAGAGCCAATAGCGCAAACCGTTACCTGCGATGGAAACCATGTGTGCAACGAGGGCACTGGCGGAACCACGACTAGAGGTGCAGCACATGCGCAGTCGGAAGCAGAGGTTCTGCACGCAAGGAGAGTGGTCGAATGGTCTTCTGGCACCGCGACTCCCCAGGTACCAGATGCAGCCTGCCACGCGGAATGAAAGCCGTCAGACTAGGGTTTGTTACATGAGCCCCATTTTGTTGGCGACGGGCGCATGAGCGCGCCTTAGCCGCGTCTGACGGCGCCCCATGCGCCCCCATCGCCCTTGGTAGCCTCCCGTCGAAAGTGCATGTGGCCCCCTGTTCTACCTCGTGGCTGTGCTGAAAGTAGATCTCGGGTCCCTTGAGGTACCCAGGACAGCGTGTTTGGAAGGCGTGGTCAAACTGCACCCTCCCCCCCCCCCATTCAAATGAGCTGTTTTGCCATGCACGATTCTGAGCAGCTCTGAGATGTATTATTAGAGCCCAAATCGTGCCCCGAAGCCGGCGGGCGCTGTGCTCAAGTCCGCCCGACAACCCTAAACATGTCAGACAGACGGCCATCCGAAACAGCTTCCGGTGAAAGGTGTTCTGGGCTAACGACGTCGGAAGGGTGTTTCGGAAGCACTGTAAGTATGCTTCCGTCAGAGCCTTCCGAAGAACTAACGAAACAACGTACGGCGAAAGGTCTCTGCTCTGGGGCTGCACGCCATCATTCACAGCCTTCTCTACTAGGCACCCTGGCTGTTTGGTACCTTTCAACACTGACTGCATCCGACTTTTCTGCTCCCATGTCGTGCAGCATGGTGGTCGGGATGCGAGGAAGCGAGCACATCGGGGTCACCCACCACGCCTAAGGGTCATTCCAAGCAACTCTGCGCCAGAGTTTGTGACGTCACGCAAGGTCTCTGTTTCGTGGACTAGCCGATCAAGCCACACATCCCCGGATCATTGGAAGTACCTCGGCCATCTACAATTGTCTCATCCGTCATTGATTTTCATGCATGAAGTACGCCCCGGGAGAGCGTTTGCCCGCCCTTGCGGAGAGCGCCTCGACCATCGCTCTTGGCACCCACCTACTCTCGTCTCCGAACCCTCCTCGCCCACCCACGCACGCTTTTTCGCGCCCTTGCTGGAGCCACGCACCCAGCCATGTCGTTTTGGCACGATGCGCACGATCAGCTGGCTGTCAGCAACGCCGCGGCCGCCGTCTACACCTACACCAGCGGGGTGCTCTGCTCATACCGCTCCCCCTCAGCGACTAACCCGGCGTCCTTCCGCGCTGTGCGCATCAGCTACGGCGACTGCTTCGCCCGAGCGATGCGCATGAGTGGCAGAGGGCAGTGTCGCCGCTCATCGGCCAGCACCCGTTGGGCGCGACCGTTTATAAAAAGTTGCAGCAGGACAAATCGGCGCACCGCGCACCCTTTCCTGCCGCTCTGACTGCCGCTCTTCCCCCCCTCGTCTGCTTCAGAGCGCCACACGCCAACCCCCCCCCCCCCCCCCCCCCCCCCCCCCCGCCCCCCCCCCCCCCCCCCCCCCCCCCCCCCCTGCGCGCCGGCACGCCAACGTACCCCCTCCCAGCAGCAACCTGAGCCACGGACAGGGATCTGTGGGAACATTCGTTGCGCCCGCGCGCGGCACTTCCGGCTTCATGTAGCGCGGGCGCGGGCAGGACAAGACATGTCGCGGCTGCTCGGATGCCCGGCAGTTGCGCAGCAAATAGAAGCGCGGTCGCCGAGCGACGAGCGAGAAACAGGGCGCGAACAGCCACGCAGAGAAAGCTGCTCAGGCAGCACGGGGGGGGGCTGCATGTCCACCTGTAGACAGCGGGGTAGCGCGCCGCTTCAGCCCCGAGGCCGAGGTGCCGCGAGGCGGCGACAATGCTGCACTGGTTGTGGTGATAATGTTGCTAGGAAGCAACATTGAAGCAACATTGTCGCCGCCGCTCACTGCCCTAATTAGCCAGTGTGCAAGTCGGTGACGATGTGGTGGCTCGACCAGATTTCTCCCCGAGCCACAGCGTAACATCGCCGAGTTTGCGTACGCGGGGTGCACGCATTTGATTGGACAGAGCCGTCACATGTGACGTCGCAAACTCGATATTACGAAGGATTGAGCTGCTTGGAATTGACCGAGTTAAGCTTGCGGAGCCACGGGGTACCCCGCAAGGGCCGCGCGACGACCGGCCGAGCGCGGGGCGCGGATCAGACGTGGGGGGGGCTACTCCCCCCCCATTCCGCGCTGGAGGGTGCACGCGGGACGGCGCACCAGCGCCACCCCCCAGCGCCCCGCCGCAGGCCGGCGCCGGGGGTACATCTGCACGGCCGACGGCCACGGGAGCGCGAGGGGAGACCGGCAAGCACTTCCCAGTCTCACTCCGACCTCCGTCGTTGTGAGCCTGGGCAGGTTCCCGGGGCACGCCCGCGTGGTTTCACTGAACTGATTGAGATGCAAGCCGCCGACGCTGCCGCTCTGGCCGACGCCAACGCCGCCGCCTTCCTTGCGGCTGCGGATGGCGACGCGGATGCGGGGGACAACCCCCCCGCGCTCGCCGCCGCCATTAACGGGCTCGTTGCAGGCCTGGCAGGGATCAACACCCGCCTCGACGCCCTCGAGCTCCGCGCCGAAGGCGCTGCGCTGGGAGGTGCCAACGTCGGGGCCGGTAGCGGGAACAGCGGCGGCAGCGATGCCCCGCCCGACGGGGCTGGTACTCACCCCGGCGGGGGAGCCGCGGCCGGAGCCGACGCGGCTCCCAACCCGATGGGCGGCGACGCCGGCCTGGCGCGCGCGCTGGCCACCGGCATTGCGCGCGCTCTCCGCGAGACCCGACGCTGCCGAGGAGGTTCTTCCAGCGACGATGACGAGTACCCCCTGCGCTCTCCTAGGAATTCACCGATCAGCGCGCCCGACGCTGCGTCCAACGCGCCGAGCCGCTTGTTTACTTCCAGCTGCCGCCCAGCGCTAGTACGAGCTTCCCTGCCCCGTACCGCATGGAAGCCCTACGCTACAGGGACGACTTTTCCCCTTCGGAGCCCTGCGCCGAGGCAGACGAAGCCAGGCACCTCACTATCGTCGGCGCTTGGAGCAGCAGCATCCACAACGAGATCCTCGCCTTCACCAAGTCGGCGGCCTACGACAACACCTAAGAGGTGCAGGCCATGCTCCTGCGCTCCCGGGCGTACCACCACCAGCCCGCAGAGCTGTGCGCTGCCCGGTACGACGTACTTCAGGAGCCCGACGCCGTCATCGCAGCCCAGCTCCAGGAGCGGATGCTCTCTCCTCCCGACACGCACGCCTCCAAGGCCCGCCGCAACCTCGAAGTCGAGACGCTCAACCTCCGGGACCGCGGGCTCAACAAGAGCATAGCGGCCGCGCAGATCAAGGACGTCTCGGCCGAAGGGCGTAAGCGGGGCCGGCGCGGCGGTGGGCGGAAGCGTAGCGGCGACGCCGCCGCTCCGGCCATGTAAGGGCGCGGGGACCCGTGGGGTACCGCCCGCCCCTCTCGCTGCCGAGCACGGCGCGACGGGGAACACAAGGAGCGGCGCGGAGCCGGGTTTGCCACCGGCGCAGCGGGCCAGGGATGCGGCCGACGCTTGGCGGGAGATTGGTGCCTCTCGTTGGGTCCGGCGCGCCCTGCAGTTTGGCTTAAGGCTACCGTGGCTGACGCCACGGGGCCGCCCCCGCCGGCGGTTCCGCCCATACACAACGACCAGCAAGGACCACGCCTTCGTGTCCGAGGAGTTGGACAGATGGGTGGCGGCGGGGTTCATCCGACCGCTGGACGACGAGGAACAAAGCGGGGCGCCGCGTGTGTCGCCGGCTTTTGTTAGCTGGATTCGACAGGACAATCCAAGACTGGTGGTTGACCTGCGGCAGGTCAACGAGCATCTCCAAGACATCAAGTTCAAGTACGTGGCCATCACCGAGTTTATGTCGGCCCTCGTGCCGCACGATAACTTGATATCGTGGGACATTAAAGACGCTTATCATCACGTCTACGTCCACCCCTCCGACCGGCCCTACCTGACGTTCGCAGTGGACGGCCGCGTGTTTGAACCCCTCACGATGCCCTTCGGGCTGTCCGTGGCACCCTGGGCCTGGACCAAGATTATGCGGCCAGTGCTTGCGTACCTACGGCAGTCGGGTTTCACCCTCATCGGCTACGTTGATGACCACGGCGCAGCGCCGCCAGGGGCGAGGCCCACGACTAAGGCCGACGCGGCGAAGGGGTTTAGATTCGTCACTCACCTGTTTCACCGACTTGGGCTGACGCTCCATCCGGCCAAGGGCGAGCGCGAGGGCACCCAGCAGCTGACGCTGCTCGGGTTCACCATCGACACGGCCGGCAACCAGGTGGGCATCCCCGACGGCCGCCTCGCCCGTCTCCGCGTAACCGCGGCCGCCGTCTTGTCGTCGGCCAGCGCAAATCGGCGATGGGTGGGACGTAAGCCGCTGGAGAGCGTCGCGGGAATTATTGTCTCGGCGAGCCTCGCAATTCCGGAGGCCAGATTATTTGCCCGGGCGATCTACGACGATCTCGCGCGGGCAGCAGCGGCCCGCGGGCCACACGCTGACTGCCGGTTGTCCCACCAATCGCTACGCGACCTGCGGTGGTGGGCCCACTTTGGCCGCGCTGGCCACGGCCGACCTCTTTGGGCGCGCGCGCCTGCCCACACCCTCCACACGGACGCCTCTGGCTTTGGGTGGGGGGGCGTGGCCGACGAGACGACGCCCGTGCGGGGCGCCTTCTCGGGATCCGACCGCGACTGGCACATCAACATCAAAGAGGTGGCGGCAATCCGCCTCTGCCTGACGGCGCTCGCCCCCAAGTTTGCCGCGGGGGACGTCGTGCGCGTCGTGACGGACTCACGCTTCGCCCTCCACGTCGTGAACGCCCTCGTCTACCGGTCTGCCCCCCTCTGCTCCGAGGTGCGGCGCCTGTACCAGGTGGCGCAGCGGCTCGGCGTCACGTTGGATGCCGCATGGATTCCGACGGCGTACAACGTCTGGGCGGACCGGCTGAGCCGCACGAGGGAGTCAACAACATGGTCCTTGGACCCGACATTCTTCGCCTCGCTGGATTCCCTCTGCGGCCCACACGTCGTCGGTCGCTTGCCGGACCTGTTGGCGGCACCGCCGAGCTCCGACGTGCCCGCCTCGGGCTCAACCCCACCCGCACCCACAGTGCCCGACTGGCGGTGGACGCGCGTCAACAATTGGGTGAATCCGGCGTGTTCCTCGCTCCCATTGGTGCTGGACTTGCTGCGGAGGCAGTGGGTCACGGCCACGGTGATCGCGCCAGTGTGGCGCGCCCAACCGTGGTGGCAGCAGGCGCTGCTGCAAGCCAACGAGTTCTGCTTCCTACCGCGCAGGGCGGGCCTTCCCTTCCGCGCCGCGGGCGCAGTGCAGGTGAGCCGTCCGCACTGGCGGGTTTGCGCCCTCCGGTTCATACGCGGCGGCCGGGACGCGCTGCCGCCGCCTGGGCAGGCGCGGCAGCGGCAATCGGCGAGCACACCTTCGGCCACGGCCCTGGTGCGGCCTCTGCCTCGTCGATGCTCGCCAACCAGTTGGCGGCCTCCGCCCGGGACACCTACGCGTCCAAGTGGGCGTCTTTCGTCGACTTTTGCCAAGCAAGTGGCTACCCCTCGTTGCCAACCACCACCGAGGAGGTCGCATGCTACGTCAGCGAGCTGTACGAGTGCGGAACGGCCGCCCCGGGCACCCTGCAGAACTATCTCACCCCCATAGACTCGGTGCACGCCTTATGCCAGCTCGACAAGCCGGCTGTTGGGCCGCTGCTGACGGCGGTGCGGCACGGCTACGCACACAAGTACGCCGACGCCCACGATGGGCTACGCGACAAGCGTGTGCCGCTGCCCGCCGCGGTGCTGCTGGGAATGGTGGCTGTCGCATGACGCGTCCCAGCCCACGCCCCTTGGCTGGCCCGGAGGTCGTTGGTACACCGGGTGACGCGAATGACGTGTCACGCCCCGGTTCGGACAGGTGGCGCTGTCGGTGCTGGGTGGGATCTTGAGTGATTGTGGGTCGTTTGCATTTGGTTGTCAATTGTTTGAATTATCTGCTTTACAGTAGGGGGGTCCACTGTTATAGATCCCCAGATCTCCCCATGGGGAGGCTACTGCGTGGGATTCGGGGCCATTTGGGCCCGCTTGCTCGGTTAGCTTAAGGGGACAGCGGGGCGCCCGTGGCCCGGCTTCCCCACAAAAAAATAACTGCGTTCTCACCTCCTTCCTCCCTCTTTGCGCCTTCGGGTGTTTTCCTAGGTGACCGTGTCACCGGGCGAGAGTAGAGCAAGGGTGTGCGGGTGGGTTCCCTCAGCTGGGCAGGTATCCCTATTTGTTTCTGTGGGCTGGGGTGACACGACGTTTTATGCGACACTGGACGGCGTTGCCATTGAACAAGAACAGCCTCTACCAGCGGACGTCACATGTGTTGCAGATTACTACTCCCGCAAAGGGTTCTACGCTCTCAACGTGCAGGCCATTTGTGACGCCGACTACAAGTTTCGGTGGATGTCGTGCAAGAGCCCCGGGTCAGCGCATGATTCCACTGCGTTTACGTGCACTGCCCTAGGTCAAGCGCTTCACCGGGCCGACGATCCGCTTACATTAAGCTTGATTCAACATGGCCACTGCATTGCTTCTGACGAAGCTTACGCGGCAAGCGAGATGTTGGCTGCCCCGTGGCCTGGTGGCGGTAAGGGTGACCGTTGGCGTGACTCATATAACTTTCACCTTTCCTCTCTGCGTATCCACATTGAGCAGGCTTTCGGAATGCTGGTGTGGTGCTGGGGGGTTTTTTGGAGGTCGCTGCGTGTGCCGTTCGCTAAGCGGCCAGGTCTGGTGCGTGCATGTTTTCGACTCCATAACTATTGTCGCGACCACGCCGCTACCGGTTTGGCTCCTCTTGGTGACGATCGCGTTGGTGGGAATGTCTTTTTTTACAGTAACGATGCAGTGAGTGCTGTCCAGCGCGGTCGGCGTCGTGATCGTGAGCGCTCTGTGTTGAGGGTGCGGATGACTCGTCGGGTGGAGGAGCTTGGTATTTTGCGACCCGGTGTGGCTCCTATGTACTGAGTAAATGCTTTCCAAAAAGAGCACCTCATGATGAGCGGCACACCTCCACGCCCCGCCAGCTATCAGAGCCAAGTGAAATCGGACCCATATGTAACAGAAAAGAGGCAGCTAAGAAGGACTCTATTCAGCGCTACCAACTTGGGCGCACCAACAAGAGAAAAACTACAAAACCCATCGGCAAGCGAGCAGCGCACACTAGTACGGCTCCTCTCCATCCAACAGTCGATCATCGGAACCAGCTCCCTCCACATCCGGAGGCGCCTCGAGACTGGCACTGCTCCCGCCAGTGCTGCCATCCCGCCGTTGGCCGTCCTGCATCTGCCCCTCCGCATCAGCACGCGGCCCCGCCGCCGCGGTGGAACCCTGCCGGTCACGGGAGGCACCGGACAGCGAGCCAGCGGACGACCGCAGCGCATCTTCAAATTGGGTCTTGATGGCCGTGATTAGCTCATCAGGCAAATCAGCATCTCGGGCGTTCTTAAACGTCGTTGAGAGCGCGACCAGCTCCGCGAGGCGTGCGTGCTTTTCGGCCGACGCTTCAATGCTTGCAGAACTGTCCACTAGCGCCTGGAAGCCCGGTTGCAGCACCCGTCTTCGCTTGCAGGGAGGAGGTGCGCAGCCCAGGCTCGTCGCCTTCAACACCTGCAGGGCCTACTTCGGGGTTGATGAGCTCTAAAACCGTGTCCTTGCCGCTTAGTAGCGCATATTGGTAGTCCAACAGGGTGTCCCCGTTCTAAAAGTCCGCCCACAGGCTGGGGTTGTTCTGCCCTGAGGTGGAAAAGCGCCCGTACATGCGCCAAAAACCAGATCCAATCTATGAAGCACAACATATACAGAATAAGACAGAAAACAGAGTGTCAGAAATGTGCTACTGTGCGGTAGGAAGCGCATGAGAAGCGTACACGTTGCAACCGCCAAAGGAAGGGAAGAGTATTACGAACTTACCTCCGTCCACTTCGCCCTTAAAACCAGTCCTGTACGCACAACCGGGTGGCAATTGGGGTCAATACCGCCATCGGCGCACTCGGGAGGTACAGTGAACATCACGGAACCGTTGAAAAGCTCGGCCACGACCACCACCCAGACATCCAACCGGCGCGACCTCGAGTCTTGCTTCTGCTGGCTCATCGTGCCCCGAGAAACGATCACACCCGCAGCCACCTCACCGTGACACATCACGTGCGTGAGTCGAGCCCTCTCGTGCTTCGAGAATGGCGCTCTCTCCCCATCCAGCGCCCCGCCAGCCATAGAGATGGATGGCGGTGCATGCTCACTGGCGGCCGCATCACGGGGGGGTGGTGGTGTGGGGTGGTGCAACTGGTCAGGTGTGGGTGAGGCAGCCGAGGCGGTCGTGGCAGGGGTGGGGGTCGTTGAGGTGGAACCGGTCAACCCGGCAGCACTCCCAGGTCCCTCGCTCGACACCCCGTGTACACGGCACCGCTCCACCAGGATATCCTTGGTTCCGTGAATCAGCAGCCCACGAAGCTTCAGTTCGGACCTCATCTGCTTCACAGTCACCCGCGAGGCCATGTGGGGCAGCGACGGTGGCGTGCGCCGCGGGGGGGGGGGGGTCGCGAAGGGGAGGCTGCGCAGTGGGGACGGGGAGGTGGGTGAGGCGTTGCGACAAGCTGAACCACGCATCGTCGTGCGTCTCGTGTGGGGTGTGGGCTGCGTGCTGCTCTAGGCAGCGGCGTGTGTGGCATCAAGCCAGAATGCTCCAGCGACTATTCGTCTGACAGTTGCGTGGGAGCAATTTCAAACCCACCCGTTGTTAAATCCTGGACTCTGTGACGGTATACCGCGGTACAGACATACGCGGCGATCCCGCGTACGTGTATACCGGCATACCATCTCGGGACGGGTTCGGCCGATCAAATCAACGTTACGTCGGTATACAGTCACACGGTTTGCAACTGCGAACGGGCCTGACTCTGCCGCGCACGTCGCGTGTCGAGAGCAATCGTAGCTGCGTGCAAGGGCGATCATAGCCCGATCGTTGCTAAAAAATGTGACACGAAGCCTATTGGGAACAAAATCTGGCCTAAATGTGCGGTCATGGAGGCGATCGTCAAGCGAATAGGTGCCAGGTTCATGATCACCACGTGTCTCAGGGCATTTACTGTGCGGCGCGGCGCTCAGAACGGTGACACGTTCCACCTGACTTGATTTCGGAAGCGACGGCACGACAACGTTGCTGGGGGGAGCGCAAAGCTTGGTCAACGCAACGTACTACGGCTTGGAAAGCCAATCACGGCCGGGCACGTGCAGCGCCGTTGACGGTGTCGGCGGCCCCACAGCCGATTTAGTTGAAGTTGGAAAAAGGTCCACGGCCGCGACGTCCCCGCCCGAAGCGAAAGTGGGTCTTTTGCTGGCTCTCGCACTGGGATGGCGCCAGCCTTTCTCGGTCGCTGAGACGTTTGGAACTCTCAGTGAGCTCGACTTGAGAGACGTCGACGCAGCCTCGGAGCTTGAGACCAGCGGCACTGGGTGCATCCGCCAATGCGGCCGTACCAGGGCCGCTCATGGGTGCTTTCATTCGCGCAGACAGCTAGCACTGTTGGGAGCGGTCTCACAATGCACGTGCGAAACGAAGCACGACGCACTGCACACCCTGAAAGTCGTGGGCCGAACCGGTGATCTCTCCCACACACGCGGCTGCTCCTCCATGACTTCCATAGACAAAGCGGCCTCAGCCGCCCGCGCGGCCGAGCTCGGTAGCAAATCGGCTGGTGCTAGCGGTCACTACCTATCCGACTACGGTTGTCGGGCACACAGGCAGGCAGCGCGCAGTCGCGGAGAGAGAGTCAATGCATTAGCTGTACACTGAACACCCATAGTCCACTGACAGACGTGCTGCCCAGCCATGGTCAACTGAAAGATGCGCTGTTCACGCATATTCAACTGATATACGTGCTACCCTGCCACGTACATAACTTAGGGAGAGTGGTTCCAAGGAAAAAACCCTGCCCAGCGGGAAAAATAATTTTTGCGCTATAGTCTCCCCGCTCAACGACGCACAACCTCAGCCCCACGTACTCCCCTTCTCAGCCCACCTACATCCGACAACCGTACATCAGGGGATACACGACTGCCACTGTCGGCCCACATGTGCTCGACCAAGTCATTGTGCAAGGTGATGTGGTTCTGCGCGTCCTTGGCCTCCGTCTCGGCCACACGCATTTACCACGCCGTCCCAACCGGCGCGCTTTGACAGCCACGACCGTCATTGAGTTGAGCATCAGATGATGGCACGGGAGCGCCCCATACAGCGCCGCAGGTTGGCCCATCGTCGTTGGCAAAGGCAGTCCTCAAACGCGACCTCGCCGTAGACCGCTGGGTCCCCGTCCACACGGAAGTAATCTCGCAAAAGGCGTACGCAACTGGGTCTAATTCGCAAGGCCGGTTGAGGCGACGGCCTGGACGGGAGCCTCCGACACGCTTGCGCACAAGTTCTCCACGCACCAAGTGAAGCGCGCGGCGCACAGACAGGGTGGCTGGATCCCCACGCATGACGGCCGTTTGTAGATCATCATCAGCTACATCGTCGTCCAGGATCCACCGGGCCTAGCGTAGGCCCGAAAATTCAGAGTGGGAAGATGACGGTGCCAACGACGGGAGCGTGACGTCGACCACGAGACGTCGGCGTGCGTCGTGCGATGCGCGTCGCGGTCCCGGTGCCAGCCGGTGGTGCACATACTGAGCCCAGGCGTTCCGGACCGGTGGTGGCCCCGCTGTGACCACCACCCCCGTAATTCGGACGCTCTGATCGGGGTTCCCCCAGCGCGACCCGCCGTCCACCTGGCCAATCAGGCCTGTTCAGTGGAGTACAGCGAGGGGCACCCTCTCCTGCGTCCTCTCCTGCGCCCCCTCCTGCTGAGATGGCGTCTGGTGGCCAGGTAGCGAGGCTCCCGGCCCGATCGGCCTCTCAGATGCGATCAGCCACTATAAGCAAAAGCAGGTCCGCCAGCCGCATGGCACGACGTGGAGACGCGTTGGGAGCGACCGGCCCCCACGGGGCCGTCATGCAGGACATGCGAATCTCGTCAGTTGACTGTACGCGGGGCGCCTGCAAAAGTCTTCTTGCTGGCGTTTCTCCGGCTCGTTATGCGGCCTCGAACGAGGCTGTGTCAGATAGTGGTCTAAAGTGACAGCTGCTGTACGGGCTCCGATGTCCGACAAATTGGTCGCAGAGATCGATGCACGGCAGCGAAACGTACGCCACTCGCCTGCGATGTCACACGATGACTAGTTGTAGGTTGGGTGATGTTTGACCGGGGCCGGTCGCGTGATGGGGCATGAATCACCCGGGGCCGCCGACGGCCCAGCGCCAAAACCAGACGGTTCGATCAAGAACGTCACACGTGGTGATCTTCACGATCGTCTTGGAGCCCTCCTGAGCCAGTGACAACGCTCTATTTCGTCTAAAACAGGCCGGCCCAGTTCGGAACGGTCGGTAATCGGTCTCTGGCGTCCGCATATCGTCGGGAAAGTGGGGCGCATGCTGTTTTTCTGTACTGGGGCCGTGACCCACAATTTTCAAATTGCCTTCGAACGCCTCCAGTACAGGGTGAAATGGCATGTACTAGACCATATTCGACCCCCCTCCACACTGCAAAACTTCCAATATAGTATAGAAACGATATTCGCATTTTAGAGCTCGGCGCACTCCTGCACTCTCACAGTATAGACAAGAACTGCGTCCACGACGTGCAACGTAGACCTCAGTGACACCCAGATTGCAGACGTGTCTGAGCGACGAGCGTGTCCACTCACCGGAACGTCACGTATGGCACCGAGAAGGACTCTCCCGGCCGCAAACCGGCCGTGTAGGTGACGCTTCCTGGATCGATTGCAGTTGCATGGATACTGGTGGTGTATCGTGCGCTCCCTGCGGCTTCTTGGGACTGCCCTCACATTCCCCCCCACCGGCTCCGTGGGACTCTTCCTGAAGCGGTCCCCCCCGCCCCCCCTTCCCCCTCCCATCGGCTCCCACGAGCTCATCTTGGAGAGATTCCTGGTCCTTTCTGGCGCTTC
>Ga0209093_1000493_pt1 | contig 21592 bp, 17 predicted proteins | sample SidtaG_4_FD_187450 | JGI IMG/M metagenome (GOLD analysis project Ga0209093, IMG submission 187450) | Marine algal microbial communities from Sidmouth, United Kingdom - Sidmouth_Male1 metaG (SPAdes) (version 2) | ecosystem: Host-associated > Algae > Red algae > Unclassified | place: Sidmouth... | reverse complement strand
AATCAAAACATCCTTAATTTTAATTTTCGTTCACAAAAAGGACGCCTCTCGACCATGTATATTCTTGCGTACATTTTGTACGCGATAAGTGTCGGAGCTTTTCTGTATTTACTGGCGTGGTATTTTGGTGTACCGATAATGACAGGCAGCATTTATTCGGCATTGATTTGCATGGCATTCGTAGCAATAGTAATGTTTGCGCGACATACGTTACTGCAAATTATCGGGTGGATAATGCCTTTCGACAAAGAGTTGAGCGTCTATAATTACATGATAGCTGTGTTCAATCATGTCTTGGGAATTACGCTTTTGCCATTTATTATTGTAGCGGCTTTTGCACCCGATCCGCTTAAAAAATTTGCTCTGTTTGGTGGTTTGGCAGTGATTTTGTTGATATACCTATATCGCTCGGTCAGAGGATTTATGATTAGCGGCAAATTTTTGGCTATGCATAAATTCCACTTTTTTTTGTACCTTTGCGCCGTCGAAATCGCCCCTGTATTGATTTTGGTTAAAGTATTAAACCTTTATACTTAGTTTTTTCACCAAAATTAATATTGATTTCAATAAAATATTTGCGTTTATTTAATTGGTACTTAATTAAAAATAAATTACTAATTAAAGAATCTGGATATAAGGAATGTTGAAAGGAATGATTATTTAGCAACGTGCAAAAATAAGTCGTAATTGTCAAACCATTATAACTTATTCTTTACATGTTACTCAGGGTTTTGATGATCGAAAAATATTAATGTTTTTTTTCATTTTGAAAATCATCCATTCAAAATTATTTTACCAAAGAAAGTTAGGCTTGAATCAATCAAAGAACGGAAAATACAAAAGAGTAGAGACGATTCTCATCTCACAACCCCAACCGGAGGAGACTAAACGCTCACCTTACCGCAATTTGGAAGATAAATACGGTATAAAAATTGACTTTCGTCAATTTATTCAGGTGGAGCCAATGCCGATGAAAGAATTCAGAAGGCAACGTGTGAATCCAACAGACTACTCTGCGGTTATATTTACGGGCAAAAATGCAATAGAGCATTTCTTCCGCACTTGCGAGGAAGCGCGTATCAAAATGTCGCCCGATACCAAATATTTTTGCCTGTCAGAGGCAGCGGCATTATATCTACAAAAATTCATTGTATATCGCAAACGAAAGGTGTTTTTCGGAAAACGCACCATTCTCGATTTGAAAGACCAATTAAACAAGCATAAGAAAAAAGAAAAATTTCTTTTGCCTTGTTCCAATCTTGGTAGCAAAAAAGTCGTAGAGTTTTTAAAAGACAATGAATTTGATTTTCAAGAGGTGATAATGTATCGTACAGTAGCGAGTGACCTCTCTGATTTGACCGATATCACCTACGATATGTTGGTCTTTTTCAGCCCTTTAGGTATCGAATCGCTCTATGAAAATTTCCCCGGATTCAAACAAAACGAAACACGTATTGCTGCTTTTGGTAAATTGACGACCAAAGCCATCTTAGATAAAAAACTGGCGATCAATGTAGCAGCGCCCATTCCCGAAGCTCCTTCTATGACCATGGCGATTGATTTGTATTTGCAACAGTCCAACAAAACTAAATAAGAAATTCCAACTGATACGTAGCACGAAAATGTGTTCTAATTGGAGTTTTATTAAAGAGACTACATCTAACTAGCAATAAATTTTGACATCCCGGCAGCAAACGTTGTTGGGATTTTTTTGTTATATAGATTTAGGAACGATAAAATAATAACCTTTTCGATTTGATACGATTCTTTTGTCGAAATACTTTCCCGAATCAAGTACGGGACAGGCTGTTGCTGCATCAGTTATGTAACTTGGCTACATGCCTTCTTTGCGCCTCGTCTTCCAACAAAATAATTCGTCTGAAATCGAAATCTTATTATTTTATCGTTCCTTAGTGTTGAATTTTGAATGAATGAATTTTGAATATTTTATCATTTTTTAATTTATCACATTTATAAATCCGTCAAGCGCAGCGTCCGTCTATCGTCAGCGTTAGCGTCCGTCCACCGTTTTATGAACAGACTCATCCACGAAACCAGCCCTTATCTCCTCCAACACGCCCACAATCCCGTCGATTGGTATCCTTGGGGCGAAGAAGCCTTACAACGTGCTAAGGCGGAAAACAAACCCATTCTGGTCAGTATTGGGTACTCTGCCTGTCATTGGTGTCATGTAATGGAACGCGAGTCATTTGAAGATGAACAGATTGCGGCATACATGAACCAACATTTCATCAACATCAAGATAGACCGCGAAGAACGCCCCGACATTGATGCGATATACATGGACGCCGTACAGGTGCTTACAGGGGCGGGTGGTTGGCCACTTAACTGTTTTTTAACACCTGATGCACGTCCCTTCTATGGGGGAACTTACTTCCCCCCTGTGTCAAAATACCAACGTCCTTCATGGATACAGGTCTTAAGGTCTTTATCAGATGCTTTTCGCAACAAACGCGACACCGTAGAAGACCAAGCCAAGCAACTCATGGCGTATCTCGAAAAGTCGGATACTACATTGACAGACAAAATAGCGACCAATCCAAAACGCCCCGAAAACTTCGACCTCTTGCGCGATATTTTTTACCAAATCAGAGCGCGATTCGATGGGGTAGAAGGTGGTTTTGGTGGTGCGCCCAAATTTCCGGGCACCATGTCGCTGAGTTTTTTATTGAAATATTATCACAATACAAAAAATACGCCCGGCTCGAATGCTCACGAAGCCCTTGCACATCTCGAACTTTCACTTGATAAAATGATTCGTGGCGGCATATACGACCAGCTTGGCGGCGGATTTGCACGATATGCAACGGATAAAGCGTGGTTGGTGCCACATTTTGAAAAAATGTTGTACGATAATGCGCTTTTGGTACATCTTTTGGCAAATGCTTATAAGGTCACAAAAAAGCCATTATATAAGACCACGATTGATGAGATTTTAGCATATATTCAGCGTGAAATGATGAGCCAAGAAGGCGGTTTTTACGCGGCGCAAGACGCAGACTCAGAGGGTGTAGAGGGCAAGTTTTTTGTATGGAACAAATCAGAAATTGAAACGATACTGGGGGAAGAAGCCGATTTGTTTTGTCACTTTTACGATGTAACAGAACAAGGTAATTGGGAAGAAAAGAACATATTGCATCGCGCTGACAGCCTCAAAGATTACGTGGAACAAAACAGTCTGGATTTCGTACAAACAAAAAATAAGTTAAATACGTCTCGCAAAAAACTCTTCCAACACCGCGAAAAACGCATCAAACCCGGTCTGGATGATAAGATTCTTTTGAGTTGGAACGCACTGATGTGTACCGGATTTGCGAAGGCTTACGAAGCCACTCAACACGACATTTACCGTCGAATTGTAAAAGACAATCTGGCGTTTATATTCAATAAATTTCAACAAGCAAAGGGCAGCGAAGCCCTTTACCATACCTACAAAAACGGCATAGCGAAATACGAAGCATTTTTGGATGATTACGCCTTTCTCATTGCCGCTTTATTGGATGCTTACGAAATTACATTTGATACAACATACATCGACAAAGCCGGTCAACTGACCGATTTTGTGATAGAAAAGTTCTTTGATAAAACGCATCAATTATTTTACTACACGTCTGACAATCAGACGGATGTCATTGTACGTCAAAGACAAATTTACGATAATGCCACGCCTTCGGGCAATTCTACAATGGTGAGCAATCTGCAGCGATTGGGCTTGATACTGGAACGAGAGGATTATACGGAAGTTGCAGAAAATATGTTGCAAAAAATGCACCATGCCATCGTCAATTATCCAAACTCATTCGGGCGATGGGCAGAGGCACTTACAGCGCAAGTGTATCCTTATGTGGAAATCGCCGTTATAGGAGAAAAGGCGGAAAATATGGCTGCACAAATCAATGAGCAGTACATTCCGCACAAAGTCATCATGGCAGTGCGGGAAGAAAATGAGACATATCCGCTACTTTTTGGCAAATATGCCGAATCGGACGAAACGCTCACATACATCTGTCGAAATTATGCTTGCCAAGCCCCCGTAGAAACTCTGGAAGAAGTTATTGAAACGTTAAATAATAGTTAAAGGTCAGTTGATTGTCAATAGTCGATAGTCCATTGAGAGTTAATATATTACTTTCGTAACACGGATATTCTTATCCGTTGTCACATAGCGCACGGACAGGAATGTCCGTGTTACGATTATGAAAAAAATTCTATCCATATCATTCAGTTTAATATTGGCTTTCACGCTGTCGGCACAACAAATGCCACAGTACAGCCTATACATGCTCGACGGCTATCATACGAACGTCGCGTATGCAGGTATGGATGGCTCATTGAGTGCTACGGGCGTATTTCGCAAGCAATGGCTTGGCTTAGAAGGCAGCCCATTGACACAACATATTAATGTGCATTTGCCGTGGCAATACCTAAGTGGTGGCGCGGGATTGAGTATTGAGAATGATTTGCAAGGCGCGGAACGAAATACAGCTATCTCATTATCCTATAATTATGTAGCAAAGTTTTCGCAAAATGCAAGACTCTCAATCGGAGTAGGCGGCGGTATCATGCAAAAGGCATTGGACGGCAGCAAATTACTTGCTCCCGAAGGCAATTATGAAGGCGCGACTATCAATCATAATGATGATTTGATACCCCTTGGCATCGAAAGTGCCATTGCACCAATAGCAACGGCAGGAATATATTTGCAAACAAAAGCCTTACAAATTGGCTTCGCGGCGAACAACCTCACAGAGTCATTGATTCGCTATGAATCGGGGATTACAACTGAAATTCAACTCAAAAGACACTACGTTACTACCTTCGTATATGGATTTAACATAAGTGACGAATGGCTCATTCAGCCGTCTCTTTTAGTGAAATCTGACTTTGTAGAAACACAGGCGGATTTCTCGATTATAGCCAAATTGAATGACAATATATTTGCAGGGACATCGTTTAGAGGATACAACGGCAATACAATTGATGCGCTCATCTTCCTTGCGGGGATGAATATCAGTTCCAAGATACGCCTCGCGTATGCCTACGATTTGTCGCTCTCCGGATTGAGCAACTACCAAACAGGCTCACACGAGATACTACTCAACTATAATTTGAGAAAAGAAATAGGCGGCAAAATACCCGCCAAGACAATATACAACCCACGTTATTTTTAATGATTAATGTTTAACGATTAATGATTAATTTTTTAATGATGCAAAAACAATAAATCTAAAAAGTAAGATTTATCTAATTTAGTGAAAAAATGAAGTTTATAGTTATCCTGATAATTATCGGGAAAGTTGAAGATTAGATTTTAGAATTAAATTAATGTAAATGTCTGATTTGCAGTATTTAATAAGGATTAAAAATTTAATTTAAAATTTTATTTTAAGAAAAATATATTTTTTAATATTAAATTTAAATTAACGTAAATTGTTGATTATCAATTTTTAAAATAAATGTAATTAAAAATAAAATTTAAACTTAAACTTGTTCTTAAACTTAAATTTACAACCTTATATTTGCGTGTTTTTTGTTAGAAACACCACATTTGTCTAAAATAAAAAAGCGGTCAATTTCGTTTATTTGAATGAAATTAAAAGACGTTATCAGTTGTCGTCCACCGTCAATTGTTCACCGTCAACCGTATTAGAAAAAAAGCGGATGATTTCGTTTGTGCGAATGAAATCAATAAGACGTTGCCGCCCATCGTTTGTCGTTCACCGTCAACCGTTAGCCGTCCACCGTCCACCGTATAATATTACTGTCGAAAAAAATTCGGGTGCGAATTATGAGAAATTTTTCAAAGTTCTTCTTGGCTCTTATGACTGTCTTGACCATAGGAGCGTGTAAATCGGGCGATAACGGACAACTCACAGGAGTTCTCGATCGCCCAACATGGAAATCTACCAGCCCTTACGGTATGGTGTATATTCCTTCCGGTACGCTGACTATCGGCCCAAGTGACCAAGACGTGAACTTCACGCTCACGCAGCGTCCTAAGACCATCTCTATCCAAGGTTTCTATATGGATGAAACCGAAATCACCAACAACGAATATCGTCAATTTGTCTATTGGGTGCGCGACTCTATCGCTCGTACTCGCTTGGATCTAATAATTGAGAATGAAAATGGTGAAACACGTCTCGACTGGGATGCAGAGCTTAACATCATGGAGAGTTATGGGGAAGGGGAATTGGAAGACATGTTCTATCCTGAAGATGAGCGTTTTTCCGGTCGATTGGATATGGATAGCCGCAAGTTTGTTTTCGAGTTCCAATGGTATGACTGGAAAGCTGCAGCTGCAGATAAATATAAATCAAACCGTACTAAATTTATCAAGAAAGATAATACAGCAATCTATCCTGATACATTGGTTTGGATTCGTGATTTCACTTACTCTTACAACGAGCCTTACACACGTAACTACTTCAACCACCCGGCTTTTGACAATTATCCGGTAGTTGGTGTTGATTGGAAACGCGCTAATGCATTCGCTTACTGGAGAACAAAGTATGCCAATGCTTACGCCAACCAAAGAGGTATGGCAAATACAGAAGATTTCCGCTTGCCTATCGAAGCAGAATGGGAATACGCGGCGCGTGGTGGTCACGATTTCGCACCATTTCCATGGGGCGGGTATTACACGAGAAATGCAAAAGGTTGCTTGTTGGCAAACTTCAAGCCCGGACGCGGTAACTATCCCGAAGATGGTGCAATGTACACCGCACGTAGTGATGCTTACTTCCCGAATGATTACGGTCTCTACAATATGGCAGGCAACGTAGCCGAGTGGACTTCTTCGGCTTACTTCGAGAATGCTTACTCTTTCATTCACGATATGAACCCTGACATTCGCATGGATGCAGAAGAAGATGACCCGAAAGCATGGAAGCGTAAAGTAATTCGTGGTGGTTCGTGGAAAGATATTGCTTTCTACATCCAAACAGGTACACGCCACTGGGAATACCAAGATACAGCGAAGTCTTATATCGGCTTCCGTAATGTACGCACTGTACTTGGTCAGGCAATGAAAGATTTTCACTAAGCGAGTTACGAGTTGCGGGTTACGAGTTACGAGTTATTTTTTGTGAGATGCTCATAACTCGAAACCCCCAACTTAAAAAATATATCGAATTGGCAGGTTGGTCAGTAGTTTAATCCACACCTAACCAACCAACCTGCCAATTTTTACCCAACCTAAAAAGTAATTTTGAATAAGGAACGTGAAATAAATAAATTTGCTTTCTTGACTGAGAGAGTTTGTTCTCAGTTTGGGCTTTGAAACCTGCATAAATGTTGATATTTTCAGGGGATTAAAGTGCAAAATGAGGGCAAAATATCCTGTCAAGATGGTAAAGTTATTTTTTTCGCGTTCCTAAGTGAATAATGAATTTTTAATAATTCAAAATATAAATTCGCTTACTTCACATAAGTGTTTGAGTAATTGTTTGTTGAACCTGTACTTGACACTTTAACTTGTACTTGAATAATTTTCTCATAAAAATATAGGTAAATCGGAACGACATAAATGTCGTAACCGGAATCCTTTGAAGTTTTATAATATTTTCCTTTTAACTAACGTGCGGCTTAGTTGATAATTTATAATTGGTAATTGATAATGGAGAATGAGTTATTCTCAATTATAAATTCTCAATTTTCAATTGATTCGCATTTAAATCCAAATCAAAAAATGAGTTTCGTTCATTCTTATGGTTTCAAATACCTAAAAAACTTAATAATCGGTATTGGTGCAGCACTTATCATGGTCGGCGCACTTTTCAAAATCGAATCTTATCCTTATGCGAGTGAATTCCTCATGGCAGGTCTGCTCACAGAGGCTTTCATCTTCCTTTTCTTGGGTCTTATCGGTCCTGAAAAAGATTATTACTGGGAAAAATTGTACCCGGGACTTGACAAATCAGGCGGCGACCTTCAGCATATGCGTGGAGACAGTGCCAACCTTGACATCAATACAGAACGTATGGAAGGTCAATTAGAAGGTATGCTTGGTGAGTTGAAAGTGATGTCCGGTAGCATGAATTCACTCAAAGCATTGCAAGAAGTGGATTTCTCCGGCACAAGCGAGCAAGTTAAGAAAATGAGTGATTTCTACACCAATCTTAACGAAGCGATGGCGAACATCAATGATTCTATCGAAGATACACGCGTATATAAAGAACAACTTGGTGCATTGAATAAGAACCTCGGTTCATTGAATTCTGTCTATGGCAACATCTTGTCTGCGATGGGCAATCTTGGGAATAAGTGATTTTTGATTTTAGATTTTGTGATTTTTGATTGTTTTGATTTTCGCGTAGCGAAAATATTATTCAATCAAAAATCTAAAATCACACAATCAAAAATTACTACATTATCTAACTAAATAAGTTTCTGAATATATTAAATTTAAATCATTTTAATGATTTGAATTTAAACTTATACTTAAACTTATACTTAAACTTAATAAGATATGTCTATTCCTAAGGAACCCCGGCAGATTATGATTAATCTGATGTACCTCGTCCTTACGGCGATGTTGGCACTCAACGTCTCTGCAGAGGTCATCAATGCCTTCTTCAAATTCCGCGATGGTTTGGAACGTACCAATACAGTAGTTGAAAGTGCCAACTCGGCGGGCATTAAGGCTTTGGCGGCTGCGGTAGAAGAAAAGAAGGACTATAAAGCACTGCTTCCTGCTGCACAGCAAGTAGAAACAATCATTCAAGAATTTTCTTCCTACATTGATGGTGTTACAGGTAGATTAGATGAAGCTGCCGGTGGTATAGTTACAGAAAGCAATGACCCGAACAGAATCGGTAAGCCGGAGAAATTTAAGAATAAAGAAATTCCAACACAGTTTTTTGTCGATGGGTATGAAGGTCCGTTAGGGGAAACTGTTGTACCGGAAGGTCCGGTTATCAAAGACAAAGTAGCAGAGACACGTCAAAAACTTGTAGATGTTTTGAATGGTATCAAAAAAGATAGAAATCTTCGAATGAATGATGAAGAAATTGCTGATATCGTCAATAAGCTGACGCTTGAAATTGATACAACCAATCTGAACGGTAAATCATGGGAAGAATTTAGTTTTGACTATATGCCGGTTGCAGCTTGTTATCCGACATTATCGAAATTAAAAACTGATGCCAACACTTCAGGTAATATGATAATCAACTACCTGAGTGGTAAAGTAGGTGCGACAGTTGTTAAATTCGACAAATTTGTTGTCGTAAGTTCACCAAAGCAAACTTATTTGTTGCAAGGTGATACTTATGAAGCAGATATTTTCTTGAGTGCGGCATCTAGTCAAGCGAAAGTAAGAGTGAGTGTTAACGGTAGTTCATTGCCTGCTAATAATGGTGTAGCTACTTATAAATCTACACCAAGTGGTTTAGGTGAGCAGTCTTATAGTGCTAAAATTACGGTAACAAATCCGTTTAATGGTAAGACTGAAACCTATGACAAGACGTTCAAATACACTGTAGGTACTAAGTCAGGTGCAACAGTATCTGCCGATAAAATGAATGTATTTTATATCGGTGTGACCAATCCTGTTTCTGTAGCTGCGGGTGGTGATTTCTCAAGAATCAACGCTTCGGTAAGCGGTGGTGGATGTAGCATGAGTAAAGCCGGCAGCGGTAAGTACAACGTAACATGTAGTACACCTACTAATGAGGCAAGAGTAACAGTTTCTGCACCTGACGTTGAAGCTACAACTTTCCCATTCCGCGTAAAGCGTATTCCTGACCCGATAGCTTTGATAGCTAAAGACATCAAAAGCTCAATGGGTACAGGAGAAATCAAGGCTTATCAAGGTATTCGCGCCGAGTTAAGAAACTTTGACTTTGAAGCGAAATGTAATATCATGGGTTTTGAAATCGCTTATGTACCAAAACGTAATGATGCGGTACTACACGTACAGCGAGGTGGAAGATTTGAGGGTAGGACAAAGGAAATGATTGACCGTGCCAAGCCAGGTGACAGATATTACTTCTCTAATATCAAAGCAAAATGTCCGGGTGATCCGGCAGGTCGCCGTATCAACGACTTGATTATAAATGTTAAGTAAAAATACGAGTTTGGGAATATGGCATGAGATTGGCATATTCCCAAACAAATGATATTCAATAAAAATTCAGTAGAGCGGTGACAGTGTGGAAAATATTTCGCGCAGCGAAATTCCTCAACCAATCACTCATCACCAGTCATCGAATCACTAAATTAAAAATACAATGAAAATCAACCTGCAAATATTATTGCTGTGCTTGGTAGCTGTCCTTACGGGCGTCACATTGACGGCACAACCTGTTTTCAATGAAAGTAGTTCACCCACCGAATCCGGTGGTACGAGCGAGTACATTCCGCGCGATGGTTTTTATGATAAAGAAATCATCCGTGACCGACGACTGTTGAATTACGACCATATCCGCGAAGCGGACGTATTTTGGGAAAAACGCATCTGGCGTATTGTCGATGTGCGTGAGAAAATGAACAAAACGTTCATTTGGCCCGAAAATCCGTTTATCAATATCTTATTGAAAGCAGCTACGGACGGCGAAGTGCAATTGTACAGTACATTGGACGATAAATTCACCACGCCACTCGAAATAGACGAGGTGAGTTCGATGGGTAGTTCGCGCGATACTATCGTGACTTTCGACCCTGATACCTATGAAGAAGAAATCAAGGTCGTCAGCAATGAACTCAACTGGGAAGATATCAAGCGTTTCAGAATCAAAGAAGTTTGGTTTTTTGATGAAGAAACTTCCATGATGCAGGTACGTATTTTAGGTATTGCACCGCTCAAAGAGGAATATGACGACAACGGTAATTTCAAATTTGAATATCCGATGTTCTGGGCATATTACCCTGACTGTCGCGAAGTACTGGCGCGAGAAGAAGCCTATAATCCACTCAATGATGCTCAACGCATGAGTTGGGAAGACATTATGGAAATGCGCTTTTTCGACAGCTATGTATGGAAAGAGTCTAACGTCATGGATCGCCGTATTCAAGATTACAAAGCCGGTGTAGATATTCTCTTTGAAGCAGAAAAAATCGAAGAAAGTATGCTCAACTTTGAGCATGACCTCTGGTCATTTTAGTGTGAAATTCCAATTTGCAAATTCCAAATTCCAACCTACATTAAGATGTAGTGGAATTTGGAATTTGTTTTTTGGAATTTATCAATAAAGAAAACGCCTAAGTTCTTGCAGGAACTTAGGCGTTTTGCTATCTATGCGCTTCATTAGTCCATAGACGATGGTTGGTAGTCGATAGGTGGTCGTGAATGGTCTGTAAAATTTGTAAATATAATTTATCGGGCTTAATTTCGCGGTTCTAAAAAATACAATAATCCGGGTTAATGAGGTATGATTTCGAGTTATATGATTTAAACAACTCGTAACTCGCAACTCGCAACTCGCAACTCGAATCATGGGATTAATAGAGTGGATAGGCATATTTGTGGTGGCTTTGGCTATTTTGCTCAAAGCCTCTGATTACTTCATCAAGGCAGCCGAGAAAATCGGTTTGGCATTGGGGATACCATCCTTTATTGTCGGAGTGACGATTGTGGCGGCAGGAACGTCTTTGCCGGAGTTGATTTCGTCGATATTTGCTGTGATGGAGAATAGCTCGGAGATTGTTGTAGGTAACGTCATCGGGTCGAATATCACCAATATTTTGCTCGTTTTGGGTTTGACAGCTGTTGTGAAGCGTATCGATATTAAATTTGACATCCTCAATGTAGATATGCCGATTTTTATCGGGTCGGCGTTTTTGTTGTGGTTTATGTTGTATGATACCACATTTACTACTGTAGAGGCGATTATATGTTTGCTTGGTTTGACGATATTTTTGGGTTATACCTTCGGAGCAGACCGCGAAGGCGAAGAAAGTGAACGCCCTGCACTGACACCTATTACGTTTTTAATGATTATTGGAGGCGGTATTGGTATCTGGTTAGGTGCGAAGTACACTGTAGATGCCGTCATCGAAATCTCTGATATTATGGGCATTGGCAAAGACATCGTGGCATTGAGTATGATAGCATTTGGTACGTCTATTCCCGAAATCATCGTGAGTATCGGTGCAGCACGACGCGGTAATCCCGAAATGGCAGTAGGTAACGTACTCGGCTCTAATATCTTCAATACTTTTGCTGTGATGGGGATTCCGGCTTTATTCGGCACTTTGACTATCCCGGCGAGTACTACGGTCTTTAGTTTGCCGATTATGATGGGCGCATCTATTTTATTTGTGATAATGACCCTGACTAAAAGAATCTCTAAATGGGAGGGAATGATGTTGTTTCTACTCTACATTATATTTATCAATGAATTGGTGAATGCAACAATGTAACATAACACAGACATTTCTTTCTGTGCCTACGATATTCACAGACAGGAATGTCTGTGTTACGATTAATCCCTCTGGATAGGACGAAAAATATTAGGTAGCGTAGTTTTTTTGTGCATGGCACGAATGAGCATATCGTGATGTTGCTGGTATTCGTGATAACTCTTAAAATCCTTATACATGACTCGCCCTGTATAGCGAATAACAATTCGATAACACAAATTTTCTAATTGATGGTGAAAACCGGTGCAAATTGATTCAATTTGGGCGGCTTTGATTTCATTGAATTGTTCACGCATGTTGTTGGATTTTCGTTTGTTTTATCGCTTGAAACCTTAAAGGAATGTTAATGTAATCGGCAAAATTAATACCAACCTTGTGTTAATGTTGAACGATTCAAGTTATTGATAATTAGTACATTATTAAAAACAATGGCTACCCGTCTAACTTTGTCCAAATGAAAACTTGTCAGACGAATCCTTTTGTTCGGAGCGAATATTTTATGCGACAAATCACTGTATTTTATAACAACCTTCGTCAGACGAGTAAACCCCGCAGGCAAAACTTAGACGGATAGCCAAAACAATACGAAAGTTATTGGACAATGTGCTTAGTAGGTTATCGCCATTCAAAATTAATTCATTCAAAATTAATAATATATATGAAAAAAAGTATTTCGACAGGAAATTTGCAAAAAAAAAAATCCAAATTTTAATGAGCGTATAGTTCATTAAAATTTGGATTTTAGTAGTTAAATGTGTTGAATCTATATCATTCAACATTCACTCATTCAACATTATCTTTAGTAGATTCCGTTGCTCCACTTATACTTTCGTGTAGCGAATCGGTAGTTAAGTCCTAAACGTCCGCCGACTTGTATATTATAAGGTGTGCCTGCTGCAAAAGGTGCTGAAAGATACTCAAAATCCGTTCCTGCTGCTGCACGTGCGCCAAAGGTGAGGTGCGTATTAGGACTGACATAAAAATGGTAATCTACTCCTGTAAATACCCCTAATTCTTGCTGAATAAATTGGTCTTCTGTGCCGGGAGATATATCGCGGTTAGCTATCAGGTTTGAATTTTGCAACTTGCCATAATGTGCACCCCAAACAACACTCAATGTCATTGGTAAGCGTCGATTCATACCGTTGAGGCGACGAGTTTGATATTTGAAAGAAAGCGGTATATAGAGATAAGTACTACGTGCACTGTTTGGGTTGGATGCAGAAAGCTCTGTCAACTCCTGATAACGCTGCGACAAACGACTTGATAGGATCTCGGCTTCGATACCAAAATTAGGCGTAAACTGATACCCGGCACCTATACCAAACGAATTGCCCAAATCCACCATGTAATCCAATTGGTTTATATCCGCTAAACCTTCACGAATTTCATCATTAAGTATCCATGAATTGTATAATGCGAAGGAGGAAGAAACATACCAACCTCTATAGTTTAGCATCATTCTCACCAAATCATTATCTTCTTCCGTATTCATGAGATTGCTCACAGTATTAGGAGCATACTCAGTGCCTCTTCCATCAAGTGCATTACTTACTTCAAGCAAATCAAAATAACTCAAATCAGGCTTGGAGATCATATCAGGCGTATAAGTTTCGAGTCTCGAAATTTTGACATTAGAAATTGACGAAATCAGGTTGTCGGTATTTTCATCATTTACGGAAGTCGTAGTAAATGTCGGAGAAAGTAAAACAGCACCGTTACTTACTGACGAGGCAGGAGGTAAGGAAGAGCCGTTGTTAATTCGACCACTTCCGCTACCCACTGAAGATGATTGACTGACCATTTGGTCAATCTCGCCACTTTGTCCTGCTGCCTCACGGGTTACAGGTTGCTTCTCTACAGAAACGATACGTTCTGTGAAAGCTTTTTCAAGGACGCTCTCCGAAGGTTGTTCCTCTTCATTTTGAGTTGGAATATGGGAAATATGCTTGGTCGTCGTATTTATTTTAGAGGGTTTATCTGTATCGGCTAAGTTGTGTTCGCCGCTTATATCAATTTTTTGGTACAAGAAAGTGAATAACAACATGCACAGTACAACGGCTGCCATTCTGCGTACAGTAGGCAGATGGCGTTGTATGACAGGGCTGAATCGTATATAGGGCTTGATTCTGTCCCAGACTGCCTCACGCGGTTCTATTTCATGGCGCATGAAGGCACGTCTCACACCTGTATCAAATTTATTACTAAGAACATTGCTAAGAATGTGCTCTGATGGGGTAGGAGCAAAGCCTGTGAATGCATCTTGGAACTTGGTGTCGAAATGCTCCTCAACGTCAAGTTCTGATTGGATAGATGCCCACATGTTAGTAGGCGGAGCCACTTCAAACTCATTAAATGAGGCATTCATCAGTGTGTCAACCTCAGAAGGTATCGAATCACTGATGTTTTCCCATAGATGTGTGGGAGGCACCACTTTAAATGTGTCGAATGAAGTACTAAAGGCTTTGTCGGTTTCTGTACGGATAGATTCATTGATACTCTCCCAGATGTGGGCTGGGGGAGTCGGTATGAAGCCATCAAAAGCACTTTGCACAGAAGCATCGAAGGCATCCCCCAGAATGTTATCCAACATTTCAGCAGAGGGCTGTACTTCGAAGTCCTCGAAAGCAGCTTTGAGTAGATAATCTTTATTTACTTTACCGTTCATTAGATCGTGTGTGGATAGCGTGTTATTTGAACAGTCAGAAAAAATTAAATAATATTTTAATTTTTCCGAATAAGTAAGTGGGTAGACATAACTAAGCGAAGTTCTTGTAATTCGTTGAAAACGAATTAATTATTGAACTTGACACTTGAATTTGTACTTCCACTTACTTAAAATCAAACACTCAATTTACCTGAATAGATTTCTTTAACGATGTTTCCCCTTTCGATTTTTTGGTTTAGACTTTGGTGATTTTAGATTTTAAAAAAACTAAAAACTACCCATGAATTGATTTTACCATTTTTTTCAAAATGTTTCTCGCCCGTGCGAGTTGTGATTTTGATGTTCCTTCAGAAATACTCAGTTTTTCAGCAATTTCCCTATGTGTGTAGCCTTCAATCACATACATATTGAAAATGGTCCGATAGCCGGGTGATAGTTTCTGAATTAATTTCAACAGATCTTGCGTAGCAAGGTTCTCTACTGCCACTTCGCTCACTTGCTTAAAGCTGGCTTTTTCCAGCTCTGCGTGTCCGGTGTGGTTCGTAGATTTACGATAATGTTCGATAGCGGTGTTGATAAAAATACGTTTTATCCAGCCCTCAAATGAGCCGTCTCCCCTAAATTTGTCGATGTTGTTAAACACCTTGATGAACCCCTCCTGAAGAATATCCTCTCCACTGTGATAATTGTTGGCGTAACGCAAACAGATACCAAACATTTTTGGTGAATAGTATCTGTACAACACCTCTTGAGCGTCGCGTCTGCCGGCAATACAACCCTTGATGAGATCCTCCTGAGTGAATCCTAAAGTAAGCACTTCAGCCATTATACACTTGGTTGTAAAAATCTAAACTATAGACTTTAAGTTTTTGGTTATTAAATAAATGAACATAAGAATAATAATACTAAAAAATTTTTCTTAATATATTTAAAACTCATTATCTGAATGATAGATACATTTTAAAGAAAAATGAAAGCAAAAATCATTCCCATCCTTATTCTTTGTTCGTCGTTTTGAATTTCAAACTGACACGAAGTACATAGAACAAAGGATATAGAACACTTAACCTTTTAACGATTTTCTAAAAACGATTTCAGTAACAAAATAGCCTTAGCACGATGGCTTATTTTGTTTTTTTCATAGGCACTCATCTCGGCAAAACTGCGTGTTTCGCCTTCCGGTACAAATACAGGGTCGTATCCAAAGCCGCCGAAGCCGCTTTTTTCGGTCTGTATCGTACCGCGAATAATACCTTCAAAGGTATATTCTTCTCCTTCGAGGATAAGTGCCACCACAGTTCGAAACTGTGCTGCTCTGTCTGAATAGTTGGCTAATTTAGCTAATACTTTGTGGATATTGGCATCGGAATTTTTTTCAGGTTCGGCATAACGTGCGGAGTAAACTCCGGGTTCGCCGTTGAGCGCATCTACTTCCAAACCGGTATCTTCTGCAAAGCAGTTCTTCACGCCGTAATTATCGACGACATACCGTGCTTTTTGTAGTGCGTTTTCTTTTAATGTGGGATTCGTTTCGGGAATATCTTCGTGGCAGCCTATATCAGCAAGACCTATCAACTCGTAGCCTTTCAGTATCGCTTGTATTTCTTCCACTTTATGCGGATTTCCCGTTGCAAACACTATTTTCATAATTTTTGATTTTAGATTTGGCGATTTTTGATTGTATTATATTTTACAATTTTGCGAAGCAAAATTAATCAAAAATCAAAAATCACTCAATCAAAAATGTTTTCTTTAAATGGTTCCAAAGTGCACGTTTCTTATTTTGATTGGTCGATAATTTATATAAATTATCTGCAAAAAAGAGGTCGCAATTATTGAGCCGTACAGGTTCATAATTTGCCACTTGTGCTTGGATACCCATCTCTCGGGGAGCTAGACCGAAGACAAATAAGTGTTTTACATTAAATTCAGTCAAAGAACGAAAACTACACGGTGTATCTTGTGTTAAAGGAATACAAAGTGTGTCTTCCTCAAGATTCAAACCAATAGCTTTAATGATTTTCTCTAAAAAATCTTTTGCGTTTTCGGGATTAAATTCCTCTATATTGTTTGAATAGACGATAACGATGCCTTTTTGGTTGCGTCCAAAAGCATTTTTTTTCAATATTTCATTATCATTTTCTTCAATATTATAAACTTTGTAATCAATGAATTGCATAGTTGCAGAATTTAATTTTGTTTATGTTTTTTATTTAGAATTTTATCTCTTAAAAACGAGTAGAAGACAAGAAAATTCCTTAATTTTGGAAAATTACGAGTTGATGAGTTATTGAGTTGACGAATTGACGAGTTGTTGAGTTATTATTTGTTGTATCATATCAATGATGAATTATTACGAATTATTTATTGAAAAAAATTTTCGATTAAATATAATTCATCAACAGAATAATACGACAATTCTACAACTCAACAACTCTTCAACCCGTCAATTCTTCAACTCATCAACTCGACAAATCAACAACTCGTCATAACATGAAGTACAATATTTCTTTTCAACCGACTACCAAATCTAAATTGGATTCAATAGAGTTCGGTAATATCCCATTCGGACACGTCTTTTCTGACCATATGTTTGTGGCAGACTATTATGATGGCGAATGGCGCGATTTGCGTATCGTTCCATTCGGACCGATTACGATGAGCCCTGCCAACCTTACCTTGCATTACGGTCAGGCGATGTTTGAAGGTACGAAAGCCTTCAAAAATCAAGAAGGTGCGCCCGTGTTATTTCGTCCGGAGATGCACGCCAAACGTTTGAACGCTTCCGGTGCGCGTCTGTGTATGCCCGAATTGCCGGAAGACCTCTTCCTGCAAGGCTTAAACGAACTTATCGGTGTCGATCATGCGTGGATTCCCACCGACTCAGATAGCAGCTTGTATGTACGCCCGTTTATGTTTGCAACGGAGGAAATAATCGGAGTCAAACCTTCTTCGAGTTACAAATTTATCATTTTTACCGCACCTGTCGGTCCTTATTACGATAAACCGCTCAAATTAATAGCTGCCAATAAGTATGTACGTGCTGTACCGGGCGGTGTAGGCGAAGCAAAAGCTGCCGGAAATTATGCAGCGGGATTATTACCGACACAAGAAGCGCACGACGCAGGTTTCAACCAAATTATGTGGACGGACAACCGCGACTACCAGCAAATACAGGAGTGCGGTACGATGAATATTTTCTTCATTATCGGTGATACAATCGTCACGCCCGAAACTAATGGCGCGATTTTGAAAGGTATCACCCGCAATACGCTCATTCACCTACTACGCGATAAAGGTATGAAAGTAGAAGAACGTGCGGTGACGGTTAAAGAAATTGTAGCAGCACACGAAGCAGGCACACTCAAGGATGTATTTGGAGCAGGAACGGCGGCAGTCATCGCGCCCGTGAGCGAGATTTCTTATTATGAAAATAAAGACGACGCCAATTATAAAACAATAAAATTACCCGCTATCGAAACCCGCGATATTTCTATCAATTTGAAGAAAGAATTGCAGGAAATTCGTACCGGTTTGCGACCCGACCCACACGCTTGGGTACATGAGGTGAAGGTGCGTGATGTAGCAGCGGTTTAGCGATTTTTGATTTTTGATTGGTTTCACCATGCGAAATTTAAAATTATGCGTGTAATAAAATCAGTCAAAAATCAAAAATCACTCAATTTCTCACTCTGGCAAACGCACGAAAATAAAAAACACTAAAAAGAACCGTCATTCTGAATCCAGTTCAAAATGATGGTTCTTTTTTAGGTTTTTGATACGCTTGCCCTTATTTCTCACCAGTCGAAAATCAAAAATCGAAAATCTTAATTCCAATTAACGAAACCTTTTCCAAGTTTTCCTTGTATATTAAGGTGGAATAAACATTTTTTTTGTATTGTAACCTCTAAGGGATTAAAATTACTTAAATTTGCCGCCCGAAACCCGAAAATGTAAAATGCGAAATGTAAAATATCAAATGTAAAAGTGTCAAACAGACACAAGTGAAATGTTTTTGTTTTTATTAGTCTGAAAATCAGGTAAATAAAAAATACATTATATGATTGATTTTTACATTTCAAATTTATTATTTTACATTTTACATGACTAAACGTTTTTCACAAAAAACATAAGATTTTAAACATTGCTACATGCGAATGAAATTATCGCAATTCAAATTTGAATTGCCGGAAGAATTAATTGCTGAATACCCCGCAGAAAATCGTGACGAATCCCGGTTGCTGGTCTTGCACAAAGATTCGGGGAAGATAGAGCATAGAGTATTTAAGGATGTCATAGATTACTTTGAGGAAGGAGATTGTCTGATTATCAACAATACCAAAGTATTTCCTGCCCGCCTGTTTGGTAAAAAGGAAAAAACCGGAGCGAAAATCGAAGTTTTCCTGCTGCGCGAACTCAATGAGGAAGCGCGACTATGGGATGTCCTCGTAGATCCTGCACGTAAGATACGGGTAGGCAACAAGCTCTATTTCAACGACGATAATGATGATACGGTACTCGTCGCGGAAGTGGTAGATAATACCACCTCACGCGGGCGCACTATTCGGTTTTTATACGACGGAACAGACGCAGAGTTTAAAACACAGCTTCACGCACTTGGTAATACACCACTACCCGGCTACATCCGCCGTGAGGTGGGCGATATTGACAGGGAACGCTACCAAACCGTGTATGCCAAAGAAGAGGGAGCAGTAGCTGCACCTACGGCGGGTTTGCATTTCAGTCGTGAGTTGATGAAACGCTTTGAATTGAAAGGGGTCGATTTTGCGGAAGTTACGCTACATGTGGGCTTGGGAACGTTTCGTAATATCGAAGTCGAAGACCTCTCCAAGCATAAAATGGATGCTGAATATTTTCGCGTCACACAAGAAGCAGTCGATATTGTCAACCGCGCGAAAGCCGCTAATAAGCGGGTCTGTGGCGTTGGTACAACCTCTATGCGCTCTATCGAATCGGCGGTTTCTGCGACCAATACACTCAAACCTGCGGAGGGTTGGACAAACCTGTTTATCTATCCGCCGCGTGAGTTTAACATTGCCAACGCGATGATAACCAACTTGCATTTACCGTTTTCGAGTTTGCTCATTATGGTCTGTGCTTTTGGTGGATTAGATTTAGTGTTGGATGTGTATCAGGAAGCTATTAAGGAGAAATATCGCTTTTACAGCTATGGTGATGCGATGATGATTATTTGATGGCTAACCATGGAGTACAACAATAAGTGATTATATTTTGTGAACAGCAAACACTTTTCTGAGAGAGTGTTTGCTGTTTTTTGTATGTCGATTTACTTGCTATCCGTGACTTGTTATTTGCTGTTTATCTAAATTGCTGATAATTAGTTGTTTATAAAAATAAAAAAAGTTGGCATAATTTTTATCGTGAGAAAGGAAAATGCATTTATTTTTTTATAAAAAAATTGTAACATTTTCTTTGTAATGTCGTTTTGATAAGCGACTTTTGCGCTCAAATTTGGAAACAAAACCCAATGGGTAAATTCCAAATATCATCCCGGTAAGTGATCGGGACAAATTCCAATTCATACAAAGTTTTTTGGAATTTGGAATTTGTTTTTTGGAATTTTCAATAATACCTGTTAGCATGTATTGGACTTTAGAATTAGCTTCATATTTATTGGAGGCACCTTGGCCCGCCTCCCGCGACGAATTGATAGATTATGCAATTCGCTCCGGCGCACCCATTGAGGTGATTGAGAACCTTCAACTTTTGGAAGATGAAGGGGAGATGTACGAAAGTATGGAAGATATTTGGCCTGACCACCCTCGGAAAGCCGACTTTCTCTTCAATGAGGATGAGTATTAGACTTAATTTTGAATGGATTAATTTTGAATGACATAAAATATCATGTTTTGTGGAATGAAAAATACATATTCATCATTCGTTTCATATCAAAAAAATCAACTCACATAAATTAGAAACCGACGTTTTGCGTCGGTTTCTTTTATTCGCAAATGTGTTTCAAGTTGATATAAGGATTATGGGTTATTCCGCTAACTCGTAACCCGTTAGCCCGTAACCCGTCAACTCACACCGCAATACTCTCCGAAATTTTCTCCACTTCCTCTACGGCTTCACTCATCACATTCCCTTTGGGCCAAATATGGAAACCACCCGTGAAAAATTCCATTTTCCAGAGTCCCCAAATACCATTTTCATCTGCCCGACCATCGTAAAAGACCTGATGCGTCGGATAGCTTTTCACCATTCTGCAGGTAAAATCTTCTACGCTATATTTCCCTTTCCAAGTGAAAGCATTCACGGCATCTGCTCCGCTGCCGGTCACCACACCATCTTTAAAATTAAGGTGGAATGCCATCTTGTGCTGCTCTCCTCCCCGAAAGTAAACAAAAAAGCCTTCCCATTCTCCACTTGGAAAATATGGGTGCATTTCTGATGAATTGTCCGTCTTTGAAGGCATAATATTGAAAAATTGTATGTAATTTCGCGTAGTATGAACCACGAAGTACATGAAGGACACTAAAACCAAATCAACGTGAA